>VOFI01001495.1_pt1 | contig 63977 bp, 97 predicted proteins | sample 5384131 | NCBI WGS metagenome assembly VOFI01 (sample SAMN12384728, study PRJNA508395) | human gut metagenome | isolation source: healthy gut H | host: Homo sapiens
AAAGGGTCATATCTTTCTCACGTCCTTTATCCCTTGCGAGTTGTTCTACAAAGCCTTTGAACACCCTTTCTCTCGGATCTGAAATAGAATATACAGCATGTCCCATTCCATAAATAAGTCCTTTCTGATCAAACGCCTCTTTCTTCAAAATCTTACTCAGATATGATGCAATTTCCTCTTCGTCTTCATAATCTTTCACATGACTTTTAATATCATCCATCATATTCATTACCATCAGATTTGCACCGCCATGTTTTTTTCCTTTTAAGGATGACATTGCTGCTGAAATAACAGAATAAGTATCTGAACCTGAAGATGTTATGTAGTGAATGTAGAATTGTTACCACCACCATGTTCCATATGTAACAATAATGCTATATCCAGTACTCTTGCTTCCAGTTCTGTGAATTTTGTATCTGGTCTTAATAGGCGCAGGAAATTTTCAGCAATAGATAAATCTTTTTCAGGTCTATGAATATACATACTTTCGTTTTTTTCATAATGACAATAAGCATGGTATGCATATACTGCTAACATAGGAAATGCTGCGATCAACTGCATACTCTGCCTTAGCACATTCGGAATTTCAAGACTTTCTTTTTCCTTATCGTAAGAGCCCAATGTAAGAATACTTCGAGTCATAGAACCCATAATATCTGATGTAGGTGCTTTCATAATGACATCTCTGGTAAAGTTAGTCGGTAGTTCCATACAATCAGATAGTCTTCCCTGAAATTCCATTAACTGTGTATCAGTTGGCAATTCTCCGAATAAAAGAAGATATGCTCCTTCTTCAAAGACAAACCTTTTTCCTTTACTTCCTGTTACTAAATCTTTTATATTATAACCACGATAAGATAACTCGCCATCACATGGACTCTTTACTCCATCACGATATTCAAAAGCTTTTATATCAGAAATATTTGTAAGCCCCGTCAACACACCTTGGCCTTTTTCATCTCGTAAGCCTCTTTTTACACCATACTCTGAATACAGATTCTTACTAATGCTATCATTTTGTTCACAAAAAATTGCTTGCTGTTTCATATAATTTTCCAAATTGCTCATTTGAATCGCTCCTTTCATTCTGTTACGAACTTACATACTATACTCAGATATTCTTGTTTCCAGTGCATTCAGCATTGTCTGTTCTTTTTCTTATTCTTATTCATTAGCAATACAATACAATGGAAAACTCAATTTAACCTCAACAAGGTTTGTTTTTTCCTTTCAAAAACAGTTGACAATCTGCCATAAAACAGCCGTTTTCAAAATGGTGATATAAACTTCGATAATCCAGATTAATTGTTCCACAAGTTGCCATACAGTCATCTGCCACACTCATTTTTGCATGACAGAAACCAGGAGTCCACTCATAAACACGAACACCATGTTTAACTAATCCATGATAAAAAGAACGAGTTATATTATAAATGAATTTTTTATCAGGGATACCAGGTGTGATAATTCTTACGTCTACCCCTCGCTTAGCAGCCAGACATAACGCATGCGTCATTTCATCTGTTATGATTAGATATGGAGTCATAAACCAACAATATTTTTATACCTGTATCTTTCCACTGTCCATACGGGTGTGTGTAATTAAAATATTCATTTGCGAGATTATATCCACCTGTAAATCCGACTTTTCCATCAATAACTGTTATTTTTCTATGATCACGGTTGTTCAAAAACAGATTTAAACCTGGCATAAACGGATTGAATACACGGCAATGAATTCCTATTGTCTCCATCTTTTTCACAAAATCTGTGTTAATAAAGCCAATAGAACCCATATCATCGTAGAATACTCTAACTTCCACACCTGCTTTTACTCGCTCTTCCAGAACATCTTGAATCTTATGCCATGCTTCAGCGTCTTCTATCGCATGATATTCCATAAAGATAAACTTCTGTGCTTTCTCCAAATCCTTAAGCTGTGCCTCTAATCCTTTCACTGCTTCATCAAAATACACAATATCCGTATTCTGATAGATTGGATACTGCGAATTTCTTTGTATGTAACTTGCTATATTTCCTGCTTTCGGAATTGTTTCTTTTATTTTGCTCAAACACTCCTGACTGTCCGGAAGCATTGGTAACAATTTGCTATCAATTTCTGCATATCGCTCACGCATTTTATGTGTGCCACCATTCAAACCAATCAACAAATACAGGCCTACACCCATAATTGGGAAGATTAGAATTAAGAATCAAAGGATTTTATGTCTCTTTTCCATAATTATTATAAAAAAAAAAAAAAAAAGCAGTTTTTTTCCATAAGACTCGTGGGCATTCGGATTTTTTGCGGTACCCCCTCGAACCAGAATATGTGCCCCATATTTAAGTTTTCCTCATTTTTACCATTCTTTTTTGCGGTCTCGTCCAGAATATGTGCGCATGTTACCATGTCTGAATGACCGGAATCGCCCTGGACCGCCTTTATATCACCGCCACTCAGTTTCAGCTTGTATGTCACTGATGTATGACGCAGGCTGTGAAATACCACATCCGGCAATCCTTCCTTTTTAATAATCTGCTTCATCTTGGTACGAACGTGGCTTGCGCCAATTGGCATACCAAAAGTCGTGGCAAGCACCAGGTTATAATCCTTATATTCATTTCCAAGGATTTCCTTTGTATGATCCTGCTCTGCTTTCAGCTCCTTCAGACATTTTCCCACATGACTTTGAATATACACTTTTCTGTTACTTGTTTCTGTTTTCTGAGTCTTCATCACGACAACTGTGGTGTTATTCCTTTTCTGCGTAGGAAAAATCGTAATAATATCTTTCCTGTCCATGAAATCCAATGCCTCAACACTTACACGCTCAATAATCTTGTTGATGACAATATAACAACTGTTTGTCTCTATTGCCTGCATTAGCATCTCTGCTGTCCATATTTCACGTTTTTTCTTATTACGTTTCGGAAGAGTTGCATCTATCGCCGGATTTTTTTCCATGATTCCCCATTTTACAGCTTGACGAAAACAGCTTCTGAGAATCTTATGTATTTCAAAGATTGTGTTTGGAGAAACATTTCCCTTGCTTTTTTTTTGTTGTTTGCGCCATCAACCGCTGGCATATTGCTCAAGGTTCTATAAAATTTCTCCACAAAATGATTATTCACGGAACTTACGTCTGTTTTTCCGATAACCGGTAAAATGTAATTATTAATGAGTCCCATGTTAGCGCTGTATGTTGTAACCGCCCAAAAGCAGCTTGCCATGGACACCGGATATGATCCGCGCACTATCCGCCGCGTTGAGTTAGGCGAATGCTGTCCGTCCGCAAAATTCATGTTTGATATGTCCGACTATTTCGGAGTCCCGATTGAGGAAATATTTGCACTTGATAAATCTACAGAATCAGTACAGAGAGGAAAATAAGGATGAGCGATGCAGAGGTCAAAGATTTAAACCAGATAAGTAAGAAGGATATCTACCACACTCCATCCGGCAAATATATCCAGTTCATCCATGATCATTCGGAAAAAACATTTGATGCGTGGGAACTCCTACCGGACGGAAGTCATTGGCTGCTCGAGAGCCAGAGCACTACTATTGAGACATTTGATGAATTTAAAGAAAAAATTTTAGGTAAAAACTAACATTAATCGTTATTCTTTGCTTATTCTAAATAAACGTTTTTGCATTCCCACAATCAATATAAGATGGGGACACGGTAGACACAACGTAATCTGTTCGTACAATACACTTTAATGACCAAAATATGCCTCGTGGCGCTGCCGTACAAACAAAGAAACAGAGCAAATCGTTTTTTTCGATTTGCTCTGTTTCTTTAACTATCTCTGATTTTTTTGCATTTCTTCCATTTTCTCACAAAATTCATCCTGAGATATTTGATCCATCACATATTGTTGAAATAATATGCCGGTCTTAGAGATATCCTTCATTGGATTTGAAGAAAACGGACGTTCCTTCAATTCAACATGATTCACATAATCCTGAAAGACCTGAAATCCTGGGATATCCAATTTTTCTTCACGAATCACATCAAGTCTGGCCGGAAGACGTTTCATGCATTCTGCATAAGCAATATTTCCTTCTCTGCTTGCGGCATATTTCAGGAATTTTATTGCCGCTTTCTCATGCTCAGATGCCTTGTTTAACACATACTGCCATGTAGCGATGTTGGTAGCATTCTTTCGAAATCCCGGTAATGGTGCCACCTGGATTTTTTCCATTCTGTAAGCTCCGGCACATTCAAAAGTGTTTATGGCTCCGCTATACATAAAAATACTGCCGTATTTTCCATCCAAAAATTTCTGTTCAATTTGTTCATACCGGTCTGTGATCTGTGAAATCGGAACTTCTCCGTTTGCTGTCAGATCGTGAAGAAAGCTGAGTGCTTCTCTCGTGTTTTTATTCTCCCAGTCGTAATAGTCTCCTCCGAAGAGATTTACAAATTCCGAAAGTTCATTGTACACATAAGACTGATCCCATGCTCCTCCATATCCGTAGACATCGTTGCCCAGGTTTTCTTTCAAAAAGGCAGCAAAATCTTCCTGCGTCCGGATCTCCCGGTCTCCTGTGACTTCCCGGTTTACCCAGAATACCATAATATCCATAAGGTAGGGGGCAGAATAAACTTTACCATCTTTCATCGGTACATTCTGCATATAACTTTCCGGATAACTGGATAACAGTTCTTTCGTCATCACCGTATCGTTCAATGGTTTCAGATAATCTTTGTATTTAAAGTCACTGATCATCTCATCATTGACAGAGAAGATATCGATTGAAGAATCTCCGGCTTCCAGAATCGTTAGCCTGCCGCACATCTGCATCTGCAGGGCAGGCTATCGTCTCTATCTCAAGATTCAGTTCTTTTTCTGCATTTTCTATAAATTTTCTGAATCCGGGAGATTCTGCATCTACGTGCATGATGGTTAATTTTTCTTTCTGCAAATCCGTATCCTCTGTATGGACTCCATCCTGTCGATCCCTGCATCCGGACATCAGCAACAAAAATCCAATAAAAGCACCTAATACATACTTCTTCAAGTTCTGCTCCTATCTAGGCCAGCGTTCTTCTTTTCCAGGAAGTTCCGGGAAGCTGTTATGTGGTTCTGCCTGATACCAGTATGCCACACTTGCCACATCATCCTGTCTCTCAAATAATCCTCTGTAACCTACTCCAATCTGCTGAATGGTCACACGCAGATCCTCATCAAAACAGATCGGATCCTGAATATGCCAGCGATAAAAACCTCTCATCGGCATAACATCGTCATTGTGATAGAAATTGTGAATCAACTCATCGTGAGAAGAATAATATGGATATCCCAGATAAGGTGTACAATAATTCTGTTCCACAGTCTTACCATCTACCTGCTTAGCAAAGCTCCATGAACCACCGAAATAATCTTCTGTTCCTGTTCCGCAGATGGTAGGATATTCTTCATCTCCGTCAATATAGAACTTAACCTCACCTTCACCCCACCAGTAACGCTCCAGAGTTGTCAGTGCCATATAAGTACCTACATAGTGACCTTTTCCTTTGACATTATCAAGGATTACATAATCTTTCTGCAACTGAGTGATCTTTTCTCTTCTCCACTGTGCATGGAAGTAAGCGATATCCTCCGGCAGTCCCTCATCATACAGGCAATAATCCACCTGGTAGAAGAATGCTGGAATTGAATTGACATGCTGGTTTTCCAGAGTGATTCTTGCTTTTTTTTTTTCTGAAAGGCATCTGGAAATAACAGTTCAATCCTCTGCTTGGCACTACTGCGATCGGCATAGAATTTATATTGCATTCTCTACCAAACCCACAGCAGAAAAAAGTCTCCCAGCGGACTTTCTACAGACGGTTCGTCTTCATCATCCCAGTACATACGAAGAACCAGATCTCTCAATACAAAGCAATCTGCGTCTGTGGTTTTCGCATCCACTGTGATCCAGATATGATTGATTGCGCCAGGTCCCTCGATTTCTGCCAGTGTCACTGTCTGACCACTTGCGATGTCATTAAGACACGGGCTTCCCTTTCTGGATGGTCCAAGATCACTGGCTGCCATACCTCCCTTTCCTTTTTCTCCTCTTGGATTTTCTGCATTGATTGCACGGCTTTTTCTATGTTTTGCTAATGCTAGATTACTTAAAGTTCCACCAAATTCGTTATACATTGTTACATCCTCCTTCTGGTTGGCAAATTATATCAGGTTTTGTATTACTGTTCACTTCATTCACAAGAACTCGTTTCACAGGTTAATACTCCTATGAACAATTACCAATTAAGCTTTTACTCCTCCTGCCATTATACCATCCATGATCTGTTTTTCAAAGACTGCAACAAAAATAATAATCGGTAAAAGAATAATCCATCCCATTGCACTTACCAGATCCCACGGAACTCCATACATGTTATCACGCAGTGGAAGCTGTACAATTGCAACAGACAGCACCTGGATATTATTTGAGTAATACAATGGAGTAAAGAAGTTATTCAAACAGGTGATAAAGTTAATGATACAAACTGTAGCGATTGCAGGTTTCATCAGCGGTAAGACCACTTTGAATAATCTCTGGACAAAATTCGCTCCGTCGATGGTTGCTGCTTCTTCCAGGGAAATCGGAATCTCTGATGCAAAGTTCTTTAAGATCAATACAGTAAATGGAATGACTGCACTGATATAAAGAATGATCAGACCCGGATAAGTGTCATACAGTCCTACTGCTCTCATGAAATCATACAACGGTCTTGCTGTTACAACTTCCGGAATCAACATTGTTGCAATAATGAACGCGAAGGCAATGCTGATCCCCTTTGTTCTGAATCTTGAAAATCCATATGCCGCCATGGCACAAATAACAGTACTTACCACAATTGTGACACCTACGATCAGAACTGTGTTTCCGATTTTTTCCAAAAGTCCTACGTTCTCTATCAGGAATTTGTAGCTTTCCAGTGTCGGGTGATCCGGAATATAGTCGATTGGCATCTTGAACAATTCACCTGGCGGTGTGATCGATGATACGAAAATCCACAGAACCGGAAATAAAATCAAAAAGGAAACGATTGCAAATAACAGCCATTTGCCTACTGCAGTAATGGCTTTATATACTTTATATTTATTAGTATCCTGCATGTCAATACCTCCTAATCTGCCAGTTTATTCATGAATTTGATGTTGATAAAGCTAAAGACCGCCATTACAATGAACAACATAACTGCCAGTGTAGATGCATACCCCACATTTAGATTTGTAAATGCTTCTGTTGTAATTCTGTATGCGATCAGGGATGTATCCTCACCAGGACCACCGGAAGTCATAGCATATACCAAGTCGAAAGCTGTCAGTCTCCAAAGTGTAAACGGAATACATAAAGTGATAACATTTTTCAGGATCAACGGTAATGTGATACGGAAAAAGATCTGCACTCCGTTTGCCCCATCCACCTTTGCAGCTTCGTAGATATCACCGGAAATAAACTGAAGTCCTGACAATACCAGGATTGCAAAGAACGGAAGGTCTTTCCACAGGTCCATGGCGATAACCGCTGCTCTGGCGGAACCGGTGTGGATCATCCAGTCATACTGAAAATTTGGTACAAACCGTCTTATAAAATCGTTCACCAGACCGTAATCGTTGTTGAATCCCCATTTTGCTGCCATACCGATAACAACAGCCGGCATAGCCCACGGGATCAGTACGATGGTTCTTAAGAATCTTCTGCCCTTAAATTTCATATTCAGGATCAAAGCCAGGATCACACCTAAAACCACATGGAATACCATGGAAACAACCACAAATTCCACGGTAAAGGATATGGATGTCTGCACTTTGGGATCTTTAAACACATTAACGTAGTTTGCCAGTCCGACAAATTTGTTGACTCCTGATAAAACCTTTACGTCAAATAAACTATTTTTCAAAGTTACTATAATCGGATATAAAGTAGTAAAACCACGGATAATCACAACCGGAAGAATTAAAATCCATGGAATCCATTTCATCGATTTTTTACTGATTGTCACTCTTTTCTCCTCCTGTCATCTTAGGAAAACGCACCATAAATTGCTATGATGCGTTCCCTTTTACCAAGCAGATTTTTTCAATCCGCATTCATTGCCTATTGCCAACTGTTTTGTTATTCATCAGTTATTTCTATCATTGTTCAGCTATATTACTTGCTGTATTTTTTCAACCAGGCCCTGAGCTTTCTCACAGAACTCATCTACAGAGATCTCATCTTTCATACATGACTGGAAAATAGTTCCCATATCTGTGATAAATTCCATTGTCTGAGGAAGCATCGGACGTCCGTTAACGTTGCACTCAGAAGCATAGCGGGAATACATTTCTTTTGCAGGATCTGTATCCGGAACAACTTTTTCTGCTATATCTGCTCTTGCAGGATATCTCTCGAATGCTTTGTAGGATGCTTCCATTCCGCCTTCTTCTGTCATGTACTTAAGGAATTTGATGGCTGCTTCTTTGTGCTTGGAAGCGGAATTCAGAACATAATTCCAGGAATCTGTAAAGATTGCTCTCTCTCCTTTACCGCTGAAGTCAGGAACCATAGCCATATGGATCTTGTCATCTCCCAGCATACCGGCTTTCTTGTAATCAGTTCCAAGTCCCCACATGAAAAAGCTTCCAATTTTTCCATCATTGATCTTCGGGTTCATCTGCTCATATTTGTCTGCGATCTGATCGATCGGTGTCTGGTTATTATCCACCATATCTTTCATGAACTGAATGGCTTCTTTGTTTTCAGCCTTTGTCCAGTCAAAATAATCTCCACCGAACATATTACAAACTGTGCAATCTCATTGTATGCATAGGTTTTTTCCCAGGATCCGCCGTATCCATATCTTCCGTCACCAGAAGCTGCTTCCATATATTTCATGAAGTCTTCTTTTGTATCGATCTCTGTAATTCCGACTTCATCCATGATTTTCTGATTTACCCAGAAAGCCAGGTATCCGGTATATCCCGGAACACCGACAATATTACCGTCTTTATCTGTGATCATATTCTTCAGATAACCCTGTGCAAACTGACTACGGACATCTTCTGTCATAACTGTGTCGTTCAGACCTTCCAGCCAGCCTGAGTTTTTGAATGACGCACTCATCTCATCATTGATTTCGATAATATCAATAGAAGCATCTCCTGTAGATAAGACTGTCGTAACTTTCTGCTGACGGGTATCGGAATCTGTCGGAGCTGCGATTACATTGATGTTCAGTCCTGTGGCATCCTCTACATTTTTCAGCCATTCATCAAAGTCAGGATCTGTTGTCATGACGCTGTACAAAGTCAGATCATAATCTTTGGATTTTCCTGTACTTTCTCCTTTGGAGCTGCCACATCCTGCCAACATTCCCACTGTCATAACGCCTGCCAGTAACACGCTCACTAATTTCTTTTTCATTTAATTACCTCCTGTTTGTTTGTAGCCTTACGCCTATTTCTTTGATGAGTTAAGGATATCAAAAAGTCTGTTTTCTCAAAATACAATATTTTTCGATTCGTTTATATTATTTTTATCCTTGTTAAAAACATTTTTTTAATCTATAATAAGAATAGAAATTGATCATATATAATAGTGTTCTGGCATGAGCATGCCGAAATACAAACGATCACATGCAAGATTTCATTGACGAAAGCGTTTTTGATAGATTTTGCCCGGATACAATACAAGGAGATTTTATGAAACATTCAAAAAAAAGGGTCCAGAGGTCCACGATTATACTTTTCCCATTTTCAAAACAGGATTTTATGTGCGTTTTTGCTGTGCACATTGATTCCTATTTTCATCATAGGCGGAATTTCCTATGCTGTTTCTTATAACATTGCTAAAGATAAGATTCTGAATGCATCTATTTCCGCTGATGCACAGCTGCATACACAGTTTGATAACCGCTTGCAGCAAGTGGAAAATATAGCCGATACGCTTCAATATAATATGTACAACCTGATGCAGGCAGATGCACCCATGGACACTCTGGCTATGCTTTCCGAGATTCGGAGCAATCTGTCCATGTTTAAGACATCCTTTGATCTGGCCTATATCAATATATTTCTTCCGGACGAGCATATGGCATCCAGCGAAAGCTTATACTTTTTCCCTATGTCTAAGCTTTCTGACTTTCAGATTCCAAAAGAAGTTCTGGAAAATCCGGGAACATCCTCTGTCTGGTTTTATCAGGATCTGCTGTCTGTTCCGTTTCTTGTGAATAACAGCTACCATATTACGAATTCTGTTTCCTGTTGCAGAGTTTTAAAACATCCGGATACAGACAGCATAAAGTATGCTTATATAATTTATCTGGACGCATCTGAATTTTCCTCCATTCTACAGGAAATTTTCCAGGATAATCAGATCACCAGCTATATCCTTACAGACAACGGAAAAATCGTTGCCAGCAACAATCCTTCTTTGCTTTCTGCATCTCTTCATATATACCTCGTAATCATGATAATTCCTTCCCACACGGCATCCACGGTCTACTTTCAGTTCTGGTTTTTTATATCTTGGGCGGTACTTTACTTTTCTTGGCAGGTCTATGTTTCTGATATCAAACAGACCCCCATCCACGTAGTTATAGAGCGTCTTTTTCACTGCACATCAGCTCATCCTTATGTGTCAGGTAGATCTGATGGATGGACTGCCCCTGCTTCACCAGCGGCACCAGGATTGCATTAAGTCTGGCAAGTTCTCCTTCTGTTGCAAGAATCCCGCTTCGGGATTCCGATATCTTTCCGTTGCCTGTCTCTGGGCTTCCAATGCATCGTACACGGTTTTGGTCAGCGTACACTTTTTCACTTCACTGCATCCGTTGCATACATATGGTGGTTTAAAACGGTGGGTACATACTTCCTCTTCAAAGTGTTCACAGTAGCGGTTGCATATGAGTTCACACTGTTTGCAGACGGCTACCAGCGGATGCCTGCCAGGTGACAGAGATACCGGATTCTTATATCATGCAAAACACGCATATACTGATCAAAAGTATCCTCCTGACAATCCTGATCTCTCTTCCGCTGACGATTCTGGTTGTGGTTCTGATCTCGAAGAATCTTACCAGACGAATCAAGACACTATCCAGCGCTATGGAAACACTACAATTAGATGCATCCGACACCAACATGAAGGCACTGGTACCACAGGATCGTGCACCTGAAACCTTCGATGAGATTGATAAACTGGGGATAACCTTTGAAAAAATGCAGCATTCCCTGAATGACAATCTGCAGTCTATTCTGGAACTGTCACTGACGGAAGAACGGCTAAAATACCAGCTTCTCCAATCCCAGATCAATCCACATTTTCTTTATAATATTCTGGGATCCATCCAGACCTGTCAGTCCCTTGGAAAGCTGGATATTGCCAATCAGATGCTGACGAATCTTACACGTTTTTACCGCATGACACTCAGAAAGTCGGAAGACCTGATCTCCATCCGGGACGAACTGACCATCGCACAGCTTTATCTGGAAATGGAAAAATTCTGCCATAAAGATAATCTTACCTGGGAGAGCAATATGGAAGACGGCATTGACAACTTCCTGATCTGCAAATTCACACTGCAGCCATTTCTGGAAAACAGTATTATGCATGGTCTCTCTCAGAAAACGCCGGAGGTTCATATCTCCATTGATCTTTCCTACGGAGATGATACGGTTATTATTGTGATCACAGATAACGGAATCGGAATGGCAAAAGAACAGCTTTTAGAATTGCAGAAAACATTGGATGAAAAAATTGTTAATTATGAAAAACACTTTGGTATTGGAAATGTAAACAAACGAATCTCCAATCCTTATTTTGGAAATGGTAGGATATCTGTAGAAAGTTGTCTGTATGAAGGCACTTCCATTACCATTGAATTTGATCAGATGGAGAAATATGATGAAGAATGTAATGATTGTAGATGACAACTGCCTCACCGCAGAAGGCATCGAAAAAAAAAAATATTGACTGGAGTGCTCTGGATGCCACTGTGATCGCCGTAGAATATAACAGTCTTTCCGCTCTGGACATCCTGAAAGACACCCATGTAGATCTGATCATCTCGGATATTGAGATGCCGGATCTAGATGGGATCTCCATGAGTCAGAAAGCTCTGGAGATCCAGCCTTTCATAAAAGTTATTCTTGTAAGCCTATGACAAGTTCGAATATGCCAAAGCGGGCGATCCGCCTTTGTGTATATGACTATATCGAGAAACCCTTGGATTATCATTATCTTACGGAAAAAATCAAAAATGCTTTTACGGATATCGACCGTACACAAAAAAAAAAATACGGAGTTGGTAAAAGCAAGCCGGCCTGTTATGACAGAAAAATTCTTTCATGATCTGCTCCATTATCCCGGTGAGGATCCGGCCACTCATCTGAGCCAGTATCTGAAATATCTGGATCTGAGATCAGACTATGACTTTTTTTGACGTATTGATCCTGGAAACAGAACCAGATCCTGCCAAATCCGAACTGGACTTTACCCAATACCAGATCCAGCTTCTGAATATCCTGAATCTGGTAAAAGAAGAAATGGAGATTTTTGACAATGTTTTTTATTTAAAAGAATTCAGCGGAATCGTCTGCATCATCGGCCAGAACTCAAAACATCCCCAGCATTTTCTTCAAGTCATACACCAAGTAGCCTCCACTATTGTCGAGTCCTGCAAAAACAATGTACTTTCTCTGAACATCGGAATCGGAAGTCTTGCTGACAGCATCTGGAAGCTCCCGGTGTCCTTTGCCAGTGCTTCCCACTCGCTGAAATACCTATTTTTCTTCCCACACAAAAATATTTTCGATGCGAGAGAAGCACTTGGTAAAGAATTAAATCTTTTGTCCTTTTCCGAAAATACCGACGAAGAACTGATACGTCTTATCTGTTCCAAAGACATGACTGCTATCGAAGAATGGATTACCTGCTATTTTCAGAATCTGTTAGGACAGGTTCAGGACAAAAATCTGGTTTTCATCCGAATCTACTCCCTTTTGGGACGAATTCTGAAATTCTTATACGAGATGAACCTGGATACCGGAGATTTGGAGAGGGAAATCATCCAGGTCTATACCCGGTTTGATTCCTTCCGCACCTACGAACAATTTGTAAAATGGCTGACGCAGTTATGTGCCTCCGTATGCGAAAAGATGGATTCATCCTTACAGAACTATCACAATCAGATATATACCATGGCTCTTGGATATATCCGGGAAAACTTTGAAACCAACACCCTGTGCCTGAATGATATCGCACGACATGCCAACATCAGCCCTGCATATCTGAGTTCTCTGTTCAAAAAGGTATCCGGGCAAAGCATCAGTGATACCATCACTGCGCTTCGCATCGAAAGTGCCTGTCATTATCTGGAATCCACCAGTCTTTCGTTAAAAGAGATCAGCACAAAGTGTGGTTATACGAATCAATATTATTTCAGCAACAGTTTTAAGAAGAAACTGGGGATGTCCCCTTCTGCTTATCGGGAAGCGAGAGGCACGCAGGGGCAGTGATTTCGTGCAGGCACGGACTTGGGCTCCTTGCTCGCATAAAATACAATAGCCGGGCAGCTCCTGCTCGACTATATTTTCTTACTTTATACAATCCTACCGGAAAATCATCTGCGCAAAATCCGTAAAGCACGGTCTCCACCCAGTCATGTCCGCCCGGATAGATTTTCCTGATTTCATGGACACCTTTCTCCTGGATGATTGCATCCTCTTCCAGAAATCTGGAACGGAAACAGTCATTATCTCCGATGCACCGGAAAAAGGTATGAAAATAGTTATTAAAGTCCGGATCGTCCATCGCCTTCAGATGGGTCTGCTCATAAGGTTTTCTTCCGACCGCCAAACTGATATTTTTTCTCTGCCATCGGAATAATTTCCTCTACCAGCATACGTTCCAGCAAAACATGGTTTAATCGTTCTTCTGAGCCGACCTTTTCCTGTACCATGCCGTCACTCATCACAAGTGTAAAAGGTTTTATTTTTCCCATTTCGATCAGGTTATCCAGTATGATATTGGCTTTTCCGGTTGTTGTCCAGGAAATCTCACTCTCACCGAATCCATGCTGCATTTACCAGCGGAAAGCATGCGTTATTAGCAAAGTTAGAATCGACACAAGCCAAAATCAAAAATTTATTGGAAATCCACGAAAAAACAGGAGATGAACTTCTTCTTGCAGTTGACTATCCTGCAAAAAAATCAAGGATCTGACAACAGATATTGAAGAAACTCATCCTGTCGGTCGCCTTTTTTGATCTTGATGTGATTGATATAAATGGTCAGAAGTTATCCCGTCCTTCTTTCCGAAAATGTATTATCTGTGGGTGTCAGGCTCAGGAATGTGCTCGTACACGGAAGCATAGTGTGAACGAAATGCAATCGAAAATTGAAGAGATGCTAATGGAATTTGATTGTCAAAAAGTCTGATTTTCTTACCACATTTTACGACAACGACTTCTGGTTTATACCACAGCAGGTACGGTTTCTGGCAGGTTCATTTTAGACATCTCATTCTCCACATGAGACTTCTCTGCAATATGATTGTAGACATTCATTGTGATCTGTGCATCTGAATGGCCCATGACATACTGCATAACTTTAGGATTGACATTGTTCTCACCCAGTCTGGTACATCCCGTATGACGAAGAGTATGCGATGAAATAGGAGGCATCAGCTCCGGCTCTCGCTTCTCTTCTTCTGCCAGTTTGCTTTCTTTCTTATTATAGGCATTGACAATATTTTTCAGAAAGCTGTTCACTCCCGCTGGCATAATCGGACGTCCATGCTTTGTATTGAAGATGAATCCACTGCGTCCACCGATCTCTACATTACTCTGCAAACCAGGCATCAAGTTCATCTCTCTCTGTTTACGGAACGCATCATATACCATCTGTGTCATAGGAATGTCTCTGATTCCTGCATCCGTTTTGGTTTCTGAATCATGAAAACAATATCCTTCATCACCTTCATAATATACAAGCTGTCCACCTACATGGATCTCCCGATTCTTCATATCCACATCTGACCAGGTTAAGCCGATGGTTTCACTCACTCTCAGGCAAACCCCAAACATAACCTGCATCATTGGAAGATGAGGCTTATACACATTACTCTGTTCAACAAACTTCAGAAGTTTTTCCTGCTGTTCCAGTGTCAGTGCTTCTTTCTCTTTTGCCGGAGCCCCATAATCTCCAAGTGTTCCAGTTACCGGATTCTTACGGATAATCCCGTCTTCCACTGCCAGTTCAAAACTGGGATTCAATAAGCCATAAAGACCTTTGATCGTGCTGTGTGCCAGTCCTTCATCTGACAATGCTGAAAAGAACGTCCTTACGTGAGATGTCTTAAAATCTACAACACGAATATTTCCCAAAGTATTTCGTATCCGATAGTCCCACATACGGATATAATTCTTTTTCGTTCTTTCCTTGATATTCTTTGTTGCCATGTATCGCTCAAACAAAGTATTTACAGTCAGCTTCTTGACTGATGCGTCTGTAATAAGCAGATCATCCATATCCTTATTGATCTTCTTTTCCATTTCTCGCAGACTCGCCAGATCAGCTGCATAAACCGAATTACGCTTTCCAGTAATTTCATCCTTGTAGCGATACTCATAACGTCCATCCGGACGCTGATATTCACCTGTTTTTAAATTTCTGCCTTTATTATCTTTTCTTGCCATATCAATCATTCCTTTCACTTCATTTTTCGTTATTCGGAATGATTTTTGTCCTGTCGGTATCAGTCATATACTGTCTGATATCTGCTCACAGATTAACATAATATTTTATGATTTCCAAGGGTAAATTCCTGCAAAATGCTAATTTTTATTTGCCTATTTTACAGGAATTTTTCCCTTTTTTACTTTTCATTCCGAAGGAAAGCTGTTGTATTTTATCTTCTCATCTTTCATTACACTGCCATTGCATCAAGATATTTTTTTATCTTATCCACGTTATAAAGAACTCGTCTTCCAACAATCACTCTTGCTTCTGCATAATCTGCAATTTTCTTTGCAGTTACTTCTCCGCAGGATAACATTGCCATTAATCCTTCAATATCTACCGTCAGACGGTTCTCAGCCTTATACTCTGTTGTTTTTCTCATGATGCACATACCTCCTTTCCTCCGTATTCTTCTGCATCACCTCCCAGACAGCGGTTATGCCCGTTGTCAGTACATATACTTTTTGTTTGGACTTCTTACGATGATTTTCCATTCTGTTCGGCGTGTTGGCTTCCATTTGTATATGGCGGTGTCAACGTTACAATTGACCTCTATCAGAAATCTTTCTGAATACTGGCAGCTTCTTCTCAAGCATACCAGCCGTTGCCGGAGTATCTTCGGTTTCCACATACTACTCTCTGATACAGCGGTGGAATCCTGTGTTACCTTTAAGCCCCGAAAGGCACCCATACAGCTCATTCAATTTTCAAGGTTCAATAATCAAAAGTTTTATAGGTATACATTTTTGTACCTATTTCGATTTAATGCCATTATATCCCCAGTTACTGCTAATGTCAATAGCACTTCATGTGTTTTAGGTTCTTTTTTGTACTCTTTTTCATTGATTTTCTGCCAGCTTGTGTTATAATATGGACAAATAGTTATTCATTTCTTGATTTCACTATCTTTAACGGATGTTTATCAGGACTAATGCAGAGGTGACTTTATGAATTTTAATCTGAAACTAAAAAAAATCCGGACATTCCGGAAAATGACACAAAAAGAACTGTCAGAGAAGATCGGACTGACCGATCAGCATAGAATTGTACAATATGAAAAAGGCGTTCGTGTTCCCCCAAAAAGATCTGGTCGATAAAATGGCTAAGGCTCTTGATGTTAATCCTTATACCCTCTATGATACCGCTGGACGTGACGCTTCCGAAATGATGGAACTGCTTTTCTGGCTGGATGAATTTAATCCATCTGCCCTGCATCTGTTTCTACCTCGGAAATTTCCTGGTGAAAAATGCAATGAAGTAGCTGACACTTCCGTTTACTACCATGACAATGATAGCTGGCCTGCTCATGCTCCTGTCTGTATGTGGTTTGATTATGGGGTTCTGAATGATTTTCTGAAAGAATGGGTGGTTCGAATGGATGAACTGAAATCCGGTGTGATTACCAGAGATGAATATTTTGAATGGAAAATCAACTGGCCACAGACCTGTGATGGGTGTGGGAAATATGAACCTAAGAAACAATGGCGAAAAAACTTTTAAAACTACAAACCCAAAATTTAAAATGGATTTCCGTATATTTAATCCATAAAGCAGATACAAAATCGCAGATGTGCAGGTGAACAGACATGAAAAATATCCATAGCATTGAATTTTATACCGGAAGCAAGGAAGAATTGCTTCCAGATTTTGAAAAAGATTTTCCCTATATCGCTTCGAGGGCAGAACTTGACAAGTATATAGGGGGTTATGTACCGTGGCACTGGCACAGGACAGTGGAACTTTTTTATATGGAAAGTGGTAGTATTGAATATGATACGCCGGGAGGAAAACTGTTGTTTCCGGCTGGAAGCGGTGGCATAGTAAATTCCAATGTACTCCATATGACAAAAGCAATATCGCAGAGAGAAAAGAATATACAGCTACTTCATATTTTCGATGTTTCCTACTTGCCGGAGAACAGGGAAGCAGGATTGAACAAAAATATATTGCACCTGTCATAACAGCCCCGCAGATTGAGGTAATCCCGCTTTTTCCAGGCAATGCAGAAGAAGAAAGGATTTTGAAACTGCTTGCTGCCTCATTTCGTTTATCCAGTGATGAATTTGGATATGAAATAAAACTGCGGGAAGCCCTAACGGAAATATGGCTCATGCTTTTTGAACTATCTTGCTCTATGCGTGAAAAGAAGGGGGAACATAACAAAAGCAACGATAAAATAAAGTTGATGATGATATACATTCACGAACATTACAGAGAGAAAATCTCTATTCCGGAACTTGCTGCAGCAGCATACCTAAGCGAAAGGGAGTGTTATAGAGTGTTCCATGACTGTCTGCACATGACACCCGTAGAGTATATAAAGGCTTACCGTCTGCAAGCTGCCTGTCAGATGCTAGCAAAGGGGCAGGAAGCAGTTACCGTTATCAGCCATGAGTGCGGTTTGGAGCAGCAGTTATTTTGGAAAGGTTTTTCGAGAATACACACATTGTTCACCCACAGAATATCGGAGAAAATGGCAGAATAGTGATAGATAAGGGCAGAAAAGAAATATTTTTTCTATTCCTTTTGCATTATAATGATACCTGTAAAGTAAATCCGTCATTTACAGGAGGTGAGTGCAAAGTGGTAAAACTGAACATTCTGAACATGAAAAATTTTTTAGATACGGTCAATAGCTGCATTGGCAAAGTAAATATGCTCTGCCCGAACGGTAAAAAACAAAACATTAATGGGGAAGAAAAGATACAGGACAGTTTGTGGCGACAATACTTCCAAAACAAAAACTGTCTGTGTCTTATTTTAGAAATTCCGAATCCAACGGACTATATGAACATTGTTTCGTACTATGCAGGGGATTGCTGATTTGTCTGCAAATATTTCATTATAAAGGGCCGGGCGTTTTATTTTTCGGCCCCGCCCTTTTGAAAGGAGTTAAAAATGGAGTTGAACCTTCAAACCGCAGAATTGGCATTAAGGGAAGCGTCAGAATCCAATCCGGGAGCATGGGCAGATCATTCCCGGTTTGTAGCCGAAGCCTGTAAAAACATTGCATCACATTGTAAAGATTTATCTTCTGAACAGGCATATATTTTCGGGTTATTGCATGATATTGGCCGCTATGCCGGAGTGAGTTCGGAAAGGCATCTGATAGACGGCTATCGGTACTGTATGGAGCGCGGATGGGAAAAAGCTGCACAAATATGTATATCCCACGCATTTATGATTCAGGATATTGCCACATCTATCGGTGTGTTTGATGTTAGTGATGAGGATTACCTGTTTATGAAAGAATTTGTTGCAAATGCGGTATATGATGATTATGACCGTCTTGTACAGTTATGTGACGCATTGGCTATGCCTTCGGGGTTCTGTCTTTTGAAAAGAGATTTGTAGACGTGACAATGCGATACGGCGTTCACCCAGCGACAATAGACAGATGGAAAAAGATTTTAGAGATTAAAGAACAGTTTGAAAATCAGATCGGCTGTTCTATCTATTCTCTGCTTCCGGGTATTGTGGAAAACAGTTTTCGTTAAGGGGGGATATTGTGTATTACGAATCCAGTGATTTTTTGGAAACTGCAGACAGCGATACGTTAAAGCAGATTGCCCGCACAAGGGAATTAACAAGGGAATATTATTTTTCTGATTATGGAGATACAGAAAAACGCACTTCTATTCTTCGGGAGCTGTTGGGTGGAATAGGGGAAAACAGCGTGATAGGGGCTGGAAGTGTAGTTACCCGCCCTATCCCGCCTAATTGTGTTGCAGTAGGAAATCCATGCAGGGTGATACGTTATTTTGATACAGACAGGGAAAGGTGGCAGCATGAAGTATAAGCATATTGTTTTTGACATTGACGGTACTCTGATTGATACGGAATATGCTGTATTACATTCTTTACAGGAAACTATAAAGGGATTGTCCGGGAGAGAGATAACATGTTCTGAACTAAGATTTGCGTTAGGGATTACAGGAACAGACGCTTTGAAAAAACTTGCGATAAAAGACACTTCCTATGCGATAGAATTATGGGATAAAAATATGCGTAACTATACAAATAACATTAAAGTATTTGACGGAATCGTTGAATTATTGAAAAATCTTCTAAGTCTGGATTATGAAATGGGGATTGTCACATCAAAGACAAGGGAAGAATTTACACATGATTTTTGTCCATTTGGTATCAGTCATTATTTCAAAACAATCATATGTGCAGACGATACACAGGAACATAAACCCAATGCCGCACCGATTTTGAAATATGTGGAATTATCAAAAACAGACCATAGGAAAGTACTTTATATCGGAGATAGCAAATATGACAGTAAATGTGCGGAAAATGCGGGAATTGATTTTGCTTTAGCAGTATGGGGCAGTCATAATAAGCACATAAAAGCAGATTATTTTTTAGAAAAACCTGCCAATCTGTTATCTGCTATCACTTCAGAGAAATTTTATTAGCGATGAAAGATCGAACGAAAATGACTCCGAGGTATATTAAAAAAACTTGCTTGATCAATTATGGTGATTTTGATTAAGTAGCCTGTATGTAAAATAAAGCATACAGGCTACTTGTGGTTTACAATTCCAAAGAATCTTCTGCATCTACCCACATTTGCATATTACCATCAAGATATAATCGTGCATATTCAAGTGGCTCATCAATAGCAAGTGTATTTAATGCGCAGTCTGCTCCAGGAGTGGTTTTTAAGTTCTTCTCAGCTTCCCAACAGTCAATGCGGAGCATATAACCGGCATTGGTATAAACATCAATGCTGTTTCTGTGTGGATTGTATTCTGCAAATATTGTTCTCATCGTATCTTATCTCCATTTTTTTTAATAATCAGTTATAGAGTTAAATATCGAAAACATTTCAATCAGTTCACCATGTTGTTATTGTTATTGTTATATGTTATACTGTGTTATGAAATTTTCTTTCCCTTAATTTTTCCCATATTAAGGTTCATGAAAGCTAATGGGAGAATGTAACACAAGGGAAAGAGTAAAAGAAACATTCTCATACTTTAGCCTTACACCGTTTGGCTATGCAAATTTTGCTCCACTTATTACAGCCACACTTACTGTTGCCATCTTCTTACTTTCATTGTTTTCATTGAAGAAGAAAGGTGTTCTCAAAGCATTGTTTGTCCTTTCCATTATTACGGTAGTTATTTCTCTTTTGCCATTGATGTATGGCTTAAACTACTATACCCTTGTAGGAGCCTTTATAACAGTAACACTTGTAATAGAAAGTATTTTGGCTAAGATACAACAAAAGTAAAGCGATAACTTCCAGCTTGTCGAGCTAGAAGTTGTCAAACTGAAATGTAAATGGAGGGTTATGTAAATGAAAAAAAATTGGAATAGTTTTACTCATACTTATTTCACTTATAGGTACATTGTTAGGATGTGGAAAACAAGATGTGAATAAGGACTTGGAGAGCATTGATGCGTCGGAAATCAAACAAATCGAACTTACAGGAACTACAGGTGGGAAAGACGGTAATGATTCGTATTTCTTTTCAGATAATGAAGTTGTTGAGTTTATAGATTTATTAAATCAAGTGAAACTTGGTGACATAGTAGATGAAAACAAAGCATCATCAAATGGAGCTGTTTCTTATTACACAATCTATTTTGCAACAGATGAAACGCTGACAATTAGTCCAGGAAAATATTTTGAAGTTGAGGACACATATTATGAATTTGATAATTATGATGAATTGTGGGATGAATTTATAGTATTTAACAGTACAAAGTAAGTTTCGGAAAATTCTGATTTGTAGACGGAGGTACACAACATGAAAAAAATCAGCTTAGTGGTTTTTCCGGCTTTAACAATAGTGTTAGAAGCATTACCACTGGGAGCAGTTTGTACTTTTGCTCCATCTCCAACAGAAAGAGTAAGAGAAACATTTTCATACTTTAGCCTACCGTTTGGATATGCAAATTTTACTCCACTTATTACAGCCATACTTACTGTTGTTATCTTGTTGCTTTCGTTGATTTCTTTGAAGAAGGATAGCGTTTTTAACGCCTTGTTTGTTCTTTCGATTATTACAGCAATTATTTCTCTTATGCCGTTGATGTATGGATTAAACAATTACTCCCTTGTAGGAGCCCTTATAACGATAGCCCTTGTAACAGAAAGCATTTTTGTTAAGACACAACAGAAATAATGCGAAAATTCCAGCTTGCAGAATTAAGAAAATAGGAATATACGGAGAAAACAAAAATGGAAGATAATAAATCAACGACTGTCAAGAAAATGGTAAAATCAGGAATAACTTTTGGAAGTGCATTAGCTATGGTTATTAGTTATAAAAATTTAATGGTGTCAGGGACCAATGTTTGCTGGATCATGTAAAACGTCAGATGAAGCGGGGAGGTGTATTAAAATGCGACTATTTGATAAAAGGACGCCGCTTCAGAAGGAGTGGGAAAAGCTGGAAGTACAGGAGCAGAAATTCCTTCAGAAACGGTTGGAAAAAAAAAAGGAAAGTATCTTGAATCAAAAGCTGGAGGAGAAGATACCGCCTAAACTTCAGGGAACACTTGATGCCGCTTTTGCCAAAGCGTTTGCTCTGATTTTTGAGAAAGGAACCGGAGTTATTGAAAAGACGTATCAACGGGAGAAGTTGGAGCAGGACTATCAGGTACGACAGTATACGGCGGATGTAAAGCAGGATTCCAAATCCCTGCGAGCCTTTTCTAAAAAAAGCGAGAGATACAGGAACAAAGAATTTACTGCTATCCGGCGCATCCGGGATTGGGATGGGAGTACTGGGAATTGGTCTGCCGGATATTCCGGTATTTACAGGGATGATACTGAAGAATATCTACGAGACTGCCCTGCATTATGGATATAGCTACGAAAGCAGGGAAGAAAAGTATTTTATTCTGCTATTGATACAGGGAGCGATATCCTATGGGAAACGCTTTGTGAGATTGATGGCAAACTGAATGAATTTATCAGTTGTGGAACGCTGCCGGAAGAGTATCAGGAAAAGAAGCAGATCGAGGAAACAGCAGGAGCTTTGTCAAAAGAGCTGCTTTATATGAAGTTCTTACAGGGAATTCCTGTGGTCGGAGCAGTCGGCGGGGCATATGATGCGATTTACATGAAACGGATCACGGAGTATGCAGGGCTAAAATACCGGCACAGGTATTTGGATGCACAGAATAAATAGTTGCTTTGAAGAGCTGGAAGTGATAAAGGTTGAAACGTGAAGAAAACAGTCAAATTATTTGTATAGAAAATATCTGTGTAAGACATTCCCAGTGCAAATGCTCATGTGCGGTAAAGTAGCAATCAGAATTTATGGAGGAATGATAGTGAGTTATATTACAATGGAAATATGGACTGGAATATGGATATTAGTGAGATTACTTCCAATGGCACTTATTATTTTTTCAGGTGTTATGATTATCGAAGTGGGTATTGAATTTATCCAGAAGAAGAAAATTGAAGTTAAGATTTTAAATTGGTTATGTCAATTCTTATGGATTCTAATAGTTGTATCAATATTAAAAATTACAGGAATTATTGGTGGTAGTTTTGGAATATCCTCACCACTTGATAGTTATATTAGTTTTAAATTATTTGAGGATGGATTTAATGCGGCAATTATTTTGAATATATGTCTATTCGTTCCATATGGATTTTTGCCAGTATTTATTTTTAAGAATATCCACAAGCATTGGTGGAATGGCGTTATACTTGGAGCAGTATTTTCGATTGGTATAGAATTTTTGCAAACATTTATTGGAAGGTTTGCACAGTTAGATGATGTGATTATGAATACTTGTGGGACTCTCGTTGGATTTTTGATAGGATGCTTGTTACTTCGTATAACCACAAGGAAAAAATAAATATCAGTTTGCAAAACTGACCAAAAATACAAACAGTTCGTAAAAGTATAATTTTACGAACTGTTTTTTTGAAAAAAACAAATAACTACAACTGTACCGATATATCGGAGACGTAAACTATAGTATTAAATAAGGGGATGGTCAGCTCATTTGTGGCAGAATGGTATGGTCGAAGTGCGGAGCGGCATCATGAATGAAGGGTGATGTCGCTCAAAGTTATACGCAATGAAATAAGCGCGGTTCAGCAGGAATTGTTATTAAAGTTGGAAATAAAATCAATCGCCATGCTAGAATATGCACCAAAACAAGATTCCGAGGCCTGCTGAAAACAGGATCATCAGAATTGGCGATGGAGCTGTTTTTCTGATTATTTTACAAATCAGATGCGTTGCTCCGAGCATGGCAAATACTGCGATAGAGCGCAAATCGGGCGCAAATCCGGCCTGTAAATCTGTGAGGCCAAACAGCGTAGACAGCGCCATGCTGAGCGCGGTCGCAAGGATCATTGCTACAACGCACGGACGAACTCCCGATAAAAAGGCGTTGACGGGTGCATATTTCATCAGATTCTTTAGTGCGGATGCAATTAAGAGAATAATCAAAAATGACGGCAACACCACGCCCAGCGTTGCAACAAATGAACCGAGGATTCCGCCCAGTGTTGAGCCGATAAAGGTTGCCATATTCACGGCAAGGGGTCCCGGTGTGGATTCAGATACGGCAATAAAATTCAGGAATTCGTTCTCTGTCAGCCAGCCGTTGGAAAGCACCCTTTCGCGTACCAGCGAAACCATTCCATAGCCGCCGCCGAAAGACAAGACACCGATCATCAAAAAGTTCAGAAAGAGACGCAGGTATATCATGACGTTTTCCCATCTCCTTTCCGGATTTTTCGCAGAAAGAATACAACAAGCCCGACCGCGCCGCAGATCAGGATGTAAAACACAGAGGAAAACGAAACTGCTGTGATCGAGCAGCAGAGCATGGAAGCCATGACCAACGTGAGAAGCGTCAAGTTTAGTGTATTTTTGTCAATACTTTTAAGCATTTTCAGCCCTGCGGTAAGGATCAGATAGATCACACATACCTGAATCCGCGGAATGCGCAGGAAACCCAGCGCAAACTGAGAAACTGATCAAAGAACAGCGAGATACCATAAATTACAAAGAAAGATGGAATGCTGACAGCAAGTGTGGACATGGTTGCACCCGCAAATCCTGCAATTTTGTAACCAATGTAAGTCGCACTGTTGATGGCGACTGGTCCTGGCGTGGATTCGGCTACCGCAACCATGTCCAGAAACTCGCTTTTTTCAAGCCATTTTTTCTTTTCAACGAACTCATTTTCAAGCAGCGCAATCATAGCGTATCCGCCGCCAAAGGTGAACGCACCGATTTTTAAGAATGTGATAAATAAAGAGCAAATTAGTTTCATGCTTGTATATCCTGCCTTCTGCGAATAATACCTACAAGTAAAACACCCAATAAGATAGTTTACTAATATACAGATTCTAATCATACTTTAATTTTAATCCATTGTAAAACTCTACAGCCGCCGCAATATCCTTCTCATCCGGATGTCCCTTTGATACCCCACCAATCAGCTTGAACGGACCAAACGTATCAAATCCCTTGCATGAAAACCTTCCGACAATGGTGTCATGTTTGTATGCTATCACCTGCTCAATTGACTTAAAGACAGGTCTGCCGCCATATGTACAGATTAGAAATATATTTTTGTTGTCTGCGAGATTGACTGATGCAAACTTAAGCACCGACTGATGGAACTTTCCTCCGTATACTCCTGATGCAAAACCGATTAAATCATATTCCGACAGGTCTTTCTCTACCGTCTGTGTCGCATCTATCAGCTCGACATCGTTTGTCTTTGCTATCTCGTCAATTATCTTTTTTGTGTTTCCATGATGCACTGATGCATATACTATTGCTGTCTTCATCTGTAATGCTCCATTAAAGGATTTTTGTTTGCCGGTTTTATCTCCGGTTCATCGTTCTTCATATCCTTTTATCCTCTATTTTATTCCCCATTCGTATTTTATAACTTCTTTTGTATGTATAAATATATGATACTGATTTATTGATTTTACTGCAACATAATCTTGAAGTTTATGTAATGTATTTCGGTAACAAAGGTATTCAGCAAAGACCGTTTACGCTATATCATTTTTGAGTAATTCCAACGCCCTGTCCATTGGTACGCAGTCTGCATATCGTTCAGGCCAGAGAAATTCATTATAGTAATGGTAAGCCTGTTCCCTAGTCATGTACTCATTGTCCTGCGTAGAATTTGCATAGGCAGGAACAATCATGTGTAAGCCATGCTCAAAACCAGCCTCTACCGTGGCATTGATACAGAAATCAGTCATAATGCCACAAATCATCACGTCTTTTTTCTTCCTTTGCAGTCAGATACTCAAGCAGACCACTCTCTTTTTTGAACGAACTGCATACAGACTTAATAAATCGTTTTTCATCAGGCATCGGTTTAAACTCGGAATAGACCTCAAACTCATCATCCCCGATAGAGAATCCGGTACCAGGTCCATCATCATGCTGTACATAAATAACTTCTATACCTTGTTCTCGAGCTGCTCCAATCAGCTTTTTGATATTACCAACAAACTTTCTGAACTCATATAAGCGTTCATCCACGATACCATTCTGTGCATCTACAACCAATAAAACCATGAATAATCTCTCCTTTTTGAGCTTTTTGCTTTGATTCAAATAAACTAAATTCGTATATTATAATAGAGCGTAACTTCTCTACGGAAAAAACATATTTGAATTCAAAACTATATTATCAATGTATTGCTTAAGTTCAATCATAGGATAATTTCTATGTGTACATTTGGAATACTTATTTGTGCTTACTTCAAAAATGCCGTTTTCAGTAACTTAAATCCGCCTGTAAATAAACCCATGTCTCTAACCTCGCTTTCTTATAATGAAAGCCCGCCGGGAACTTCACCCTGCGGGCTATGTTCCCGACCTTGCGGTCAGATACATATGAATAGTTGTGTTTATCCTGCTAACACTAATGGTATATCCATTGACTCCATAACAAAATTTGTGTATAATTTTGTTATCAAATAGGGAGGTGTTTTTATGCCAGCAATCAAATCAAGTGCTGATTTAAGGAATAATTACAATGAAATTTCTACATTTTGTCATAATTATCCTGAACCAGTTTTCATCACGAAGAATGGAAAAGGCGACCTTGCCGTTATGAGCATTGAAGCCTACGAAGGACTGACCAGCCGCTTTGAACTTTACAGCCAGATCAAGGAAGGAATGGACGATATTGCCACAGGTAACACCAGACCATTTTCCGAAGCTATGGCTGATATCAGGAGCCGCCGCAGTCGATGAGCTATCAGGTCCATATCACTTCCACCGCAGAACACGATATTATGCGTGCTGCGGATTACATCGAATTTACCCTCAAAAATCCGAATGCCGCAGATAATCTGTTAGATGCTGCGACTGAGCAGATAGGCTCACTAGCCGACCTGCCACAGAAGTTTCATCTGGTAGATGATCCGGTACTGGCAAGCTGGGGCATTCGTTTTGTAATAATCAATAATTACCTTGCCTTTTATACGATTGATGAAGAAAAGCAGACTGTAATCATAGTCAGATTTCTCTATCAGAAAAGTAACTGGACTGCCATTCTTCGACAGGGATTTTCCCTCATTTAAGGAATCTGTTTTTATGCAGGTTCCTTTTTTAGTGCATATTTTACGAATATACACGTGTAATCAGCTTTCAAATCATTATTAGACTTTGAAATATTCTCATCTTTACTAATTGCTACTGATAAATGAAATCGTCTATCAATAGGTTCTTCATAATTTCCCGCCCATTTTGCATAATATTGTTCATTAATCCTATTATATCTACACTCTTGAATAAATGCTATATCAGTGGAAATAGAGTCAAAATAATCATTAAAACTATCATCAATAACAAAATTGAACATATTCATATTAAGTGTCAATAATAGCATTTTTATCCCTCACAAATTTCAATTTTCCATTTCTTCAACCTTGATTTTCAGTGCAAGCTTTATAGTTCTTTTCCAATATCCTCAAGCTCTTTCATAGCATCCTGATTTTTAGAAAGCTCATCCTTTGCTGTAGCATAATATGATTTCTGGAAAAGCAAATTCCATGAAAGATATTTAGCCATACAATCAAACTGCTTATCAATCAGCTCATACTGGATACTGTCTACAGGAGAACCACCTACAACAATCGTGCCAACCTTTTTATTTTTCAACTGCAATCCACGACAATAGCACTTATCAATGATAAGTTTCAATTGTGCTGACATTCCCCACCAATAAACCGGGGTTGCAAAAAGAATCATATCTGCTGCTGCAATTTTGTCAATTGTCGGGTTCGTATCATCCTGATCTACGCACCCCTTAGAGCATTGACAGACACCACATCCCTTGCATGGTGCGATGTTAAGTTTGTCAGGTTCAATGATTTCAATTTCATTTGTTTTTTTCAGATGCTCCTTTTACAAAAGCCTCAATCGCTGTAAGAGTGTTTCCTTTTCTTGCACTTCCATTTATAATGATTACTTTCATCTCGCAAAGCCTCCATTCTGCTTATCATATAAGCAAATAAGTTCTAAATAATAATTTTTCTCACATAGGCACATTATACCATAGTAAACATGCCTATGCGATAACATTTACTGCTTCCTCATCCAGCATGTATCTGACTGTCAGCCTGAACTTTAAATGGATGATTTTTAAAATCGTGAAGTCTCTCAATTTCTATCTCCACAACTTTTTCATCATTTCCTCTCATTTGGGTGGAAATTTTTAATTTTGGGTGGATGAAATAATCATTTTTTAATGATTTTCGGTGGATTTTTCCACCCAAAAATGAAAAAAAGCAGTAATGAATTTTCTTAATCATTACTGCTTCAAACAACTGTTCTCAGGGGGAATCGAACCCCCAACTAGCGCTTAGGAGTTCAAGTCACTACAGAAAATCTATGTTTTTCTTGGTCAACATAAGTCAAGCAACAACTTGATTTTACTGACTTTCCTGTAAATCCATGTCAAAATAAGAAAACTGAAAATCATCCAAGTTAAGCACCTCTCGCTGACAAATGAGTGACACTGTCACCCTGAGGGTTCAACCATTCCGTTCCTGCGAATTCATATTTATGGCTACCATTCTCACTCTGTATGCGGTAATGATAACACTGTTTTCTTATTAGATTACCTATATTATAACGTGTGTGAGGTCGGATGTCGATTGTTTTTTGACCATTATTTACTCCGCATTACACGTACTCTCTTCTATGTTATAAAATCAAGCATCTTCTGCATATACACCATCTCCATAATATAGAAAAAGAGGAGTCCCCGCAGGTTCTCCCCCGGTCGCAGGCCTCACAGGTTTCTGCAACGCGATCACTGTATTTGCAGTTTATTCCGCAATGGGAATGGGTTTTCGGTCTCCATCCCGACCACTGGAACAGGTTTAAGGTCTCTGTTCCGACTTTATATACATCTTTTATATTTTAATTATGCAAGATAACTTTAGAATCTGCAACAAGTTGTTGCTAAATTAACTGCTTATTTATGAACTCAATTCCGTTACCAGTGAAGAATATCTTTTTGTCCGGTTCTTTATATCCTCCTCACTGACACCATAATAACAATATAAATCTCTGGCTATTTTCTTAAACCTTTTTATGACCGACTTATTTCCAGAGTAAGATATTCCAAATATATTCCAGGTATAATCTACCTCTATTTCCATTAAATCCTCACCAATTTTTATTTCATATAAATGAAAATCCATGGGAATTACATTATCAGGCATTTGGTCAATCAATTTATTTCTAATTTCCATTTCATTCAAAAAATTTTTAACAGATTCTTCATTATGAAAATCTGGTTTTGGAATATCCTTCCTTTGGCCCAAAAGTTCTGGTTTATGCTGCATAATCAAACTAGCTTTTTAGATTTTTCTGTCGTTCTATCCAATTTGTTGCGGCAGGATTGATTTCCACTAAATCATAATGATCCTTTGCGTATTGCACCACTCCCGCAAGGGTATGCGGGTTGACCGCTATTCTCTTTTCTATCCTTTTTCGTCTGGATTGATAGATAGCATTTCGGATTCTAATCTTTAGAGATTGCTTTTGAGCTTCTCCAAATATAAAAACACTTGTGGGACCATCTTCACCATTTATTATGGAAACTTGATTGATACTTTTATTTTTCATAAGTGCCCTCTACTCACAAATCCCGATTATATCGGTGATTCACAATCTTTTAGCCAAAATCGCAGTTCCATAACCGTCACAGCAATTTTATACTTTACTTCGATTTCAATCTTTTCTGGTGGATTGGCTAAAAGCCTGTCAATATCATTTTCCTCAACACCAGCCATTTTTGCTATGCGCCGTAACCGTAAGCACATGACCTCCATTAACACGAATACTTTGTCCTTCTGCAATATTAACAGAATTATTCTGTCTGCTAATTGAAGCACCCTTCGCCAATTTTATTGGTGTTTTTAACGCTTGTGCCAGATCCTCTACCGGATTTAGTAAGTGCTGCAACATCGCCCCATTATATGCTTCCTTATCTTTAATAACTGTATTTTTATAATTAGATGTAAGTGCTCTTGTATTGGGATTAATATAACTTGATATTGATTGCATCATCTCAACCTCCAATTATTTTCATTCCTCTGTCATTCGGAATCTATTCACTCTCCATAACGGTCCAAGTGATCTATTACTTTTATGACCATCTATACCAAGTTCCGCTATTCAAAAGCTGTGACATACTTTCTTCATATCTTTTCACTGCTTTCTGCTGAATGGAACTAGGCACCACATAATCGTTACCAACTTCACTTATTTTCCCATTTACCAGTTCGCAATGTGTCCCGTTTATCACAAATTCTCTGCTTGTATCCACTCCCTGTGACGCAAGAAAATCTAAAATATAATCGGTGTATGTATCTGTCATACTTGAAAAATACTGCTGATCCGCAAAATGTATCAGGGAGTTCAGACCACCTATCATCATATTGCATCTTTCATCATCTGCCTTGCTTCCGTTTCCATAGCCCTCGCCCCAGACAAAATCTTCCTGTACCGTCATGCTGTATCCATTTCCAAGATTAAATCTGCTTCCAACCCCAATCGTGATACTGTTTGTACTGGGATCATATGGTTTGTACCCTCTGGTTTTAAATGGCTGCTGTACGGTTCCAAAGGTTTGAATCTCGGATGGGAGATATGACATACCCGTAATTGCCGTAAACGCTTTCTGCCCATTCACATAAAAGGAAGTATGGGTTGCACTGTCTATATCCGCTGTAATCTCGACTTTCTCATCATTGGCAAAAGGATTCTGTCCGGTCATTCCGGTTCCATATGCAAACAGCATTCTTGTAAACTGATATCTTGTATGTTCATCAAAATGATTCAGTGTCTCTGTATCTTCTCCCTTTACATCTCCATTGCAAAAATCAACAAATTTATTTTTGTCTATTTTATGTTCTAGCATAAGTCATTATTTTAATTGCACACCTTACGGTTTCATATCAAAGTTCCTATGCCAAAGCATCAAATGCCGAAACTCCATTTTCTGTCACTCCTATAGAAGTTGAAGTACCTAGCAATTCCACCATTTTTCCTGTCAGGTCATCTACATCTTTTCCATCAATTTTCAGATTATATTGCCGTTCTTCCTGCTCCTGTTTTTCGGCACGCTGTTTTTCCAGTCTTTCCTCTGTCTCTTTCTTTTCTGCTTTCCTTTTCACGAGTCTTTCTTCAAGTTCTTTCCTGCTTTTTTTTCTGTTCCAGGATCAACTTCATCTTGAGTACACATTACAGAACTCATGCTATCATATCCATTTATAGTAATACTATAACTCAGTATCTTTGCTCCTCTTGCTGCCACATAAGCTTCTGACTGTTCTATTGTTTTTGGTATTAGCGATAAATTGTACTCCAGCCATTGTTTTGTCTTTTCATCTCCCATAGCCTCTGACAAAAGAGAGCTGTTTATATTTACAGAATAATCCCTGCTTCGTAAACAATCGTATTTTTGTGTTAAATAGTTCTTATATTCATGGGCATTCTTATATGTCCTGCCCGTTTTGTTTCCAGCATTTTGTGTATTGCCATAACTATTCGTATATGACGCATATGTTCCTATTCCTGTAACTGCCATATTAACATATCTCCTTTCATTATTCGGAGTCCTTCCAACTATGCCACCTGTTGGATTTCTCTCAGAATCAATATAATATTGATTACACGCTAGCTTCAAATATACTTTGACTAATACCTTTTATCCACATATTCTGCGTTGCTCCATACCCTTTTTCCTGCCCTATATCATACAATCCACTGCTGTCAAAGCCTATTTTCAACACTAAATCATTTTCTTTCTTCCAGCCATTCTTAGCATATTGCAGCCATCTCTTAGAATAAAGTTCATACCCTGCACCATTTTTAGATTTTTCCTTAAACAATGCCAGTAAATCTGTACCATCCTCTGCAATAAAAGTACCATTTTTATATGTCGCATTGCGTGCATCATATCCAGTTGTCTCATACACTTCATGCCATAAAGAATATTGGTTTGCCTTTGTCATATTTGCTTGCGAATTAACAATTTCATTGTCTGCATCATGCATACAAATCCACGCATGTGTCCATATATTTTTCGCATTATCCCCTTCATTCAGTAATTTTTCTATCTGCGATAATATGTCTCTATCTGCATTTCCCGACACTGTTAATTGATATGTATATGGATCAATAGAAAATACCAAATCTGCCTGTTTTGATATTGATATCCCATTCTTTGAAAGTAGATTTGAAATTTGCTGATTTACAACACTTCTGGCATACTGTTTTTCCCTGTCAGTATTGCGTACATAACCAACACTTCTTGAACCTCCTGTATATACATCCTTGTAATTTCTTAATGCATAATCATACCGGGCAAATCCAGCCGAATATTTTCCTCCTGTTTGTAACATTCTTTTCTCATTGCGGTAAGCTATGGAACGCTGATCTTCTGTCATATATGAGCAAAAATTAGGTGAGGTCACATCACAATATTTTGATTCGATATATGTCATCGGATCAGAATGAGACATATTTTCTTTGTACATTTTATCATAATGCTCCCGCAAAACTTTTTTTGTACGAAACGATCCTCCTCTGTAAGTCCATCATATTGATATCCTACAGTTGTACCGGCGCTGGAATTATTGGGCAGCTTGTTTAAATCCCTGCCAGCTGGAATGTTGTTATAATAGTCAGAATTATTTACAGTAACCATACTATACCACCTACCTTATAATCTGTATCATGTGAATCATACTGGAACCCTATCGATAAACTTTTTTTTTCATTTTATTTTCCATCATTTTTTCTTCATTATTCGGAGTTCTTCCGACTATGTCACCTATTAGATTTCTCTCAGCCTCAATATGATATGTAATCCAAGTTCTCTTTTTTTTCCTATGTTCAAATGACTAAGCACTATTTATACTTACTATTTGCATTTGGCAAATTAAGATATGTATCCATACTTTTCGTCCAAAGCAACGATAAGTCAAACCTTCCCAATTTGTTTAAATCTTCTATGCTTTTTTTGAACATTGAGATAAAATCTCTTCTGTCGTTAAGTCCCATATTACCAGCTTCAAGCGGCAAAGATGTGAAACCTCCCTGCTTCTCCACTTTGTAATGTGCCTCCAATGCACGCATTTCGACTACTGTGGCGTTTGATGGATCAACGTCATTGATATATATTCTTTGCTCAAACTCTTTTCCGTTTTCATCCACACCTTTCGCTAACACCACTGGATTTTCATCCGTCGAATCATCCGCATATTTAAGACAATAAGAAAGACCGGTACCATTACCTCCCCGTCCACAACATATTATCTGTTGTGAATATCTGATATACCTTTGGTGTTTCAACCGTACAAAATGTCTTTTTTCCCCAGATGCAGGAGTTTTCATTTGATTACCTTTTTGTTGACCGTACAATGAAGATACGGTATTCAGACCAGAACCAATATACATATTTCTGTTCCTCCAATCAGATCAAAATTTTTTCTATATGACTAAACATTTTTCATGGTTAACAATTTGCTCAATTCCTCTATTTCCTTTATAGGATAAAATAACTTGCTCTCCCAGTCCCATCTCATCAAACAACCATATTACGCACATAAAGTCCAACATTGCATAAATGAAATATATACCGCATAAAAACATCCTATATTTTTATATCTACTGACTTCCTGCCACTTTCCGCCGACTCCCTTGTAATACCATCCAATGCACCAGCCGGTATTGGTTTCCCAGCTTTCCATGTAGGATCAGCGGCTTTTGCTGCTTCTGCAAATGCCTGTCTGTATTGATGTTCATATTGTTCCATTGTCCAGCCTGCTGATAAGCGGTCATCTTTATCCATTTTTCTATATAAATTGTTATATACGCTCTCTCTTTTGGTAGTATCACCATTTAAAGTACCGTTTTCATTTAAGAATTCTTTCTTTGCCAGTTCAAACATTTCTTCCCGGCTGCTCTCTGGAATAGAAATGATATGTTTATAACTGTTTCTGTTCTCATCCGTTACAGCAAGTCCTGTTAATCCGGTATTCGGATCAATCCAGTCTCCATTTTTGTCATACTGGCTCATCAGGTTCTTAATTGCCTGAACATTTGTAAACATTGCACCGTTTCCATTTTTCATCATCTCACTCAGTGCTGCTTTATACTTTTTACTGTTTGTGTCGATCCCTGCTGCTTTTAATTGTTTCTGTACAGAACTGCTATTCATTTGGGACAACTGAATATTGTTGACTAAATTTGTTTTTGATGTTCCAAATGTCGTTTGAAATAAAAAACCGTAGTCCGTAATTCTTGACATAATCTAAACCTCCCATCATTAAATTTTTTTATATGTATCATCCACTTTATTTTTTCTTTTTCTATCGACACACCCCTTCTGATATTTTACCTTTTCTGCACCAAGTACGATTTTTTTTGCACGAAGTAAGACTTTTTACAACAAAAAAGAGCACGAATGCTCTTTTTATGAATTGAGGAATAACTCAGCAATAAATTTATTTCCATCACTTTTCAATATTAAATTTCCATCATATTTTTTTTATACTGCTCTGAACATTCAGCAGTCCTATTCCACCGCCTTTTCCTTTCGCTGATACCGGAAAACCATTTTTCCACTTTACCTCTCCGCAGTTATTTTCGATGCTGGCAGCTATCATTTTATGGTATGAGCCAATCTTAATCGAAATATATTTCTCTCCTTCCAGCTTCTCTGCTGCCTCAATCGCATTATCTAATAAATTTCCAAAAATAGTTGTAATGTCGATTGGTGCAAGGAAATTCAGATTCACATTATCCACCTTTATGGTTACTGAAATACCTTTTTCCCTCATAACGGATTCTTTATCGGTAAGAAGAATGTTCAAGATCGGATTTTCTGTGTATTGAACCGGAATGAGTGGCTTTAACAGTTCTCTGATTTCCGCTGCATATTCTCCTGCCGTATTCCCCTGCTCTGCACCATATAATCCTTCGATTGCTTTAATATGCTTATTTACATCATGTAATATGTGGACGGTTTGATCATATTTTTTTGTCTGCGTCAAATAGTATTCGTATTGTACCTTTGCCTGTTGCTCTAAAGCGATGAGCTGCTTTTCATAATAGTTCTTTTCATCTGCCATTTTAACAAAATATAAAAGGTATAAATCTGCCAGAACAATACATCCCATGTTGACTGCACACAAATAATTTTCTTCTCCATTTTTAAAATTCTCTACAATTACACTCATGTTAATCAGACTGTATAGAAGTATAATTCCATACATGATGTACCGTGTCTTTGAATAAGGGACATCACTTTTTTTCACAAACCTGTTTATGAATGTGTAATACAAAAAAATAAGTATCACCTTTGAAAATGTTACCTCAAGGCAATAAAGCATCGTTTCATTCACATTTTTTATATCTGCGGCTTGCAAAATGCATTGTAAAAAAGAATCACTCCCAATGATTCACAGACAGACATGCAAAATACTAATGCTTCACATTCAATGATACGTCTTAACGGTTTATCCATATCCTCATAATACAGAGCATATGCTATTATCCCCAAGTCAACACGCCCCAGACCACCAAATTTAATATGGAATGATTGAGCATATTGATACAGGTTGTAAAAATCACTGTGACAGTCTCGATCACAATATATACATATCTACTTTGACTACTCTTTTTTATACTTTCCATTCATAAACTGGAATAATATGGTACTTATGATAAAACAAGAAAGAGCATTACATAATATCAGTAAAATCGTATTCATCGTTTCTCCTATGAATTTTTCTGCAAAAATTTATTTACTTCTTCTCTAAAATCGCAGCTTCTCTTTTGCGCAATCTGGAGTTCTTTTCCATTGTCCAGATAAATGGTAAAGCCTTTTATTTTTTCAATATGCCTTAAATTAACCAGATTTCCTCTGCAATTCACAACAAAATCATAGGGCTGCAGTTCCTCAACCAGTTTTTCAAAAATGCAGTCATACTCATATGTGATATCAGACAACGCTATCAGTACTTTTCTGGATTTTTTTATGTATTCAAAATATAAAATGTCCCTGAGTTTCAATTTAATCGACAGATACTCTTTCCCATTGCTGTCCGTCACTTTATAAAAATCCTTTTCTGCTCCGGTATCCGGCAGTTGATCCAGCAGTTCCAACATCTGCGTTTCCAATTTATCATATTCCAATGGCATAGAAATGAAAATGCATGAACTTCGTTAATGACCTGCATACAATATTCTTCATAACTCGTAATATACACTAATTTCACATCTGGAAATTTTTCTTTCAATTTTCTCCCCAGTTTAATACCATTCAGTTCTTCCATCGAAATATCTAAAATTCCGATATCAATGTTGCTGATATTTTCAAGCATTTGATTTGCAGACATAAATTTCTCTATATGATAAGCAATCTTTTGACTTGTAAAAATCTTATGCAGCATATTCACTGCACACTCAAGATCTGCTATATCGTCATCACAAACAGCAATTTCCAGCATATTACTCACCTTCTTCCTATCTTCCTACTATATCGGTAATTTTTATTTTTCCATTAAATAAATATAAAGTACTCTGCATATTATCTAAATAGGCTCTAAATAAATATCATATATATAGAAAATGTGCCATCATCTTGACGGCACATTTCCTATATTTTCCCCCAAATTATATTGCTACAGTATAGAATACCATTGTCTGTCCATACTATCAGCTTCATACTGATATGTAATCAACTGATTCATGTCTTTTAAACCCGCCATTTCTATTAGGTTCTATCATTATATTATAGTTTTCATATTTTTATAGTATCCTGCATTATCCATAACACTATTATTGCCAGATGTACCCACAGTACTTACCTCAGAGTCCGAAATATTATACCCTGCCTTAAATGCAAGAATATCCTCCAATCCATATTGATTTTTATAATCCGTCAGCATATAGATATTATCTCGTATTTCCTCATATTTCGCATTGGCTTCCTGGGAGTTCATTATTTTACACATTTTCTCTGGAAGTCCGGTAATCTTCCCATTGTCATCTACGTTTATATCGTCAAATGAATACTGTCCATTTGTTGCTTTCTGAATGAACTGTTCCACTTCATAGTAAGCATTTACTAATCTATATTGTGTGTTAGAAATATCTGCTGTCTGAATATATTTTTCCCACATATCATCAGCAAAATTTCCGATATCATATTTTTTATCTGTTCTTTGTTTTCTTCTGTAATGTCCCCAGGTTAATCGTAATAGTTCCAGATACATCTATTTCAATTTTCCATGATGTATCTGGCAGTTCAATTCCTTTTTCATTTGCTATTCTTTCTATTTCTGCATAAAAATCGTTTTTTATATAATTCGACTTCTCTGCTCTCTCATAATCAGATAAATTGGCAAATATTTTCACATATGCCATTTCCGACACACTTAACTGCTCCCCCTTTTTCATCTTATTTAATAATTCTTCTACACTATCCGTTCCCGAATATTTTTCATCTTCCGGCAACGCTTCAAATTGCATCTGATGTAATTTGTCAATTTCGCTTTGATATGTTTTTTCATATTTCTGCTTTATTGCATTTTTTTCTTCTGAATTATCTGCATTTGCTATTTCTTGTGAGTGCTGCACATTACTACTTGAAGTATCCCTGTTTTTCGTTTCCGTAATTTTTATTCTATAGGAACCTTCCCCGGAATCCGATGTCATATTGGAATTTTCTACTCTGATCACATAATCTGATGTAACGCAGTCCCAATTAGGTACCGTAAGCTGTTTATTACCATGTCCATCATCTGTCGCTATTCCAATCTGATTGCCATATAAATCGTACAATACTAAATTATATGCCTGACTATTCTTGCTTTCCAATGAAATCGTTATCTCTGAAGATATACCCATTTTAGAGTAAAAACTTTTTTGCGGATAAGAAAAAGAATAGTAATCTACATCATATTTTGAATCGATTGTTCCCTCTAAATAACTTTCATTATTATGCAACAATGTTCCTATATCATATGTACTGTAATAGCGATCTACCTGATCATCGTATTTCGTATGCTGATGATAACTATCATTCTTATTTGTTTTGGCATTTTCTATTAACACCGTTTGCTCATTTAATTCTTTCATCGGCGATTTAAAACTTTTTGCTGCATTTCCTGTCTCATATATTTTACTATCACTATTCCGCCACCTATATAATGTACATAGTGTCCCATCTTATCGTCACCTCTTGGAATCCACGGATTGTATAAAAATACCATCCGTAATTTATTTATCTTTCTAAATATTTAGCCCACTATTATTCCGAAAGGAACTAAATAATCCAATGTCATCTGTGTCATTGTAGTGCAACTAGCATTTACATAAGAAATACCACTTACCCAATGTACTGTAACAGATGTTGCATAGTTTCCATCAATTGATCCTGATGGTGGATTATTGTCAACCAAGTCACTCCACCAACCACCTGTTTGTGCTAGTTTTTTTGAATAACTAGCAGTTGCTGGCGTATAATAATAGTCAATGCTTGATGCGTATGTATTATTAGCAAATGCTTTTGATTTATCCGAAAATTTCACACCTGTCAATGCATACTCATCTTCACTTCCACTAGGACAATTAATGGTCAATGTTTGCGTACTTGCTGATTGGCTAGATGAGCTTCGATTCCATTTTATTGTTGTATAATGTGTAAGATCCGAAAAGGTTGTTGTTTGTGCTATTGGCAATGGTTGTCCAGCATAATATCCATAATGATAACCGGTAGTTGCTGTTGCATCTTTTACCTTAAAAACAATATAATAATTTCCATCAATAAGACCTAAACTAATTACCTTATTCGACGTTCCTGCAATCGTTTTAGTTGTTGAATAATATCTGTCAAAATAACTGGTAACTCCCGCCTCATCCGATGAACGATATATTAAATTTATATCATTGTCAAAAATAAATACATTAACATTAGATTCTAACATAAATGTAATATTATTACAGTCCTCATCCGAAACAACACATTGATAATAATGTCCCTGATTTTCATCATATGCAGAATCATTCAGATACCCCTCTCTTAATGCCGAATTATAGTTGCTCTGACCTTTTGGATTCAGTAAGAAACCAGACATTACAAACCCTTCTGATGTTTTTGCATATGTACTAAAAATTTCTGTATTCGATGTCCATTTCTGATCAGAGAAATTATATTCCATCGTGCTTGCACTCCACATATATTTATTTGACACCCTTCTTGTATCTGCATATGCACTTGCTCCATCATTTGTTGCATCCGTAAAGTCACAAGTCACTTCTTCGGTTGCAATTTTCGATTGTAATAATGTTAAATCCGTGTCGTTATCTTCTGTATTGAAATGTACTTTATTGCCATTATCAATACTTGCCGCATTCGCTACTGAGACATTTCCTAACAGCAAACATGCTGCCAATAATATTGTTGCTATTTTTCTCTTTTTCATGAATAATTCCTTTCTGTTCATAGTTCTTTATTTTATAGTTTTTTGATTTATATAGATTCATTATTAAAACGCTTTCCCTCCCTCTATTGTTTATTTTTTAATTTAAAAATTTCGAATCATATATTTTATCTAAAAAACTATATTACTATACTTGACACACTTCCCTATATTTTTTCAAAAATATTATATTTCTAAAGTACAGAATACCATTGCCTGTTTGTACTATCAGCTTCATATTGATATGTGATCAACTGATTCATGTCCTTTAAACCACTCTTTCCATATAAAATGCTTAAAGTCATATCCGGCACATTGTTCCATCCTTTAGTTGACATAGTTGAAACCAGGTCATGTATCCAATTCTTCATTTGCTGCTTGAACTCTTTCGGAACTTTTCCAGAATCTTCAACAGCCTTATCCACTAAGTCTAATATATTCTCTCCTGACTCCGTATAATATGTCCCATGTTTTTTTCCTCAAGTTTGTCTAATTCATATCCTGTATAACTATAAACCTGATGATATGCTTCGTATTTCATCTTTGATTCCTCTGTTACTTGAGAACTCTCACAGCCATCTTGTGTTGAGCAATAATAGATATGCTTATAGAGATTTTTTCCCGTTATCTCCCACATTTAATGCATTTTGCATCCGCATCTTTGTTTCTTCATCTATACCGTCTACCGTTATTTCATAACTATATGGATCAACAGTAAAAGTACAATCTTTCGTAATAGAAGATGTATCTACACCAGCCTGCTTTAAAATATTTGAAATTTGCGAATTTATCAATGCTCTTTCAAATTGGATTTTATCCGAATCTACACTGTCACCGTCCACTTCAATTCCCCTGAACAAAGAATCCTGATAATTTACACCATTTATCTTTCCTGTCCGGCACATCTGCATCTCATAATTATATGCAATCCTACGTTCTGTATCAGTCAGATTAGTCTCGTAATACTCTGAACTCTTATCAAAATACTTGGAATGAATATAATTTTCAGGGTTAGAATGTGTTTTTGCTTCTGCAGCAAGCTTAGAATACTTTTCCGTTAATGCTTCCCTAAATGCTTTACCTGTACTCATATATTCACTTGTTTTCGCATTAATCTGTGTTCCTGCATTCTCAATGAGCTCTTGATTCGTTTTTTTGCTGAAGCTATATAGGACTTTAAGTCAATGCTACTATCAATATTTGTATTATGTGTCCTTCCATTTGTACTTTTTGTCAACTTTTCCTTTCCCGATGCGCTTATCGTTAAAGTATCTCTTGTGCCTCTACAACCAGTGTTTTGACTGCTTGCCGCTTTTTGTTGTTGACCAAACAGAACATTAAGCAACGACTGATTAGCATTAATTCGGCTGTTAAAAAATATATTCATAATATCACCAACCTTCTTATTATATATCGGATTATCCTAACCTTGTTTGTAATCTTTTCTTTCTTCAAAATTATAGAAATTGATACTATGCATATGTATCAAAACCTACCTTATTTTTAGTTGTCGCTTCTATAGCAATGATATTTTCTGTTTTTTTATCTTCTTTTTTTTTCTTTATCCTCTTTCATTCTCTCTAGCCATTTGTCAATTTCTGAATCCGTACCAGTCTCTCCAAAAATGCCACAGGTTGTCATTTCGGTTCCATTATTCGTAAACTTAAACTCCACTGATATCAGTTTACTACCATGACTTATTGCCGCCTTCTGTGCATTTCGTATAACATCTGGCATAATTGCTAAATTTTCCTCAAGCCATTTCGCAGTTTTTTCATCTCCACATGCCTTTCGCATTACACTTCCGTCAATCAATACAGAAGCATTTTTGCATGTAATTAAAAAATTACAAATCTTATGCAAACATATAATATCTGCCTAAATCATCAACTTTATATACATTATTTTCCTGAGTGGTGCCATAATTATCACCATAATATATCTTTATTCCTTTCAAAATTTTCGTCCATGTACTTATGTCTGCACAATCATTTTCTGCCGCCAAACATTTTCTGGCAGTAGCATAACAGGAACCCGGCATATCAATTTCCCATGCTTTGCTGGAATCACCATCATACGGAATATATGTAACTCCATTAGAGTCAAAAATGTAAAACCATCTTTTTCGCGTTTCAGATTTCCTGATATCTCAAGTAAAGCATATAATCCTGCCGTAGACCGCTGTGAACTTACCGGATATTTTTGAAATTCATCGGCTAATTTATTCAGCGTTTCTATATCTTTATCGGATGTTATGATTACCGAAACTCCTTGTGCCTCATTTCCTTTTATCGACAAATAATTTAACCCTGTCTTTGGATCACGTTTTACTACCAATCCCCCTGTAGCGGTATCTCCTTTATATCAATATTTCTTTTGTCAGACAAATCATTCAAAAGATTTTTCAGTTCACTTGTCATGGTTACATTATACGAAAATGGCTGATCCATATTAATCAGGAACTCCATTCCTGTTTTCTCATCTCTTTGAATTGCTAATTGATCTTCTCTTATATAAAAATCTTTTCCTGCCTGCTTATCTACAATCTCATATGCTGCTACTCCATTCACATATGTAGCATCTTCAATTTTATATCTTTCTGTCTCTATTGGTAATTCAATATCTTGAGAGATACTATTTTGTGTATAAATTCCAAAGTTACTATAATCTGTACTGTTTACATAGGAATCCCTTTGTGCTAATCTTATTACTTATACACTCTTGGGCTTTATTCATTGTATCAGAAAAATTTCCTACTGCATTTCTATTATTTTTACTGCATAACATACTTTGTTGTAAGTAACCATTCTCTATTCTCATGATTCTCCCTCCCAATCACTTGGGTTTTATTGAATACTTCATTATAAACTTTAATCTTTTATCTGAAATGTACCGTCTGCTATGACAAACTGTACATTCAACCCGGACATAATATCTTTGTGCTGTGTCCGGTTATATGCTAAAATTTCCCGGATATCGCTTGCATAATCCTGATAGGTCAGGTTATCGCCTGGATTATTCAACAGATCATCCAGTGTTTTCGGCAGACCATGTATCGCTGTATTTTCCACGGAAAGGTCTCCAAGCGATACACTGCCGCCAGTTGCCTTATATAAAAATTTTTCCACATCCACCGCAGCTTGTAACAGATACTTTTCTTTATCGGACAATGCCTGTATTTCCGAATCCATAGAAAAATAAATATCCATCAGATCATCCGAATACTTTGACAAAACATCCTCTATCTTCTGTTTCATTGCATTATCATTAATGCCATCGACACTTACCTGACCATCCGCCCCAATTTTTATGGAAAACGTGGAATCTGAAATATCCATTCCCGCTTCTTGCAAATCAACAGATATCCTGTCTTTTACTGTGGTATTCATTTTTGCACTTGCATTCGCACTATCCAGCTCTGCTGCAGTACAAAAGATATTTAAAAGTGCATTTTCCTGTTCCGTCAGTTCTCCTCCTGCCGCTTTTTTTTCCAGTAAATTATGAATCTGCTCATCATCCGGCACTGCCCCACCCTGCATAACATCTTCTGCCTGTTTCTGATGCAGTTTCTCCATCTGCTCTGTATAATAGGCTTTGTACTTCTGCCGGATTTCCTTAATTGCACGCATTTCCTCAGTATCGGTTAAGCCTTCCTGCATCTGCTTCCTGACTGTCCCTGCATACTTCTGAACCTCTGCCATTTCCTGATAAGCTCCATGACTTTTATCCGCCTGCGTTGTCTGAAAAGAAAGATGATATTCGGCATCTGGGTTTACCATTGAACCGTTCTTTGCCTGTACCTTCACGGTATAACCTCTGTTGTCCGAATTCCAGTTCGGTATGGTAATACTAAGACCGCCGTTTCCATTATCTTTCCCAATGCCGACCTGATTGCCTTCCTCATCATACAAAACCATCTCATAATTACAGCCTTCCGGTATATGATCTAAAGTGATAGTAATATCCTTATTATAGGTATCCTTCGCGAAACTTAATGCCCGGTACTCTGTAATATTGAATTCGTAATAGTCCACATCCTCCGTATCCGATAAACTTCCCTTTAAATATCCATCCGGCTTATTGATAAGTGCCGTCAGATCCAGTGTTCTTCCAAACACATCCTGATCCGTATATTTATTGGTTTTCCAGAAATAATCATTGGAAACTTTACTGTTTTCTACTGCAATATTTTTATCAGTGGGTAAACCTTTTTTCTTAAACTCATACCCTACAAGCTGCGTTTGCATTTCTACTGTGCGAGTTTTTACCATCTGTTCATTCTCCTTGTGTATAATTACTTTTCATAATCATAATACTTTTCTGAAACTGTACTCATACATATCCGAATACATGTTATCATGCGGTTGTGGCGTCAGCCTTCTATCCAATGCCGCCATATCCACCGTAAAACCACTGTCTGCCACAGAGAACGCTCCATTGCTGAATTGAAACTCCGAAGTAAAATCAGGAATCCCCAGATCACCACTTATCCGGTTATGTCCTATGATATTTATCAATGCATTCTTTATCCGCTCTATCTTGGCGTTGTCCTTTGTTTTGTTGATCAGATCAGCAGCTTTTCCCGGCAGCCCGCCAATCTTTCCGTCTGGTGTCAGGTAAAGGTTCTCCAGAGAAATATCTTCTCCCGTAACCCCTTTTAAGTAACGCCTGACTTCCTGCACATCCGTGGCATACTGATAGGTATTGGACGACAGATTTCCCACACTGTCAGCAATTCCTGTGTAATACTGATACATCCAGTCACTGTACTTTTCCTCTACCAGTTTCTGAACCTGCTCCCGGACTTCCTTATCTTCGATACCGCTCACTGTTACATTCCCATTGCTTTCAATCTTTATCTGCATTCCCTCCAGCTCATCACGGGAGATACCTTTGCTTTCCAGATCCTTTACAAAATCCTCGGAAAAATCATTTTTCAGTTCCGCCTTCTGCTGTGCTTTCTCAAAATCTTTCAGGTTTGCAAAAATCTTCACATACTCCGTTTCCGCATCATCCAGTGTCTTTCCTTCTGCCATGTCCTGCAACAATTCATCCACTGTGCGCCCGCCTTTGTATTGTTTTTCTTCCGGCAGACTTTCAAACTGCTTCTGGTGGAGTTTCTCCATTTCTTTTGTATAATTTTTCTCTGTATCCATCAGGACTTCATTATATTTGTCGAGGTATTCCCTCCAATTTTCATCTTTCCGGCTGTATGCACCGTGAAGGTTCCCTGAATGCCTCCCTTATGGTATCGGTCTTTTCCTGTTCTTTATTTTCCGTAACCTTGAAACTGATTTTATAATAATCATCCGGAGAAACTTCTTCCCCATTTTTGTTTTCTATTTTGATACAATATTTATTGGTATTTGTATCCCAGTTCGGGATGGTCAGTGTTTTCCGTCCTTCCCCATCCCATTCTGCCTTTCCGACCTGATTGCCATATTCATCATATAAGGTGAGGTCATAATCACAGCCTTCCGGCATGTCCATATAGATTTGGACACCGAAGTAATTCTGTATCGTCCGGTTAAAAGGGATGGAAAAGTTGTAGAAATCCACATCCTTTTTATCGCTGAGATTTCCTTTCAGACTGCTGGTTTCGTCCTTAATCAGAAAATCCAGATCCAGAAACGTACTTTCCTTCTTGTCCGAAACCTCATAAGTGGTATGCTGTCTGCGATAAGTGTCATTGCTGCCAAGTGTACAGGAATCTTCCTGAAGTGTCATATTTTTCTTCAGTTTTCCCTCAAAATATGCCACTGTTTCCTTCCCTGACATGAAAAAAAATTGGTTTTTGGCGAAATGCCGCCCCATATGTAGAACCAGTATTGTTTATTTCCATTTCTTATCCTTCCTCCCGAAAAATATCTTACCTGCATTCTTATGCTTTCCTGTCAAAAGATGAGCCTACTGTATAACAGGATTATCTGGTAAAATAATACTGCTTTTCTCATATGCTGCCGCCGCCAACTGGCTATTTAGATATTCGTTTTGTACAGCTTTTCGTCTTGCCTGTGCTCTTTTTTACTGCTTCCTTTTCCTGTTCTTTCATAAGTTCTTCCATTCTTTCGTGGCGCTTCTTCCACCAAGATTCTCCGTCATTCGCTGTTTCTGATCCACTCTTTCCTACTGGACCTGCATAACCGTAACATTCTTCTGGTGACGCTCCAATAACATCAAAACTAACATTATTTGATCCTACCGGCAAGCCTTGAACGGAATATGCTGAACGAACTCTGTTCAAAACATAGTTCTCATATTCAGGATCATTTTTCATTCTTTCAAAAGCTTCTTCCTTAATCACAATCGACCCTGAAGAAAATGTGGAACGAACCCATCCGCTTGGGAAATTGAGATATTTGATTCATAACCCATTGTTTATACTCATCCAGTGACATCTCATCTTTTGATTTTTCAGAAACCACGCTATTGTTTACAGCATTGTTTATCCGAGGTGGATAATCAATCGTCACATCTCCCGGATACATCACATTACTTGTATCCGCTGAATTTTTACTTTCCTCTACTTTCTTCACCGCATTTACAAAAGTATCTTTTGATGTAGTATTACTTCTGTTTTTTGCAGAAGTTAAGTAACTGTCAGCATACGGATTTCTTCCTATACCATTCACATTTATACCTGCCATTTATGTCTCTCCTGTTTACCATTGCATTTACCCGTTGATCACATTCATTCCTTTCGAAATGCCTTCAACTTTCACCGAATCCTCAAATGTGACTGTCATCTGTGTATCGTAAGTTTTCCATTCAAACTGCGACCAGCTTACACCGTTACCGATATGCTCATAAGCCTTGATTGCATCGTTATATTGCTTTTTTGTTTTTCTGAATATTCCGGCACATTTTCAGTATTATTTATTTCCAACAACATTCTTAAACTATCCGGCACTCCATCTAACGCTTTTCTCCACGCTTCACTCTGTTGCTTTGCAACCGCCATCTCATGCTTTTTTCCTTATTATTTCAATATTTCTCAAACATTTTCATGTCCGCATTAAACAATAAAACCAATTTTTTCAAACAGAAATTCACAATATTTATGCATATCCTGATTTCCGCTTCTTAAAACATAAGAAAACAAAGACTTTATATCTATATTTCCTCCCGTTCTTTCATATTGCTCCAGATAAAGTGAACGGAACTCTAAATAAGAATCTTGAATATAGTCACATGCCTGATTTATATCAAGGCATCAAACGATTCATCCAATTTTGTATTCTGAAATTTCTGCTTATTTTCTGCATTTTGCTTTTGACTTTTGGCAACCATTTTATCCCATTTTATCAGTTCCTCAAAACCTTTATTTAGCTTTTCCAATTCTTCATCCATTGACAACAGACGTCTTTTTCCACTCTCTGGATTATCGCATACATACACTTCTCTTGTTCCATTCCTATATCCTTCTACAATTTTTTGATACATAGTAGAATAGGCATATGCAGCTCCCATTCCAATATCATCGAAACCATACCCATTTTTACTTTCACGGATACTTTTTAAATATTTAGCATTTTCATCCCATAATTCTTGAAGATAATCCTTTGACCAAGTAGTTTTAGGCACCGTTTCTCTGATATAATTTGCGTAACTAGCGTCTAAGGCAAAACTATCATGTATATATGCGTTTTCCTGATTTTCCCCATCGGCTTCATCTGAATGCCCTATCCTCCGGCATACGTCCTTGCCGGATGTTACGGTCATTTTTTCTTGCGATTCATTTGCCTTATGCTTTTTATGAGAAAGCTCTATAGTTTTCATATGATCGCTTTTTGATGACCGTACAATGAAGATACGGTATTCTGACCAAAACCGATGTGCATACTTCTATTCCTCCAATCAGTTTATCTGAATTGTACCGTCTACTATCACAAACTGTACGTTTAACTCAGACATAATATCTTTGTGCTGTGTCCGGTTATATGCTAAAATTTCCCAGATATCGCTTGCGTAATCCTGATAGGTCAGATTCCCGCCCGGATTTAACTGAATTTTCAACGCCTAATCCCATATTAACTCCTTTTGTTTTGCCATTACGATAATCACAACCGCAACACTCCACAAAATATTTCATTATTCTGACCTAGATTTCCCTTTTTTCTTCGGTCTTTTCGGCTGGTGATAAATCGCTGAACACTCTGCCGTCCTGCCAAGAACTGTTTTTTCCACTTCATTCCGGGCAATTCTCTCCACTACCTTCAATACCTTGTTTGTAATCTTTTCTTTCTTCAAAATTATAGAAATTGATACTATGCATATGTATCAAAACCTACCTTATTTTTAATTGTCGCTTCTATAGCAATCATATTTTCTGTTTTTTATCTTCTTTTTCTTTATCCTCTTTCATTCTCTCCAGCCATTTGTCAATTTCTGAATCCGTACCAGTCTCTCCAAAAATGCCACAGGTTGTCATTTCGGTTCCATTATTCGTAAACTTAAACTCCACTGATATCAGTTTACTACCATGACTTATTGCCGCCTTCTGTGCATTTCGTATAACATCTGGCATAATTGCTAAATTTTCCTCAAGCCATTTCGCAGTTTTTTCATCTCCACATGCCTTTTGCATTACACTTCTGTCAATCAATACAGAAGCATTTTTGCATGGAGTCAAACATTTATACTTGTTAGTCAAATACTTTGAATAGTCTGATACATTTTTAAACTTATTGGCTGAATTCATAGTGATCCTGCATAATAATTCTTTTCACTATTCTTTGATGGCTTTACATTTTCATTTTTTACATTTCCGTATGTGTATGTATTGGCATACGATGATACTCCATTAATTCCCATACTGCATCTCTCCTTTCTATTTAGCCTTGATTTTTTATTTGCAGGCTATTGGGTTTTGTTCGATACGCTTACTGCCATTGTAAAATTTGCCTCATAAGAAGCTACTGCCTGACTTATTGTGACAGTCTTAGCAGACGAACTACTCTCAGCCACCAATCGAGTTCTGGCATCCTGAGCGGATAACCTTTTATTTTGCGCATATTCTTCATAAGCTGTTCTTTCCGCTTGTTTTTTCTGAATCCGCTTTTTTTCCTGTTGTTTCTTTACCTGATTTTCTATTCTCTTTTTATTTTCTATTCTGCGCTCCCAAAAACTATTTTTTGACTTATCATTAAAAATCTTCCCACCATTCCCATTGTTATAACCGGCACTCCACATCTCAGCATGACATTCTTCTTTTGATGCTCCATAATATATTGTAGAAAACGCTCCTCCGCATATACCGGACCATTTATCTGGTTGTGACCAACCCACTTGCAAATCATTTAATACCCATGCTTCATACTCTGGATCATTCTTCATTGCTTCAAAACCCGCCTCTGAAATTGTAACAGATATTGACTCGCCTGCTCTTGTGGGGTGCATTGGAATTTGAGATATTTTATTGTAAATGTACTGCTTGTATTCCACCATCGTCATATCTTTAGCAGACACAGAACCTATTTTTGAATTGCCCACTATACTTCCACTAGCTTCGCTTTTTCTCTTACACTATCCGCAAACCTTGTATCTTCCTTCTCCTGATCTTTAGCCGCATTTTTCTGCTGGTACTGATTGTAAGCCCGTGTCATATAGTTCACATTAATTGTATTACTCATAGTAACCTCCTTTGCTTTCTTTATCGGATAAAATAACCTGTTCTCCTAGTCCCATATCATCAAACGACCATATTACGCATACAAAGACCATCTCTTTACAAGATGACCACTGCCTTAAATTCATTTTCATCGCAGGAAAGCACCATATCACCGCCATATTTATCCACAACTGCTTTTACATTTAACAGCCCAATGCCGTGATGTTCCCCTCTTTTGCTTTTTATCGTGTCATTTTCAATTTCCACCTTTTCTGTCACCGGATTTCGCACCGCAAATATCAGTTTATGATCTTCGCACTCTAATTTCAGATGAATGACCGCTTTTCCGGTATTTTTCAGTACCTTTTCACTCTCCCGGATTGCATTATCCAGTAAATTTGAGAGCAGAATCACGATTTCTTCCTCTTCCAGACATATTTCCTGCAAGTCCCCTACTTTTAGGATAACCGCTATGTGTTTCTCCTGCATGCTGCGGTACTTCTGATTTAAAACAGCATTGACCACCGGATGGTTCGTGTTGATTGCCGACATCTCAACTGCTATGCTCTCTGTCAGTTTCTGCGTAAATGAAAGTGCCTCATCTGTGTGTCCATTCTTAATCAATGTCTGGATTGTGGAAAGCTGATTTTTATAATCGTGCATTTTTCTTCGCTGACGCTCATAGATTTCTTCCCGGTCCTGATAATCTGCAATACGATTTTTCTGATTTTGTTCCGTAAGTACCGCAATTTTTATTCTCTCTTCTTTTTCAATGGTATTCTGCATGAACTCCATAAGGATAAGGTTAATCGCAACCAGTCCCACCGAAAGAAATAAAAATACATTCTGCATATCATCGTTTTCTGAATAAAACATAAGAATGAAACCGACCACCGTAAATACAGGAACACAGAAAAACTGAAACCACTCTTTTCCTGTAATCAGACCGTAGCTTTTTCTTGTCTTGCTAAATCTTCTGATAAACAACATCAGAATGATAAAAGCCGTCTTTGATATCAGTGCCTGTAAAAACCATTTTTCTTGGATTGAACCTCCTCTTCCCAGCAAAACAGTCACATAATCAATCAATACAAGCATTGTATAGTTGATGATTGAAAATAAAAAACTCTGCCGGAAGGAGACCTCATAATAAGCCAGATTTAGGAAAGACATAACCAGTATAATCGGGATACATTTTAACATTCCGATCCATACCCCTGTGACTGTTGCCAGATAAAGCGCTCCGCAATAAACAAAAAATCTGTATCTGTTCCTATACCTGCCATCTCTTTTTTCCATAAAAGTATCAAAAAAGTATAGCGTTCCTTTTACTTCCAGCATTTCCGCAATAAATGTCAATACCCAGAATGTCATGTTATTCTTCTCCCTTATACAGCATATATTACCTCTTTACCTGTGCATATCGTGCCTTGGGAACCGGAATCTTTTTTCCCGTGGTAAGTGTCATCACATAACCGCTGATTTTTGTGATGTACCTCATATTTACAAGAAAACTTAGATGTGCCCGCACGAATCCCATATCCTTGAATTCATTTTCCAGTTCATCCAGTTTTTTATAAATCTGAAACGTACCTTTTTCAGTATAAAATACATTTTTGTGAAGTTCTGTTTCTATATAAATGATGTCATCTGCATAGAGTTTTATCGTTCCCTCCACAAAACGAAATTCGAGAATCCTACGGTTTTTATTAATTTCTGCTATCAAATCATCCATACATTCTTCTATAGTATCTGCAAGGTTATCTTTCAGCAGAAAACGGCTTGCTTTCACCTTATATCCATCCAGTGCGTAATTCATGTATGCCGTCACCAGCACAACCGGAAGTTTTGGATATTTTTCTTTAATCCTCATAGCTGTTTTCAGCCCATCCATCCCCTGCATATTGATGTCCAGAAATAATATCTGACACGCTTCCAAAGCTGATTGTTCTTCGCATAACTGTTCTCCAGAATCATATTCTGTAATAGCAAACTCATAATTTTCTTTTTTTCACCATAGTCTGACAGCAAATCTGATAGATTTTTTTTCTGTCATCTATCCTGTCATCACAAATAATAATGTTCATATTTTTCATTCCTGTCTTTGATTTCTCTCATACCTGTAAACCATACAAGTCTCACCTAGCACTCTTTATTATATCAAACAAATCTTCCGCTCGATCATTCTCCGCATCAAATGACTATTTTCCGCATAGAACGACTATCTCCTATAGAAACGCAGAAGCATTGTATCTCAAACTCTTTGAAATACAATGCTTCCCTGCATTTTCTATATCGGCATGTTGATATTATTACTTTACTATTCCCAGAATATTTGCAGCTTCCTTAAATGAATAAGATTTTTCCCTTAGTTCTTTTTCCGGCACTGACATGGTGCGACGAAGGACCTGTTCCTGCTCAGCCTGATGCTGTTCAATCTGCGTCCTGATTTTCTGTATATCATTCATAGCATCCACATCATATTCTCTTCCATTTTTCAGATGAGAAAAGCCATCCGAAATCGCCTTGTCTTCCATAGAAGAAATCCATAAGCGCTCGAATGGCAGAATTGGAAGATCATCATATCTCCACTTTTCATATTTCTCATCATAGGACTCTGGTGATGCAAGCTCCACCAGATGCCCCACACACCAGCTGACAATATAACCATTGCCCTCCAGGTAGCCGTCCTCTCTCTTGTCTGCACCGATTACCTTTGCAATGGACTGTGCCACCGAAGGCTTCTCGGCAATTACTAATTTTATATTTTTTCACTCAAATTTTGTTTCCTTCTTTCATTTTTTATTTGCTTTTTGATAGCATAAATGCTATCATGTATATAGAATAAATATTTCCACTTGGAGAACATATACTAATGTACAACATTGAATTTTACGAAGATTCCAATGGCAGATCAGGGCTTTGGGAATTTCTTGAATCTCTTCGAGTCAAAGCAGCTACAAACAAAGATGCCCGTATTCAATACAAGCAGATAAGTTTATACATCCAGCTCCTCGAAGATAATGGTACACGGCTTAATGAAAATATCACAAAACACCTTGATGATGATATCTGGGAGCTTCGCCCAGGCAATAACCGTGTTTTATATTTTTATTTCCAAAATGATACCTTTGTGCTTTTGCATCAATTCCGCAAGAAAACTCAAAAAACTCCCAAGCGCGAAATTGAACGGGCAAAGGCTGAACGTGATGATTACCTTGCCCGAAAGGAGGCTGAATGATTATGAAAACCTGGAATGACTATAAGGAACATGTAAGAACCGTTGATCCAGAAATTGGAAAAGACATCGATGAAGTTGAAAATATTTCCTCCATCGTAAGTGCCATGGTGGAACAGCGTACTTCTCTTGGACTTAGCCAGAGAGAGCTTGCTGCTATGTGTGGTATTCCACAATCATCCGTAGCACGGATCGAATCCTGCAAAACAACCCCGAATCTCGGAACACTGCTTAATATTTTTCAGCATCTCGGTTTACAGCTTACAGTAAGACCTACAAAACCTACCGTTTAAAATCAAGGAGAATCTCTGCGAAGAGGTTCTCCTTATCGGAATCTCACCGAATCATGCCTAACGGCTCGTGGGCTATACCACCAGTAGGGAATCTGACCCTGCCCTGAAGATTTATATTCACTTTTCTTACGTAGCTGTGTTGTAGCACAAGCATTCATGTAATGCAACAGACAATTTCGTTGCTGTATGGCTACATAAAATGAATTTTAAACAATAAAAACAAGACCTCCCATTACACTTTTCAGTATCTGAGAGGTCTGTATTTATAAAAAGTTTAATCGACTGACAGTCCAATTTCATTTAACGCCAAAATGTTTTCTTTTACACATAGAATTTTTTTTATTTGCTGTATATTCTCCAAAAATGAAATTTTAAATTCCACCACCACATTTGGTGGTGGAATTTACTCCCGCACAGTAAAGGTTTACTCTTTCATATAAAAATGGTAAGGTTATCTTTCTTTCTGACAGCAGTAGAAAGAAGGATATCCATGAGTAAATATATTCCAGGAAACCAGAAGCACCTTTCCCTTGAAGACCGTATCTATATCGAAAACGAACTGAACAAGGGAGAAACCTTTAAGAACATTGCCCGCTTTCTTTGCAAGGATCCAACAACCATTTCCAAAGAAGTAAGGGCTCACCGTCTATCCGACTGGTATCACAAAGGTACTTTCTATAATGCCCATAACTTTTGTATTCATCGCTTCCATTGCCGGAAAACCAATGTCTGCGGAAAAATCATTCTCTGCGATGTAAAATGCACTTCCTGCCCCACCTGTAATCAAACTTGCAAGGATTTTGTGAAGGAACAGTGCAAAAGACTGGATAAGGCGCCCTATGTCTGTAATGGCTGCACAAAAAAGATAAATCATTGCACCATCGCCCAGAAATACAGATACGATGCACGTTTTGCTGATAGAAAATACCGTGAAAAGCTTTCCGGTTCCAGAGCCGGTATAAACATGACAAAACATGAATTACGCAAAAAGGATGGCATTGTTTCTCCTTTAATCGAGCAGGGACAATCTCCATATCAAATCATTACCAATCATCCAGAACTGGATATGTCAGTCCGTTCCTTGTACACCTATCTGGATCAAGGTCTGTTTACAGCCAGAAACATTGATTTAAAACGTAAGCCCGGCTTCAAGCCACGAAAGTGCCATAAAACACAGATTACAAACAGAACCGTCTTCGAGAAAAGGTTATTCAGTGATTTTAGTGAGCTGCAGTTATCCTCTTTTGTAGAAATGGATACGGTACACTCATCCAGAGAATCCAACAAGACGTTACTGACCTTTTTTTTCTTCACTAAGGAAAAGCTGTTCCTTGCCTTTCTCCTGAATCGTTGTACTAAAGGCGCTGTCCGGCTTATTTTTGACCGTTTAGAAAAACGTATGGGCACCTATGAGTTCTTATCTGTCTTTGAATATATCTTGACAGACAGAGGTTCAAATTCGGAGATCCTGTCGCTCTTGAAACAGGACTGGATGAAATTCAGCGTACCAGCATCTACTATTGTGATCCCATGCGTAGCGGACAAAAAAGGAGGTCTTGAGCAGGCTCACACCATGCTTCGCATGGTGCTTCCCAAAGGAACTAGTTTTGAATTTTTGACACAATGGGATGTGAATCTAATCGTGAATCACATCAACTCCACTCCAAGGGAAAGTCTTAATGGAAGCACGCCTTATGACGCCGCATTAGAGACACTCGGAAAAAAGAAACCCTAAACGCATTTCAGCTTAAGCGCATTGACCCTGATTTGGTCAATCTAACGCCTAAGCTGATTCGCTTCAACCATTAACAACCACTTAGAAATCTGCTGTCGGACTGGAAATTAAACTTTCACATTTTCCTCACATGACCGGTGGAATTTAGTCTCGCACACTACCTTCCAGTGGTCCGTTTGTCATACCATCAAATCAGTTTTTTCCAAGAAGTTACTCCTATTATACAGAAATAAGCGTTTTGAGCTTATAAAACTCTTAGAAAATCAAGAACTTTTAAATGAGTGTGGAATTTACTTCTGCACTGGAATTTACTTTTTCAAGTTAGCTGCTGTATATTCTCGCCTCATATGGTTGCAACCATTCGGACTCCGTTTCATGATAATTGCACAATTCACATTTTTGATCAATTTTTTGAAACATCAGCTTTTCATTTGTAAAATTCACGATCACCAATAAACCTTTGCCGTTTACTTCTCTTTCATATGCAAATAATCCCGGATATTCTTACATCGGGCGAAACTCCGCCTGTCTCAATATCTGCATGGTCATGGTAACACTGAATCAAACGCTTATAATAATTGTACAATGAATCCGGATCATTCACCTCACTCTGTACATTGATTGTTCTATAATTATCATTGCATTTAATCCATGGCTTTCCACACGTGAATCCTCCATTTTCCGAGTCATCCCACTGCATCGGCGTTCTTGCATTATCTCTTCCTAACTCTGAAAAATATGCAAGTACTTCCTCCGGATCCTTGCCCTGTCCGACCGCTTCCTCATAGGTTCTTTTCGCCCTTATATCATCCATATCATTAATATTCTTCCACTTAACATTGGTCATGCCAATTTCCTGTCCCTGATATATAAAAGGCGTTCCATATAAAAAGAAATAGATACTCGCCAGTGCCGATGCACTATAGAAACTAATATTTTCTCTTTCCAAAAATTTGTTCAGGCTCTGGACTGATCATGATTTTCTAAAAAGATAGCACTCCAACCGATTCCGCTATTATGCGCTACATGTGTAAACATTTTTTTCTTCCACCGTTCTACCGCATGAATGCTTGATTTATCATTTTCCCCTTCCATATTTTCCCATCCAAAATCGAAAATCATGGAAAAGTAACCATTCTTTCCGGCATACCGTTCAAAAGCAGCATCGTCAACCCCCGGTGCTTCGGCCACTGTCATACAGTTATATTTATCAAAGCACTGCTCTTTCATCTCATCAAGGAATGTTCCGATTCCCTTATAATCCGTAAGTTTTTCAACCGGATATAGTTCCCCATCATTCGTAGGACGACTGGCAAAACTTAAGTCTTTTTTGATAAAGGTAATTGCATCGATACGAAAACCGGCGATTCCTTTTTCCAACCACCAGTTTATCATCTCATAAATTTTTTTGACGCAGCTCTTTGCATTCCCAGTTCAGATCCGGCTGTTCCTTCGCAAACGTGATAATACCATCTGCCATCTGGTAATCTCGACCATACGGATCCGCCAAAATTGGATCGCCAGTTATTCGGTTCTTTATCATTCTCCGTTGTTCGGAAGTAAAAATAAGACGCTTCCTCACAATTAGGATCCTTCATTGCCTTCTGGAACCATTCATGCTGATCCGAGCAATGATTGACCACCAGATCCAATATGATTTTAATCTTTTCTTTTTTGAGCCTCCTCTATTAAATGCTCCATATCCTCGTTTGTTCCAAAGATTGGATTTACCTTGTAATAATCCGATATATCATATCCATTATCCACAAGTGGAGAAGCGTACATCGGGCATATCCATAATACATCTACGCCTAGATTTTGGAGATAATCAAGCTTCCGGATAATTCCGTTAAAATCTCCGATTCCATCTCCGTTGCTATCCATAAAACTTTGCGGATAAATCTGATACACTACGGACTCTTTCCACCAATTGTTTTTCATTCACAAATTCCTCACCTTACTTTATTGCCCCTTCTGTAATACCTTTTACAATGTATTTTTGACTAAACAAATAAAAGATAATAATAGGAGCCATGCACATAACCAATCCGGCAGAAGCCAAATCCCAACGTTTTGCAAATTGTCCAAAGAACAGATATGTTTTTAAAGGCAACGTCTGTAAGCCCTGTTTATTAATAATCAGCGATGGTAATAAGAAGTCATTCCATGTTCCCATAACATTAATAACTGCAACCGTGACTATAATCGTTCTCATCAAAGGAAGCACGATCGAAATAAACAGACGTATGGAACCACACCCGTCAATTGTAGCGGCTTCCTCCAATTCCTCCGGAATATTTTTTATGAACCCATGAAACATTATGATTGCCATACTTGTTTGAAAGCCCATATACATAAAGATCAAGCCACCACGAGACAGCAAACCGATTTTGCTTGCAAATCCAACCAATGGAAGCATGACACACTGAAATGGAATCAACATAGAACCTGCAAATATCAAAAAAAATCTTACTTGCTTTGGTTTTATAACGTACAAGTACCCAGGCCGCCATAGCCGATATCAACAGCACCAGAACCGCTGTCACTACCGTGATAAGCAGCGAATTCATAAAAGATCTTATGTAATCCAGTTCTTGAAACGCATTCTTATAGTTTTCAAGTGCGAATGTTCCTTTCGCCGGAAATCCCAACACATCTGTAAAAATCCCCTTGGTCGTCTTGAACGAATTCATAATCAAAATATAAATCGGAAACAAAAAAATGCATCCAAGAATAAGTCCTGTTACTCCATAAGCGATTTTTTTTTTCTTCATTACATTTCAACCTCCTTGCGCTTTGTTATAACCAACTGCGTAACTCCGATTCCTGCCACAATAATCAGAAAAACGATTGCCTTTGCCTGTGCAAAACCAAATTCATTTGCTCCAAAGGCAGAATTGTAAATGTTTAACGCAATCATTTCTGTTGATTTGTATGGTCCACCTTGTGTCAAAGCTAAATTTTGATCAAACATTTTAAATGAACTCGAAATAGATAAGAATAATCCGATTGTAAACGCAGGCATCATCAACGGAAGGATGATATATCTCATAAGCTGCCATGAGTTTGCTCCATCAATTCTTGCTGCCTCCTTAACCGATTCCGGTATCTGCTGAATCTGCGCAATATATACGATCATCATATATCCCGACATCTGCCACACAGTCAAAATCAACAATCCTATAAATCCGGTTTCCGGATTCGACAGCCATCCGCTAAAGGCTGCAATTCCTGTCTTTTTTGAAAAAGCTTCAAAAATCGATATAAAAATAAACTGCCAAGTAAATCCAAGCAATAATCCGCCTATCATATTTGGCATAAAGAAAATTCCACGTAACAGCGTTGCGCCTCTAAATTTCTGTGTCACTAACAACGCCAGAGCAAAGCCAACAAAGTTTACCAATACAACTGCGCACACCGAAAAAAGCGCAGTAAATAAAAAAGCATGTACAAATGAGTCATCTCTCGTAAAAATGTCAATAAAATTTTGAAAACCTACAAACTTAATGTCCGAGCCTACAATTCCATTCCAGTTTGTAAGGGAATAGAAAAATCCAATACATGTAGGTATGATTACAACAATACAAAATGCAATTAATGACGGTGCCAAAAAAGCCCCAAAACCGTAATTTACTTTTTCTCATACTTCTTCTATCCGTCCTTTCCAAACAAAGGATTTTACCCTTATTTGAATTTCCGGGATAGAAGCTCTATCCCGGAACCCTCTTTAACTCTTACTAGTTGTTCTGTTGTTTTCTTAACTCACTCCACTGCTCGATACAGGTCTTTGTAACCTCATCCCAATCAGCTTCTCCGGCAAGATATTTCTGTACTTCTACACCAGCCACCTGCTGACCCCATGTATTTGGAGCTCCACTGTATACCCATCCGTTCATGGTATTTCCGGAATTATTTGCATCCATAATTCTCTGTGAAAGTGGATCGGATGCTTTTATTCCATCAAAATTATCATATGGAGGAATAAACTTACAATCATTCACAACAATTTTCTGTGCTTCCGAATCGGTGAACATCCAATTGATGAAGTCTTTTGCAGCAGCTTTCTGCGCATCGGTTGCCTTGCTATGAATTGCCCAATATCCTGATACACCTACAAAATACTTGCCATCTGAATATCCCGGAACAGAATATGGTAACATATCCAATTTTTGAAGGACTGCCGGATCTGTTGTCTCTACTGCTGGAGCTACCCAGTTTCCCTGCTTGATACATGCAACACGTTCAATGGCAAGTCCACCCTCTAATGATGTTGTGTAGTCTACAGAATTAAGATTTGCCGTATTGTTGGCATTGGTTGTATAACTGGCCTGAAAATCAACCATTTTCTTATAGTCTTCAAAGCCGGTTCCCGGAAGCGAATCTGCCGCATATGCTTCATTAGGAGTCTTAAAGTCATGTGTTAAAGCAACATTAGCGTCATGGTCTCCTGCAATCCATAACTCCTCGGGTATTCCATAACAGCTTCCAGATTCGGATATTTATCCTTCATCTCACCATTATCGATTTTCTCTTTCAAAGTATCAAAACCGGCCTTCATGCCTTCGAAATTCATCATAGAATCTACAGAAACTCCAGCATCCTCAAACATCTGCTTATTAATAACGAATCCATAACCTTCCATGTATAACGGAATGGCATATACTTTTCCGTCTTTTGTAAAAGTATCCGTTGTTCCTTTTAATGCGTGCTGCATAATATCCAGATCAGAAACATCTTCAATAACATCTCCGTAATCTTTCATGTCCGAAAAACCACCTACAGAAAAGATTGTTGGTGGATCCGACTGCATCTTTGCTTTCATTGATGCGCCAAAATCATTTCCTGTGACAGCTTCAAGATTAATTTCTACATTTGGATGATCCTTTTCATATGCTGCAATTAATTTCTTGTATCCTTCATTTGCCTCAATCTTACTCTGGAAAATTGTAATCTTTACATTTTTCCACTGTTTGCTCCTGTCGAGGTATCTGCAGAATTTCCGCATCCCACAAATAATCCCCCAAGCATTAGCACTGTCATTCCAACTGCTACTAACTTCTTTGCTTTCATATATATTCCTCCTTTTTTGTGAAACTGTTCCATATTTGATTAAAAAAATTTTTCATCTATGGATGCCTCGTTTTGTGCCACGGAACTGTCCACATCATTTGTGGAACTGTTCCATATCTGTAATATACACTATGCGTAACTATATTGCAACATAAAAATGCAGTTTATTCACAGATTCGTTACTATATCCAAAAATCATCTTGATTTTTTATTAAAAATCACTAGAAAAAGGAGACTATGAAGAAAAGTCTGTAAATAATAATCTTCTATGATAATGATTGAGCTGGAAGCCTCTTCTTGCCATAATAAAAGGCCTCCTATGATTTATATTTTACCATAGAAGACCTTGCTGTTATTAGCTATTTACAGAAAAAGTTTCACACACTCTTGTGCCAATGCTCTCCATTCTACAAAGTATCGCCCTTTTTATATTTTACAGGAACCAATACTTCCCTTTTCTTAAGTGGTTGATCATTGATCAGTTTAATAAGCATATTCACACTTTCCTTTGCAACCTTCTTCGCATCCTGTACAATTGAATCAATCGAATGGTAATTGAAGTCCGTGACATAAGTTCCATCATAAGCCAATATTTTTTTTTTTTTTCTGTCTTGAGGAAGGCGGCTGCACACAAGTCCAAAGCCATAATTCCATCAACGTCCGGATATTGATCCAACAATGTTCTGGTACGTTTCATACACAATTGATAGTTTATAACTTCCTCCCATTGAAAAGATTCAATGATAACCTCCCTATTATGCTTCTCCATCACATCGATAAGGGCTCTCGCGCTATCGGCAGAGGCAAGTTCCATCCTGGTCGGATCACTAAAGCACATCACTTTTTTACAGCCTTTTTCCAAAAACAATTCGCCCGCTAAAATTCCTCCCTGATGATGATCCGATGTCACCAGCGGGATTCCCGGTATAATCCGATCCAGTGAGATAATTGGTTTCTCAATATTCATATAATATTCATCAGAAAGAAACGCAGATCCTACAATCAGTCCATCGAACAGATTACGTTCCAATGTATCAAGATATTCTCTTTCCTTGTCCTGATTTCCTCTGGTATTACAAATAACCACATTATATCCGTATTGATCTAATTCTGCCTCAAGATAATTCCAAAGAGTTGAAAAATACGGATGGATAATATCCGGTGTCATAACACCGATAATACCCGTTCTTTTCTTATACAGATTTCTGATCCACTGATTAGGAATATAATCTAGCTCCTCTACCGCCTTCTTAATTTTGTTTTTGCTTTTCTCTGATACATATCCGCTACCATTTAACGCTCTGGATACCGTGCTGGGTGCTACATGTGCCAGCTTTGCAACTTCTCGAATGCTTGCCATAATCTCTTCTCCTCACTTTGTGTACAAACGAATTGCCCTTATATTCCCCTTTATCCTCTTAATTAAATCCGACAACCTTCTGCGACAATCGATAAGTCGCAACCGAAATCTTGCGGCCTCCCTTACCCTGAAGATTCATGGTCTGTCCCATAATGCCATTGCGTAGTTGCTGGAAGATTATAATATCTTTTTTCCTTAATATACTGAAGTTCTATTTTATTATACACCTTTTTGTCCATGGAGTCGAACTATTTTTACTTAACAGTCAGCAGTTATACTCTTTGTATTTTCGTATAATAATCATATAACTTATAAATAATAAAACAGCTGCGCTGGTCCAGGCACAAATTTCCGCATAAAAAATTCCGTCTTCACCGATCAGTTTTGGTAACAATAATGCAACACTGACACGCATCACAAATTCTGCAATGCCACTGGCGAGGGGAATCAAAGTATTGCCCAGCCCCTGAATCGCCGAACGATATACATACAGCAGATACAGTACCCATAGAAAAATTGCCATAATAAACAAATATTTATATGCAATGTCTAACACCTGTCGGATCTGTTCCGGTTCGCCGGATACAAACAGAGACAATATATTGCGTCCGAATAGCACCATCACACCGGAAATCAAAACAGAAGTGAGCACTGCCATATAAGTGCCGCTGCGCACGCCTTTTCGAATCCTCTGGTATTTTTTTGCACCAAGATTCTGGCCCACATAGGTTGTAATAGCATATCCATATGAAACGGCAGCCATCTCCAAAACCCCATACAGCTTGTTCGATGCCGTAAATCCCGCCACAAACAGAAAACCAAATCCATTGACTACATACTGTACTGTAAGCCCCCCTACAGAGATGATCACATTCTGGATTGCAAGAGGAGTCGCCACTTTCAAAAGCCGCAGACTCATAGACGGCTGCCTGTAAAAGTCCTTCTTTTCCAGGCGGATATCCGGGATTTTACGTAATACGATCAAACAGTACAAGGCAGAAAATCCCTGTGCGATAACGGTTGCCACTGCTGCTCCGGCTATACCCCAGCCAAAAACCGCCACAAATAACAGGTCCAGTCCCACATTGATCAACGCTGCTACGGTCATTGCTATCAGCGGAGATCTGCTGTTTCCAAGTGCCCGAAGGATCGCTGCAAATATATTATAAGCAGCTATGATCGGGATTCCTGCAAAGATCAGCCGCAAATATAGCATTGTCAGATCAATGACATTATCCGGTGTCTGTCAAAAATAAAAGAACGTGATAAACTGTACCTTCACTTACTGCGAGTACGACCACAGACAGTAATGCTGTCATGATATAGCTTTTCGCTACTGCACATTTCAGATTTTCCTTTTCCCTTGCTCCATAATACTGAGATACAAGAATAGAAAAACCCTGTGTGATACCTGTCATGATCCCCAACACCAGCCATACCAGCCAATCTCCGGCACCTACTGCCGCCAGTGCCTTAACTCCTACCACTTGTCCGACGATCATGGTGTCTGCCATTGTATAAAACTGCTGAAAAATATTTCCAAGCATCATTGGTATGGCAAAAGTTATGATCAGTTTTCCAGGTGATCCAGTGGTCATTTTTTTTCATTTGTTCCCATAAGAATCTCCTTTTTCTTTTCATCCTTGTCCGATTATTTTACATAGGACTCTGCCAAAACGCAATCCATCACAGAACTCTTTGGTATATCGTCCCACCAGTGTTTACGAACTCTGATAAGGGCAAAAACAAGACCAAGCGCAACAGTATTGATGTTTACACCTCTGTTGGCTATATGCTCCGCATTGACTGTTGGGAAGCTGAAAAGGACTTAAAAACCACACCAGGATCAGACTGTGCATTAAACCCACTCGCCATTGATGAACCTCTTGAATATGCAAGATTATATCTTGATGGAAACTTGCTTGATGTATCGGTTAGTCAAAGTGTCTATATCAGAACCTTTTATCGTTCCTTGATATAGACACTTTTTTTAATAGTCATTCAATTAAACTTGATATAGAAAATCCGATTATCCGCATAAATACAGCATTTAAGGGCTGTTCATCACTTGAAAAAATAAGTGTTTTACCACGAATTTACCATAATTGAATATGAGTCTTGATATGACGAAATATAAAGGGAGATTGCACGTATAATAAAACCGCGTATCTCCCTTTAACAAACTATCTAAAGTTTTCTACATTTATAACTCTGGAAAAACAATCGCACAAATTCATGTTGTGAGTGACCATGATTATAGTAATGCCCTTTTCATTTAATTCTTTCAAAAGTTTCATCACTATCAATTCGTTCTCTTTATCAAGTCCAGAAGTTGGTTCATCAGCTAATATAATCTGACTTCCTTGCAAAATCAATTTAATAATTGCAGATCTATTGTATATTTTCTCCTGCCCGTTCATGGACAAATTTTTATGACTATCAAAGCCCCGGATATATCAAATTCCTATTATATTTTTCTATTTCTAAAGATAAATTTTAAAGATAAAATAGAACCTGATTTTTCCCATATTCTTTTTTTGACGTTCTTTAATGTAATCAATGACATACTTATGCCCCCTTTTCAATCTCATATAAAGCGTTTGAGATATAAATTCTATAAAGCAATTCGCAGAATATGTAGTCAATAAGTATAATCGCAAAAAGGCAAGCAAAATAATAATTTATAGCAGTTAATACGCCTGATATAATTATTTCGATTCCCCAAAAAATATACCGATTTTTCAGTGTCCTAAAATGAGAGAATCCTAAAATCTCTTTTTGCCGCATATCTCTTTCGATTTACAAAAATGTCCACATAATTTGAAATATACAAAATAAACAGTAAAGACACTATAAAGACAATCGTAAACATAGTGAGTGTTTTAAGAACGAATGTCACATTTTCAAGTTGCATTAAATAAGGTGTAAATATTCTGATAACAAAGAAGAAAAATC
>VOFI01003195.1_pt1 | contig 63900 bp, 105 predicted proteins | sample 5384131 | NCBI WGS metagenome assembly VOFI01 (sample SAMN12384728, study PRJNA508395) | human gut metagenome | isolation source: healthy gut H | host: Homo sapiens
TCGTACTTCGTTCGTTACGTATTGCTGGAAGGCAAGCCGGATGCTTACTGGGACGGCGGTGACGGCGATGTTTGATACGGGCTGTACTCACCGTCAAAGGTCTGCCGTCTGCTGCGTATCAGCAAAACATGGCATACGAGCTGGTGCGTGAGGGGAAGATTCGTTGTATAAAGTAGGAAAACCGCTATCGGCTATACCCAAAACGGAAATTGTACGATTTCTTGAACGGTGTTATAATACAAAAAATAGTGATGGGGCTTCCGCAGGAAGGAGGGACAACATGACAGGAAGCCTACAAATAAAAGGAAATATTTATTACGCGGTACTCAACATCCGGACGACACCGGCAAGCCGCATCCGAAATGGATAAGCCTGAAGCTCAAGGTGGACGAGGTGAAAAAAGCGGGAGGCGCAAAAGGCGTTCCGCGACCTGTTGAAGCAATACGAAGACAGCCAGGTGGCTACGCCAAGACGTATTGTTCGCCGACTGGCTGCGGCAGTGGCTGGAACGGACAGATGCAGTTACGCAGTAGAACGCTCCACGTGGGATTCCTACAAGGTGTTTGCCGAGCGGCATATCTGCCTATTTCGAGCCGCTGAAGGTCACGCTCATGGGCCCTGACGCCGCAGATGCTGCAGCGGTATTACAACGCCATGGTGGAGAACGGGCGGCTGGACGGCCGGGGCGGGCTATCCGCCAACACAAAAAGCACCACGTCGTCATCCACAGCTCCCTCAAAGACGCCGTGCGCAAAAATCTCATCCCCTACAACCCGGCGGAACGGGTGACCCTGCCACAAAGCACAGCGGTACGTCGAAGCTACTACAACGCGGAGCAGGCGGCGGCGCTCATCGAGGCGATACAGGGGCGACCCATTCGAACCGGTCATTCTGCTGACCCTGTTCTACGGCCTGCGCCGATCCGAGGTGTTGGGGCTGAAATGGTCGGCGGTGGACTTTGAGGAGGGGCGCCTCCACATCCAGAACACAGTAGTACACAGTCAAAGGTTGTCGTGGAAAAGGAGCGCACCAAAAACCAGAAGAGCCGCCGCACCTGCCGCTGATCCCCGAGATGGAAGACTATCTCCGCCGCCTCCGGCAGGAGCAGCGGAAAACCAGCTTCTCATGGGGCCGGGCTATGTGCGCAACGATTTCGTCTGTAAGTGGCCGGATGGAACACCATTCCGCCCCGACGTGGTGTCCCGGAGCTTCCGGCGGCTTCTGAAACGGCACGGCCTGCCGGATATCCGGTTCCACGATCTGCGCCACTCCTGTGCCAGCCTGCTGCTCGCCAAGGGCTTCCAGCTTAAAGAGATCAGCGAATGGCTGGGGCATAGTGACATTGGCACGACCGGAAATATCTACGGACATCTGGAATATCAATCCAAGATGCGGCTGGCGGACGGAATGGGAGAGCTGCTGCATATGAAGAGCGTTTCGGGCGATAAATAGCGGGGGGTTATCCACTCTTAGAAAAAGTCTTAGAAGTTCGGGGTATATCAGCCGATTTTCGTTGGTATCGCTCAATTTTTTACGATACATGACTTGCATTTGACTTGCATATTTTTTTGCCGCTTAGATATGCGTCTACCTTGCTGACGCTGCGTTGCTTATACAGTCTATCGAGGTGGGCATATACCTCAAGTATCATTTTGACGTCTTCATGGCCCATCATTTCGGCGGCCTCCAGCTTATCTACGCCAGATAGATACAGAATGGTCGCGTAAGTGTGGCGTAACCAGTGCGACGTTATATGCGGGATGGTAATGTCGATTCCGTTGGGATTAAATTTTGATTTCGCGAGATTTCCCTTCCGGTCGATAGAGTTGCCATATTTGAGGTTGAGATCGACTAGATAACTATCCCACATGCGGCGCCAGGCCGATTCTGTAACCATTTTCCCGCCTTTTCCGGGAAACACATATTCAAGGGGTGATTTCCCGGCCAGATAGACGCGCAGATAATCAACGAGGATGTCCGGGATTCCTGCCGTTCGAGTTCCGGCATCGGTTTTGGCTCCACGCTTGAGCACTGGCACACCGTTTACCATCTTAACGGACTTGTCAACGGTTATCAATTTATTTTCCAAATCTACGTCCTTAACTAGGAGCGGGATTACCTCTCCGCGCCGGAGGCCTCCATACATGATGATCATGGCAGCCGGTTGCATGTCATGCGGGGTGTCAATGATCCATTGCTGTTCATCGTCGTTTAATGCGCGTCTCTCCTGCTTATCTTTGGCGGCAGATGGCATATCAAGGTACTCGGCCGGATTAAAATTTATAACTTGAGTTTTAACCGCAATGGTAAAAATTTGATTTACAACCCTATGTAATCCCTATAGTCTTTTTAGATGTTTGTTTTTTGGTGCGGGGATTACGCTTGGCGAGATCATTTAACGGCTCTTGCAACATGGACAGAGATATATCCGATATAGGATACGCGCCTACATGATCTTTCCACCACTCGATCCGGCCTTGCAGACCGACCATATAACTGGTATTTTCCCCGGTATTTGCTGTTTCCCAAAAGCGTCCGCAAACACAGAAAACGGACTGTCCGGAGAAAACCGTATGCAATTGCGTTTGTATTTTTTACGTAGTGCAGCGGCCGCCGCCTCGGCTTCGGCTTGAGTTTTTCCGTATGCGGTTTTATATTTTCTCTTGCCATCTTCCCCGCGACCGATATACACCTGCACCGCGATCCGGCCGTCTGCCCTAATGGCATTTCTTTTTTTTCGCATATGGTTCTCCCCCTATTCTTTTTTGTTTAATTGATGGAAAATCACAAGGCAATATGGTATACTCAAAGCCGTAGCATTGCTATCGCAAACGGTAGGCGGTTAGTCCCTTCTCGTATTTCGGGAGGGAGACCATTCTTTTCCCTCCCGCAGAAGGGAGGGATGCCAATGATTACATACACAGAGCTGTTTCAGTTCTGCGCATTGATCGTGAGCATTGTCGCAAAAGGCCAATGTTGATGGCAGACTTGCGGCGTCTGGTTGGAAAAATAAGGAGGGGTCGTTATGTGTCGCGCTGAGTCAACGCCAGAAAAATTTGCCTTATTTAAGGTGGGCGAGATGGCAGATCATAAGATTGGCTTTAACGACGCTCTATATTTATGCCTCGAGATCACGAGCGGTGCGGGAAGCGCATGGGACATGCTCCAGGCTCCTTCCGGAGAGGGGCCCAAGAAGGGGAACACAATCGCGACTGGTACATGCACAAAATATTTGTTTGCTGCGATCTGGTACTGCGACGCTGAGCCAATAGGCTTAGTCCTCTTTGTTCACCATCTGCTCAAGTAGCTCCCACTGACTTTCATTGAGTTTGGAAAAGCATCGAAATAAAACGGCGTTTAAAAATAGCATCCTCGTCGCCGATTACGGAACCGACAAGTCGGCAATTTCACCTCGTCGCGCGAGCTGTACAGGCTGCGCCGTCCCCGTGCAACCAATACACCAAATTCCGTTTGCAATATTTTTTATAAAAACCATTGACTTTTTAAACCTTATGGGTTATTATTTAATTGCAATGAGTTATTAAATTGCGCATGGGGGAGGTGATTACAGTGACCAAAAAGGAAAAACAAATCCTCAAGACATTCGGCGAGGCAATTCCGAAGATGTCGGAACCGAAAAAGAACGGCTCTTGGTGTTAGGAGAAGCCATCAGCCTGATCTGCGACAAATCGACGTGTCGGGATACCGGCCAGACGGACAAAAATCAAAAGCCACATAAAAAACCGCCCTCAAGGAGAGGGCGGGGAGATCACACGAAATACGGATTGGGTTTTGTGAGTAACGCAATAAAGCCTATTATTACACCAATGAAAAATAGCCCGCCCGTAAAAAGATACAGAATCCCCATTCCGATTTTACCCTCGTAAAACTTGTGACCTCCGACCATGCCGAGAAGCACGCAAAGTATGATAGCGACCCATTTGTTTTTCGGTCTCCCATACATCGGATGGGCGTTGGTATTCATGTTGGTGTTAGTGTTGGTGTTCGCGTTGTTGATAATGATGGTCGGCATTTGCTGCTGTGGGTAATACTGCCCCTGTTGTATTGGCTGTTGGTAAACGGGCTGTGTGGGTTGCTGGTAAACAGGCTGTTGATACGGATTCTGAGGTGCAGGCTGGCCAGACGCTTGATACTGAACAGGTTGTTGTGCTCCGGGCTGCTGTGCGTTAGCGAATGCAGGGCTGTTGCATCCGCTGGGGCAATAATTTCCCTCATACTCAATTCCACATTTTTCGCACTTTTTCACATTACCACTCCTTTCGACCAAATACTAGCACACCGCCATGCATATTTCAATTGATTTTGAATTAATTTCACCAAATTCGCAATAAAGCCAACAAAAACACAAGGAGGTGATGATATGCAAACGCCAAACTGCATAATAAGCTGGGATGACGTGCCGATCATATTTGACATCCCTTTTGCTGTGTACTGATCGGTAAGTCGTATGACTGCATCAAAAAAATGTGTCAAAAACAAGAAATTCCCGCATTTAAATCTGGCCGCGAATGGAGATTTAACAAGACCGAAGTAATGACCTGGGCATCCAGTGGACAAAAAGGAGGATAAACCATGGAATGGATCACAAGCCCGTTGAGCGTGGCGTTTGGGTCGGCGGGGCTGCTGGCCTGTGCTGTTGGGCTGCTCGTCGAGGCACTGATGCCGCTGTGGGAAGAACACAAAGCCAGGAAGGAGGCGGAAGAAAATGAAGAATGTTGGAGCGAAGATGCGGGAGCTGCGGATCGGTAAGCGATACTCCCAACAACATGTAGCGGACGCGATTGCAAAAGTCGAGCCGCGTGTAGACGTGCCATTGATATCCCGCTATGAAAACGGGGTATGTCTGGCAACCCTCCTCAGGTAAAGGCAATATGCGAGTTGTACGGATGTACCCCAACGGATGTATACGATCCGGAGGACGTGGAATTCCCTCAAAACCGCACAAAAACAGGCAAAGGCGGCAAGGGGGGAGGGTTTACCTTATAAGCTGACCGTCCGCGTCCCGGATGACCTTGCAAAAAGCCTTTTTCGAGGATTTGCGGGTATGCGAGTATACCGGCCCCACCGATTTTCTCCGGGACTGTATAAAAAGCTGCATAAGAGGGCAAAAGATCGCCGCCTGTGGTGGCACACAGACGACGACGCGCAATAAATAATCAACCACCCTCATTATGAGGGAAAAAAGGAGAAATGTCATGTATATGCTGGGAACGGGTTAAAAGAGATCATCGTCCAACAGGCGGCACAGATCGCTGAACTGCGGGAACTGCTGCATAATGCCGAGACGGCGCAAGATTATTGGCGAAAAGAATATGACAGGGCAGTGATGGAGAGGAACTGCGATAGTGCCGGAGTGGGGAGGGAATAACCGATGACCATCTATATCAATAGAAAAGAGCGGTGTCTTTTGTACGGGGAAGAGGAGGCTGTGGAACATATGCTTGATGTAATGGGATTGTCCCCGTCGAGTGTGAGCTTGAATGAGTGGATGTCCCTGGACGATGAACCCGTCAAATTTATGAGAACCGAAATAAAGGACGCGTTTTTTGATATCCCGGATTGGGAAATCATCAAGAATGCCGATCGGGAAGACATAGAGCGTGTGGAAATCACCCTGTTCGGCCAAGCGAGCGCATGAGGTGATAATATGGAAACATTTTTGAATCTATACAAAAAAAAGATCTTACCCCGTATATCAGCAAAAGCCCATCATGAAAAAAAAAAGAAGGAAACGAATGGGTGAAAAAGGGGAACTGGATTATATATCATGGACCGATTGCCTCCGGCTGCTGTATGAGTTCGGTGCAAAGTCCGTGAAATACGGAAACATCCTGAGCGAAAACGGGCATTCGCTGTTCTAAAAGATGGAAAGTGCCCGAGGTACATGTTTTCGTCGAGATCGACGGCGACCGGTACGAGCTGATCTATCCGGTTATTGACGGAGCCCGTGATATCGATGTGGCAAAGATTGCCCAGTCGGATGTCCATAATGCGACACAGCGCGGATTTGTCAAATGTGTTGCCATGAATACCGGGCTTGGCCTGTCATTGTGGGAAAAAAGAGGACAAGGAACTGTCCAAAAAGCCGAAAGACGATATTGAATATCATAAACCTGTATGCTGTGATAGAGCGTGTGAAACGTAAATATGCTGCCGCCGTAGAGCAAACGGGCGGACAACGAGAGCTCAGCGGGATCATCGAGATATCGGAAAAGGCCATAGAAGCCACATTCAAACATGCGTCAAACCTCGGCGGATTGGAAAAACGCCTGGATGGGGTGCTGCGGCATGATTAAGAATCATGACAGGTCTGGATGGTTTGGGGCATCGGATACGTCGATTATCATGGGGAACTGGAGCACCGAAACGTTCAGAAAATGGTGGATGGTGAAGCTGGGCGCCTACGACACGCCATACACCAACCGGGCTATGAAGACGGGAACGCTGCTGGAAATACCGATCATCCGAACCATTTGTGACGTGGACGGGCGGAGAATACGGATCGGAAGGAAGCCCGTATATCGCCCTCGATACCGTGTCAGAGCCAATTATGACGGGTATACAAGCTGAGAAGTAGTGGAGATCAAGACCACGGAGCATGGATTCCGGACGGTTCCAAAAACTATTGGCAGCAATGCCAGGTGTTGATGTGGGCAAAGGGTTTGGAGAAGGCCGTACTGTATGCGTATACCCCACTAGAAATCGACTATGCGGCGCCGTATTTTCCTGAGATTGACCCGGAAAGGATCAAAGGTTCGACATCGAATACTCAGATGGATTCATCCAAGAGTATCTGCCGCGAGTTCGATATCTGTCCGTCTGCCTTAAGCGCCGCGCATTCCCTAGAGCGGAGGAGATGCCGGATGGAGCTTGACTTTGACAAAGCCAGGTGGTCTGTAGACGATGCAGGCCTGTGGCTGTCACTGCGGGTGACATTCCCGACTCTGGCAAGGCGGTTTGTGTCGGGATGAAGGAACGTATGTATACAGCAAAGCTTGCCGAAAAACGTCAAAAACGAAGCCTGGACGCCAACGCCTACGCCTGGGTGCTCATGGGGAAAATCGCCGAAAAGGTAGGGACGTGCAAGGATGACGTGTACCTGCAAATGCTGGAGAGATACGGGGTATACACCCATTTTATTGTCAAACCGCAGGCGGTAGGTATGCTGATGCAGGAATATAGATTGTGCCGGGACCTGGGAGAAATCACGGTAAATGGAAAAACCGGGCACCAGATACAGGCATATTTCGGCTCTTCGCAATACGACACAAAGCAGATGTCCAGGCTGATTGACGGATCGTGGGTGAGTGCGAGGACCTTGGAATCGAGACCATGACACCCGGAGAGCTGGCCATGTTAAAAGAAGGGTGGGGCAATGCACAAGCGGACAAAAGCGCTTAATATCCAGTCGGCTGTCAAAAAAGCCGTATGGGAGCGGGATCGGCATTGCTGTGTCCTATGCGGTTCCCCTTATGCTATGCCGAACGCCCATTATATCGCTAGGTCACAAGGCGGGCTAGGGATAGAGGAAAATATTGTGACCCTCTGCATCTGCTGCCACAGCCAGTATGACAACAGCGCCGACCGGCGATATATCCGTGAGGAAATCAAGGCATATCTCAGGTCGATGTATCAGGATTGGGACGAAACAAAATTGATTTATAGGAAGGGATAAGATGCTCAACAGTGTATGCCTAATGGGCCGATTGACAGCCGATCCGGAACTGAAAAGCACACAATCGGGGGTATCTGTGTGCAGCTTCCGCATCGCGGTGGACCGTACCTACCAGCCCAAAGGGACAGGAAAAACAGACCGATTTCATTAACATTGTCACATGGCGGGGCACGGCTGAGTTTGTCAGCCGGTATTTCCGCAAGGGCCAGCTCGTCGCGGTGCAGGGGTCGATCCAGACCAGCCAGTACACCGACCGGGACGGCAACAAGCGCACCGCCTTCGACGTGGTGGCGGACAACGTATTCTTTGCCGAGAAAAAGGCCGAATCCGGCGAAACCAAGCAGGGGGCAGGGTACGATCATAGCCCGGACATTCAGGGCGATTTTGAGGAGATTATCAGTCCGGATGAACTTCCGTTTTAAGGAGCAAAAACATTTGAACTGCTATCCAACACAGGCTTTATCATGTATTCAAAAAAAGGCTGCCAAGCTGTTTGGGGTGAACGGAGCCATCCTCCTTGCGAGTTGTGCGCCAAATATCAATATTGGCTCGACAATGGAGGGTTATTGGAAAATGAGGGATGGTTTTTCTGTACCCGCGAAGATATAGGATCGGACACGATGTTGTCTCCTTTCCAGCAGCGGGAAGCCATGCGGGTGCTGACGGAAAACGCCGTCCTGGAAACCAAGCTGATGGGGATGCGTCCCGCACATACTACCGTATAAACGCCGATGTGCTTTTACACCATGATGTCAAGAAACTTAACACCAAGGCATCAAGAAACTTTACACCATGATATCAAGAAACTTGACACTACTAAGAAAGAGACTAAGAAAGAGACTAAGAATGTATTCCCCCTATACCCCCGGAGGCTAACCTGTTCGATAGGTTCTGGGATGCATATCCGAAAAGGTTGCGAAGCCTGTGGCGGAAAAGGCATTTCAAAAAACTCAATCCATCCGAAAAGACCTGTGGAAAAAACGGATCATATCTGACGTTGAAGCGCGGAAAACTTCAAGAGACTGGACAAAAGACGGAGGGCAATACCAAATCCGAACCCGTCCACGGTATCTCAATCAAAGGCAGGGAGGACGAAATCCAGACAGTAAAAGCAAAAGAAACCTCCATGGACCTGTCCGCCTATGAGGACATGGTATCCGGCTATATCCCGGTTTATGAGAGGGACGTGAGCGGATGACCTACACCATACCGGGTATACCGCCGAGCAACAACGAATACATAGGCCGGACAAATTACCGGGATTACCAGCGGGCCAAAAAGATGTGGGCGGAACGGATCGCGTTATGCTGCCGTCCAAAGCCACGGAACCCTTTGCCCCGTGCCCGTGTGGTACTGACGTACTATTTCCCGGATAAGCGACGCCGGGATCCTGACAATTACAGCGGGAGAATGCTCCTGGACGGCCTGAAATCGGCCGGGATTATCGAGGACGACAGCTTTAACCATATTGAGCTTATTTTGCGGTGCGGACTGGACAAAGCCGACCCGCATGTGTTGAAATTGAGGTGACGCCATGTTAAGCACGTGCGAAATCTGCCGGAGGCGGGACTATTGCGATAATTGCGCCATGGCGGAGGATTGCTATGGATCAGATGGAGGTTTTGCACAGGCTGCACTGTGGCTGTGGATACAATGGCGTAAGGTAAATGCTTGGTAGGCTGGATAAAAATGGTAGAAGAAAATTATTTACCGACCAAGGGACTAAGATTGACGGAGGTATAGACAATGACGTAGGCTAAAGAAGCTGCTTTAAAGATGTGTGACGTATCTCGACTATGCCGAGTGGGTGCGATGGATGCCCTCTGTCGACTGAAAACTATGATGACGATGGGAACATGATATGTCAATTAAACGAAGTGGACGAAGCGGCGCAAGGCGAAGGAGGAACACCATAATGGCGGAGTTAGTGACTGGTGTTTTTAAAGGATTTATCGGTGGGGCGATCGGAATACGTTTGGATGGTTGCTCCCGTGGATAAGGAGCAAGCTCGATAAATGACAGGAGGGTTGACGGAATGGCTGATATCCATAGAGCGGGATGCCCTCACCATAAAAATATCGGTCAGAAATCGAAAAAAAATGCGAGAATATGTATAAACACAAAATGGAGACGGCGGAAACGTTTTAGAGTGTCGCGGAGAACTCACGGGGATGCGAATGGCACTGAATTTATTACAGAGATACCCCGCCGCCGACGTGGTGGAGGTGGTAAGGTGCGGGCAGTGCTTCTATTCGGCGCACGAAGGGGGCCTTGTGGATTTGTGTCCATCCAGACCAATATTGTGATTGCGGGGCAAAGATTGTCGATCCCGGTTATTTTTGCGGTTATGGAAGGAGGATTGGAGTAGTCGATGATAACTCCGATACTTGACAAATTGGTGGATAGAACAAAAGAGCAAGTCGAGATACTTGCCCTCAAAGGAGAACTCGATGGTCTGATCGATGAATGCGAGGCATTGACGACCACAAATTGTGGTTGGCAGCAATACCGCATGTCGGATATCGTTGTAGACTATGCTCGGTACTTGCGAGCGTTGAGAGATTTGGAGGCGCGATGACAATGGAGAGACTGATTGACGCAGACAAAGTAAACCCGTCGGACGTATTTGTTGGAATAAGCGATTTTGCCGCGGACTGCCGAAATGCGGTGGTTGAGCTTTTGGCGGCACAACCAACCATCGAAAAGTGGAACAGGAGGGTTGACAATGGCTGAGTACATAGAGCGGGAGGCGTTGTTATCGCATCAGTATAATAAGAGCTGGTCACGTGAACCACAATTTGCGGAGATGGTTGTTGACGTGGAGAATATCTATGACGCTCCCGCCGCCGACGTGGTGGAGGTGGTAAGGTGCGGGCAGTGTAGAAACCTGTACAAAATCATTAATTCGTTTAACGGTCATGTATCGTACAGGTGTAGCAATCCGTATGGGCTTCAAGGCCACGTGCTCCCACATTTTTATTGCGTCCATGGATTTAAGGGGGGGAGAACAGACGGATGACCGCGAGTGAGATCTTGATATGCCCTCATTGCGGGAAAGTGCAGTATGCACACGAGCCGGACGACATCGGCACGTACTACTGTCTCGAAGAATGCGAGCATTGCGGGGAATTGTTTTGGTACTCCATTGAGGTATCGCGCAGTTACAGCGTTATGGACTATGATCAGATAGGATGTGAAGATAATGCGTGAGATTTTATTCCGTGGCCAGACGAGGCGACATGGCGAAAAAGTCAACATGGCAGGCGACAAGCTGCCGGGTCGGTGGGTATACGGCGGGGTGTTACAAGGCACGGGAGATTATTCGATCATTTACGGCGGTGAGAATCTCGACGACATAGAAAAACACACGGTCTATACGGATACGATTGGGCAGTACACCGGCCGTGATGTTAAAACCGGGAAAGTGTTTGAAGGCGACATCGGGAAAAGCCGTGACGGAATATTTCTTGTGGTTTGGAATGAAAACAATTCTGCACTTATGTTACAGTTTTATGATCCTCCGGCAGAACTGCTGTACCTCGAGGAAATGTGGGACGACAGCGAAATTATCGGCAACATCTATGATAATCCAGAATTGATAGGTGGTGGGCGGGATGACGCGTAAAGAGACGTTGGAGCGGGCAGCTAAAATTGTGTGTACAGATCGAGAGGCACAGTACGGCCGCCCGGAAAACAACTTTTCCGTGATTGCCGGTTTGTGGTCGGTATATCTTGGTGTACATATTGATGCGCATGACGTGGCCGCCATGATGGCGCTGTTAAAAATTGCCCGTATCAAATCCGGGCAGCGGAAGGCCGACAACTATATTGATCTGGCCGGGTATGCCGCTTGCGCGGCTGAACTAGCAGGAGAGGAGCGGGATGGTGAAAAAATGTAGTCGTTGTGCGTTAAAAGATTGCAAGCCGTGCTATGAGTGCAATATGTGCGCTGGCGGAGACGATCATTTCCGCCCCCTTCCGGAACCGCCGATGGAGGGCGAGAAAAACTATCATCTGTATAGTAATGTCGCTCCAAAGTCCGGAGGGCCGTTTAGCTTATATTGCGAGTCGTGCAAATGTTGGGTTCCGAACACGGCAAACGCAGAGATGCGCAAGGAAGGGTTATATGCTCATAGTCATTGGTGCAAGGACGGATTATGTGATATGCGCAACGGAGAGATCAAGGAGGCCACACCATGATGATGCTTATCGACGGGGTTGTCACCCACTGGATGTCCCTTCCGGAACCGCCAAAGGAGGAGGCAAAATGACGAATAGAAATGATGATCCCAACCATGTTGTTGTTGATTTGGATTTACGTAGCATGGAAGATAAGGGGTCCCGCATGAAAAAAGCAGAGAAGCCCCGTATATGCGATATATTGGATGTCGAGGTTGGCGAGCGGTTCGGTTTCGACTATCTACATAAAAATTATGATGCTTGTTGTGTTGATGCCGAAGGGAATGTCATTGAGATGTGGAATACATGGAAGGTGCACAAAGTTGAAAGCGGTGCCGTGTGCTGGATAGTCAACCATCCGGATTGCATCATCAGATATAAGCCACGCTTTGATGCGAGGGACGTTGATGATGCCCAAAATACCCTTAGATCTTTTCCAACGGCATCGGTCGCGCAAAGAAGCGCGGACGGCCACCTGATCATAAGCGATAAGGACCGAAATGTAATTGCTGTTTGCGAGCCAGAGGAGCGCGTTCTTCCAAGCGTTCAACCCGGCCGGTCTGTATTCCTGCGGGACATCATAGAGGAGACCACGCCATGATGATGTTTATCGACGGTGAATGCGAAAAATGCGGAGGACATATATCTAGCCTCGATGGAGGCCCGCCGCGCTGCCATGAGTGCGGGTGGGTATGGAATCGCGAGGATTGGGAAAGCGAGATGGAGCAAGTGTCAAAATTTATTGACAAATTGATTGACGATCGTAGAAAAGACAAAATTAACGGGCCCTTGGGTCACAAGGACCCACCTGGACCAAAAGGCCCTTGGACGCTATGTCCCCAGTGTGGATCATACTGGAGCGATTGGGATCCAGACACAGATACATGCACTTGCCAAGAGTGTGGACATACAGAGTAAAAAGGAGGCCACACCATGATAATATCCGCACCAATCCTGTCGGTCTGGCTCGCCTCGCTAGGGATGGCCTTTATGGTTGGGTGGTGTGCTAGGCGTGAATAAAGAGTATTGCCTGTTGCAAAAGTGCAAATGGGTGATGACCGGGCGGCCGTGTGTGTTCCCGTGCATGGCCCCCGATCGGAGGCTGCTGGTCAGCGGAGAGCATGGAATCAATCAGGCGATATGTGAGCGGGTACATAATTGTGAGCGGAGCAAACGGGCGGAGGAGGGGCAAATACCGGGAGTTAAATAACTTCTGCAAGCAGTACCGGGAAAAAAAAAAAGCTGCGGGAGCTGGAAAGCCCGTACAAAAGCCCAAAGCTCACAGGATTACCTTCCGGGAGCGGGCCGAGCGACCCAACCGGGCGGATAGCCGAGCGGGCGGCTATCCTGTCATCTGATATCGACATGATAGAGCGGGCGGCTGCTGAAGCATCGCCTACCGAGCGAGATTTGTTTCTCCTGGCTGTGACAGAGGATGTAAGCTTTGACTATATGCGGCTTCTGAAGGACTTGAGGATGGGGCGGGATACGTTCAACAGTCGCCGCCGGTATTTCTATTACCTTCTGGCGAAGAAAAAAGGACTTGTGTAAAAATATTTTCGAATCAGTACACATAGGACGTCATTGTGAGTTATACTATAACCGCTGAAAGAGCGGCCGGGAAACTGGTCGCTCTATTTCTATGCCTTGGAGGTGATCCAATGGGTATGCATAAGCATGGTAAGGATAGCGCAAAGGGGAAAGCCTGCCAAAAGTATAAGTCAGAAGGCAGACGAGAAAGAAACAAAGCGCGGAAATCCGATAATCTAAGGCGATGGACTGAAAAGAAACGGGCCCACAAAAGTTTTGGTTAGGTAAGGAAGCGGCAGAAACGGGGTGAGCGGTATGAAGCTGACAGCAAAGCAACAGGCATGGATCGATTACTACAAGCAGGGTCATACCGCCACCGAGGCGGCGAGACTGGCGGGGTATAAGGCGAAAAGCGATAACAGCTTTCAAAGCATCGGTGCGGAAAACTTGCGGAAACTTGCGGAATATGTCCAAGACCGGGAATCCGTGCTGGAAGTGCCAAGGATTGCCGATATGGCGGAGATCAACGCCTTTTTGGACGGATATCATGCGGAGTGAAGAGCAGGACCCAAAAGACCGTTTAAAAGCCTCTGAGCTGCGCGCCAGAGCTGCCGGAGGGTTTATTGAAAAAGGTGCAGGTAAGCGGCAGCCTTGAAGCCGGGTTCGACAAACTGGAAAATGTGCTGAAGCAACTGCGTGGTGGTGGCGTTGGCTGATTTGATGTTATCCGAAAAATACAAGGCGTTTCTTAGATGTGACGCTCCTGTGGAATTTCTCGAGGGGACTACCGCTGCCGGAAAAACTACGGTTGGCCTTTTCAAATTCATGCTCAAAGTGGCCGAGAGCGACAAGCGCATTCACATCCTATCGGACTCGACATTGGCACGATCGAAAAAACATCATCCAAAAGAGCTGGGGATCCTGGACGATTTTGGTCCACTGACCGAATATAACGCTTCCGGCCGAGGTGGAAACACGCTTCCGCACATCGTATTCCACACGCCCAGTGGGGGATAAGATCGTCTATGTACTGGGATACGACAATAAGGCGCGCTGGAAAAAGGCTCTTGGCGGTCAGTACGGATGCCTGTACATCGATGAGATCAACATCGCGGACATGGAGTATGTACGAGAGGCTGCTATGCGCTGTGATTATCTTCTGGCCACCCTGAACCCAGACGATCCGAGTTTGCCGGTTTATGGCGAATATATCAACCATGCCCGCCCTCTTCCCGAATGGAAAGACGAGACGCCGAAAGAGATTCTTGAACAACTCAATGAGGATGAAAAACCGGGTTGGATCCATTGGTTTTTCATTCGAGCATAACGCCGGGCTGCCGCTCGAAAAGAAAGATCAGATTATCCAGAACGTTCCCAAAGGCACCAAGCTCTACAAGAACAAGATATTGGGATTGCGCGGCCGATCAACAGGGCTTGTGTTTAACCTGGAACCTCGGCATATGATTCCCGCCGCACAAGCGAGAGATTATGTCTATGTGCAATTTTCGGCCGGCGTCGATACGTCGTATTCCCAGCAATCCCCGGACACCTTCGCGTTCGTATTCACAGGAATTACAGCAGATCGGCGGAAGATCACTCTGGCAGTCGAGGAACACAACAACCGAGACCGGGCGATTCCGATCACGCCCAGCGATGTTCCGCCGCTGCTGATTCAGTTCCTTGATCGTAACCGGCAGAAATGGGGATTCGCCCGAATGGTCTATATCGACAACGCCGATCACGCGACGATCTTAGAGTGTCAGAAGTATGCACGGCAGCACGGTAGCGTGTACAGTTTCCAACCCGCCTGGAAGAAGACGACACTCATTGATCGGATTAACCTGCAGGCCGGATGGATGGCTCATGGAGATTATTTGATCGTTTCCGATGCCTGCGGGCCCCTGGTCAAGGAGCTGGGCTTATATTCCTGGCGGGAGGATAAGGACAACACACCGGAGGACCGTAACGATCACTGTATCAACGCGGATCAGTATAGCTGGCTGCCGTATAAGGACCGGATAGGGGGCAAGGCATGAAAATCAGCGAGAGGGTGAAAGCCAGAATGCAGAAGTGGCTGGAAGTGCGTCCGGCATCAAACCGGGGCGATATCGTCATAAGAGAACCGTACAGCTTTGAAACGGATGTTATCCGAAACCGGGTGTGGTATAGAGGAGACGCCGACGAGCTCAAGCAGCTGTATGCGCAAATCCCGTCCACGGATGCGGGATGCAGCCGGTTTTGGTCCGCCGTTCCGGTTGGCGATAAAGTCAGGAAACTGCATACCGGACTTCCGGGCATCATGGTGGATGTATTGGTCGGAGTCGTAGCAGGAGATTATGATGGAATGACGTTCCTGGACGACGGAGGAAATGACGATGAGGGCAAGATTGCACGCTGGGACAAACTACAGGAGCAGATAGCATTCGGGGATGTGCTGGAAGAGTCTCTGACCGATACGCTGGTAACCGGAGGAGGGGCTTTTCGGATATCGTGGGATACGAAAGTATCCAATGCACCATCCCTCGAATTTTTCGGAGAGGATCGATCGAAATCCCACTATCAAAGCGGCTTTTTGACGGGCGTATCGTTTTACACGGATTACTGGCGCGGAGACGATAAATATCAGCTGGAAGAGATACGTGAACCCGGAAGAATCCGATACATATTGCGCGACGCGGGAGGCCGGGGGTAAGTTTAGACATCATCCCAGAATTATCTGCTCTGTGCGACACGGAGATTCCTTTACGGCTTATGACCGCCATCCCGTTCCGGGTATGGCGCAGTTCCAAATGGCTTGGGCGCGGGCGGTCTATCTATAACAACAGCAAGACAGACGATTTTCGATGCTTTGGACGAGATTGTTTTCCCAATGGCTGGACGCCGTGAGAAGAGGGCGAGTCCAGCGATATATCCCCGAGGATATGGTCCCCAAAATCCGAAGAATGGGTTACCCATGAGCGTGGATTCCTTTGGATCCGACTTTATCCAGGTGGAAAACCCCATACGGGAATCCGGGAACGAAGGTCATAAAATAGACCTGGTACAGCCGGATATCCGGTACGAAGCGTATAAAAACTCATACGTGTCCGCGCTGGATCTCTGCTTGCAAGGCATCTTGTCGCCTGCCACTTTGGGAATCAATATTGCGGCCACATCCTCTGGGGAGTCAAAACGAGAGGGCAAAGACGTCACTGGATTCACACGCAATCGCATCACCGCAAAGCTAGAGGCCGTCCTGCCGAAGGTGGCCGCGGTGCTGCTACAGATCGACGACTGGATCAACGGGCGACCGATCGGCGAGTATGCGCCGACTGTATCATTCGGCGAGTATGCAGCGCCTGACTTTGGGTCCCGAATCAAGGCCATCCGTGAGGCAGACGCCTGCGGAGGCATGAGCACGGAGGCCAAGGTAGAGGAGATATGGGGCGGCTCCAAGTCCAAGGAGTGGATACAAGAGGAGATTTCAGGATCAAACGCGAAAAGGGTCTATTGGAAATGGAAGAGCCAAGCGGAGGGGATGAGCTGCCGTGACTGCTCGTGAGATCGCGGACATCTTCGCAAAAATAGAGCTGTGTCTCATCGCCTCTCTAAAACGTAACCTGAAACGACACAAATCCGAGGAAGCGGATTATGGGTTCAGCTGGCCGGCCTGGCAGGCGGAGAAGCTGCGAAATGTTGAACGGTTCCGTCGCCAGAATCAAGCGATTATATCCGAATATGCTCCCGTCATTGATGCCGATGTGGAAGATTTGATACGGGAGGAATACGATCAGGGCGTTGAGGCGGAGACAGAGCCGGACACGCAAAACTTTTTCGGGGTCGATCGACGTCGGGTGGATAGCCTCGTCGAGGACGTGAACAAGAATCTCCATGAGGCGGAATCCTCATCCCTGCGGATGATGGATGACGTATACCGACAGACAATATACCGGGCAGAGCTGGCAGCATCCACCGGAAGTGTCACGATGGAACAGGCGGTAGACCTGGCGGCCAAAGATTTTTTGGCGGCCGGGATCAACTGTATACAGTACCGCAACGGCCGTCTGGTCAATATTGCCACCTATGCGGAAATGGCTATCCGTACATCCAGCCTGCGCTCATATTTGCGCGGGGCTGCCGATCAGAGAGCCGCGCTGGGATCGATACGGTGTTGGTCAGTCAGTATGGAGCCTGTTCCGATACCTGTCTGCCATGGCAAGGCCGAGTATACATAGATGATGTTTGGGGATCATTTGACGGCGAGATAACCGGAGCCCGCGGCAAAAGCCGCAATGGCAAGTGGTATCCCCTATTGTCCACGGCCGTAGAGGCCGGCCTATTCCACCCAAATTGCCGCCACACGCTGTCCACCTGGATCGAGGGCGTCAGCCGGATGCCTAAGCCGCTGGACGCAAGAAAGGTCCAGGAAACGGCGGTGCTTGAGCAAAAACAGAGGCGCATGGAGGCCAAAATCCGACGTCTGAAGAGGCTGGCAGAGGGAACCCTTGACTCTGATAAGGCCAAGGAGTACCGACGCAAGGCCAGGGCCGCGCAGGCAGAGCTGAGGGCCTATATAACAGACAATGGAGATCAGCTCCAGAGGGACTACTGGCGGGAAAAGACCCACGGGATCCCGGCAGACGCCCGCGCGGTTGCAAAATCGGCCGAACGTGTTATACTGAGATCGGTTAATGTAGAGCCTCTGACGATCACGAATAGCGCCATTCAACGTGTTCCGCTGGTAAAGACCCATGCGCTGGACGAAAATGGAAACAAGGCGCTGCGCAAGGCTCACCGTGACCTCCTGCGCGGCTTGCAAGACGCTGAACCGGGTACAGAAGCCATCGCGTATTACGACATGAATATGCGGCCTCTGGCGTCAAGCAGGGGCGGTATGTGGCGCGTGTCTGGGTTGAAGGTCAACCAGCCTCATGTATCCATCCACAACCATCAAGTGGACACACATTTTCAACGGATGATATTAAGGCATTTATAGAGGCGCCGGAAGAAATCGTGCTGTCAGTGGTAGGCAACGGTGGTCAGATATACACCATCGAGCGTATGGAAAACTTTGATGCAGTCGGCCTTTACCGTAGGTTGGATGACATGATGCGGTCAGATCCCGAATATAATTCGACGCCAGAAAAACTGGTGGCATTCATGGAAAAATATCTGAAAGGGGTTGGCGATTATGGGTTCCGATACATCAGAAAGCCTTGACGTTGTAAAGAAACTGCTCGCCGACGAGGTTCACGATAGTGACCATATAGACGAGTGGCATTGGTTGTTTCACAAGGATCCTGAAATCAGGCGGTTAGTTAGGGGGAGCGGTCAGAAAGGATCCACCGCCGAACTATGGAGAAACTCGGCATTGAGGAACACAACGAACCCACAAAATGAATCCCCGTTGATTGAAGGCGATGCGCAAGCACCGTCTTTTTTTCATACCTATTTTCAGAAAAAAGGAGGAAAAGGACATGCAGGAAGAGGAGAAGAGAGAAGTCGAGCAGCCCGCTGGGGAGACACCCGAGACCGACCCGGCCGCCGAGGAACCGAAAGAGGAAGAAGCGGCAGCCGATGATCCCGCCGGGGAACCGGAGGCCCCCATGACGGAAGCGGATCCCGAGAAGGAGAAGCTGATCCGGGAACTGACAATTGCCCGCGCACAGCTGGCGGCGGTGCAGTCGGATATCGACCCGAAGCAAGCGGCGGACGCGGTGATCCTGGCCGTATACGCGCTGGATCAGGAGGGCAAAGAGACAGACGAGAAGGCCATATCGGCGGCTCTCAAAGAGGTCATGGAACGCCACCCGGAATGGAAAGCCGGAACAGCGCAGAAGGCACCAGACAAAGCTGGTGCGGATGAACAGGACAAGAAGCCGGAGGCGAAAGGGGCCCTGGCGGGCAAGGTCATATTTTGATAAAGAGAAAGGATGAATGAACCATGGCGAGAACAAACGCAATCAGTCTGTTGTCGGGCACCAGCACTCCCGCGACCCTGGCCGAAATTTACGGCCTGGTGATCGAAAACGTACAGAAGGGGGCTCTGTCCACGGCCCTCAAATCCAACCAGTACAGCGGCAATCCTGCTGCCGGTTCGGTGGAATTTTCGCGGTTTACCAATGCCGCTTCCAAGGATTACGGCACAGCCAGAACCGCCGGAGCGGGCGACAAGATCACCGTCAAGCCGGTCACCGTCAATCTGTCAACCCACAAGGAAATCGTGGAGGAAGTGGCAAAGTTCGACCTGGACACCTTCGGCGTGACGGAAATCATGCGCCGCCGGGCGGATAATCACGCCCAGTCCATGATCCGGGAACTGGATTCCGCCTTTTTTGCCCAGGCGGCTACCGAGGGCACCGCCTTCACGCCCGCGTCCGGAGTGACGGAAATCCAGGGCGTTCTGGAATCGATGGTCCAGACGCTGGAAACCACCAAAAACGACAACACCGACGGCGTGGATCGCGACCTGATGGCCTGTGTGCTTTCCCCGGCCAAATACGGTGAAATCAGGACCTTCCTGGATACCCAATCCAACCCGAATGTCGATACGGCGGGAGAAGAATTCGGCATGTATCACGGTGTGCGGGTGTATAGCTGTACTCGTCTCCCTGCCAAAACAAATGCCCTGCTGATGATCTTCGGATCCGTCGCCCAGCCGGTAGTGACCTATCCGTATGGAGAGCCGGAGAAAATCCCGCTGTCCAACGATATGGCGGTGTCCCTGTTCTACGACTACGGGACCAAGGCGCTGACCCCTGACCTCATCCTAAAATGGGCGGAGGCGTAAGCCGTGAAATATCGTAACACTGAAACCGGTGTGGTCCTGGAGCCGTTGTCCCCGGAGGCCGAGGCCGCGCTGTCGAAGGATGAGCGGTATGAGGCGGTGGCCGGCAAGGGTCCGAGGAAGCCGAAGCCGGAGAACAAAACGGAGGGATGACCATGTATGTGAGCGCGGACGAGTATATGGCGCTAAGTCGTGACCATGCGGTGGCGGAGGGTCAGCTGACGCAGGCGCTGGAGGACGCGGGCGCGATATCGACAGCCTGACCTATTGCCGTGTCCGTGCCGCGGGTGTCGACGCGCTCACGAATTTTCAGCGGGAGCTGGTCAAGCTGGCGGTTGTCCGTCAGGCCGACTTCCGGGCGCAATACGGCGATCAGCTGGAAAATCCCCTGGCGTCCTACTCCGTCAACGGTGTGTCCATGAGCTGGGATAAAGAAGCGGTACAATGCGTCGGCGGCGTATACGCCGCTCCGTCCGTTCTATCGCTGCTGAGGCAGACGGGGCTGACGTACCGGGGGGTGGGCCGATGATGTGGCCGGTGCTTGTGCCGGACGCCGTGTGTACGACGCCGGTCACGATTCGTCTGGAACTGCCCGGGATCAACGAGGACGGCACCCCCAGGGAGGGCCGGGTCATCGAGGCCATGGGCAATTACGCAGAAGCGAACAAGTGGATCATGGACGCCGAGCGCCGTCTGATCCGGCTACAGGCGGCGGTGCTGCTCAACGGGGACATCGCCCCGGAGCTGGAGACGCTGTCCGGCACGGTGACCGTCGCCGGCAGCGACACGCCGCGGGTGATCCAGTCCGCCGCCCGCGCCCGCAACCCGGACGGGACGGTCAACTATACCAGACTGGAGCTGATGTGATGGGTATAACAATCACCCTGGATCCACGGGCGCTTCAAGACCTGGAGGCGGCAGCCCTGCGGTCTGCGGAGCTGACGATGGAGGCGCTGCGCACCGACGTGGTTTCTGCACAGGTCATGCCGTACAACGTCGGAACCATGCAGAACGTTGATACCTTCACCGATACGTGGCAATCCGGGGACGTCGTCCACGCCGCCCTTGTCACCGGGTCCCCCCAGGCCCGCCGCCTGTATTTTCATCCGGAATACAATTTCCAAAAGGCAAACAACCCCCATGCCGGCGGCGAATGGCTGGAGCCGTGGATTGATGGGGACAGGAAGGATTTTGTCCGGGAAACATTTGAATCCCTGCTCAAAAGGAGGCGAAGCTGTGACAGCGGAAAACCTCAAGAACTGGCTCAAGGAGCAGATGAAGCTCGGAGACGGGCAGATAGCGGTCGGCGCCATAGACGGAAACCAGGACCGGTATATCGGCGTGTATGACGGCAAAGCCTCCGGCACCCAGCGAATCTGTGTCGGCGGCAGAAAAAACACAAAATACCAGGACCGCGCATACGTCGTCCTGATACACTGGACCACCAGCCCGGTCGCCGCCTGCGCCAAAGCTATGGAGGTGTACGATTTGCTGCATGGCCTGTCCGGCACCGTCATGGATGGGGTGCGGGTCGTATCCGCCGATCCTGGAAAGCAGCCGGAATGGGCGGGCCGCGAGGGACGGATCTGTGAGTATGTTATCCGGATCCATATTCGATATGAAAGGAATGAAGAAAATGGCTAATACCGGAGTGTTCCCGGTTTTCGACAATGTGTTCAAGGTCGGCAAAGCGGGGCGAAGCAGCGAGGCGGCCGACATGGTGACGGTCGCGGAAATGGAAAGCTTTTCTGTGTCCATTGACGGCAACGTAGAGGAATGGAAGCCCATGGAAGCGGAGGGCTGGACAAAACGAATGACCGCCGGTAAGGCGTTGACCATCAGCCTATCCGGCAAGCTCTGTCCCAGTGATCCGGGCAACGCCTATATAGCGGGCTGGCCTGGAAGTCCGGGACCGACTGCGACACCAAATTCGAGTGGGCCTTCCCCAACGGAGACAAGCTGGAAATGGAAGCAGTAATCAACGTAACTGCCATTGGTGGCGGCGACAGCACCAACGTGGCCGTCCTGGAGTTTGATGTGATGAGCCACGGGAAACCCACTTACACGCCTGCCAGCGCTTAAACAATACGGCCCCCGTCGGTGATGGCGGGGGCCGCACTTACAGGAGGAATCGATGATGGGCAAGCTCTATACCATAGACGGCAAGCTGCTGACCAACACGCCGGAAATCCGGATCGGGGACAAGGTGTATCCGGTGGACAGCCGAACCAGTACAGTCAAAAAAGCTGATGACGATTGATCAGGACGATATGGACGCGATCCTGAAACTGGCCTTCGGCGATAAGGCCGCCAAGGAAATCGATGAGCAGGATATTCCGTTCGCGGCGTATGTGCAACTGGTCAAGGTGGTCGTCGCGGCTATGACCGGGGAGGACGAGGACGTTGTTGACGCCCGATTTCAGCAGGCGGGCTCCCAATGAGGATGTGTGGTATGACCTGGAGCATGACCGGGTGCTGATCGAGCAGAGCATCGCTAAGCAATACGGAGTGTTGCCGTCCGATCAGGACAGCCTTTCTTTGCAGACTGGTCTAAGCTAGTTGGCGGGCTGATGGAGGACACGCCCCTGGGACGCGTGGTGTCCATACGGTCCGAATCCGATCCGGATGTGATCCGGCGGTTTACCCCGGACCAGAAACGGATCCGGTCGGAGTGGGCGCGGCACCGAAATACGGCCAAGGCCCGTGACCAGATGGCTCTGCAGCGGGCGCTGGCGACGTTTTGCGGAAAGGAGGTTAGCGGGGCATGAGCATGTCAGTAGGAGCGGTATCCCTTGACCTTGAGATCCAAAACACCATTGTCAAGCAGCTCCGGGCCGCGGCGAAGAGCGGCGAGCAGGCGGCCGGCTCCGCCTTTTCCCGCGTCGGGCAGAATGTGGCCGATGCCATCAAGAGGCCCATGGACGAAGTAGACCGGCGGATCGGGGAATCGGTCGGCAAGGTCAAAAGCTGGACGGAGATGACCGCTGAAGAGTTGGCGAGGCTCAACCCGGAGTTCCGTGCACCGGTCGTCAAAAAATCGGCGCTTGCCAGCCAAATGACGGCAGACCCATACGGGGCTGAAAATCGCCCGCAGCCGGCAAAAATCGGCGATATGTTCACGGTCGCCGTCGACAGGGTGGAGCTGCTCAGGCAAAAGCTGGACATCGTCAATGCACAGCTGGGGGGAGCAGGAGGCCAAGCTGAAAGCCCTGACCGCCCAGTATAACGAGACCGCTAATTCCAAAGGGGCCGACAGTGGCGCGGCCAGGGAGATCGACTCCCCAGATCACCGCCGTACAGGCTAGAATGGTATCCCTGCAGCAATCCGTCAATCAGACGGAGGCGGCGATCCGCAAGGCGTCGTCCGGCAGCTCCGGGCAAATCCAGGCGGATGCCAACCGGTCTTCGGGAGCTGTGGGCAAGGCCATGACGTCCGTTCGGAAAAAAGGTGAGCGACGCCTTCAAGGGCGCCGGGAAATCCGCAGGCAGACACCTGAAGGACATCGGCAGACGGGTCAACGGGCTGTCCAGAAGCGTTAAAGCGCCTTTAAGTCCGCTTTTTCTCATGGCGGGGCTGTATGCGGCCTTCCGTGGAATCAAGTCCCTGATCGGGGACGCCGTGGGCCAAAACAAGGAGTTTGCGGCGTCACTCAACCTCATCAAGGCCAATTTGCTGACGGCGTTTACTCCGATCGTCCAGGCCGTACAGCCTGCCCTCAACGCCCTGGCCTCCGGCTTTGCGGCTGTATCCCAGCGTATCGCGGCGGCGACGGCCGGTCTTTTTGGGCAGACATACGCCCAGGCTGCTGCATCCGCCAAAAAGATGCAAGCGGCAACCAAAGAAGCTAAAAAACGGCCGGCGCACTGGCTGGATTCGACGAGCTTAACATTCTCGGCGGCTCCGGGAAAGAGGATGCGGGTGTAGACCTCGATGCGCTGGACGGTGCGTCGTATGGCGACGCAAAAGATTTTGGTAAAACCGTATCGGACATGCTGACGAAACTGGCCGCTGGTATTGGCCCAGCCATAGCGGCAATCCTAACCAAGCTCAAGGAGGCCGCCCCGGTTTTGCCAAGGGGGCCGTGGCAGTCATCAAAGCGTTTGCCAGCGGTATACGGGATCACCTTCCGGAAATTATCCAATCCGGCACCGGCATACTATCTGCCCTGCTTGACGGGCTGAAAAAGGCGGTGCCCGATATTGGCGCAGCGGTGACAGACATCCTTACAACCCTGATCACCTGGTTTTTGACCTACAGTCCGCAGCTGATTGCCACCGGCGTGGCCATCCTGGCCAACGTTATAACCGGTATGTCGGAGCGGATGCCCGATATCATCCCCGTAGCGCAGCAGGCCATTATGACGATGATGCAGGGTCTCAGAGACAATCTCCCCGTGATACTGCAGTCAGGCATCACGATCCTGCTGGAGCTGATTAACGGCATATCCGCCACGCTCCCGAGCCTCATCCCAATGGCCGTGGAGTGCGTTCTCACACTGGTGCAAGGGCTGGCAAACAATGTGCCCATGCTGGTGGACTCGGCCATCCTGCTGATCGAATCTCTGGCTCAGGGCATCATCAATGCTCTGCCGATTATCATAGAAATGGCTCCGAACATCATCCGGTCCCTTATAGAGGGAACGGTAAACGCTATCCCAAAACTGCTGGACTGTGCCATCAACGTGGTCGGCGGGCTTGTGGGATACTTGGTTAACAATCTCGGAGAGATTTTTGAGTGCGCTCTTGATCTCATCATGGCCCTTGCCGAAGGACTCATCAAAGCAATACCAGAACTCGTGTTAGCCCTGCCCAAGGTTGTGAAAGCCATCGTGGACGGATTATCAATACGGATTGGCTAAAGGTCGGTAAAGATATCATTTCCGGATCGGAAACGGGCTTGTTGAAGGTGTCAAGAACATCGGTGGCGCCATCAAGGAAGCCGGAGGAAAGCTGCTGGACGGGTTCAAGGGCCCTTTGGCATCCATTCTCCGTCTAAAGTTTTTGCTGACGTCATCGGCGCGAATATGGCGCTCGGTATAGGTGAAGGGTTTGCCGATGAGATGGGCACCGTCGAGAAGATGATGGGCAAAACGGTTCCGGATCTGACCGCGGCGGTACAGATGCCAGCGCTGGAACAGGTCAGGCGGGGCTCGGCCACAGAAACAGGATCCTATTCTATGGCGTCCGTTTCTGCCGGTGAGGATGACGGTCTGACGCCAGGAATGCTCGAGGCGCTGCTGGAGATCGTTTCACTTTTGCGGAACGGCATGACACTAGAAGTGGAAGGATCCAGCGCAGCGCGGGCCCTCCACCCGTTTTTGCAGGCAGAGGATCGTCGGTCCGGACGAACGATCGTAAAGGTGGTTTGATAATGTGGCCAAAAATATGGTGACCGTAAACGGAGGTGATATCCATGCCTACGGGGGTGCGCGTATATCGTTCGGCGTCTATGATGAGACGGCCAAGGACGAGGCGTCGTATTACGCGGCAAGCGGCAGTGCTCAGAGCTGGGTGGATTACAGCGAGATCAAGGACGGCCTGAGCCCTGACGAGAACCCGGACGAGTTCGGGCGGTATATATCGGGGGAACCCGGTGTATACCGCCTGGATGGGTCGTCCCGGCTGTTCCCGGGCACGCCGGCGGGCTGCCACCTGGGGTATTGGTCTGCATCCATGTCCGGGTCAAACAGGCTGTATCCAACGTCCCCTATGCTGTCCTGTGGGTTTGCGTCGCTTCATACCTCTATTGGGATCACCATCCACTTCGACGGCACCACCCACCTATTCGCATTCACGGTGCGGTGGTTGTATAACGGGAGCGTCAAATCCTCCGTGGACGTATCCGGAACACCCTGCAAACCGTGTTCGTGGAAAACCACGTCGAGGGCTTCAACGGCCTACAGGTCATAGCCACCCTCACGGATGAGCCGTATAGGTATGTCAAAATCCAGGAAATCGACTTCGGGCAGAAAGATGGTGTATGACGGGGAGACGCTGGTATCGGCGTCAGCGATCGAGGAGGCCGACCTGTCCGGCGGGTCGGTCCCGGCCAACTCCCTGCGCTTTACGGTGCTTGACCCGGATCATCGGTTGAACCCGGTCAACCCGGACGGGATCTACAACTATCTGAAAAAAGGGATGCCCCTGACGGTGGAGTTTTTGCGGGACGGCACAGCCTATCCGGGCGGGGCGTATTACCTCGACACCTGGGAGGGCACCAACACCGGCACGGCCAAGCTGACGGCAGAGGACGTGATCGGGCTAAAGGCGGACGAGAGCTACGCTTCGGCGTTTTATGCCGAGGGGGACGGCTTTACCATAGGCCAGCTATTGGCCGATGTCCTCGCCGTCTGCGGGATACCCGGGTCAGCCGATCCCACTATCGGGGCCGGGGTGTGCCAGGGGTATATCCCGGAGACAGAGGTCCGTGAGGCCATATCCCACATCTGCGTAGCCGGCGGCGGGTTCGCCCGGACGGGGCGGGACGGCTCTTTACTTGTTTCGGCCCTGCCGGAAGCCGACCCGGCGGTCACGCTGGGGGAGGGCGACATCTTAGGCGAGCCCACGATCACCAAAACGGACGCGGTAACAGGCGTCTTTATTGAGGTGTATCGGTATGTGGTCGGGCCAGACACTATATACGATGCCCCTCTTGTTCAGCCAGGACCGACACGCGAATACTACAAATACACCTTTGACTGGCTAGGACACAACATCTCATGCAGCGTCGAACCCGAATTTAACCGTCCCTGCAACTCAATCATGGGACGGATCGGGTACAACTTTGTCACCTTCGAGGCATGGGCAGAAGAGGACCCGGGTCCAACTCATGTCATCACACAGGGGGATTTGGTAACGGAATCAAGCTGCCAGAAGGGGACACAGCCGGTATCCGGCGGGCGGGCGGTGCAGGTGTCCGGCATCCATCTGATATCCAACACCAATGCCGACGCCGTGATGGCGAGGCTCAAAGGGTATTATGCCAAGGCTCTTAAGGTCAAGCTCCGCACCCCCTGGGTTCCCGGCATGGATTGCGGGACGCGGATATCCGTCCCCACGCGGTTTGGGCCGGTGGTAGGGAATATCCGGCGCATGGACATTGACCTGACCGGCGGCTTGCTCGCCAACGTGGAGGTGGTCGCCTGATGTGGATTACACCCAAGACCGACTGGACCGCTGACGACTGCCTGGACCTTGCGACTGACTTGTCGAGGATCGAGGGGAATATCCACGAACTCCTATTGACCGTCCAGGATTACGGCTACCCTTTGACGCTGGACGAAAAAACCGCCTGGACAAAACAGGACTTTTTGACAGCGGCGGACTATAACCGGATTGTGGGGAATATCGCCTCGTTGGAAGGTATCCTGATCGTCCCGCCCGGGCTGCCCGCACTGTCCACAAAAGCGGACAAGGCGGCGCTCGGCTATACCGACATGAACACGCTGGAAAGCCACATCGCCGCACTGAAAGCCGTAGCGGACGGCACAGCCATGCTGTTTATCCCGTGCGGGGTGGCTCAAAGCGGCTCCCGGCCTCTGCTGCCGGTTTAAAGGAGGATATGCATGATCTCGGAATTTATAGACCGTCAGGCAACCAATACCGATCTATTTGAGCTTGAGGACGTTTTGACCGGCGAAAAACGGCAGTACCGCATTGTCAGCAAGGCCACCGTGACCGTGCCGGGGACAGACCTCAACAAAGCCACCCTCGACCCGATATTGGAGGCTATCCTTTCCGCGGCAGGAATCGCGGATTCGGGGGGATCGGCGTCTACCGGGTATTGGGTCAAGTATGACGACGGGACGATGATTTGGATCAAGTCCACTGGTGCATCGGTGACGGGTTTTCCCAAAAAGGAGTTTGTATATGAGTGCTTGGATCACTCTGGGGGAAGCTTTCCAGTGCCATTTACAAAGCTTTATTATATCAACGCCAGTCTTACTGTTACACATAGTGGTGCTTGGACAACATCGGTTGACGGCTGCACAACGACATCAGCGGGACGGGTTGCGGTATTAAGCGCAGAATCGATGACGGTATGCCCGCGAGTATCGGGTGTTTCGCCATTGGGCGCTGGAAGTAAAGGAGGGACACCGATGACCATACACACCCGATACATGAAGGAGAACGATTGCTATAAAACCGCCCGGAAAAACCAGCTAAAGGGGATCATGGTCCACTCGACGGGGTGTGCGTATGTGCCCGCCTCGGGGTGGTTCTCCCGGTGGAACAAGCCGGGGATCGAGAAATGCGTCCATGCCTTTGTCGATGACAAGGAGGTATGGGTATACCTCCCCTACGAGATGGGCGCCTGGCATAGCGGGACGGGAGGGGCAAACCCCGCCAATATTGACCATATTGCGTTCGAGATGGTCGAGCCGGGGCCGGGCGCGTCGTCCCCGTCATACGATCCCGCCCGGTATGAGGCGTATACCAGGGCTTGTATCGCCAATGCCGTGGATTACTGTGTGATGCTCTGCCGTCAGTTTGGCTTCACGGCGGCGGACATCACCAGCCACTATGAGGGGTACAAAAAGGGGATCGCCTCCAACCACAGCGATCCCAAGCATTGGTTTGACAAGCACGGGTACAGCATGGACATGTTCCGCCGCGAGGTGGATCGAAAACTGAAAGGAGAGATTGAGGTCATGGGGAAGGTAGTCAATGCGGATGCGCTGATCCAGTGGATTAACAGTAATGCGGTGGAAACGGAGGAGGGGAGCGTGGAGCCCGCGCCCCCGGCTGAGGCCCCGGAGGTTACATACCAGGCATACGCCAATGGCAGATGGTGGTCGGAGATCACCGGCTGCCACGATGAGGACACCAGCGGATATGCCGGGGTATTGGGCAAGGCTCTATCCGGCCTGTACGCCAGGGCCAGCCGTGGGGTGATCCGGCTGCGCGTCCACCAGATCGACGGGGATCGGTGGCTCAACTGGCAGGAAAACGGGGAGGATTATGCTGGAAATCTCGGCAAGGACATCGATCTGATCCAGGCGGAGCTGATCGACTGCCCCGGATACGCGCTGGAATACCGGGCGTCCAACCCCGGCCGGGACTATTGGTCCTGGATCCGTAACTGCGACAACCCCACCCCCACCCTGCAATATGCCGGTGTCCCCGGCAAGCCCATTGACCGGGTGCAAATGAGGATCGTGGGGGTGTAAGGGATGGCGGAAATCCTTGTGCCGATCATAACCGCCGGGTTAGCGTTGATCGGTACGGCGATCGGGAGCTTTTCGGGGTTCAAGCTGACCAGCTACCGCGTGGAACAGCTTGAAAAAAAGGTGGACAAACACAACAACTTTGCCTCCAGAATGCCGGTAGTGGAAGAGCAGATCAAGGTGATTAACCACCGGCTTACCGACCTGGAGGACTATCATAAGTAAAGGAGATGGAGACATGGACATCATCAACTATATCATCGACAACGCCCTGGTCCTGATCCCGGCCCTGGTCATCATCGGGGCCATTGTCAAACATATCGAGGTGATCCCGGATAAGTTTATCCCGCTGATCCTGCTGGTGTTTGGGATCGGCGGGGCCTTGGCCATCATGGGCCCCACCGTGGACGCAGTGATCCAGGGCGTCCTTGTAACCGGCGCGGCGGTGTACGGCAACCAGCTCGTTAAGCAGCTCGGCAAAGCAGAATAAAAAAGCAAGCCGGGGGCATCCTATTGGGTGCTCCCGGCGTTTTTCATGTCAGCTCAAGCAGCGCCTCATACGCCCGGAGCTTCCCCATCCAGTACCACCACTGTTCCCGGCTCCGGCGGTCCCTTCGGTTGGCGTATCGGTCGATCTGGGCGGCGCACACGGAAATTTGCTGGGCAAGGTACTGTTCCATACTATGACTTCACTATGACCTCCTGGTTTTGGGATATAATAGAATGAAAATAACCTATATCATGCATGTATATACGAATAGCCCCATTCATACGTCATCAGCAGCACCGCGTTGCTGACCGCTCCGATCCCGGAATAATCGTGCGCCTCATAAAGCAGCCCGGGCTGCTCGGCGTAGGTCTTCGGGGCCAGCGCCGTCACCACGATATACCCTTCCGCATTCAGCCGGGCGGTCAGGCTGGCGATAAAATCGATATACGCCTGCCGGTTTTCGGGGGCGACAAATTCAAAATCCACGTCCAGCCCCTCATAATTCTTGGCCCGCAGCACCTCCAGCACCTGGTCGATCAGCCGTTCCTGCATGGCGGGATCGTTTAACAGACGGTTGGCCAGCTCACTGCTGAAATTCCCCTCCGGCGTCAGGGTGGACAGATGCATCAGCGGGGGCCACCCCGTATTCCCGCGCCAAACGGATCAAATCCTCGTCCTCCAGATCGATCAGGACGCCCTCCGACGTGAAACCGTAGGTGAACATGGTCAGATACGTCAAATAGGGAAGCGCCTGCCGCAGCACCTCCCGGTCCACAAAGGGATAGACGTATCCGTTGACCGACATGGCCCCCTGTTTTCCTGCCGGTAATCGATCACGATCGTCTGCCCGGGATACACCGTGACGTCGCCGCCCAGCCCATAGTTGTTTCGCAGGAGCTGATTGACCGTCACCCCTTCCCGGGCCGCGATGGCCGAAAGGGTCTCGCCGGGCTGCACCGTCACGCTCCGCTCCGGGTACAGAATCACCAGGGTCTGCCCCGTCACCAGCCGGGTGGGATTTTCCAGTCCGTTATCAAGGGGCCAGGCGCTCGGGGACACACCGTACCTCCCCGCGATTTCATACAGCGTCTCCCCCGCCCGTACCACATGGATATCCATCCGAAACCGGCTCCTTTCCATCTGTGCCTCTATAGGCCATTGTATGGAGTCCGGTGGGGATCGGCAATTTGTCCGGTGCCTTTTCCTTGCGTGTCGGGCATCCGCCCCATTTTCAAGGTGACGGACGGGCTGACGCCATACTGTTTTTGTACATCCGGGAAAAAGCGAAGGCATCAGCATAGCCGACGCTTTCGGCGGCCTCCGCCACGCTGCACAGCCGGGATGCCAATAACCCCGCCGCTTTTTGAAGGCGGACGGCAATCAGATAGGCCTGCGGGCTCACGCCGGCCTCCCGGGTAAACAGGCGGGAAAAATACCGCCGGTCGATGCCGAGCATACCGGCCATCCCTTCCACAGTGATTGGACGATCATAATTGGCCTGCATGTATTCCGCCGCGCGATGCGCGTAAAGCGCGGGGGTACGCCCCGCCGAATACAGGGCGGTGCTTTGCTCTTCCAGGACTGTGAATACCGTATAGAGATACCGGCAAAGCCGTAAAGCCGAAAAGGGCCGGTCCGGGTCGCTTTGACGGATACGCTGGAAACACGCCCGCGTCTCCGGAAGCACCGCGGTACGGGTTTCTCCCATAAACCCCGCCTTTTCCAGCAAAGTCTCTGCCGCCCTGCCTTCAAACCCGATCCAGGCATAGCCCCATGGATCCTCCTCATCCGCTTCGTACCCGACCATCTCCCCCGGCCGGATCAGGAACAGCCCGGAAGCCTCCAGCGGATAGGTCCGCCCGCCGCAGGTGAAGGTTCCTTTGCCGGATAAGACATAATGCAGGATATAATGGTCGCGTATCCCGGGGCCGAAGCGTCGCAGGGAGTCCCGCTGATGCCAGCCGCAGTTGATGGGGTTTAAGTCCTCCAGATGGAGGTTGTCGACGAAAAAAGCCCACCGCTTTTCCCGCGTCGTCCATACGATCGATGACCGGCATACAACCACCTCCTTCCAGGCGACATTATACCATATTTTAGCCCTCTCAGTCTATGGCCTTCCTCCTGTTTTGAGTTTAGGATGATTCTATCATCCGAAAGGGAGGCTGGAAAATGAAACAATCACTGCATCTTGGACTGATCGGCTTAGGAGGGCGCGGATCCTTCTTGCTCGAAAACCTTTTGCTGTCCATGGACGACGTCGAGATCGCCGCCGTGTGCGACCTGTACGAGGACCGGCGGGAACACGCCGCCGAAGTGGTCCGGGAAGGGCGGGGGCGGCCCTGCAAGGCCTATGCGGATTACCGTCTCCTCCTGGAAGAGCCGGGCTTGGACGGCGTCCTCATCGCCTCTTCCTGGCGGGATCATGCCGCCATGGCCGCTGCCGCGATGCGCAAAGGCCTTTACACCTGTTTCGAGGTGGGGGGCGCCTATTCGCTGGAACAGTGCTGGCAGCTCGTCCGTGCCTGGGAGGAGACCGGCACGCCCTGTATGATGCTGGAAAACTGCTGTTACGGGCGCAGCGAAATGATGCTCCTGCATATGGTGCGCCAAGGGCTGTTCGGCGAGCTGGTACATTGTCAGGGGGGATATGAACACGATCTTAGGGGAAGAAGTGGCCACTGGTGTCGTCAAACGCCATTACCGGTTCGGCCAATACACCCATCGGAACGGGGATCTATACCGACCCACGCGCTCGGCCCTCTCGCGAAAATGCTGGACATCAACCGGGGAAACCGTTTCGTATCCCTGGTCTCGATGGCGTCAAGTCCGTCGGGATGCGCGAATGGACAGCACAAAACCCGCCGGAAGGAAATCCGCTCTTTACACAGGGAGATGTCGTCACCACCATGATCCTCTGTGCCCGCGGTGAAACCATCCTTCTGATCCACGACACCACCCTGCCCCGTCCTTACTCGCGTGCCCTGCGGGTCCAGGGCAGCCGCGGCCTTTACATGGAGGATACGCAGTCCGTCCATATCGAGGGAAGACGGAACATGAAAAATGGGATTCCATCGAATCGTATCGGGAAACCTACGAACATCCCCTTTGGAAGAGCTATTTGGCCGAAGGGGTGCGCGGGGGCCACGACGGGATGGATTATCTCGTGCTCCGCAGCTTCGTCGAAAACGCGAAAGCGCAGGCGGTCCCCCGATCGACGTTTACGATGCCGCCGCCTGGATGGCCGTCACCTGCCTGTCCGAGGAATCCGTCGCCCTGGGGGGCGCGCCGGTCTGCTTTCCGGATTTCACCGGCGGGAAATGGATCGGCGGCACGGCCTTTTTTTTATCAGAACAATCCGGATCAGTCTACGTTATACTTCTGCAGCGCGACGGCGACCCGGCGGAAATATTCCGCATTGATGCTGTAAAAAATGGTGCGGCCGGCATTGCGGGACTTGAGAAGGCCCGTGCTGGACATCATTTCGAGATGATAGTACACCAGGGTGACGGAAGTGTCCCACTCTTTTTGCAATATCCGCCGTACAAAGCTCGCCCCGTTCCAGCAGCATCTCGAGGATTTTATACCGGTTGGCCTCCGACATCACCTTGCCGAACTGAACCAGATCAGGCTCGGGGAAACGGATTGCGCGCAAGAGGCGGTTGTTCTCGTATTCGCAGCCCAGAAGCAGCAAATACCGGGCCCTTTTTTGCACTTGAATCAAGCCCTTATCCAACAGGGAAAGGGGAATACTCCAGGTTCTGATCGTCCATCTTCTCTTCCGGGCAAAGCAGACGGAACAGAGATTCCGGCTCCAGCCCTGCCTGCAGGTTCAGCAGCACGGAGAAATTTTCTTCCGTATATTTCTTTAAAAGGCGTTCCTTTTCCTGCAATTCCTTCACCAGCAGACGGATGTGGCCGGCCGGGTCGACGCAGAGGGAGAGCAGATGGAATTTGAGCGTGTCGGGTAGGCCGACTCATAAATATGACGGGATATCGAATGGACGGAGCTGTCCGCCTCTTCAAAATGCGGGAAATAGAACTGAAGAAAACGGCGGAATACCTCATCCTCATCCTGCAGGTCTTCCAAAAGGGAGGCAACGCCCCCGGACCGGCCGGAGGCCAGCTCCTCTGCGTACAGAGACGTCACGAACGTCTCTCCGTCCTCGCGCGGATAAAAGAAGGTGTAGAGCTCCGCCGGGCAGGCGCCAAAGGTATCCTGCATAATTTCAGCATACTCTTTCACTGCCCGCGTCGGCCGTTTTATAGGCCAACATAAAAATGTAAAAGAGATCATGGATGTACCCAGGTTCCTGCACAAATTGGATCTTCAAGAAAGCCTCTCCTTTCACTATTTCAAAAAATCCACCTTAGAATTTACAATGTCAGTTGCAGTTTACCATGGCAACGGTACTTTGTCAATCATATTTTCCATTGAAATAGTGAAATATCATCACTTTATTAACGTTAATTCCGGATTGTATAACGGTCATTAAAACAAAATGGATTGGTGGATAATGGACTGGACGAACCCAAAAATACCGCATATGATTCAATAGGGCCCATATGAAACAGCGGTCCTGCACAAAAGGCCTGATCCAGCAGCGTATCGAGACGAGGTATGAGCTCATCGTCCCCGGTCCTTTCCCATTTAAAGGCCACCGCCCGCAACAGCCCGAGCGTTTCCTGCAATGCGTTCAGCGGCTCGGGATCGAACGGCATCCCTGCGTGGGACAAGATTTCCGCTTTTTACGTAATATCGCCACATGTTCTATATATTTGAATACACCGTGTGACATCCGGATCCACATGCGGGCCTCCGGATCGCGCGCTTCCCGTGTATCCAGCCACTCCCGATAGCCGCGGAATATTTCCGAGGCTCCCGGTATACATACTGCCGTTCCCGTCCCTGATCCCGGTCAAAGTAATCCGTGGTTGTTTTGCCCGAGGCGAAATCCTGTTCCAGCATGTGAAAAAAAACGCAACATATTGGCTTCTTCCCTGGTGTCATGCCGCAGCCGGATGCGGCACATCGGAAAAGGCGTGTTCCCGGACCTGACCCGCAAAACACGCATGATCCTCATAAAACTTCAGCATGAGCTCGTGGCAATCGATGATCTCCTCAAACGATTGTTCCCGTTCGGAAAAATGGCCATTTCGCAGATCCGGGCTGCAAGCGGTCTTTTTCCCGTGTCAATGGCGTAAAACACCGTTTCGTGCAGCCAAAGCTCATCCGAATAAACGTATTCTTGTTTGGATAGCCCTGTTCCAGCAGCACGTAATCCCCCCTCCCGGACAGGATCTGAACCATGGCCCGGATGAGATCCTCCCCGACTGAAACGCCCGGTAATCCACCGGAATGAATTCCAGCAAAGGCGAAAAAATCCTCCATCCGGTATCGCTGCCCGAACCGTCCGAGGTAGGCGTTGAACTCTCCATCCATAAATACCCCTCCATGGTTGAAGAGCCAGTCGTCATAATTCTGGTGGTTTTTCATCACGGCCAATTTGATAAAAAATCGGGCATTCGCAGACATCCACATCATAATGAAATGGAAGAGATCTTTTCATCCCATCTTTCCCCCCTTTGAACCCCGGCGGCATCCACCGCCGCCGGGTCATCCGCGCAGAAAATCCGGCAGCCTGTCCATGGTCACAATCCGGTCGCATGAATAGGTTTTTGGCAATGGACGGCAAATCGGTATACCTTCCGTCAGCCTCCCCTCCTTGTCCACAAGGAATTCCCGGCACCAGATATTGAACCAGGACCAATACACCCCATCGCGGGCCATGCGATCCGGATCTGGCATGACGCCCGCTTCGGTCAGGGCGACCAGCTTGCCGGACGAGACAGCCGTCGCATCCGCAAAGCGTTTGGCCTGGGCATCGGTGTTGTGAGGCTGCGTATACACATCCTCGCCCAGGATATCGCACAGGTCGTCCCCCACATACCAGTCCGGATGCTCCCCATTCCAGACCCACAGCAGATTACGCAGCCGATGAAAATGCGTCAGCCGGTCGAACAAAAACCGCCAGAGCCAGCGATAGGCCCCGGCCCCCCGGCTCCCCACCAGGAACCAGCCGCCCGCGGCCTCGTGCAGCGGGCGCCAGAGCACACGGTTACGCCGTGATCCTGCAGCCTTTTTCAGCAGCGACGCTATTGCGTCGATGTCCCGTACCATGTAGAACGCCTCTTCGGTGAGAAGACCCCGCCGTTTCCGCTGTGCCAGTTCCTCCAAAGGCAGCAGGGCCGCCTTTTCATCGGTCATCGCGCGCGCCAGGTTCCAGCCGGTATATTTTGTGTAGAAATTCGCGCCATGGAGGGGCGGCGCCCAGTGCCAGGAAAGGTCACCAGCCCGCCCCGGCGGCTCCACGCGATCGCCAGGTCCGTATCCCGCCCCTTTTTTCCGCTGTAGACCGGGCAGTCCTGGATGAAGTCGAACCCCGGATGGCGGGCAGCTTCCCCGTAAAGGCATACAGCGCCTCGATCTCCCGGCTGGAGCCATGGTCGGCGTATTGGCCCGCCAGGATCCGTTTCCCATAATTCTCCACGAGATACTGCAGGATCCGGCACGTCTTTTCATCCGCATAAGGGTTCACGGGAATACCGGCTTTTCCCCGGTAATAGATGTCCGGCAGCCGTTCCCCGGGCTGATCCGAATTTGGTCCAGATCGAACCAACCCCAGCTTTCGAGCAGAGAAAAACTCCACCGTCCCCTTTTCCAACCAAACAGCGGGGGAAGGAAACGAGGTGAAAGGCACCGTCCCCTTTCACCTCGCACATCCCCACATCGTTTCCATTGACGAGCAGATTGCAGATCCGGCGGGAATCCGCAGCGCAGCGGACGGACAGAGTATAGTGGCCGGTTTCCGGGATGCCGGCGCGGACGCTCCATCGGTCCCCCTCCCGCTGCCGGAATCCCGTGACATAGCCTTCTCCCGTATAACCCGGCCGCTCCCGTGAAATGCGGAGCCCGCCTTCCAGGTGCCCCGTCTCCGCTCCGATGACCGACAGGGCCCCCTCCGTCACAGCGTTTTTTCATGCCCGATTCCGCCTTCCGCCTTTTTGGATCTCACCGCAGGGATATCGGCAGCTCGTCCCGGTGACGACCAGCTCGCTCTGATACACCTTGTAGATCATCGGTTTTTCCGTATAGGTATCGATGATCGTTCCGTTTCCGTTTGTGATAAAATCGTATACCCAAATGTTGAACGAGGACCAATATACCCCGTCCCGCGCCATCCGGTCCGGATCGGTCATCACCCCGTTTTCGGTCGGGGCCACCATCTTGTTCGGGGACGCGGCCACCCCTGTTCATGAACCGCATGGCCTGCGCGTCGTAGTTCCGGGCGTCGGCGTAAACGTCCTCGCCGATGATGTCGCAGCGGTCATCCCCCACGTACCAGTCGGGGTCCTGCCCGTTCCAGACCCAGATGAGGTTGTTGAGCTTATGGTAATGGGTCTGCCGTTCATACATCAGGTTCCACAGCCACTGGTAAGCATCCTTGCCCCGGCAGCCCCACCAGAACCAACCGCCGGACGCCTCGTGAAGGGGCCTCCACAGCACTGTCACGTTGTTGTCCTGCAGGATCTTGAGCTGTTCCGAAATCGCGTCGATGTCCCGGATCAGGTACCATGCTTCCATGGGGGATCGTGCCCGCGTTGGCCAGCCGCCACACCTCATCGGAAGACCGGCCGGCGATATCGACGCTGGTCACGGCACGGGACAAATCAAATAGCGCGTCGCTCGCATAGGTGTTGCCGCCAATCGGGTCGATCCAATGCCAACAGAAGGTCACCAGGCCGCCGTCCCGGCTCCACTGGATCGCATACCGGGTATCGGTCCCTCCCGGCCGGCCGAGGGAAGGCGAATCATACAGAAAATCGAACCCCGCAGGGCCGGATATTTGCCGGTCAGATTGTAGAGGCCTTCGATGGCCTTTACAAAATCGCCGCTGGTATACTGCCCGGCCAGCGTCTTCTTGCCGTAAATATCCGCAAGGTACTGCATGATCCGCCGCGTCTTGCCGTTGGCGTTCGGATTGCAGGGGGTGGAGGTGATGTTCTGATACAGAGAGGCCGGCAGCGGCGCCCCACGTCTATGACGATCCGGTCGAGATCCACCCCGCCCGCGCTCTGGGTCACGGACAGCCGGTTGAGCCCCTGTTCCAGCCAGACCGCCGTGTAGGGGATGTCGTAGAAGCCCTGGCCGGGCCTCACACGGCTTTCGCCGATGTCCTGCCCGTTGATCCTCAGGGTGAGGGTGCGCGCCGCGTCGGCCGCACAGCGGACGGTCAGGGTATAATGCCCCGACTCAGGTACCGTCACCAGAGCGTACCATTTACTGGCCGTATTGTCCGCGTATGCCTTGAAATTGGTGACGTAGCCCGTTCCGGAAAACCCCGAACGGGACGAGGCCGTGCGGACTCCTCCCGATACGAGGCCATCCTCCGCCTCCAGGGTGTACAGCAGCACCATACCGACGGGTTCCGCGCCGGTTGTGGAAGTGGATCCCGACGACGTGACCGTCGTCCCCGGCGCGGCGGCGGCGTCGTGCCGCGGCCGCCGCCCGGCGGCAAGGCCGTATCTTCCGTACCGGTTTCCGTCGTGGTGTCGGACGAACCCATCGCATCGGTGTCCGTGGTCTCCGGTCCGGAAAGCTCCGGCAAGGTCGAGGCCAGGGGTGGACTCCTACCGCTGCCGCTCAATTCGGCAGGCGGCGCTTTCTCATTCCGGCAGCCGGGGCCACAAAGGCAGATCAGAAGTACCGTCGTCCACGCCAGGAAACGCAAGGACAGGCTTGTCCTCGACTTCCGGGGTAGGATTCCTCATGATATCCTCCTTCAGAATAGGACGCCCGGGTTTCCCCCTATGAAAAACCCGGGCGTCGTGTTTATGCTTTTTTCTGCCCGCTGACGCCGCAGTTCCTCAGGGGAAGGCAGGGCTTGTGGACATTCGATGGACGGCGCGATAGACGACGGGGCCGCCCAGCGCACCGCGTTCAGGAGAATCCGTTGGATCAGAGCCTGGAAATAGGCGGTGTTGGACTCATGCCCGGGTTGGAAATAGAAGACCCGGCCAAGCCCGCGATTCCAGCAGCAGCCCGAACGGAACACCTCCCCCGCCCGAGAACCAGCCGATGAAAACCAGCTCATCCGGTTCCGGGACGTCAAAGCGCTCCCCCATACATCTCCTCCTCTTCCAGCTCGATGAACTCCCCGACGCCCTGGGCGATCGGATGGTTCGGAAGCACCGTCCACAGCCTCTCGAAATCGCCGTCCCTCCATTTGAGGGTGCAGGATGTCCCCATCAGGAGCTGGAACGGCTTGCTCAAATGGGCGGAATGCAGGACGATCAGGCCCATCCCGCGCAAAACCCGCTGCTGCACCTTCCACGCGACACCGTCCGACACCAGATGGTGCCCGGTGTGCGCCCACCAGATGAGGACATCCGTGTTCTCCAGAACCTCATCCGGCAGACCGTTTTCCGGCTGGTCCATGGTGGCGGTCCGCACGTCCAAATCCGCTTCCTTGCTGAAGAGTACAGCCAGATATCCGTGAATTCCCTTTGGGAACAACGCCGCCACATCTTCATATTTCGTCTCACTCAGATTTTCGTTCCAAACTGTCACCCGAATCATTCGGATGCCCCCTTTGCGTATTTACTAAAAGTATAATTGTTCGATAATTATACTCACTTAAGGCTGTCGTAATAGTCTAGAATCCGGCGAGAGGGCTCCTTCAGCTGATCGAAGCTTTCCTGCCGTCCGAATACCGCCTGCCGCATCCACTCCCCTTCTTCCTCGCAAATCCGGTCGTGGCCCGGAAAACGCGCCCGAACAGGAAGGCGCACAGCCGGACATACCGGAAATCGCCAAACGCCTCGGGCATCTGTCCCGGCAGCGCTTTCACGGCCACGCTGCGGCCGGCACGTACCGCTCCCGCAATCGCCTCGAAGGTGTTGTCCTCGGCAAACACAATGGAGTAAAAGAGGCCGGTAAACAGCCCGGAGTCGGTGCTGTGGCAGTCGGAGCATCCCATAAGCGGCAGGAGGCCCCCGGCCCCCATACAGTATTGATAATAATACGCGGTCTGGAACAGGTTGTCGCGGTATTCGTGCGGCCAGTAGCCGCCGATTACCTCCAGCGCGTCGAACCGCCGGTGATCCAGTAGATAGCGGGTGACATCCTCGTGAATATCGAACCCATCGGCGGTTTCCCAGAAGGGGTGGCAGAACAGGGACAGGGCTCCCGCTTCCCGCGCCTTGTCGAACACGGCCTGGCTCGCGGCGATCCTGGTACGATCGTCCTCATCGAGATTGGCGGGGAGCTTCGATTTCTCCTGCTCCAGCTTCTCCCGGTAGTCGCTTGCACCGTCGTACCCCCAACTGTTGACGCTGAACCGGCCGCCCACACTGAGAATATGCACGCGGCAATCGGGCGCATGGACTTCCTCGCCCGGCAGGACCAGGAAGTCGGTACCCAGCTCTTTCCAGTATTCGAGCGCCTCGAGGGACGGCTGGTACCAGCCGTGATCGGTAATAGAGGCGAAATCGGCCCCTTTCTTGCGGAGCATGGCGATCACATAGGCCGGTGATTCCCGCCCGTCCGAAAGATAGGTGTGGTTGTGCAGATCGCCTTTCAAGGGATAGCAGGCGTGAAGGTCGGGCTCGAGCGCGTACACGCGCGGACAGCCGATTTCTCTCTCCCCGTCGCTGACCCGCAGCCAGTATTCGTCTTCCTGGGGGAAGCACATGTCCAGCCGGAGCCTGCCGTTTGAAGCCACGGCCGGTCTCGCCCGGTCAAAACCGGCAAAATCCGACGTGTCCACCTCCCCTGCCGGCGCTATACCGGCGAAACCCCGACAGCGGTGTGCAGCGTATCGTATACTCTTTGCCCTCTTCCAGCCGAAAAGGCGGATCGGGCGTCAGTTCCAGTTCCACCGATCGCCCGGTCACGGGCAGAAGCGGTCTGGCGGTCAGGGACATGGTCATGCCTCCTTCCCAGAATGGGGTATGATCGGGCCGTTCTCACAGCCGGCGGGCAAGGCCCGGCTTACATCGCGTGATCGCGTATGAAAGCGGCGACCTCCTCCCGCGTTGCAGAAAGCCAGGCCCGTCACAGTATCGGCGCAGCCGTAATACAGGGCGATCCGGCCGGTAGGCGCGTCGCAGAGCGCCGCGCAGGGAAAAACCACGTTGGGGGTGTCGCCCACCCGTTCATAGTCCGTCGAAGGGGCCATGAGATAGGGCGCCGTCCGGGCAAGCACCTTCCACGGCTGCTCCAGATCGAGCAGCGCGGCGCCGAAGCTGTAGACATAGCCATTGCAGCTCGTCAAAACGCCGTGATAGAACAGCAGCCATCCCTCGTCGGTCTCGATCGGGATGGGCCCAGCGCCGATTTTGGTCGACTGCCAGCCGCCCGCCGTACCCATCACATGCCGGTGCCGGCCCCAGAAAGTCAGGTCGGGGCTCTCACTGTAGAAGATGTCCCCAAAGGGGGTGTGCCCGTTGTCGCTGGGCCGGCTGAGCATCGCGTATCGGCCCCCCGATACGGCGGGGAAACATGACGCCGTTGCGGTTGAAGGGCAAAAAGGCGTTCTCCATCTGATGGAACTCTTTGAAATCCTTTGTCCAGCCCACCCCGATGGTGGGGCCGCAATAGCCGTTGCACCAGGTGATGACATAGCGGTCCTCTATCCAGCAGACACGGGGATCGTACCGGTAATGGGAACGGAGCACCTCGGGATCGTCGTTTTGGAACGTGATGACCTCTTTTTCGATATCCCAATGCACGCCGTCCCGGCTGAATCCCACATGGATATTCATATTCCGGGCGGTATCGTCGCAGCGAAAAATCCCGGCAAAGCCCCCGTCAAACGGCACGACGGCGCTGTTGAATATGCTGTTGGAATCCGGCAGGGCATCGGCGGGGATGATGGGGTTCTGCGAATAGCGCCAAACGGGCGCCGTGCAGCCGGCGGGCCGGTCCTGCCACGGCATATTCGGGACTGCGGGGCCAAAGTATCTTCATATGTATAACCATGCCTTTCTGTGTTTTGCAGGATTCCGTGCCCGTACCGGTATGGCCCGGATTGGACATCGATACCCGCCGTCTGGAATCCGTCTTTCCAGACTTTCCTTGGATTTTAGAAAGCCGGCGCGGCCGCGGAATGCGGCCGCGCCGGTTTAAGAACGATTCGGTTACCGGGGAAACGCTGCCTGCGGCGCCGCAGGGTAAAGGCCATCGCGGGTACACAGAATGCGATGAGCACGACGGTCACCAGGGCGGCCGTCTGGGTATCCACACCCGTCTTGGGATTCTCGATGATGGCTTTGGCGGTCTCGAACAGCCGGAAGTTCCGCAGCAGGATCTCGCCGCCGCCGTCATAGGCGAAGAACGCAATCTTCTGATGCTCGCCGCTGTTGAACCGGACCGAGTAGCTGGTAAACTCGCCTTTATAGGAGGAGATTGGCCCATTCCTTGAAGGTCTGGGGCAGCGTGTTGGAATCCATCAGGCCGATGGCGTTGCCGCCGGCCTTCACGCCCTTGACCTCCACGGTGAAGGTGTAGTTGGTGTTCGGCTGCACATCCATCCACAGAACATAGCTCGCGCCGATCCGGCTGCCGTTCAGCAGCAGGCCGTCCTGCGTCATGGTGGCAACGGTGCCGAATCCGTCGCCCTTGCTCAGATCGATGTTTTTGAACAGGTTATCGGTGTCCTTGCAGGTCCGCTCGTTTTCCGGGGTGTCGGTGACGCCCGTGATGGCCGCCAGCGGCTCAGCCACGGCGGGAGCCACGGCGTCCGTGAGCTCGCAGAGTACGATGTCCTTGAGGTCCAGCTTGGTGTTCCGGCCGCTGACCATCAGGTAGACCGTCTCCAGATCCCCGGAATTGAAGACCAGGCCGCGCTGGTGCCAATCGTTATCCCAGCAGGCGGCGGTCATGGAGGAGGTGAAGGGGAAGGTGACAACCGTCTCTCCTTCCAGGACCGGCGCGGTCATGAGATACTGGCCGCTGCGCGGATTCGCGACGCCGAAGACGCCGTTCGGGCGGACGCCGTCGGTGAGATACGCGCCTTTGACGAACGCGGAGAACACGTAGTCGGTCTCCGGCTTGACCGGGACTTCCAGGACGATGGAATCATAAACGTCGCCGGCTTCGAAGTTGACAACGCGGTCAGCCGCTTCCACCAGATTCTTGGCGTCCGAAGAGGGGTTGAGCTTCTGCGCGACCCACTCGGTGACTTCGGCGGTGGTGCCTTCGTCATCGGAGAGCTGGGACTCGCTCTTCTTGGAGAGATAGATGTTGTCGATATAGGTGGTATGCTCGCCCCACGCGTCGTTCATCAGATAAATGCAGAAGTTATCGCTCAGGGCGCCGGTATTGAAGGTGATCTTGTATTCGTGCCACTCGCCGTCCATGATCAGGTTGGCCCAGACCTGGTCGGCTGTCTCCGGATTGTCCCAATCCGCCTGACCCATATGGTTGGGCATGGTCAGCCAGCCGCCATCCCAGAATCCCGGCGTATACGCCATGGCGATGGTCGGGGACTTATCGCGCCCTGTCGATTTGTACATGAAGGAGAATTCGTAATCCGTATCCTCTTCCAAATTCGCGTACCACATCATACGGGAATCCCAAGCGTTGGTGCCGACCCATTTGAAGGCGTTCTGGCCTTCGTAGACACCTTCCGGTTCGTCTTCGCTGCCGATGATGCAGTTTTCAGTAGTGAAGGGGCTGCCACCATTGGTATCGAAGCAGAGAGGGGCATCCGTCCTCGTGCCGATGTCGATGTTTCCGTTCTCAAACCCGCCGTCGACGTAGACACTGTTGGTCTTTTCTACGACAAGGTTATCGACACAGATGGTCGAGGTGTCGCCCGAGCTCATCAGCCGCAGGGCGAAATCGGCGTTGTCACCCGTGTAGAAGGTGATGGAATACTTGTGCCACTGTCCGTCGCTGATCAGCGCGGCCCAGGGATTGGACGAGAATACGCCGGTCGCCTCGTCGGTGATCCACTCGGCCTGACCCTTGTAGTTGGGCATGGTCGCCCAGTCCGCGATGTACGGATCGGCAAAGCTCGTCTTTTCGAATCCGATCACCGGGGCGTTGGGTTCCCCGTTCAAATCCACCTTATACATGAAGGAAGCGTGGTAGGTGGTGTTGAGCTCCAGGCCGGTGCGGAACTGCGCGCGGCCTTGCCAGTCGCCGGCGCTCGTGAACTTGAGGGCATAGTCGCCTTCGTACACCGCGTCGGGATCGTCGGTCTTGCCGACGAGGAGGTCGTCATAATACCCATTGTCGGACCAATAATTGTTCTTGGTCAGCGTGCCGCTCTCGAACCCGCCGTCGATATACATGTTGCCGCTTTCCACAATGGCGAGGTTGTCAAGGCAGATGGTCGAGGTATCGCCTGAATTCATCAGCCGCAGGGCGAAATCGGTGTTGTCCTTGGTGTTGAAGGTAATGGCGTATTCGTGCCATTTGCCGTCGGCCACCAGGTCGGCCCAAGGGTTGGACGAGAAGACGCCGGTCGCCTCGTCGGTGATCCACTCGGCCTGACCCTTGTAGTTGGGTACGGTCGCCCAGTCTGCGGTATAGGGATCCGCATGGCTCGTCTTCTCAAAGCCGATTACTGGCGCATTGGGTTCGCCGTCCAGATCCACCTTATACATGAAGGAGGCGCGATAGGTGGTGTTTGGTTTCAGCGTAGCTTGGAACTGCGCCCGGCCCTGCCAGTCACCGGTGCTCGCGAACTTGAGGCCATAGTTGCCCTCGTACACGGAGTCGGCGTCGTCGGCCTTGTTGACGATGATGTTGTCAAAGAAGGAGCCCGCGTCGGTCCAGTAGCCGTTCTTGCCGGTCAGCGTACCGCTCTCGAAGCCGCCGTCGGCGTAAAGATTGCCGTTCTCCTGGCTGAGCGCGGCGTTGTAGGTATCGGCGTCGACGCTCGCCGCCTGCGCAGCCGGAGGTGCCGGGGTTTTGAAGAGATAGATGTCGTCGATCGCGATGGGGGTGCCTATTCCATTCCGGATGGTGAACAGGTACTCATCCGCCGTGGCGGTGAAGTTGTAGGTATAGGCGTGCCACTCGCCATCCTGGACCATCGAGGTCATGTATACATTTAGCTCATTCGTCTTCGGATGGTACCAATTTCCCTCGCCGTCGCTTCGCATGAGGCCAAACCACGGGTTTTGTAGATAAGGATCCCCTTCACGATAGGGGATTTTGTAGTACATGGTGAAGGTGTACTGTGCGCCCACTTCCAGCATCGGGCGCTGGTTTTCGGCCTTGTTGAAGGAGGTGAGCATCATGTTCCAATTCCCGTCAGGAAGAAAGTCAAACGCATATTCGCCGTCATGCGTGGTCCCGTCCTCCGGGAACCCTTGATAAGGAAAGACTCCCAGAAGTCCCGCTCTGACTCATTGCAGTACCAGTCGTTCACCCAGTCGAACCCACCGGCCGCGCCGCTTTCTTCAAAGCTGTGGTCGAACATCAGGTTCTCGTCCTCGTCGCAGGTGATCTTGGGGACGAAGACGGTGACGGAGGGATCGGAGACGACCTCCCTGCCGGATCCAGTAACCGCTGTAACGCGGTAGGTGTAGTAGTTGTTGAGTTCGGCGCTGCTGTCGCTGTAAGAGCAGATGCCGGTGATGCCGGGATCAGCGGCCTCAGCGCTCATTTCCACGATGGTGCTCCAGGTGGTGCCGTCGGAGGTCCGCTCCAGCTTATAGCTGACGGCGCTCCGGTTGGGCAGCCAGCGGATATCGGTCGGAGCATCGAGATATAGGAACGCCGGCTTTTCCGGAGTATACTCGGAATCGTACTCCACATTGTTTCGATCGTACCGGTTCGTCAGAAGCGAGCTGCGGGCATCGAGGGCCGACTTCCGCAGGCTGCCGTTCCCCCGATCAAAGAATTGGGTGAAATGGCGCCCAATTCCTGATCGCCGTACTGCGCGAAGAAGGCCGCGCGGTACCCGGAAGTCTTGGCGTTCTCATACAGGGCCTTCACGCTTGTCGCCAGATTCTTCTCCGTAATCTCCACATCGTCGACGCCCATGTCCACCACCCAGACCGGTTCGGTGGTGTGCAGGTCCTTCGCCTTGGTGACGCGACCGCCGTCATCGTAATTGGTGACGCCGATCACATCGAGGCCCAGGTTGTTGAACAGCCCGGCCTTTGACCGCCGTCTGGTCGCGGTCGGCGGAGGAGGCCATCACCGGAACGTTCGGCAGGGCCTTCTTGACCGCGGCGGCATTTTTTCTTGATAAAGTTCTGGACCACGTTCCAGGAGGTACCATAGATTTTCGATGTGTCGTAGATTTCCCCCCCTCCGGATTGGAGAGGGACATCCACAGACAGCACGACGTCGGGATAAGACGACAAGATCTCGCACACCGGCGCGACCACGTTTTCGATATAGGTGTCAGGGTTCGCGATAACCTGGGACACCTTGTCGTAAGTCGCCTTGCCCTTGAGCTCAAAGGTCTGGGCCGTTCCCGGCAGCAGGACAAACGCCAGGTTCAAGCCATACTCCTTCGCGAGTTTGAGTAGGGTTTCCAGGTTTTTCGTCAGTTCCTCGCTGACGCCGGAGACGAGGCCGTTTTCGTCCAAGGTCAGGCCCTGCAGCCCCCGGAACAGATGAATGCGGATACCGGTGAAGCCGATGGCCCGGATGTCATACAGGGTTTTTTTGAGTTTGGTTTCGTCAAAGGAGGAGGCCGCGCCGGTGATGGCGTTGGCCGCCCAGGTGCTGCCGTCGTCCCCTTGGCTGATCCAAGGCAGGTTGACGCCGTAGATAAACCCGTCCTCCTCGAGGACCTTGTCATAGAGCCCCGTGCCGGTTTCCTGCGCCTGCAGGGAACAGACAGGGCGCCATGACGGTGATGAGCAGTGCGATGGTCAGGATACAGGACAGCGCTTTTTTCAAGATGAACCCTCCCTTTTCGTTTCCTTAATAAGACATCGCTCTTTCCAGGGTCTCAATGATCCCATTGACCTTGTTTTCGTTAGCCAGCAGGTTGGTCTTCACCTGATCGAGGCTCGCCGTACGCAACATCGGAGAAGAGGCTCCAGAAGTCGCTGTCGGTGTTGTAGCCGATCACGCCCAGGGACAGCAGCGCATTCTTATTCATCGCGCTGGCTCTCAGGTATACCTGCTCCGCCTCGTCACTGATGAATTTTTTTACCGCCCACTTCGGTGTTCGGATCCAGGAAATACCGGATGAAATAGGAAGCCGCGCGGGCTTTCTGGGGCTTCGAACCGGTCGGGATGCCCCAGATTTTCACCGAGGACGCCAGTACTTCTTCCTGCCCCTTTGGAGAGGGAAGGGCACCACACCCCGGGGGTCGGTCATCTTTTCCATGCCTCTTCCTTCCAGGAGATAATAATCCTCCTGGACGACCATGGCTTGAGAGTGTGCCGTTGAAGAAGGCGTTATCGGCCGTGCTCATGGGCTCGACCTTATCCACGGAACGGGTCTGGATATAGAATTTCCACGCCATCTCGAGTTTGGGGTCGTTCAAATTGTTGACGATCTTGGTATTGTTGCCGCTTGTTTCAAATTTGACGAAATCCGTCCCGGCCGACAGCATATAGGTGGTCGGAAGAACCTGCGTCCCGTAATAGTTGACGCCGTCGACGGTTTTGGTCAGGGCTTTGGCCGCCTCCAAATAGGTGTCCCAGTTCCAATTGCCTTCGATCCAGAGGTCGGTGGGGGTTTTTTCACGTTGTTGCGCTGGAAGATGGCCTTGTTGTAAAAGAGCAGATGCAGGGCACTGCACCACGTGCTGTTCTTGACAGCTACACCGTAATATTTGCCGCCCCAGGAGCAGCGGTCCATGATGAACCTGTCGTAAGCCGGATCGTTTTCCAGATCGAAATCGCCGACCGTGATCTCCTGGAAATACTTGTTGATGATCAGGGGACGGCCACCAGTCCGGCTGGATGGAGGCGATGTCAGGAGACATGTTGCTGCCGACCAAGCTGGCGATTTTGGCGGTGTAGTTCCCCAGGTAGTCTGGTTGATTTTCACCGTGATCCCGGTTTTGGCCTTGAAATCCTCGATCTGCTTCAGGAGCACGTCGTCCGGGGCGAACCAGGTGAGCATGCTGATCGTCTGGCCGCTGAGTTCGGAAGGAAATTGGCCAGGAAGTCATACTGCTCCGTCGGGGGGCACGGTCGGCTGCGGCAGTTCTGTCGTCGTGGTTTTCGCGCCGCCGCCGCTTTCAGTCGTACGGAGAATATCCCTCCGGGATTCTCCGTCTCGGTCGGATCGGCCGGATCGGTGCTTTCTCCCGGATCAGTCGGGTCGGTCTCACCTCCCGTCGTCGTAACCTCGGTTTCCGACGTCGGTTCCGATGACGGGTTGGCGGGGCCGCCGCATCCGGCGAATCCGGCGACACACAGCACCAGAGCCGCGAACAGCGACAGCCATCGGACCAGGGTCTTTCGGGTAACCTTTGACATGATGTTTCCTCCTTCTTATAAAATGCGTGTCGGATGGATATGCGGGTTATGGAATTGGCTCACCCTACGATCCCCACCGTTTCGATTCCACGGATGAACCATTTTTGCAGCACGAGATACAGCAGCAGGACAGGGGCAATGAACATCAGGCAGCCCGCCATCAGGATATTCCGGACCAGCACGGGGTTGCCTCCCGTCCCCACTCCCGCGGTCATTTGCAGTCCGTCGCGGATCTGCGACAAGCTGACCGCCAGCGGGAAATTCTCAGACATATACATGGAGGAGAGATAATAATCGTTCCAGTGCCAGACGATAGAGAAGATCACCACCGTCAGCACGGCCACGCCGGAAAGCGGGATCACGATTGAAAAATAGGTGCGGAAGGGACCGGCCCCATCGATCCAGGCCGCCTCCTCCAGTTCCTTCGGCAAGCCCTTGAAAAACTGGCGGTAAATGAAAATGAACAGGCCCGAGCGGATCCCTACACCGAACAAAGAAGGAAGGTAAAAGACGAACGGGGTGTTGAGCAGGTTGAGCCGTATCTCCTTGCCCGAGGAGGAGGGATATCAGGTGCACGATCCCTAGGAAATCCATATCGGAGTAGTTGATAAAGGACGGGATGACAATAGATTGAGGCGGTACGATGATGGTAAGCATCACCAGGCCGAACAGCAGGGTATTGCCCTTGAATTTGAACCGTGCGAACCCATACGCAACAAAGGAACACACCGCCACCTGCAGCAGGGCGCAGACCACGCCCACTTCCACCGTTACCAAAAACGAATGCCCGTAATTCATGGCTTTGGCCGCGGTCTCGAAATTCTCAAGCGTTACGCTGGTCGGGATCCACACCACGCTGGGATTGATGACTTGATCAGCGGTCTTCAGGGAATTACTGATCATATAGAAAAGCGGGAACAGGATGATATAGCTGACCGAAAAGAGAAACAGGAGCCGGAAGAACGAATACAGGAACCGCCCGGGCCTGTGTTTTTTGATCATGTCCCGGGCTGCCTCTCCCCGATCTTTCAAATCGAAGCGCCGGCTGATTGCGTTCATGGTGCCTTCCCCCTTTCCCCTTTACTGGTCCCAGCGCCGCAGCAGGAAATGCCGCAGCAGGAACATGAATATCGCGATGACCGCGCCGACGATTGCAAAATACACCCAAAGCATTGCCGAGCTCAGATCGTAGTTCTGATTGCCGATCATGGCGGAGTAGACTTGGTCCATCACCGGGTTATCGCTCTTGGTGAAGAAGTCGATGATGGAATAGACGATCACCAAAATCAGGATGTTGGACAGCATCGGCAGCGTGATGAACCAGAAGTCCTCCCATCCGGTGGAGCCTTCCACCCTGGACACCTCATAGAGGTGTTCCGGTACCGACTGGAGTCCGGCGATGAACAAGATGGTCTGAACGCCGCACCCCCATACGAGGTCAAAATCTCCTCGATGAACGTGACCATCGGCTCCACCAGGTTCGGCGGCAGATCCATACGGGTCAGAATCAAAGCAAAATCAATCCCGCCCGTAATGTAGCTGTTGCTGCCTTCTCGGACTTGTTCCGCCATGACGTCGGTATTGAAGATTTCCAGCACCACGCCGGTGGCTATGATGACAGGGAGGAAAAGACCGCCCTGGCGAGCAGCCGCCCGCGGAACTTCTGGTTGAGGATCACCGCCAGCACCAGGCTGAGGATCACGGTCAGGGGCAGGGAGTAAAGAAACGACTTGACCGATTCCCAAAGGTTCTGTTTATACGTCGTATCCTGTTCGAAAAGATATCGGTAATTTTCCAGCCTGATGAAGTCGAATGAAAAGCCGGCATCACTCGGCGACACTTTGCAGAAGGAATAGTAAATAGACTGCCCGAGCGGTAACAGAAAGAACAGAAGGAACCCGATGATCCAAGGAACGATGAACACATATCCGTACCGGTTGCGGCGGGCGGCCAAAACAGATTTGGTCTTGTTTTTCATTGGAATTTCCTCCATTCCCGGACGGCGGGGATCATTCTACATAGATAAAACTGTGGCCATCAACCGTCCCCAAAGGAGTTGCTGCCGGATGATCGGTCTGGTTGACTACCACCGATACGCCGTTATCGAAATCCGTCCGGGTAACCCCTTCTTCCAACCGGATGTGGCCGACAATTTTGCAGCCATCCACCGCCTGATAAAATGCGGCGCTCTCCTCGATCATGGAGAGGATATCGTCCCGGTTATCCTCATAGACGGAGGCTAAAAGGGCGTTCTGCGTGGACCGGATAAACTGTCTGTCGTAGGTATCGGTCAAACTGAAGTATAAACCGCTGCCGGTTTCGATCGCCTGGAGATACCGCTTGGTCACATCCCCGGCCATATTGATCGGAGAGAGCGCGATCGGTATCCTGCCGCGGAAAACAAGCTGATAAAAGGGCACATCTTCATCCACCGCGTCAAACCGGGCGGAATTGGCCGGGAGCCCGCGATAAAGTCGGAGTTGACCGCCGCGTAATCATTCGGACTGGTGGTCAGGAGCGGATGGCCGGCCTCCCGGATATCCGCCAGCCACTGGGCTACTTCTTCGCCCATCCGGCCCCGGATCTGGTATTGCACTTCGCTGTAATCGGAATACGCGGTTTTTCCAAGGCTTTCGAGGCTGATGCCGGTCACGCCGAGGGAAGCGGATTTTTTAATCAGCTTTTGAACCGCCTCTCCGAGCTTTCCACGGGAGAGCAGGCGGTAGGTATAGTCGAATTCCTCTCGATAGCCCTGGAACATGGGCGAATAGATGTACTGATAGGCTACAACGCCGCTGACCTTCTGCGCGGAATTGAAATTGGTGCTGAAGCCGCTGCCGGACTGGCGGAAATTGATGAGGTCAAAATCCGCGAACAGGGAAAGCTGGTTGGTGCTGCAATACTCCAGCAGAGTTTTGTATCCCTTGTCTCCTCCCATGCGGTTATGGAAGGTATAGCCGCCCGCGATCTTACCCGCATCCAGCCCCGCGTTTCCAAAGCCGGTCAATTTGACGACCGGTGAGGCGCCGGTGGAATCCCCGATATCCTGCAAAATCTCCCGCACCTGTGTGAAGGTGGTGCTGGCCTGCACGCTCTGGTAGGGGAACCCCAGGAAATTCTGCCGGCAAAGCGCCCCGCCGAGGAATTCCAGGAACAGCTGAGGCGTCTCGCCCTTCTCCGGCATCCCTCCCGATTTCACCAAATAATCGGCGTAGGCTTCGGCCATTCCCACATAGTTTGCCTTGTCTCCGGAAAGAGGATAGTAGCCGACAGACACGTAATCCATATCGATGACGTTCGAAGCGTAATACGGAGTCTGGCTGTATGTCCCATAGAGGGCAGGGACATAAATCGTTTCCGCCCCACGCACACGGAAACCGCTGCCAACCCCCGCGTAGCCGATATTCTCATATCCGGCCTGTGCCTGGATCCAAGCATATTCCGCGCCTTTTTCGATAATGCCCATCAGGGCGTTCTCGCCGTCCGTCGCCCCAAAAACCGGCAGCCGGATAGGCTCGATCATCTTGGGCTGTTCGGTGTTGTTCGTCGTCGGATCTTTTCCGTACACATCGTCCCGGAAAGTCCGCTGTTCATGAGATGCGGTATCCGTCGTCATGAGCGCGCCGCTTCCCGACGGCACAAACAGGTAGCCGCCCTCGGTATCGTTCGCCACCGACGCCAGGAAAGGCGCCAAATGGATCTGGTAAATCCGGTTATCGCCTTCAATGATATCGGCCACCATGATCCGGACTTCCACGCTGTCCTCCCGCAGGAGGTACTGGACCGGCACGGCAATCTGCTGCTGATCGTAGCAGTAGGTGACCTGTACGCCGTTTTCGATCGCCTTGGCGACGATCCGCCCCTTCATCACCCCGGAGTAGCTTTCAAGGGTCTTGACCTGGTCGTTGACCGGCTCGATATACTCGATGGTAATGGGGAATACAGCTGCAGATCCGCATTGGAGGCACCGGAAAAATAATACTCATACGGCACGGTTCCCCAGATCTTCGACGTTTGTTTATCCTGGAAGAAAACCGACTTGGTCTGTTCGTCCCACAGCAGCGTGAACCGTTTGTTGCTGGCAACGGTCCCGCTTTTGGCGGATTTCAGATCATTGGTGGAATCGTAGGAACCCCGGGAGTATTCCCTTTGGAAGAACAGGCGGTTGCCAGCGGCAGAGCCAGCAAAACCGAGGCAATCAGCGCCACGACCCTTTTTGCACGCATCGGCAACCTCATCCTTTCAGCCGCAAGGCGATTTCTTTGAACACGGAAACCAGGAACGAATAGAAATCCTGGAAAAGAATCAAGATCATTAGAAGAATGAACACAGAAAGGGCCATGCCGAGAAGGGTCAGGATCGTGGTGCCGAAGGTGCGGGCGAAGGTGAATTCATGAACCGACATAGTCCCCAGGAAGATCAGGAGATAGAACCAGATATCGGAAACGGTCAAAATGACATCGATGATTCCACTCTCATCCGGAAGCAGCGTATAGGGAGAACACCAGCATCAAAACTGTGCTGATCAGCTTGGGAAGCAGGGCGTAACAGGATACAACGAAAAAATATGCCGCAGCTTGCCCTTCCCCTCGAGCAGCGTGCATACCGCCCAGTTGATGATAACCCACAGGATCAGCATCCCGACTGTCGGCAGGAAGGTATACAGGGCGCTGTACCATTCCAGCGCAACGTCGTAATACATGAAGCCGCCGTTGAGAATACCGAACACCGTCAGGCCGTAATACAGGATCAGGATCAGGGCGGCGATGAGGACGGAGCCGTTGCCTTTCCAGCGGACCGCATTGAAGGTGTCGATCGGATGGATAAAGGTATGCAGAGCCGTGCGGACCTTGGTATTTCCGATCAGGACGACCTGTTTTTTCGACGTGTAAACGACTAGAAAGACCACGCCGCCGATGAGGGCCGCACACAACAGCAGGATCCACCAAAAATTGGCGCCGATAAAATCCGACCGCACCTCTGCGAAGGCCTGCGCGTAGGTGCCGCGGTCGCCTCCTATCCGGGCATACTCCATGGAGCCCTGCATATCCCCCTGCTCATACAGGGCTTTCGCGACGCCATTGTACGCCACCCGGAAGTTCCGGTCCTGGGACAGGATGTCTTCCCAGAGCGGCAGCGCCTGCTGATATTCGCCCTTCTGGTCGAGGACCGTGGCCTCCCGGATCTGCGCCATGATGGGGGTGGGTTTGAATACCGTCAGGGAATTTTTATTTTTGTCGAGTACCAAAACATCGTCGCCGTGGTTGACCATCGCCACCGGCAAAACAAAGGAACCCTCCTGGGTCCCCTGCCCCAGGCCGGTGCCGAATATCGACAGGGAATTGCAGTTCTGGTCGTAAATGAACACCTTGCCGTATGTCTGGTCGAGCGCGAAAATAAGGCCGGTGCTGTCCACGGATATATCGGAGAATACCGTCGACCGGCCTTCTCCCGTCATGAGTTTATAGCCGGCTCCGTCCCCGAAATTGAAGTAGTCCGCACTTTCGCTGTCAATGTAACGGACGTAGCGCAGGACGTTGTCGCCGCCCGGGCTCAATTTCCGGATTTCGCCCATATTGTTTTGCGTTACGGCCGTCAGGCTGTAGAGAATGTCCTCGCTGTCGATGCAGAGGTTGGTAAACTGATAGGGAAGTTTCTGGACCCGCACGTTGGTATCGTCGATAAAAGAAATTCTTGACCACGCGGACGACATTGCTCAGCAGGTCGGGTTCCGTCGGGTTCGAGCCGAAAAATCCGAAAAAGGTGTTGTCTTGTGAGAAAACCAGCGCCCCGTAAAAAGAGCCGTCGCTAAGTACGTATGTAAAGCCCTTTTTATCTTTAATAACCGCCTTGGGACGGAATTGGAATCCCTCCGGAATGACATCGCTGTCCGGGAGGGTGAGGACTTCCTTAACCTGCTGGTCCAGTGTGGCGACGATGACACGCTGGTTCTCCGTGTCCGCGATCAGCAGCTCGTGATCGGCGGAGACAAACATACCCAGGGCTTTCTTAAAGCTGAGGGTAGCTCCTTCATACACAAAATTGTCGAGAACGCGGGACAATGTCAAATCCGGGTTCAGCACCACGATCCGATCGTTGTTGCTGTCCAGGACGTAGACGTTCCCTTCCGGGTCGACGGCCACGTCGGCCGGTTCGTTCCATTTTCCTATGCCCAGGGCCCGCCCATCGATCACGCTGTCCACTTCGAAGGTGGGACGCTGATACATCGACAAGCCTCGGATGTTGTTGCTGTAGGTGGCATAAGGATTCCCGTCGAGCTCCGCGGCCGCGGCCGGGAGGCAGAAAAGCAGCGCCACCAGGGCCACCAGCAATATACGCCTCATCCAGCGCCATGGCTGATGTTTCTGTTTTGTTCGCATGTGCACACCTCCGTATCCGGCCTCAGTCCTTGATGCCGGCGCTGCTCATGGTCTCCATCACATTCGACTGCGAGACGAGATACACGATGATGGGCGGTATCATCATCAGGACGGTGGCAGCCATGGCGCTTCCCGCACGGGCGAGCCCTCCGCTGACCACCTGGGAGAGGACATAGGGCAGCGTTTTCATTTCTTCGCTGAAGATCGTGCCGGTCGGCTGCATGGACCACATATCACGGAACGCGAACAGCAGCAGGGTCAGCCATGCCGGCTTGATCAGAGGCATCACGATACGGAAATAAATGGAGAAATACCCGGCTCCGTCAATGCGGGCCGCTTCCAGCAGCGCCACCGGTACGCTGTCGTCCATATACTGCTTCATCAGGAACACCCCCCCAGCGTCGAGGGGAGATACGGCAGTATATACACGAGCAGGGTGTCGATGATCCCCATTTTGGTAAAGATCAAATATTGTGGGATGGCCAGCGTATACGCGTTATAGAGCAGCGCGAACTGCACGATCCAGTAAAGGATGTTCCGGCCTTTGAGATCGCTCTTGGCCAGGACGAAGGAGGCCATCGACGCGATGAAAATGTGTACCACAACCGTCACGACTGCCACGAACACACTATTGAATATGTATCGGGACAGCGGCACCGATAAACTGGTCAGCAGGGTCGGCAGCGCCGCGTAGTTCGCCAGTGTCGGCCGCTTCACCGTAATCAGCGTGGGCGGGAACAGCCTGAGTTCCTCAAGCGGCTTGAAGGAGGTGGCAACCGAATAAACCATCGGCAGAATCGTAAAGAGGCCCGCCGCCAGCAGAAGCAGAAACAGCAGGATATTGCCCATCCGGGAACGGGTATACCGCCGTGTCTGCGATTTGATGTATCTTCTCATGCTCCCTTTCCCCTATCCATGGAAATTCACCGCCTTCGCCTCAGCGTCCGGCCATGTCGAGCAGCTTGCCGACCAGAACCCGGGTCACCGCCATCAGGGCAAACAGGAACACGGAGATAGCGGCGGCGTACCCCATTTCAAAGCGGACGGTACCCACGTCGGTCAGATGGGTCACGATCGTTTCGGTGGAATAGTTCGTACTGGGCCAGCCGGTCAAGGTCGTGGCTACCTGGCTAATGGAAAACACCGACTGGATCTGCATGACACAGCCGAACAGCAGGATGTTTTTCATCGACGGCAGGGTGATATACCACATCTCCTGCCACCGGTTGGTGATGCCGTCGATGACCCCCGCTTCATACAGCTCGGTATTGACGTTTTGAAGGCCGGCGATATTGGCCAGGAAAGAAACCCCCCATACCCATCCAAAGCTGGACGATGATGACAATCGTCATGGCGTAGGCAGGCTCCTTGAGCCACTGGATGGGATAGCTGATGAAGCCCATGGACATCAGCATGCTGTTGACATATCCATAGCTGTCGCCGCTGAAGAGGATGGACCACAGGAAATACACGTTTCCAGCTAGGGCCGGCGAATAGAAAAGGAAGGCCAGCAGCCCCCCGGACATGGGGATTGAACTCGTTGATGATCCAGGCCAGAATGAATGCCAGCACAAATCCAATGGGGCCGGCGATCACGGATATATACAGGGTGTTGCGCACCGAGATCAGGAACACCGAGGTCACTCCAGGAACATCCGCTTGAAATTCTCAATCCAGACAAAGGACGGCGCCGATACCATATCGTAGTGGAAAAAGCTCAGCACCAGGGAGGTGAGGATCGGCAGGATGGTAAACAGGAAAAACAGGATCATAAACGGCGCCAGCATGATGTAGAGCGGCACCCGGGATCCCAGGGGATGCTTGATTTTATGCGGCTTGGAACCCGCCTTGGCAGGCAGAGCGGCTTGCATTGGACGTCACACCTTTCTGTTGTAACAGGACGCGCTCAGCCGTCCAGATGGTACTCCTGGCGCTTGCGGGTGATTTCGTTGTCGACTTCCTTGCTCCATTTGATGAGCATATCCGCGGCTTCTTATACATGTAAGCCGTGTTCCAATAAGGCTTGGTCGATAGCCCGGGAAGTGAAGTAACCGCCGGGGACCTCCGGGATCTCCCGGACCTTGGACCACTGCCCCAGCATGGTCTCCAAGCCGTTTCCGGCCCAGGAGAGGCGGCTGAAAGCTGTCACGTTGGCCGTGGCGGGACGGGCGGAAATGCCCAGCACCGCCTCCAGGTCAGATGCATATCGGTACTGTGCGTCCGCGCTGACCCACCATTTCAGGAATTCCCACGCCTTTTCCACGTTCTGGCTGTCCTTGAGGATGACGCAGCCCGTTCCGCCCCCGGCGGAGGAGTTGTCGATCGTACCGTCCTCCTTCAGCATGCGGGATCTCCGACATCTCCCAGCGTCCGGTGATCTCAGGCGCCGCGACGCTGAGCATGGCATACTGGTCATATGTGGCGATGGCCATCGGCATCTCGCCGGTACGGAACCGGGTAGAGAAATCGTAATCGATGGGCAGCCTGTACTTGGTATAGAGCTCCGTCCAGTAGGTGAAGGCCTGCACGGCCTCCGGCTCCGTCAAAGCGGTGGCCGTGTGCGTGTCGTTATACATCTGGCCGCCCGAATTGGTTGAGGAAGGTCGGAAACAGGTTCAGCGCTCTATGCCCACCTCCATAGTCGCCACATCCGAGATCCGGGCGTAAGGGATACCGACCTGCAGGTTATACCGCTGCGCCATCGTCACCGCAGCGAGGAATTCGTCCCATGTTTTGGGAACTTCCAGCCCCATCTCCGCGAGCACGTCGGTACGGCTGAACAGCATATAATACAGCTGTGTGTCGGGCAGCGCATAGCAGCCGCCGTTGTACTCATAAGGCAGTGTAGCCCCCGGCATATACTGGGCAGGGTCGTTCACCAGCTCCTCAAAGCCCGGCAGGGTGGAAAGATCGTAGAGAACCCCTCTCATCGCCATGTTGACCGGCTGGGTTCGGGACATGGTCAGCACCACGTCGGGCGTTTTCCCCGACAGCATGGCCTGCACCAGCGTGGCGTTGACCACCTGCACATGCACGGTGGTGCCATATTCCGTGGTGAACATATCCCGGATCATGAAATCGAGCACCCGGGATTGGTCGCGGCCCCAATATACCCAGACCGTCAATTCATCTCCGCCCTTGGCAGAGGAAAAGGTACTGTAATCCGCCATGAAAGAGGAGATGAAGCGTTTGAACGAATAGGTGACCCCTTCAAAAAAGCCGGCCATATGCGGATCCACTTTGGCCCCGGGAGCCACCAGCATGGTTTCATCGAGATCGAGCGGCATGCTCTTCATCTCGTTCAGATAGGCGCTGACGCCGCTGTACCGGCCATAATAATCGCTTTTATATTTCTGTGCCTGCCAGGAATAATTGAGCATCCGCTGGATGGTTCCCGCCATATTGCGCAGGGTGGTCGGGCCGGAGCCGCCGCGGATCCCCGCCATATCCTCCAGGCGGGCGGCGAGGTCATTGAGCGCGTTCATATTCGCCGTCAGGCGTTCCTCCAGATCCGGGATCTGCCCGAACAGGTTGTAATCCCGGTTGGGGTCGGGGCTATCCCCCACCACCATGGAAATACGGCGGTAAATCTCCCCGAGGTCGTACGCCACCTCCTGGAAGCTGATTGTAAATCGTCGACTGCGGCCCATCGTGACACTCAGGGGAAAACCGCGGGTCCTTTCTGTAAATACCTTATAGGGGTTGCCTTCCTTATCCCCCAGCGCCTTGACTTCCCATGCGGTGCTGTAGGGGAAGGAAATCTCAGCGGCTTCCTGGAAGGCACCGTTCCGTCGATCGCAAAGGAACGGTAGGATTCCCCGTTGAGCAGATAGGACTGGCGGTACTTAAAGTAAATGGTATAAAAACCCGATTCCGGTACATCTACGGACCAGTACAGCGTATCGCCGGCCCGCTGCCAGTTTGCGCCGCCAATGTAATTCAGCACACCGTGTTCCGTATCCGACGGGGTGGCGTCTGCCGTAGACATATCGGACAGGGCCATGAGCGAAACGGAAGATTTCAGGTCGGCATCTTCCCCCTGGATATTCCGCTGTTCACCCGAATAGTCCGGGGTGCCGCTGTCGAACGAGGCGATATAGTCCTCATATGAGGGGATCTCCTCCGGAGGTGCCAGCGCAACACTCTCGATCGCAAACGGCTCGCTGAGCGAAACCAAGGTCAGGCGGTGTTCCCCGGCAGTCAGATAGACCAGCAGGGGCTCCGGTTCGACGCCGTTCGAGTCCATCAGCCATTTGGTGTCCCAGCGATAGTCCTGCCCCTGGACGGGGAAAACTCGTCTCCCCGGGAATCCACCCGCATCGCCTTCATTTTCCACCAGCGGTTCAAGCGGACTTCCCGCATCTCTTCATAGGGGTATTCCCCCATCCAGGAGGACGCCCAGCTGGATGTCGCCGTTTCCGCCCTCCAGGGGAAGATACCGAATCCCGATCCGATACAGCCCGTCGGCCGGCACCTGCAACGTCCAGTCGACCTCGCCCTTGCCGCCGGTCCATTCCAAATACGTGTTCCCGGCCTCTTCCTTCGGTGTCAGCACCGCCCCGCGGTTTTCCATGTATAGAGAGGCGGGCGTCTCGGCCGTGCCGGTGCCGGCCGGGGGAATCGGTATATCTCTTTATATATGTACGGTAGGGAAGCGAGTCCTCCGTATTTCCGGCTTGGGTCTGCTGTAGCTGCCCGCCGTGCTTTCGGAACCGGCCGGCTCTTCCCCTTCTGCCGCCGCCCCCCGGCACCACCATCAGATGATCAACAGCCAAGCGGACAAAGCCGCAACAGCTCTGCGCATCATCGTAACGCCTCCCATACAAAATTGCTTTCACACATGGCCTGTGCGGACAGTACATCAAAATTTTCATTTTTGTCATAATTGTAACGTTACATTCTAAAAACGTTGACATTTTAGCCCGTTTTTGCCCGTTTTTTGTCCATAAATACACCTATTTTTGGAGGGCCAAAAGGCATTTTCGCCTGTTTAAAGGACCCAATCCGGTGTTTTTACAACAAATTGACGGCTCTTTCCGTAGTTTCATTATATCTCACATCGTGCTTTTGTCAAGCTCTATTTTGCATTTTGTTGATTTATTTTTCTCGTTTACGCGATAAAATCGAATCGATAATTAATTATTGTTCATTTTGATTAATTATTTTTTTTGAATGTGTAAAAATGTAAAGTTACATTATATCATCGTGTCATTTTACATTATCTGCCATAATATTTGACGTCAGTTGGTGTCACTGGACATATTCATAATTTGTCACTTTTTTATGTTGACTTCTCGCTTTTTTTCCGCTGTAAACTGAGGGTAAGTCCTTAGTGGATGAGTGTTTTGCCAATTATGCCGGGGGCTCCGCTTCGTTCTGGGGGAACGAGAAGCAAGCCGTCCAGGGTTTTTAGGTTAGGCGAAAGGATGGAAAAACGCTATGAGCCGTACGGTCACCAAGCCCACCCAGGCGTTGATCGCAAAGAACTACATCTATCCGCAACACGGTTTCCAAAGGTGCTCAACGGCTTGCCCGGCATCACCGAGGCCACCCGCAAACGCGTATTGGACAAGGCTGCCGAGCTGAATTATCACCACCCCGTTGTAGCACACGAACAACAGGCCGTTCCCGAGGATCAGAACAAGCTCAATTACGATATCGCTTTTCTTTTGCCATGCGGATACATTTACCGGGTCCTTCTGGGCCGAAGTGATGAAAAGCATGGAGCGGTATCTGGACAAGTTCCATTGTACCACCCGCTTTGTCGTCATTTTACCGGAATATGAGGAATTTTTTGACTTATCCCACCACCCTCCTTTCCAAATCCCCGGACGGCATCGTGATGGCCGGGGTGTTCGACAGTAGCTATTACAAACATATCGCGGCTTTGAACCTGCCGCTGCTCTCCTATGATACCGCCCCGGGCTATTCGCCAACAATCAGCTTTGCGACGTGGTCATGGTGGAAAACACCGCCGCGACCTACACTCTCACGGAGGCCCTGATCCATAAAGGGCACAACCGCATCGCCTTTGCCGGAGACCGGGATTCCTGCCAGAGCTTTTATGAGCGGTGGCAGGGCTACCATCAGGCCATGGCGGACAACGGCAAGCCAGAGCTGCTATTGGATTTCAAATATACGACGGAGTACTATTCCACCGCCGATTTCAGCCGCCGGCTCAGCGGCCTCAGGAGCTGCCCACCGCCTTTGTCTGCGCCAACGATTCCATCGCACATTCGGCGTACATGCTCTGTTCACCATACCAGATCTATCGGGATCGGATGCACGGTTTTGACAACACCAGGGCGTTCATCGCCTCCATCCCCCACTGCTCTACAGTGGATATCCGTTTGGATGAATTGGCCAAGCTCTGGGCGAAAGCATCCTGTGGCGTATCCAAAACCCGCATCACGTCTGCCGCTGTCTCCGTCTGACCACCAGGCCAATCCTTGAATGAAGGCCCCCTTGACAGGCTGCGCCTGTCTTTTCGTTTTTTATCCATAAGAATATCCTAACAAACGCAGGCATGTTTGTGCCACGGTAATTTTTACCGCCGCGGATCCGGACAAACCGCAATCTGGCGCCGTATAATGAAGCGGCCAGTGACACAATAACCCCATCAAGTTTTGGAAGGGGATCGGTTTTGTGGACGTGACAGGACAGGAATACCAGCAGATGAGCAAAAGACCGCGCCCAAATGCCTATATTAAAGGATTGTATATGGGCGTTTTTGGTGGGCGGCCTGCTTTGCGCCGCCGGGCAGGCGGTTGCGGATCTGATGATGCGCACGGGGCTGGAGATCAAGGACGCGCGGCTGCTCGGCTCCATGTCCCTGATTGCGCTGAGCATCGTCCTTACCGGCCTAAACATCTACGACAATATCGCAGCATGCCGGCCGGTACCCTGGTCCCCATTACGGGCTTCTGCCAACGCTTATCGCCCTCCCCCGCTATCGAATTCAAGTCGGAAGGATACGTACTGGGGCTAGGGGCAAAAATGTTCACCATTGCCGGTCCGGTTCTGGTTTACGGGATCACCGCCTCGGTCCTCTATGGGCTGGTCCTGCAAATCGTATCGCTGTTTTAGAGGGGAGACATATGCCGGAACGCAAAGGACAAATACACCGTCATGCTGTCCAGCCGCCCGACGGTGTTGGGATACGCCGCCGTCGTGGGAAAAAAGGAAGGCGAAGGCCCTCTGGGACGTGTTTTCGACGCCGTGTTCGACGACACGACTATGGGTGAGAAAACCTGGGAGAAGGCGGAAAGCGCCTTTCAAAAAAGAAGCGTTTACCCGTGCGCTCAACAAAGCGGGCTTTTCGCCGTCCCAGGTCAATTTCCTGTTTGCAGGCGATCTGCTCAATCAGAATATCGCCTCCACCTTCGGCCTCCGGGAGACGAACGTCCCCTGCCGGGCAGTTCGGCGCCTGCCCACCATGGCGCAGACCCTGCCTGGCCGCTATTTTTGTGGACAGCGGCGCAGCCGATGTGTGCAGCGCCGTCACCTCGTCCCATTTTTGTACGGCAGAACGCCAGCCCCGCTACCCGCTGGAATATGGGGGACAGCGTCCGCCGACCTCGCAGTGACCGCCAATGCCGCCGGTTCGCCGTGGTGGGCATGGGAGGAACGGCCCGCATATCGAATGGTCTGCATTGGGCGGGTCACCGATCTCGGCGTGACCGATAAGTGAACAATATGGGGCGGCTATGGCCCCGGGCCGCGGCCGACACGCTGTACAATTATTTCCAGGATACCATGAAACCGGACGATTACGACCTGATCCTCACAGGAGACCTCTCCTCGGTGGGAAGCGACCTGCGGAAGCTGCTGGAGAAAAGGGCTACAAGCTCGGGGACGAATACAACGGACTGCGCCTGTTGATGTACGACCGTGACAAGCAGGATGTCCACGCGGGGATCCGCGGCCGTTCCGCCGCCGTGCTGTGCTCCTACATCCTCGGCAAGATGAAAGTATCCCCGGCATCGCCCATTTGGTGCATCTGGTCAAACAGCCCTCGTAAATAAATAGAGCTCTCCCGTCCGTTATTATGCGGACGGGAGTTCTGCTTCGCTTGACAGGGCTGGCGGCGCGTATTATAATCAATAGCGTTCCATCCGCCTCGGGGGGCTATCGAGGTGTGGCGAAGTTTGGTATCGCGCCTGGTTTGGGACCAGGAGATTTCGCAGGTTCGAATCCTGTCACCTCGACCAACTAAAGACCGCCAAAAATGGCTTTATTGCTTATTTTTTCGGCGGTCTTTCTCTTTTCTCCTGCTTTGCATTTGGTCGTTATTTGGTCGTTATTTTTCTATGCTTAAAGTAAACGGGATAAACTCGGACATAACCCAGCAAAACCTAAAAACCAATCACTCAAGCGAGCGACCAGCATCTTTGTACGGGCAATCCTTGCATAACAACCCCCAATATGGTGGTTTCTATGTAGTCATTTGGCGGCCCGTCATCCGTCGGGCCTCGCATATATATGCCTTGTTCATTATTTTACACGCGAAATAGTGCTCGACCTTTTCTCCCCAAGTATGATCCTGTCCTCTTTGCCGCCTAATACAGCACGTTGGCATGAAATCCACTTCATTTGCCGCACCCCCATATAACTACAATGCCGACACCACAACGTAATTATACAGGACGTGGACGAACATAAACAGACCCGCCATTTGGCGGGGAGCTATATTGACAACGGCCGGAATTTTGAGTATATTAAAAACAAGCTATTGTTTGTCAATATCCGTTAAAAACTGCGAAAAGCGGTGAAAAATTGAAATAAATGGATAGATTGTGCTTCTGATAAGTGTGATTTGGTTAAAATTACTGTTTACAAATAATAAATTATTGCGTATAATGATAGCAACAGAACCCGACACGCCTCTCAACGATGCGGACCACGTCGGGTCATTTAATTTATTTGGGTTGTTTACTGAGAACCATATAAAACCAGCCGGGAGCAAACCCAATAGGATGCCCCCGGCTTGCTTTTTACGCGGACAAACGCAAAGTATACCGTTCGGAAATAAAGGATTTGATTTCATCGTATCCCATACCAATGTTGATTAAGCTGCTTACCAGCATTTCCATGCTTTCGACCTCTTTGAGCTGTTCCGTTTCGCGTTCAGATAATCTCGAACGGTCTCTTTCGGCTTCACGCCAGCTCTGCTCCAGTTCCTTCAGCGGCATCCCAAAAATGCTTCTGTAAATGAGCTTTGTGT
>VOFI01003901.1_pt1 | contig 63542 bp, 57 predicted proteins | sample 5384131 | NCBI WGS metagenome assembly VOFI01 (sample SAMN12384728, study PRJNA508395) | human gut metagenome | isolation source: healthy gut H | host: Homo sapiens
GATAATCTTGTCGGTGTCGAACTCTTTGAGGTAGGTTTCGATTTCCGCAGGGTTGCGTCCCATGTTCTGAGCGATCAGGGGCAGGGGAACGTCGGCATGGTAGAGCCTGGACGCATAGGTATGGCGTGCCGCATAGAAGGTGACTTTCCGCGTGAGGCCGATGCGTTTGGCAACCCGTTGCAGGCTTTGGTTTATCACGTTGTTCGCATAGGTGATCCGCTCGAACTGATGCACAGGGTCTTCGTCGAAGTAAATCGGAAAGACGAAATCGTTGCCCCGCGCCTTTCCCGGCCCTAAGAACGGCACCATGTAGGGCCATGCCACCGACCGTTCGACCAGCACCCGTGTCGGGTGTTGCGTCTTGGCACGGACGAGGTTGATTTCGTAGAACGTGGCTGTGGCCTTGTGCACCTCGGCATATCGCAGGCCGTATGTCGTACGATCCCGGTCGTATTTCTCCTTGTCAGGAATTTCGATGCAGACCATATCCTTCCACTTCAGCCGGGCGAGGTCGACCAGGGCAAGCCCCTGGAAGATATAGGAGCAGATAAACAGCGCGAGCGAAAACTGTTCGGCATCGATCGCGGCCTGCCTGACGGTGCCGTCCGCCCCATACACACGGCTGCGCCAGTAGCGTCGCTGCATCGTTTTTACATCGGGCTTTCGGTTCGTCTTATAATAATAGGTGTCGAGGTAGTAACGTACGATCGCCTCCAGTTCCCCGGTTTCCAGCGCCCGCTTGGCCGTCCTGACATCGAGCCTCCGGCTAAGGCGGAACCCGTGGAACGGACTTACGGCCAGTTGGCCGCTTTGGCAGGCGTAATTCATCAGCGCCTTGAATGCGCTGAAGAAGCGTTTTATGCTCGTGTCGGCGTAGCGCGTATGGAGGTGCTGTTCGAAATCCTGCAGCCAGGCCTTGTCCACGTCGAACAGCTCGACCGTCCGGTTCTGGGAATACCGTCCGATAATATGCCGCAGCGTCTGGTAGCCGGCCGCCGTATTGTGTTCTGCATGGAGTCCCTGAAATAGGCGATGCGTTCTTCGAACAGGTCGTCCAGCGTTTTGCGCGACGGCGGTTTCCGCCCCGAAGCCTCGAGCAGGCTCTGCACCGAATAGGCCATGCCCTGCCGTTCGTAATCCAGCACCTTGTTTTTCAGGCACATCAGTTCCGATTCGATAAGGGCGTTCATATTCATCGAAAGGGGATGGCGTCCGCGTACTTCCTGTTTCGCCGTATTCCAGAGTTTTGCGGGGCAGGAGAGCCCCGTACTCTTGTATTTACGTTTGCCGTTGTAACAGACCCGGATCATGACGGGGTGTTCGCCGTTGGCAAGGGTCTTGGAGGTGTAAAGGAGCGCGGTAATGGTAGCTTTTGCAATTTTCATCTTTTTTCCGGTTTACGCTATGGTTTACAAATTAAGGGGCGGAAAAAGCCCCGTTGCCCCGGCAACATATGTCCTATGCGATTGATATGCAATAATAAATCCGGCCTTATTCCCCGTCGGGAAAAGGCACAAGAAAAATCCCTCTTCGGGAGAGGGATTCATCCTGTGGCCGCGCATGCCGATCAGCCTTTGCGCTTGTAGCGCGAGGGGCTTGTGCCGGTATGCTGCTTGAAGTATTTGCCGAAGAACGACTGGGTCGAGAAATTGAGGTGGTAAGCGATTTCCTGGATACTCATTCCCGAGTATTTCAGCAACGCTTTGGCCTCGAGGATCACCGACTCGTCGATCCAGCGCGCAGCAGTTTTCCCGCTGACTTCCTTGACGACCGATGAAAGGTATTTAGGCGTGATATTCAACTGTTTGGCATAGAAACTCACGTTGCGTTCCCGCTTGTTGTACTGTTGTAACAGGGACATGAATTCGTCGAAAAGTACTTCGCAGCGGCCTTGTTTGATCTCGCCGGGCTGCTCGCGCTGGTTGATCTCGGTGATGATGTAGAACGCCGTGGTGAAAGAGCGTCCGGATGATCTCGTGGCGGTAACGCTCCTTGTCGCTGCGCAGCATGGTTTTGATCAGCTGGAAGAGCTGGCGTATCTCATCCACGTCCTGCGGCGTGACCTCCAGTACGGGAGCTTGCCGAAGCGCATGTAGACCGGCAGCGACGTCGAGAGGTCGATCTGGATCTCATTGACGAACGACTTGGAGAACGCGAGGAAATAGCCGCGGCGTTCGACGAACATTTCACCGTGCGGATGATGCTGTCTGGATTGAAAAAGACGATGGTGTTGGGCTTGACACTGTAGTTCTGCATGTCGATCGACACGGTCGCCTCGCCTGTCATCATGATGATGGCCGAAGAAACCGTCGATCGAAGCCGGGTACTCGGCCGTCGTGTTGTTCTGCGCAGTCGAGTGTGGTGATTACCAGATCGTCGGAGAGATAGAACACATCGCTCATCTCCTTTTTGATACGGGAGATCGAAACCTTACGCAAGTTCTCACGTCCTCCTTCCCGCGTCGTCCGTGTCGCTTTGATATTATCCGCCATATCGTCGTGGTTATTTCGGACAAATGTAACATTTTTCGTCCGCAAATTGCAATAGGCCGGAGGAAAAATAGCGAAGTACGCAGGCCGGCGGCGGCGGAAACGACCGTCTTGAAACGCCTTTCAAACGCCTGAAACGGCGCTACTCTCCGCGGGGGCACATGATGCGGAGACCTCCGGCGATGCACTCGATATGCAGCGGGAATTCGGCCCCTTTCTGCCCGTCGACGTCCGTCGGTTCGTTGAGTGTCGAGACGATATCCAGAGCCCGGGCCCGCAAGTGGCGGACTATCTTGGGGTTTCCGCCCAACAGGTAGCGGCCCATGGCCAGCGTCGAACGGAGGAAGTTCTTCTTTTCGAGCATGATGCAGTCGAACAGACCGTCCTTGATCGACGAACGGCGCGCGAGGCGGAATCCGCCGGCCGTCTCGCCGTTGAAGACGAGCACCATCAGCGAATTGAAATCGAAAGCCTGTCCGTCGGCCACCACCTGGAGCGGCACGGCGTGCATCGCGCGCAGCTCCTTGACGCCCTCGATCAGATAGGCCAGCTTGCCGATCTTGTGCTTGCGCTGGTCGGGCGTGCGCTGCGAGGTGGTCGTGAAGATGCCGAAGCTGAAGATATTGACGAAGTAGAGTCCGTTCACACAGCCGCAATCCACCCGGTCGATGGCGCCCGAGGCAATCTGCCTTGCTGCTTCGAGCGGTTTGTGCGACATGCCGAGCGCCCCGGCGAAATCGTTGGCCGTACCTGCGCGGGAATCCCTCCAAGCGGGATGTCCAGCCCCTTGCTTTTCATGGCGTTGACCACGTAGTTGACCGTGCCGTCGCCGCCGGCCACGACCATCAGGTCGATCTGCTCGTTGCCGTCGAAGGGATTGGCTTCGAAGTCGATCGGCTGCGGGGTAATCTCGTAGCCGTAAGCCCGGAATACGGTGCAGATGCTATCGGTACAGTGGCCGATCTTGCACTTGCCGGATTGGGTGTTGTAGAGGAAAACTGCGCTTTTCATAAATCGGTTATTGCATGATTGCCGCCTTCATGGCGGGCGAAACATACTCTTCATAGCCATCCGCGCCGTCGGCGAGGATGAAATAGACCTTCATCCGGGGCATGGACTTCGCCGCGGCCAGCGCATCGTCGGCCCCCATCGCCAGGAACATGGTTCCCAGAGCGTCGGCCTCGGCGCAGGTCGGAGCCGCGACCGTCACCGACAGCAGGCGCGAAACGGCGCTGCGCCCCGTGCGGGGGTCGATCGTGTGGGCGATCTTGTTGCCTTTGGCATCGAGGTAGAAACGGCGGTAATTGCCCGAGGTGGCCAGGCCGCCTTCGGTCATCCCGATACGCCGCTGGAGGTATTCGCCGTTCGACATGTTGCCGTCGAACGGGGTCTCGATGCCGATGCGCCACGGATTCCCCTGCCGGTTGACGCCCTTGCAGCGGACTTCGCCGCCGATGTCGACGATGTAATTGCGGGCGCCGAACGATTCGACCAGCCGGGCGAGCAGGTCGACGGTGTATCCTTTGGCGATCGAATTGAAATCCAGCTGCACACGGGGATCGTCCTTTATCAGGCGGCCGTTTTCGATGCGCACCTTTTGACGGCCCACGAACGCAAGGATCGAATCGACGTTCGGGTTCTCCTGCGCCTCTTTCCCGGCGAAGCCCCACGCCTCGACGAGCGGTTTGACGGTCACGTCGTAACGGCCGTCGCTCAGCGAGCTGATGCTGTCGGCCAGGCGGAGGTTGAAGGCGATATGGCGGTCGACGCTGTCGGTCTGGTTGCGGTTCAGGCGGCTCAGCAGCGACGCCGGGTCGAAGATCGACATCGAGGCCTTGGCCTCCCGGTCGAGCGCCATGACGGCGGCGTAGAGCTCCTGCGGCGAAGTGCCCTGCACGTCGGCCACCACGTGCAGCGTCGTGCCGAGCATCGTCCCGTCGACGGTCGTATAGGAAACCTTGCCGCCGCAGCCCCACAGGAAGGTTGCGCACATCGTCGCGAGGAGTGCGAAAATAAGCGTCTTTACCATAACGTAGACTTGTTTTGCCGCAAAAATAGTATTTTCCGGAGTTTAAGGCGATAAATCCGTGTAAAAAAGGTAAATAATTTTTCATTTGCCATGCTTAATTGTCAATTATTTCGTAACTTTGCCGGACGCTCTGGCGTTATCCACGGTAAGGGGGATGCGTCGTAGAGTGGAATTTAAATAAACTTTCAAAAATGGCTTATTTAACAGCAGAGAAAAAGCAGGAGCTTTTCGGCCAGTACGGCAAGTCTAACACCGACACGGGTTCGCCCGAGAGCCAGATCGCACTGTTTTCGTACCGTATCAGCCACCTTACAGAACACCTCAAAAGCAACAAGCACGACTTCGGCACGCAGCGTTCGCTGCTGCGTCTGGTCGGCAAGCGCCGCGCGTTGCTGGAGTACCTGAAGGAGGTCGACATCGAGCGCTACCGCGCCATCGTCAAGACGCTCAATCTCCGCAAGTAATCCGCGAGGGAGAAATGAGGGCAATTCCCAACGAGGGGTTGCCTTCATTTTCGTAAAGGACAACGATTCGAAAAACATTATAGGTTTAGATTTTTATGGAAGAAAAGAAGCTGTACAACGCAGTCCGCAAGATCATCACGCTGGCCGACGGACGCCAGATCGAGATCGAAACGGGCAAACTGGCCAAGCAGGCCGACGGCTCCGTGGTAGTCAAGATGGGAGATACGATGCTCCTGGGTACCGTGGTGGCCGCCAAGGACGCAAAACCCGACACCGATTTCATGCCCCTCCAGGTGGAGTACAAAGAGAAGTACGCCGCCTGCGGACGCTACCCGGCGGCTTCATGAAGCGCGAAGGCCGCGCCAACGACAGTGAGATTCTCGTCGCCCGTCTGATCGACCGAGCCCTGCGTCCCCTGTTCCCCGCGGATTACCACGCCGAAGTTTACGTGACGGTGAACCTCATTTCGGCCGACAAGGATATTCAGCCCGACGCGCTGGCGGGTCTGGCCGCTTCGGCCGCACTCGCCGTTTCGGACATCCCCTTCGGCGGCCCCATTTCGGAGGTTCGCGTGGCTCGCATCGACGGCAACTACGTCATCAACCCCAACTATTCGGAGATGGGCAAGGTCGACCTCGACATCATGGTCGGCGGTACGATCGACAACATCCTGATGGTCGAAGGCGAGATGAAAGAGGTTTCGAGGAGGTGATGCTCGGAGCCATCAAGTTCGCACACGAGGAGATCAAGAAGCACTGCGCCGTACAGATCGAACTCGCGAAAGAACTGGGCAAGGACGTGAAACGCACCTACTGCCATGAGGTCAACGACGAACAGCTGCGCCAGACGATTATCAGCGAGCTTTACGACAAGGCCTACGCCATCGCCACGAGCGGCACGATGAAGCACGAGCGCGAGGATAAGTTCAATGCCCTCGAAGCCGAATTTGCAGCGCGCTATTCGCGAGGAGGAGCTGGCCGAGAAAGCCCCGCTGATCCACAAATACTTCCACGACGACGTGCAGAAGAAGGCCATGCGCAACATGATCCTCGACGAGGGCAAGCGCCTCGACGGCCGCAAGACCGATGAGATCCGTCCGATCTGGTGCGAGGTGGGCTACCTGCCCGCAGCCCACGGCTCGGCGATCTTCACCCGCGGTGAAACGCAGTCGCTGACCAGCGTTACGCTCGGTACGAAACTCGACGAAAAAGCAAGGACGAAGTGCTGGTGCAGGGTACCGAGCAGTTCGTGCTGCACTATAACTTCCCGCCCTTCTCGACGGGCGAGGCCAAGGCCGCACGCGGCCTGAGCCGCCGCGAGATCGGCCACGGCCACCTGGCATGGCGTGCCCTGAAGCCGATGGTTCCGCTGGGTGAGGAGAACCCCTACGCCGTGCGTATCGTATCGGACATCCTCGAGTCGAACGGTTCGTCGTCGATGGCTACCGTCTGCGCCGGCACGCTGGCCCTGATGGACGCCGGTGTGAAACTCAAAAAAGCCCGTCTCGGGTATCGCCATGGGGCTGATTTCCGACTCGCAGAGCGGCAAGTGGGCCGTGCTGTCGGACATCCTGGGCGACGAAGACCACCTCGGCGACATGGACTTCAAGGTGACGGGTACCAAGGACGGCATCACCGCCACCCAGATGGACATCAAGGTCGACGGCCTCTCGTACGAAGTGCTGGCCGCAGCGCTGGAGCAGGCCCGCAAGGGACGCCTGCACATCCTCGACAGATCACCGAGTGCATCGCCGAACCGCGCCGACTACAAGCCTTTCGTACCGCGCATCGTACAGATCACTATCCCGCAGGATATGATTGGTGCCGTGATCGGCCCCGGCGGCAAGGTCATCCAGGACATCCAGAAGACCACGGGTACGACCATCACGATCACCGAGGTCGACAATAAGGGTATCGTGGACATCTTCGGCCAGGACAAGACCGCACTCGACGGCGCGCTGAACCGCATCAAGGCCATCGTTGCGATCCCGGAGATCGGCGAGACGTACCACGGCAAGATCCGTTCGATCGTCACCTTCGGTGCGTTCGTCGAGATCATGCCCGGCAAGGACGCCCTGCTCCACATCTCGGAAATCGACTACAAGCGCTTCGAGACCATGGAGGAGACCGGCCTGAAAGAGGGCGACGAGATCGACGTGAAGCTGATCGGTATGGATCCGAAGACCAACAAGCTCAAATTGTCGCGCAAGGTGCTGCTGCCCAAGCCCGAGGGTTATGTGGAGCGGGAGCGTCGTCCGCGTGGCGAGCGTCCCGAGCGCGGCGAACGCCACGAACGCCACGGACGTCCTGAACGCAAAGAAGAGTAAAACGACTGCTAATGTGATATTTTCGGGCGGGAAAGTACTGAAATTCCGCCTGAAATATTGCACAATTACCAAGAGTTTTCTATATTTGCGTTGTTCTGGCTGGGGAGTTGGAAGATGCAATACCGCGAATTCCGTACGAACAGGGCCGAAAGACAGATAAAAAGGCAAACATTTAAATAAACACATTAAATTAACCGATTATGAAAAATCTAATGAAATTGAGCGTTGTGCTCGTAGCTGCCGCACTGGTATTCTCGAGTTGTAATTGCTTCAAGAAGATGGCTAAGAACCGGGACGACATCAACCTGACCGTCACTCCCGAGATTCTGACGCTGAACAACGGCATCGTAGCCGCAGACATCAATGTTACGTTCCCGGTCAAGTACTTCAATGCGAAAGCCGTTATCAAGGTAACTCCCGTGATCGTATTCGAGGGCGGCGAGGTTGCAGGCGCAGCCAAATACCTCCAAGGTTCGAAAGTGGACGAGAACTACACCGTAGTAGACAAGAAGAACGGCGGCAGCTATCACGCAGCACGTAGAGTTCCCCTACGATCCCCGTATGGACAAGTGCGCCCTGCAGCTCCGCGCCGAGATCAAGTGCCCGGGCGGCAAGTGCAAGGAATTCACGCTCGTGAACCTGAACACCGGCGCCATCCCGACCAAGGAGCAGGCCGCCGTGCTGGCCGGCAACGACGAGGCTGCCAAGGCCGCTCTGGCCAAGGAATTCGGCCTGACCGTAGCTTACGGTCTGAACACGCTGCAGAAGGACCTGAAATACTCCGACCTGATGGCTCCGATGGCCAACAACTACAAGAAGGTGACACCGTAGTTGACAAGACCGATCTGCTCTATGCGATCAACTCTTCGGTCGTAACCAAGAAGAACGAGAAGAAAGCCAATCTCGACGCCTTCAAGGCTGACGTAGACGCCAAACTGCAGAACGACCGTGCTACGCAGAACATCGCCGTGAAGGGCTATGCTTCGCCCGACGGCCCCGTGAAATTCAACGACAAAGCTGTCGAAGTCGCGCAGCGAGTCGGGTAAGAAAGTCGTTGCCAAGCTGCTGAAGGATTCGGGTCTGGACATCGACGCTGCAGCTTACGGCGAGGACTGGGACGGCTTCAAGGAGCTGGTCGAGAAATCGGACATCAAGGACAAGAACCTCATTCTGCAGGTGCTGAGCCTCTACAACTCGTCCGCAGAGCGTGAGAGCGAGATCAAGAACATGTCTTCGGTATTCAACGAACTCAAAGAGGAGATCCTTCCCGAACTGCGTCGCTCGCAGATCGTGAACAGCACCGACATCCAGGGCAAGACCGACGCCGAGATCATGGCTGCGTTCCGCAACGGTCAGGAGCTGACCGTCGAGGAGTACCTCTATGCTGCCGAGACGCTGGCCAACGGTACCGAGGAGCAGGTTGCCATCCTGACCGCCGCTTCGAAGAAATACAACGACGCCCGCGTATACAACAACCTGGGTATCGCACAGGCCAAGGCAGGTGACAAGGCTGCTGCGCTCAAATCGTTCGAGAAGGCTGCCAAGACCGACTCGTCGAGCGAAATCACCAAGAACCTCATCCTGGGCAATCTGGCCAACGGCAACACGCCGAGGCTAAGAAGTATGCCAAGGCTGCCGATGCACAGGCCAAGGCCGCTATCGCTGCTGCCGAAGGCGACTACAAGGCTGCTGCCAAGAACCTCGACGGTTACAACGAGGCCGTGGCTCAGGTGATGAGCAACAACCTTTCTGCCGCCAAGCAGGCTATCTCCAAGGACAACTCGGCCGACGCAGACTACCTGCGTGCAGTGATCGCCGCTAAAGAGGGTGACCTGAAGACCGCTGAGGCCCAGCTGAAGAGCGCCGTTTCGAAGAACCCGAAACTGGCTCAGAAGGCTGCCAACGACATCAACCTGAAGGCGCTGAACAAATAATCGCCGTCAGATTAAGAGAAAAGGGTCTGGACCATCGGTTCAGGCCCTTTTTTTGCAGGATAGCCGGGAAATATTTACAGGCCGGGAGATAGCGCGTATGAATATTTTTTCCTAATTTTGTAAAAAACAGCGATTATTATGGAGTACGCCAATCATCTGAATGAATATGCTCCCGCGTGGAGCGAAGCGCAGGTGGCCGAAGAGGTCGCCCGCATCCGCGAAGCCGCGAAGCGCAACCACAATGCGGAAGTATATAAAATGTGCTACTCGGCCATCGACCTCACGACCCTGTCGTGCAATGACTCGGTGACCTCGGTGACCGAGTTTGCCCGCAAGACGGCCGAATTCTACCAGAAATTCCCGCATATTCCCAACGTCGCCTCGATCTGCATCTATCCGGCATTCGTCGAGACCGTCGGGTTGGCCGTGGACGGCACTCCGATGCGCATTACGAGTGTCGGCGGCGGGTTCCCTGCAGCGCAGACCTTCCTCGAAGTGAAGGCGCTCGAAGTGGCGATGGCCATCGAGAACGGCGCCGATGAAATCGACATCGTACTCAATGTGGGGCGCATGCTTACGGGCGAATACGACGAGGCGGCGAATGAGGTCGAGGTGATCCGCTCGGAGATGGACGGCGACATCGTACTGAAAGTCATCATCGAGTCCGGGGCGTTGAAAACCCCCGACCTGATCCGCAAGGCATCGTTGTTGTCGATGTTCGCAGGTGCCGATTTCGTAAAGACCTCGACGGGCAAGATCGACGTCGCAGCGACTCCCGAGGCGGCGGTCGTCATGTGCCAGGCCATCCGCGATTACTATGAGAAGACCGGACGCAAGGTCGGATTCAAGGCTGCCGGGGGAGTCCGCACGGCCGAAGACGGCGCACTTTACTATACCATCGTTGAGGAGATTCTCGGTAAGGAGTGGCTTACGACCGACCTGTTCCGCATCGGTGCATCGTCCGCCGCAAACAATATCCTTTCGGCGATCGAGGGCAGGGAGATCAAATATTTCTGATCTTCGGAAGAACCCAGGCCGTATACAGCAGTCCCGCAGGGCTGCTGTATTTTTTTGACGAATGAGTGAGCGATACGGCGGGGAAAATCATGCTATACGCTTTCGACTGTACGGGATGAGGTTGTTCAAATTCCTCCACACACGGCTTGCGACATCTGCGAGGCATTCCCGATGGCCAGAACCACCCCATCCCGAGGAACAATATCCCCGGCCGTCGGTGCAGCCCGGATTATTCATGCAAACGGAGGATGTACTTTGGCTGCCCGCGGCCGGGATATGTGCAGACCTCGCAGTCGCGGCCGAAAGGGACGGACTACCTATATAAATGCGGGAAACCGCCCGATACTGCATGTGCGTGCCGGGAAAGATACGGGGTGCGGCAGTCCGGACTCTTTGAAGGATTTCAGGTATACGGCAGGCAGCAGCCCCTGCAAGGGCTGCTGCCTGTTATGTGAATCCCGATCCGAAGTGATTTCGATCCGTTTTCCCCGGGAAAATAAATATTTTCCAGCAGATATTATCCGGTGTCAGGAATCGGTTATTTACGAAGGCCCTCCCTCGGGAGGTATTTCCCGTATGCTTTCCGGACAGGTATTACCGAATCGAATCGACCACCTCGACGGTTACCGAATCCGTCACTTCGATTTCACCCGCTACGGGTACCGCCGGCTGGTCGGTGTCGACTGGCCCCGGGAAGGTTTGGTTTTCGATCTCGTCGCGCAATAACATCGACTGGAAATTGTCGCGCCGGATAGCCGCAATGACGACGATGACGATCACCGCCACGGCCACGATAATACCGATGAGTTTTTTAATCATTTTTCTGTGTATCGTTTAATATCCCGATGGCACGCACCACCACGTTGTCGACGGGATAGATGTTGGCGTAGAAGCCGTTGTCCTCCAGCGCCGTGTTGCGGCCGATATAAGCCCTCAGCTGGGCTTCGATCAGCTTGCGCGAGCGGGCGATGTCCCGGTAATCGGGAGCGACGCCCTTGCGTGCCGCATAGCGGATGAAATCCTCCACGAGGCCCTTGTCGCTGTCCAGCAACGCCTGGAGTTCGGGGATCGTCCTGACCTTGTTCAGGGCTTCGCGGTGACGGTCGGCATATTCGATCGTGTAGCGGTAGAGGATGTTGCGCCCCGCCACCTCGACAAAATATTTCGTTACGTCGGTCGTATCGGCCGGCACGAAGACGTCGGGCATGATACCCCCGCCGCCGTAGACCACCTTCCCGCCCGGAGTCACCCGTTTGAGCGAATCCGCGAAGTGGATGCTGTCGGCCGAGAAGAACTCGTTGTTCTTATACCGGTTCCAGATGTCCTCTTCGTAACTTTCGTCGTCGCCGATCGTATAGGGTTTCTGGATCGAACGGCCCGTAGGCGTGTAGTAACGCGCCGTAGTAAGCCGCAATGCCGATCCGTCGCTGTACGGGATCTGACGCTGGACGAGTCCCTTGCCGAACGAACGGCGTCCAACAATCGTACCACGGTCGTTATCCTGCAATGCCCCGGCGAGGATCTCGCTCGACGACGCGCTGCCCTCGTCGATCAGCACCACAACATCCATGTCCTGTGCGGCGCCCGTGCCGTCGGCGTATTCGCGCAGTTGTTTGTGCTGGCGGTCTTCCGTGTAGACGATCAGCTGGTCTTTGTGCAGGAATTCGTTGGCGACCATGATGGCCTGGTCGAGGTAGCCGCCCGAGTTGCCCCTCAGGTCGAAGATAAGTTTGGTAACGCCCTGCGCACGCAACGTATCCAGCGATGCCTGCATCTCATCGAAGGTCGTCCGGGCGAACTGTCCCAGCTTGATGTAACCGATGCCGTCGGCAATGCGGAACGCCGATTCGACACTCTTGATCGGAATCTTGTCGCGCACGACGTCGACGCCCACCAGGTCGGAGATACCCTGGCGTCCCAGCCCGAGGTGCACGGTCGTGCCGCGCGGGCCGCGCAATTTCTTCACCACATCGCGCTGCGGGATTTTCTGCCCCGCGACGAGCGTGTCGTTGATCTCGATGATACGGTCGCCGGCCTTGATCCCGGCCTTGTCGCTTGGGCCCTGCGGGATGACGTTCAGCACGATCACCGTGTCGGTCGCCATGTTGAAGACCACGCCGATGCCGTCGAATTCGCCTTCGAGCGGTTCGTTGATCTCCTGCATCTCCGATGCCGGAATATAGACCGAGTGGGGATCGAGCTCCTTGACCAGCAGCGGGATGACGTGCTCGGCAAGCGAATCCATCGCCACCGAATCGACATATTGATTCTCGATCAGCGAAAGCGTATAGGTTAACTTGTTGGTGGGCAGTGCCATCTGGCGGAGCATGCCCTTGATCTCCGAAGTGGTGCTGTTGCGGCCCATGTACTGCCCCAGCAGCAGCCCCAACACAACACCCGCTGCCAGCAGCAGCGGGAAGAGGACGGTGTATTTCGAGTTCTTATACATTTGCGTGTCATACGCCGGCCGGCGGCCGGACTATTTTTGCGGTTTTTCCTTGTTCTTGAACGTATACGTCAGGCCGACGCTCAGCAGCGTGCGGGTCTGCACGTCGAGGTTCTGCGCCCGGTTGTAGTAAAGCTGGAAACTTAACGACGTGGAGAGGTATTTTGTTGCCTTGATGTCGATCGTATTTTCCCAGCGTACGATCGGGTGGATCGGCAGGCGGGGCTTGGTCTTGATGTCGCTGCCCTTCTCTACCCAGTCGTCATATGCAATCCGGTATTCGGAATAGTCGCTGATCTTGTTCTTCTGACCGATGTCCGTGATCCAGCCGTAGAAGGAGTAGAGCGTCGTGCGGTAGCGCAGGAAACCGGTCTTGCCGAACGTGCGGTCGAAGTCGATCTGGATCGACGAACCGCCTTCGTATTTGGACGTCTTGTCGGGGTCTTCGATACCGTAGTTGAATCCGTTCGTTTTGCGGATCAGTTCGTTCTCCGCAAAGGTGGCATTCAGGGCGATCGGCGAGATGTTGACCACGATCGGGAATTTGGCCTTGGGGCTTTTATAGGTGATACCGAGCGAGATGTCGAGGTAGCCCGGGGTCATGAATTTGCTCTTGAGGTGCTCCTCCTTTTGTTCCGTACGCGATTTGTACCCGTTGACGAACTGGCTGCGGAAATTCAGGATCGAACCGTACGACCAGTTGTCGGACATCTTGAACGACGGGGCGACGGAAATCACGAATTCGTCCTGGTTTTTGAACCAGATACCCTCGCTGTCGGTGTATTCGTTGCCTTCGTCATCTTTCTGGGTCGTTTCGACCTTCATGCGGTTGTAGCCGAGCTTGGCATTGAACTTGGTTTCGAGCGTGAAGAGGTTCTTCGTGAAGAGGTGGCGCAGCCCGAAAACCGCCGTCAGGGCAATGGAGTTGTCACCGCCCGAGACCGAGATCCACGGGTCGTTGTACGACGTGAGTGAACCCTGTATGCCTCCGCTGAATTCGAGGTAGTTGCGCTCCTTGCGGATTGCGGCGCGCTCGGCCTTGTAACGGGCCAGGCTGAAATAGTCCACATCGACGGAGGTGGATTTCAGTTTGTCCTGGAAGGTCACTTTGTCCTCTTTGGCATCGACTTCGTCGATGGATATTTGTGCGAACGCGGGGTTGCCGGCCAAAAGGGCGGGAATGAGCCCGAAAAGCAGGTAAAAATATTTCATAGTGAAGCGATTATAATTGCAAATTCAATATGCAAATTTATGAAATTATTTACAAAATCCTTAACTTTGTCTTAAGTTAATACAGAGACAATCATATGAAATATATCGGAGCACACGTAAGTGCTGCGGGAGGTGTGGAAAACGCGCCCGCCAATGCACACGGGATCGGGGCCACGGGCTTCGCCCTTTTCACGAAGAACCAGCGCCAGTGGGTGGCCGCGCCGCTCACCGCAGCGCAGATCGACGCCTTCCGCACGGCCTGCGACCAATACGGGTATACACCCGCGCAGATCCTGCCCCACGACTCGTACCTGATTAACCTCGGGCATCCCGAACGGGAGGCTCTGGAGAAGTCGCGCGCAGCCTTCCTCGACGAGATGCAGCGCTGCGAAGCGCTGGGGCTCGACCGGCTGAACTTCCACCCCGGCAGCCACCTGCAAAAGATTTCGCCCGAACGGTCGCTCGACCTGATCGCCGAGTCGATCAATATCGCGCTGGACAAGACCCGCGGCGTGACGGCCGTGATCGAAAACACGGCCGGACAGGGTTCGAACCTCGGGTTTGCCTTCGAACACCTGGCCTACCTGATCGAGCGGGTCGAAGACAAATCGCGCGTGGGGGTCTGCATCGACACCTGCCATGCCTTTGCCGCCGGATACGACCTGCGGACGGCGGAGGCCTGCGACAAAACCTTTGCGGAGCTGGAACGCGTGGTCGGGTTCGAATACCTGAAAGGCATGCACCTGAACGACGCCATGAAAATCCTGGGCAGCCATGTCGACCGCCACACGCCGCTGGGCGAGGGGATGATCGGCATGGAATGTTTCCGCTATATCATGCAGGACGCGCGTTTCGACGGCATTCCGCTGATCCTTGAAACCCCCGACGAGCAGCGCTGGCCGGAGGAGATCGCCCTGCTCAAGTCATTGGCCGAAGAATAGGAAACCATTGACTCCGCAGCCGGAGCAGGCACGGCGATGCGGAAAATTACGGCCGGCATGCGCCGTCGTCGGAAAATAGTTGCCGCATATGTTTAATTGCGGGTAATCGCGGCCGGGAGATTCCGGCGTAATACGAAAAAAGAGGGTTTCCGACCCTCTTTTTCGTTTGGCCGCCCGGCCTATCCCAATTCGTCGAGGCATTTGAGGATCAGTGCCGCGCTTCCGCGGATCTCCTCCTCCGAGATCGTCAGCGGCGGCGAGATGCGGAACGCCGTGTCACAGAACAGAAACCAGTCGCTCAGGATCCCCGCCTGCTTGAACAGTTCCATGATGCGGTAGAGTTTCTGCGGTTCGCCCAATTCGACCGCCAGCAACAGTCCGCTGCGGCGGATTTCACGCACGGCGGGATGGTTGCCGAGCAGTTGTGCGTAGAGTGTGCCCTTCGCCTCGACCCCTTCGACGACCTTGTTGTCGAGCAGGTAATTCAGCGCGGCGAGCCCGGCTGCACAGCATACCGGATGTCCGCCGAAGGTGGTTATGTGCCCCAGCACGGGATTCTCCTGCAGGGTTTGCATAATCTCCGGCCTCGAGACGAACGCCCCCAGCGGCATGCCGCCCCCGAATGCCTTGGCCAGGCACACGATGTCGGGCGTAACGCCGTATTTGAGCATGGCGAACAGTGCTCCCGTGCGCCCCATGCCGGTCTGTATCTCGTCGAATACGAGCAGTGCCCCGACTTCGTCGCAACGGCGCCGCAGCGCCTCCAGATAGCCCGGGACAGGCGGGCGGACGCCCGCTTCGCCCTGCACGGGTTCTGCAAGGACGCATGCCGTGCGGCGCGTGATGCGCTCTAACTCCCCGAAATCGTTGAATTCGATTGCCTGCACGTCGGGCAGCAGGGGCCGGAAAGCTCCTTTCCACTCCTCGCCTTCGGGAGCCCCCATCATGCTCATCGACCCGTGGGTCGACCCGTGGTAGGCACGCCGCATGGAGACCAGCTCCGTGCGTCCGGTATAGCGTTTGGCCAGCTTGAGCGCCCCTTCGACCGCTTCGGCACCCGAATTGACGAAATAGAGACTCGACAACCCGCCCGGAAGCAGCGACGCCACCTTTGCGGCATACTCCACCTGCGGCGTTTCGACCAGCTCGCCGTAGACCATGACGTGCATGTAACGCGCGGCCTGTTCCTGTACGGCCTTCACGACGGCAGGATTGCAGTGCCCGACGTTGCTCACCGATACTCCGGCGACCAGGTCGTAATAGCGTTTTCCTTCGGGCGTATAGAAGAACGACCCCTCGGCGCGCGCCACCTCGACCAGCATCGGGGACGGCGAGGTTTGGCCGACATGGGCCAGGAATTGTTTTCTGAGGATGGTATTCATGGTAGGTTTCCGAATTTGCGGGCGAGAATTCCCTCGGCGTCCTTCACGCTGGACATCATCCAGCGGTAGAGCACTTCGGCCTGCCGCGCCTCGTCCATGCGCCAGTCGCCGACCGTGAGCCGTACCCGTTCCGAGAGCATGTAGATCAGGATTGCGGCCGATGCCGAAACATTCAGGCTTTCGACCATGCCGCACATCGGGATGCGCAGGAATTCGTCGGCCCCGGCAATGACCTCGTCCGATATTCCGGCGTGCTCGGTGCCGAAGACCAGTGCGAACGGCCCGCGCGTGACGTCGAAAGTCTCGGGCGTCACATCCTCGCGGTGGGGTGTCGTCGCCACGATGCGGTACCCGTCCCGGCGCAGTGCGGCGAGCGCCCCAGCGGTTGAGCTATGGCGCCGCACGTCGACCCATTGGTCGGTGCCGCGGGCGATATCGGGATTGGGGTCGAATCTGCAGAGTGTCTCGACGGTGTGCATCTCCTGTATGCCGAAGGCTTCGCAATGGCGGATCAGCGCCGCTGCATTCTGTCCGTGGAACATGTTTTCCGCCAGTACGGTCATGTAGCGCGTACGCATGGCGACCGTGCGGCGAAGTACCTCATTGCGTTCGGGTGTCATGAACTCCGCAAGGCTGGCCGTACGCGCGCCATACCAGGCGGTGTCCCTATTTGCGGTATTTTTCATCTTCATCGAGGATTTTCAGGTAACTCTCGTAGCGGGCATAGGCGATTTTCCCCTCCCTGACCGCTTCGACCACGGCGCACCCCGGCTCGTGAGTGTGGGTGCAGTTGTAGAAGCGGCACTCAGGGGCGACGCGCATCATCTCCGGAAAATAGTGCCACAGCTCGGCATCGTCGATGTCGATCAGCCCGAACCCCTTGATGCCGGGCGTGTCGATCACCGCCCCGCCCCCGGCCAGCGGGTACATCGTCGAGAAGGTCGTGGTATGACGCCCTTTATGGTGGCTGTCGGAGATCTCCCCCGTACGGATGTCGAGCGACGGGTCGATGGCATGTATGAGCGTCGATTTTCCAACGCCCGAGTTCCCCGACAACAGCGTCACGCGGCCTTCGAGCAGTTCGCAGACCGCTTCGACGCCGACACCTTCCGTGGCCGAAACCTCCAGCACGCGGTATCCGGCACCTTCGTATACGGCGCGGAATTCCGCCATGGCTGACGGATCCTGCAGGTCGGCTTTCGAAAGTGCGATCGTTACGGGCACCTTGTAGGCCTCGCAGGTCACCAGGAAGCGGTCTACGAACTCCGTGGCCGTTTCCGGGGCCCGCAATGTCGCCAGCAGCAATGCCTGGTCGATGTTTGCGGCGATGATATGGGACTCCTTCGACAGGTTCGAAGCCCTGCGGATCACATAGTTGCGGCGGGGGCAGATGTCGCAGATGACGTAGTCGCCCCCGTCGTCGGACTCGCAGGTGACCTGGTCACCCACCACCACCGGGTTGGTCGACCGGATGCCTTTTAGACGCAGGCGCCCGCGGATGCGGCAGCGGACGGCCTCCCCGTCGTGCAGCACCTCGTACCAACTCCCTGTGGCGCGTATCACCACGCCTGTGAACCGTTTTCCCATCGGCTATTCTTCGTCCTGCTCCCGCGCCTGCCGCGGCACCTGTTCGCCGACCCATTCCAGGAACGGGAAAATACGCTCGGAGAGGCGCATGACGGGTTGGTAACTTTTTGATTTCTCGATCGTACGGGCCCCTATCAGGGTGTAGTCCTCGTTCAGCGTGTCGAACGCCGAAAACAGGACGCTCAGCAGCAGCATGTATTTCAAAACGGATACGGCGATGCCCAGTACGATATCGGCTATCCCGAACCCCGCAAAGTGGCACAACTTGCGTACCAGCCGTCCTGCGATGGCTACCAGCAGGACGACCGCCAGGAGCACCACGACGAATCCTCCGGCAGCTGAAATCGTCTCGTCAAGCTTGAGCCAGGCGCCGACTTCGGCACCATAACGTGAAGCAACCCAGATGCCTGCGATGATTCCGGCCAACGAACATACCTGCATGACAAATCCTTGGCGCCAACCGTTCCAGACGGCTAACACCAGCATGAGGCAGACGATCAAATCGATAGTGTTCACAAATAGCTGTACCTTATTTTGTTTCGGTCGTAAATATACGATAAATTACCGAAAATGCCCAAAAAAAGAACCCTTCGGACGATAAGGCCGGGATATATAAATATAGGTATATCCCTTTTAGCGAATTACATCGCGCAGGCTCACACTCAGCGCATTACAAATGATACACATCGTTTTGACCGTAAGGTTCGTACGTCCCGCTTCGATACGGCTCAAATTGGATCTTTCCATGTCGCAACGGTATGCAAGTTCCTGTACCGTCAGACGTCGCTCCTTCCTCAACTCTCTGATCCTGGAAGAGATATAGGATATCTCCTCCTCGTAAACAACTCCCATTTCAAAAATTTGGATAAAAATTTTGTTGTGCAAATTTTTATATATATATTTGCACCATGCGTATCATATATGATACCAACAACTATGGTGTCATAACTGGAAAATTTAATGCGTCAACTAATTATAAAGAATGCGTCACTTAATACAAATAACGTGTTTGATGGTCTGAAAAGTCTATGAAACACTACAAAAAGGCAAGCTCCGCGAATGAGAAATAGCAAGCGTCACTCTATTGATAAAACTAAATGCGTCAACACTAAAAAAACAATTCCATTTCAATTCTTCATTACTATGAAAAAAAAACTTATTCAGAAAATTTCTTGCACTGTTCCTCACGGGAACATTGTTAGCCGGTGTCGGTTGTAAAGACTACGACGACGACATCAAGGAAATCAACAACAAAATCGAAGGCCTCGAGACGGGCAAGCTTGCCTCGCTTGAGGAACAACTCAACTCCCTAAAGGTTACAATCAGTACGCTGGAGCAGGCCGACAAGGATCTTCAGCAAAAAATCAACGAACAGGAAAAGGCCATTTCTTCCGCCACAGGTGATATCGAGCAGCTTGAAAAAGAACTCGAAAAAGCAGTTAAAGCCCATGAAAGCTTGCAAACCAATATTGATAATCTGAAGAAATATTGCGACGGGGCTTTCCTCAAGACAGCAGATGCTGCCAAAACCTATGCGACAATCGCCAGTGTTGCAGATGCCGTAGCTCTTGCAAAGAACTTGAAAGTCTACAACACCGATGCAGCCATCAAGAAGGCCATCGACGATGCTGTAGCTGCTGCTGTAAATGCAAACGGAGCAGCTTTCCAGGCAGCTTTCGACACGCGTTTCACATCGGCACTCGATGCAGCGCTTTCGTCCGAGGCTGGTAAGGAAGGTAAGATCTACCAGGCTATCACGGCTGCCATTTCGCAATACGATGGTAAAATGCACCAGTGCCTGACCGACGCCTTGGCAGAAAACGGTGTTATAACCAATGCTATTGCCGATGCCATTGCCGATGCGAAAACAGATTTGACGGCAGAGTTGCAAAAATGGGTATCGGGACGTCTGACCAGTGTAACGCTGATTCCCGATCTGTATGAAAACGGCATTGAGACGATCGAAGTCAACTCGTTACGCTACAAGAAAATGAAGGTCAATACCTCTACGGAAACGGCCGCTGTTACTCCTGCTACCGAAAAGTATTGGTATATTTCCGAAAAAGCTACACCCGTTCGCTACCACGTTTCGCCTTCGGTCGTTACCAACAGCGATATCGAGACTCCTTCGTTCGTGTTCGAACAGGCTGTTTCGCGTTCCGCCGTCGGCAGCACGCTCCTGTCCGTCGTTTCCAACACATGGTCGACCGAGGCCGGCAGTGCATGGAACATCAAGAGCAACGAACTGACAGTCAACACACGTCGTGTTGCCGGTTATGGTCTTGTAAAGCCTGCTCCCGAAAATAATATCTATACGGCAGCATTGAAGGTGCCTATCGCGGAGAAATGGCTGGAAGACGATGCCGACGATACGTTCATTTATTCCGACTATACGAAACTGAGCGAATATATCTATGATGTTAAGATCGCAGCCCTGCGCGATGACGGGGAAGGAATTGCCAAGTACAGCGATACGGACAGCAAACATTATCATTTCTACGAGACGTATAAGAAGGCAACAGACTTGGTGGCATCGAAGCCGGCTGCGACTTGCGATTACGACGAAACGATCGACCTGTTGACCCTGGTTACCGGTTGTGCAACCAATGCAGAGGGAGCTAAGGCCCGTGAAATCAATAAGGCAGCTCTTGCTGTTGCGGGTTTGGAATTCCGTTTCGCAGTGCCGACAGTCCCGTTCAAACGCGGCGAAAACGAAGCCGACAACCAGAAGTACATCAAACTGAACGGCTCGGTTGCAACCCCCGTTACCCCGGAAGGAACCGAGAATAACCAGGCAGCCATCGGTAAAACCCCCGTTGTACGCGTCGAATTGTGGGATGCAAAACGCAATGAGATCGTAGACGTAAAATGGCTCCAGCTCAAATGGACACAAAAGACCTTCAGCTTCCCGATCGACAAGATCTATACGAAACTGGGTTGCAGCTATACCTATAAGTTCCTTTGGGATGATATGAACAAGCATATCCTCGAGAAGATGGGCGAGAGCGGCATGTCGCAGGCCGATTTCGTGAATACTTATAAAGTCGCAGGTATCAGCACGACCGACAAATGGACGGAGCGCAACAATAATACCGGTTTAGGCAAGGTCGTTACGGACAAGACCTCCGACGATTACAAGAACGGCAATTACGAAATGTGGTATGGACTCGATGCCAATGCCGCAGAGTCGACACCCGCGTTCGAATGGCACCTGACGGCCGACCAGATCGGTAAGATTATCGACCTGGACGGGAAGCTGCTCAGCAAGTACAAGGACGGTAAGGATATGTTCGTTACGATCAATCTGGTACGCAAGGACGGCAACGTAGACGGCGGTCTGACGATCACCTTCGGTGTAAACTTCACCGTCGAGCTGAAGGCTACGGTTACGAAGAATACCGCATGGTGGCACTCCGACTACGCAGGCAACGCGAACAAGAGTGTCAAGGTCACGCCGATCCACATTAACACGGCCAACCCGGAATACCGCAACGGAACTGTCGATAAGTTGGTTAACTATGAGTTCGACCTGACAAGCGCATTTACCGACAAGAAGCCGCTCGCCAATATGAACAACTGCGCCGTATGGGATATTCAGTTCTCCAAAACGCAGCCAGTTACGGACTTCAAGGTTAACTTTAACCCTGCAACCGCCGAACCCCAGGTAGAGCACAACAACGACGATTACGGCTATGTGCTGCAATCGAAGACCCTCAGCGGTAATGCTTCGAGAATCCAGTTCAACGGCTCTCAGACGCAGAATGCATGGTTCGGTATAGACAACGGCAAGTCGGTCGCATCCGAGATATCCGTATTCGTGGGTGAAAATACAGCCGGCTATGCACTGCTCGGCCAGCGTGCGAACGCGAAGATTTGGGGCTCAATCAACCCGAAGAACATCTATCTGGTCGAAACGTTCGAACTTTCCTACGTTGCCCCGCTCAAGTTCGTGAACGACCTGGGTGTCGTAGAGCTTCCCTATGCAGCTGAAGGACAGACTATCGATTGCGCAGAGGCTATTTCGATCCGAGACTTCCAGAACTACCTCGTAGCTGCAAAAGCCCCGGTAGCAGCGCAAGGTGAGGATGAATATGCTCCCGAACGCTACAAGTACTACGATGTCAAGACCGCTCAATGGAACTTTGCCGAAGCAGTTGTCAATCAGGCTGTCGACGCGCAGGGCAATATTTCGGCTGTCAGCATCGAGGGTATCACTGCCGACAACTACGCAACCGAGGTTGCCAAGAGAAAGCTTTATAGCGCCAACTCGTTCTTCAAGATGCCTTCGGGTCAGAACTGCTTTGAGACGAATGCCCAGGATGCTACGAAACTCGATTTCCACAGCCTGCTTGGTAACGACCTCGGCAAAGAGGTATCGGTACTGATTCCCGTATCGGTTCAGCACAAGTACGGCGTCGCCAAGACCCTCATTCAGGTCAAGGTCAAACCGGTTGTTCTTGACTAAGACATCTTTCCCGCGGAATCCGGCGCTGCCTCACAGCAGCGCCGGGAACCCGGAAACATACCCCAAGGCAGGAGTCGCACATCCCCAAAGTTTTTTGGTAACAACAACTCCCACTTTTCAAGTAAAACTCCTGCCTGCGGCAGACCGAAGAGGCGCGGTCTGCCGCTTTTTTTGTGCCCGGAAGTTCCGCGGAACTCTTCCGATCTTCCTCTCGCGGGCATCACGCGCGGCAGGCGGCCCGCAATGACCGACCCTGTCCTAATATCCGCTCGCGCCCGACCCGGCAGTGTTTCTACAATCACGCAACGGCCCAATACGAATGCACACCACTCAACCGACAAACACGCCGTACGTATATCCCGACATACATTCCGCCCCGAATAACGCCGGACAGCCGACTCCGGATACCGACAGCACGGAAGCGGCGCCCGCAGCGGAAAATTTGATTTTGAGCCGGCGTTGTATTATCTTTGCATCAGGACACCAAAACCATCCGAGACAATGAAACGATACATAGCGACACTCCTGCTCCTCGCCATCTGCGCCTCTACACAGGCCCGCGAGGTATTCCCCCTGAACGAGGGATGGCGTTTCTTCTTCAAGTCGGAGAACAGCAGCGACAACGCCCGACATGTTACGCTGCCCCACACCTGGGATACAGATACGGGAGGCACCGGATATTTCCTCGAAACAACGGCCAACTACCAGAACGACATGTATATCCCGGCCGAATGGGCGACCAAACGGTTATTCGTGAAATTCTACGGCGTGCAAAGCGTGGCCGACGTCTTCGTCAACGGCTACTATGTCGGCGGGCACAAGGGCGGAGGTACGGCTTTTGCGCTCGAAATCACCGACAAGATACGGTTCGGTTCCGACAATGCGCTGCTGGTCGTCGTCAGCAACAATTACTGCGACGACGTGCTTCCCACCTCGACGGACATGAATCTCTACGGAGGCATTTACCGTGAAGCGGAGCTGATCCTTACGGAAAAAACAGCCGTATCACCCCTCTACTTAGGCTCGGACGGAATACTGGTACATCAGAACTCGGTCGGCGACGAGCGGGTCGAAGGCGAAGCGGAGATCCATCTGGTTACCGGCGGGGAGAACAGTTGCGTCCTGACGCTCGACATCACAGCGCCCGACGGCAGCCGCGTATTTTCCAAACGACAGAAAACGCGCATCGACGGGAAACCCGTCACGATTCCCTTCTCGGTCGACGCCCCGCAGTTGTGGAGTCCCGCCAACCCGGCCCTCTACCGGGTATCGGTAAGCATCGGCGACGCGACCGTCACCGACAGCGTCGCCGTGCGCACGGGCTTCCGCAGCATCGTAGCCACCCCGGCGGGCGGCTTTGCGGTCAACGGCAGCCGCATCCCGATACACGGCGTAACGCTCTACCACGACAACGCCATCTCGGGCGGCGCACTCATCGCGCCCGACTATGAGGCTGACCTCGGCCATATCCGCACCCTCGGGGCGAACGCCCTGCGTTCGGCCGTGATGCCCCATGCGCAATACCTCTACGACCGTTGTGACGAGCTGGGCATGCTGGTATGGGTCGATGCGCCGTTCCACCGCTCCTCGTTCCTGGGCGACGTGGCCTACTACGCCACCCCGCAGTTCGAACAGAACGGCCTGCAACAGTTGCAGGAGATCATTGCCCAAAACTACAACCACCCCTCGGTGGTGATGTGGGGTATCTTTTCGCGGCTTTGGACGCGCGGCAACGACGTAACGCCTTACCTGGGCAAGCTCAACGCGGCGGCACACGCCCTCGACCCTTCGCGTCCCACGGTGGCCTGCAGCGACCAGGACGGCAATATCAACTTCATCACCGACCTGATCGTCTGGCGACAGGACGTAGGCTGGCGCAAAGGCACGACGGACGACGTGACCGTATGGCGCGACCAGTTGCAGAAAGGGTGGTCACACCTCCGCTCGGGAATCTGTTACGGGGGCAGCGGCTTCATCGGACACAAAAGCTATACGGCACAGGCGGCACCCCGCGCGAACTGGATGCCCGAGGAGCGTCAGACTCACTTCCACGAGCAGTATGCCAAAAACCTCCAGAACGACTCGCTTTTCTGGGGGACATGGATCAACAACATGTTCGACTACGGTTCGGTACGCCGGCCTTACGGGGTGAACGGCGCCGGTCTCGTGACCATCGACCGCCGCGAGCGCAAGGATGCGTTCTACCTCTATAAGGCTCTGTGGAACAAGGAGGAACCGACACTGCACATCACAGACAAGCGGCGGACGCTGCGCGACGGCGAACGGCAGGCATTCCATATCTATTCGTCGGCCGGTGCCCCCACGCTGCTCGCAGGGGCCGACACGCTGGCCGTGACGGAATACGCCACGTGCCAGTACCGCACGGATTCGGTGTCGCTGCGGGGCACGGTCGAAATCAAGGCCATCGCCGGGCCGTTGCGCGACAGCGTGACGCTCAGAGTCGGCAACGTCTTAAAACCGAAACGGCTTCAGGGCCCTCGGCGAACAGTAAATCCGCAACCGACAAATTAGGCTGGAAAGGCATACGATCGGAGAAGACCTGCACATAGGGCTCGGCAATGAACGCCGGGCCCTCATTGCGCCGTTTGGGACGCAGGTCGGTGTCGCCCGCGGCGGCAGCGACATACGCCTGGGAGAACTCCGGCATGGGAACGCGCAGCAGGGAGCAGAGCCGACCGAGCAGTTCGGCATTGTAATCGGCCAGGAATCCGTATTCCCGGCGGTAGAAAGGTTCGAAATATTCAGCGTAAAAATCGAAATAGGGCGACCCTTTGTAGGAGGCGACCAACGCCCCCCAGTGCTGGTGCTGCCAGCGTTTCGAATAGTCGATCCGCACGTCGCGTACGGGCTGGCGGGGACGGTTGGCATGACACACGTGGACGGTCAGCTCCATCACCCCATCCGTAGCGAGGATACGGGCGCGGTTGCGCTCCGAGCGCTTCACGAAATGCTCGCCCAGGTCGACGACGCACCCGCCGCACAACAAGTGCGCGAAGTACTCGACCGAGGGCAGGTATGCGAGCGGCAGGATCGTCATGGCTCCACCCACTCGCCGTCGGCCTTGATCAGTTCCACGAGGCGGTCGAGCGCCTCTTCCTGCGGGATGTTGCGTGCCACGACCGTGCGCCCCTTGTAGAGCGTGATGCGGCCGGGTACGGCACCCACGTACCCGTAGTCGGCATCGGCCATCTCGCCGGGGCCGTTGACGATGCACCCCATGACGCCGATCTTGAGGTTCGAGAGGTGCGACGTGCGCGACTTGATGTCGGCGAGGGTCTTTTCGATGTCGTAAAGCGTGCGGCCGCAACTCGGGCAGGCGATATACTCGGTGTGCGAGAACCGCACGCGCGCCGCCTGCAGGATCATCAGCTCGATTTCGCGCACCTGCTCTTCGGCAAATCCCGGCGCGTCGATCCAGATGCCGTCGGCCAGCCCGTCGAGCAGCAGCACCCCCAGGTCGGCGGCAGCCTTCACGGCCAATGTCTCCAGCGAGGTCTCCTCGTAACGGCGTTTCACGACGACCGGTTCGGGGGTATCGAGGTTCAGGATCGCGGCGCGCAGCTCGGCCGTGGGATTGCCCGACACGGCCTCGATTACGCGGAAGCCGTCGAGCGGCTCGCTGTGCACGACCGGCACCTGTATATTCGTACGGCGGCGGTACTCGGTCGGGGAGTAACGCTCGGGATGCAGCACGGGAAATATCCCGGGGCGCTCCGCGAAGTGCCTTACCAGCAGTTCCGCCACGGGAATTTCGTGCTCCGGGGCCTCGGTCAGCGATACGCGGATCGTGTCGCCGATGCCGTCGCAGAGCAGCGCCCCGATACCTACGGCGCTCTTGATACGCCCCTCGATGCCGCTGCCGGCCTCGGTGACGCCCAAGTGGATCGGATAGTGCATATCCTCGGCATCCATCGCCGCGACCAGCAGCCGGTAAGCGGCGACCATGACGCGCGTGTTGCTCGACTTCATCGACACGACGACCTGGTCGAATCCGTGCGCCTTGCAGACACGCAGGAACTCCATGGCCGAGACGACCATGCCCTGCGGCGTATCTCCCCACTGGTCGAAGACACGTTTGGCGAGCGACCCGTGGTTGACGCCGATGCGCAGGGCGACGCCCCGCTCGCGGCAGCGGGCGATCAACTCCTCCAGCTCCCCGCGATCCGTGCGGTAATTGCCCGGGTTGATGCGCACCTTGTCGACATATTGCGCGGCAATGGCGGCCACCTCGGGCAGGAAGTGGATGTCGGCCACGACGGCCGTATCGAAGCCCTCGTCGCGCAGACGGCGGACGATGCGGGCAAGGTTCTCGCCCTCGCGCCGCCCCTGTGCCGTAAGGCGCACGATCTTTCCCCCGGCGCGGTCGATCCGTTCGATCTGCGCCACGCTGGCTTCGGTATCGTTGGTGTCGGTGTTGGTCATCGACTGCACGGCGACCGGGTGCCCGCCGCCGATCACGACCCGCCCGATGCGCACCTCGCAACTCGGGCGGCGACTGTATTCCGAAAGATTCATCTCTTCTGCGATTGTGATGCAAAGATAAAGATAATCCGCGATTTTGCGAATTCCGATTTATTCCCTATATTTCGGATAGCAACCACAATCCCGCTCCCGCCATGAAAAAACGCATCAAAAAACGCCTGTCTTTCCTGTTGCTGACACTGCTCGGGTTCTCTACGGCCTGCGAAAAACAGAAAAACGGAGAACCACCGACCGCCATGTACGGAACGCCGCACGTAAATATCTGGGTCGGCGGCAAGGTAACCGACAAAACCGGCACCCCGATACCCGGGATCGAGGTGCGCCAACCAAACAGCTCCTATAAGGCACAGACCGGGGACGACGGTTGCTACGAACTTCCCGGACAATTATTCTCCATTGAAACGACGGCGGACATCCTGTTTACCGACACCGACGGCCCGTCCAACGGCGGGGAGTTCGCGGCACAGTCCGTTCCGGTCGAATTCACCGAAGCCGACCGCGTCTCGGAAGCCGAGGGATGGTGCGGGGGCAGTTTCGCCCGCATCGGTGTCGACGTCACGCTGGAGGAGGACGCGCAGGAATAGCCCGGAATAGCCCGCGGCAACACCCGGCAAAAGGAATAACGCCCTGTGCGCGATACGGATTTCCTGTTTTTTCGTATATTTGTCGTGTGGACTACCTGGACAACGACATAAAATTCGTAGGCGGCGTCGGCGAAGCCCGCGCCCGGCTTCTGGACAAGGAGCTGGGCATCCGTACGCTGGGCGACATGCTGCGTCACTACCCGTTCCGCTATATCGACCGCACGAAAGTCTACCGCATCGCCGAGATCACCGACGATGCGCCCACCCTGCTCCAGTTCCGCGCCCGCGTGACGGGCGTAGCCTATGCCGGCACGGGCCGCAAACGCCGCTTCACGGCCTATGTCTCCGACCCCACGGGGTCGGCCGAACTGGTCTGGTTCCAAGGTATCAAATGGATCGAAAAACGGGTCGAAGTGGGACGCGAATACCTCATTTTCGGACGGCCGTCGTTCTACCGCGGCGAATTGTCGATGGCGCACCCCGAGCTGGAGACCATGGAACAGGCGCTCTCGCGCAAAGCCGAAAGCGGCATGCAGGGCATCTATCCCTCGACCGAGAAACTTTCGAACGTGCTCGGCGCCAAGGGCATGTACCAGATCATCTGCAATGCGTGGGCGCTGGCCAAAGACCATATCCCCGACTACATGCCCGACGAGGTGCGAACCCGCTACGGGCTGATCCCACTGCGCGACGCCTACTACAACATCCATTTCCCGCAGTCGCCCGAACTGCTGCGGCAGGCACAGTACAGGCTGAAATTCGACGAACTGCTGGGCATCCAGCTCAACGTCCAGTCGCGCCGCACGGAGCGCCTGGCCAAAAACAACGGTTTCCTGTTCATGAAGGTCGGGGGCGTCTTCAACACCTTCTACAACGAAAAGCTACCGTTCCCGCTCACCGGAGCGCAGAAACGGGTCATCAGGGAGATCCGGCAGGACACCGTCACGGGCTACCAGATGAACCGCCTGTTGCAGGGCGACGTCGGCAGCGGCAAGACCCTCGTGGCGCTGATGTCGATGCTGCTGGCCGTGGACAACGGCTACCAGGCCTGCATGATGGCGCCCACCGAGATCCTCGCCCGCCAGCATTTCGCCACCATCACGCGTATGCTCGACGGCATGGGGGTGAAGGTCGCCATCCTCACCGGCGCCTCGAAGGCCAGGGAGCGCCGGCTGGCGCTCGAAGGGATCGCCTCGGGCGAGGTGCACATCCTGATCGGCACGCACGCCCTGATCGAAGACCGGGTGCAGTTCGCCAACCTGGGGTTCGTGGTGATCGACGAGCAGCACCGCTTCGGCGTGGAGCAGCGCGCCCGGCTCTGGACCAAAAACGAGCAGCCGCCGCACATCCTCGTGATGACCGCCACGCCGATTCCCCGCACGCTGGCCATGACCCTCTACGGCGACCTCGACGTCTCGGTGATCGACGAGCTTCCGCCGGGACGACGGCCGATCAAGACCGTACATTACACCGATGCGGCGCGGCTGCGCCTGTTCGGCTTCATGAAGCAGGAGATCGCCAAGGGACGGCAGGTCTATGTCGTATATCCGCTCATCAAGGAGTCCGAGGCCATGGATTACAAAGACCTCACCGACGGCTACGAAGCCATATCGCGCGATTTCCCGCTGCCGGAGTATGTCACCACGATTTGCCACGGCAAGATGAAACCCGCCGACAAGGAGGAGTCGATGCGCCAGTTCAAGTCGGGCGAGGCCGATATCATGGTCGCCACGTCGGTCATCGAAGTGGGCGTCGACGTGCCGAACGCCACGGTCATGGTCATCGAATCGGCCGAGCGGTTCGGGCTCTCGCAGCTGCACCAGTTGCGCGGGCGCGTAGGTCGGGGCGGCGAACAATCCTACTGCATCCTGATGTCGGGCGAAAAGCTCTCGAAGGAGTCCCGGGCACGCCTCGACGCCATGTGCGAAACCAACGACGGATTCCGCCTGGCAGAGCTCGACCTCAAACTGCGGGGTGCGGGCGACATCAACGGCACGCTCCAGAGCGGCATGGCGTTTGATCTGAAGATCGCCAACCCCACGCTCGACGTCCAGATACTCACCGTCTCGCGCGAGGCAGCGGCCGGTATCCTCTCCGGCGACCGCGGCCTCTCCCTGCCTGAGCACCGCGGCCTCAGGGAGTTAAGACGGCGCTATTCGGGACGCGAAGAGATTGATTTTTCCATGATTTCGTAATATTTCATACCCGCAGACCGTTTACCCATTAAAAACCCTTTTCCCATGAAACGATTGTTATTCACGATATTGTTATTCACCGCCGCGCTGCCTGCCGCAGCCCAGCTCTACCACCCGGGCGAGCAGCTTTTCTACCGCGTCAGCTACAAGGCCAAGATGTTCCCCAATACCGAAGTCGGCGCCGTGGAGGTCAAGACCTCCGAGGTGCAGCTCGACGACCGGAAGTTCTACAAGGTCGAGGGCATCGGCCGCACGCTGCCCACCTACCGCTGGTTCTTCAACCTCGAAGACATCTACACGGTATGGATCAGCCCCGAGACGCTGCGCCCGGTACGTTTCGAAAGTGACATCAAGGAGGGCGACTACACGTTCCAGAGCTATTACACCTACGACTGGGACAACAGCCAGGTGCATACCCGGTGGCGGCGGCGCCAACGGCCTTTCGAGGAGAAAACCATGCCCCTGACCCCGGGGAGCATGGATGCCATCGCGCTTTTCTTCACCATGCGCTCGGCCAATGCCGAGGATTTCAAACCCGGTGAGCCCGCAACCCTCCAGATGGTATTGCAGGACACGATCCGGCACCTGAATTACAGGTACATAAGCCGCGAAACGAAGAAGATTCGCAACATGGGACGCTTCAAGACCCTGAAGTTCGAATGCCAGCTGGGCACCTCCGAAGGGTTCTCCTTCACCGACGGCACGGTCTTCACGCTATGGATCTCGGACGACGAGAACAAAATCCCGCTTTACATCGAGTCGCCCGTCCGCGTAGGCAGCATCAATGCCTATATTTCGGGCTACAAGGGGCTTAAATACCCGATGACGAGCCTCATAAAATAAAAATTTTGTTATCTTTGCCTCAGGATAACCCTGACCCGGCGAACAATCAGGTAAATTCGACACTGAAAAACTGTTTTTATGGAAGAAAATAAGCAAGGGTACGACCCCTCGGAATTCGAGGACGACGATTACATGACCTCGCAGCCCGTCCCGGAAAAATCCATCCGCGGCTACCGCATCGTCATCATCATCCTCTCGGTGATCCTGGTGGCGCTTTCGGTACTTTATTTCAGCATACACCGCCAGCAGATGGTCGACAACCAGCTGCTGCAGGCCGACCGCGACTCGATCCAGAACGACCTGGGACGCCTGATGACCGACTACGACAACCTGCAGGTGACCAACGACAGCATCTCTGCCAACCTCAACGTGGAACGCGACCGCGCAGACTCGCTGATGACGCGCCTGAAAAAGGAGCGTTCATGGAACCTGGCCAAGATCAAACAGTACGAAAAAGAGGTGGGTACGCTGCGTACGGTCATGAAGAGCTACATCCGCCAGATCGACTCGCTCAATACGCTCAACAAAAAACTCATCAACGAGAACGTAACCTACCGCAAGGAGATCTCGTCGGCGAAGCTGCGCGCCGAAATGGCCGAGGAGAAGGCTGCCGAGCTGGACAACAAGGTACGTGTCGGCGCCGTGATCCGCGCCCGCGACATCCGTCTCTCGGCGCTCAACGCCAACAGCAAACCCGTGTCGAGGATCAAGAATGCCGCGCGCCTTCGCGTGGATTTCGTACTGACGGCCAACGAGCTGGCGACACCGGGCGCAAAGACCGTCTACGTCCGTATCACCTCGCCCGACGGCTATGTACTGACGACCGAGGCCATGCCGACTTTCGATTTCGAGGGTGAACGCCTGAGTTATTCAGCCATGCGCGAAGTGGACTACCAGAACCAGGATCTCGAAGTGGGTATCTACTATAACAGCACAGGCTTTGCCGCTGGTGCCTACACCGTACAACTGTTCTGCGACGGCCGCCTGATCGGAACCTCGCAAATCGCAATGCGATAAAACAGGAACACCCCGCACCCAAGGCGGGAGGAGAGCCCAAGCCCCGGAGTTAACGCTCCGGGGCTTTCGTTTTGCAGGCGGTTCCGGCCCCCGGCAACGACACAGCACAACTATAGTATAAAACTATAACAATATAAATATTATCAATTTGATTTATATCAAGATTTCCCCTATTTTTGTATCAGCAAAGAGAAAGAAAACTAAAGCAGCAAAAAATATTCACATAAATAAAACAAGTATAGCTATGACATCAATCATCAATTCAACGGTACCCGAATTCAAGGTTCAGGCCTACCACAACGGCAAATTCGTAACGGTCACGAACGAAGACCTCAAAGGCAAATGGGCGATCTTCTTTTTCTACCCGGCCGACTTCACGTTCGTGTGCCCCACCGAGCTGGTGGACATGGTCGACAAGTACGACCGGTTCAAGGCCATGGGCGTGGAGATCTACTCGGTAAGCACCGACACCCACTTCGTACACAAAGCCTGGCACGACACTTCGGAAAGCATCCGCAAGATCAACTACCCGATGCTCGCAGACCCTACGGGTGTACTTTCGCGCGGCTTCGGCGTCATGATCGAGGAAGAAGGCGTAGCCTACCGCGGCACGTTCGTCGTCAACCCCGAGGGGAAGGTCAAGCTGGTGGAAATCCAGGACAACAGCATCGGCCGCAATGCCGATGAGTTGCTGCGTAAAGTCGCCGCGGCACAGTTCGTCGAGGCGCACCCGGGCGAAGTATGCCCCGCCAAATGGCAGCAGGGCGCCGAGACGCTCAAACCGAGTATCGACCTGGTAGGTAAAATCTAAGGGCCATGCTGGATCATGCACTCAGGGAGCAGTTGCTCCGCTTGTTCGAGGGGCTGGAAGCCTCCTACGTGTTCGACGTCACGGCCGACCCCGGCCATGCGTCGCGCGGAGAGCTGCTCGAGCTGCTCGAAGAGACGGCCGCCTGTTCCGCGAAGATCGGCTGTCGGATCACCGACGGACAGGGACTGGAGTTCCGGCTTCTGCGCAACGACAAGGACACCGGCATCCACTTCCGGGCAGTGCCCAACGGCCATGAATTCAGCTCGCTGATACTGGCCGTGCTGAACGCCGACGGCAAGGGCAAAAACCTGCCCGACGAAGCGACGCGCCGACGGATCGGGGCGCTCGGCGGGCAGATCGCGCTGACGACCTACATGTCGCTCACCTGCACCAACTGCCCCGATGTGGTACAGGCGCTCAACCTGCTGGCGCTCTCCAATCCCCGGATCACCCATACGGCCGTGGACGGAGCCCTGTTCCCCGAGGAGGTTGCACGGCTGAATATCCAGGCCGTGCCGGCGGTCTTCCACGGCGAAGAGCTGATCTACGTCGGCCGCGGCTCGCTGGCCGAACTGCTGGACAAACTCGAGGAGCGCTTCGGCACTTCGGACACAGGCATAACGCCCCACGTGCGCGAATACGACCTGCTGGTCGCCGGGGGCGGCCCCGCCGGGGCTTCGGCCGCGATCTATGCAGCCCGCAAGGGGCTCCGCGTGGCGGTCGTGGCAGAAAAGGTCGGCGGACAGGTCAATGAAACGGTAGGCATCGAAAACCTGATCTCGGTGCCGCGCACGACCGGAGCAGAGCTCGCGGGCGACCTGCGCAGACACATGGAGGCCTACGGGATCGACATCTGCGACAACCGCCGCATCGAGCGTTTCGACATGGACGGCGGCATCCGGGAGCTGCATGCCAAAGGCGGGGAGGTTTTCCGCGCCCCGGCACTGGTCGTCGCCACGGGAGCTTCGTGGCGCAGGCTCGGGGTGCCGGGCGAAGCGGAGTATATCGGCCGCGGCGTAGCCTTCTGCCCCCACTGCGACGGGCCGTTCTACGCAGGCAGACACGTGGCCGTGATCGGCGGCGGCAATTCGGGGGTCGAGGCCGCAATCGACCTGGCGGGCACCTGCGCTTCGGTGACGGTTCTCGAATTCATGGAGACCCTCAAGGCCGACCAGGTATTGCAGGAGAAGCTGCGCACGCTCCCCAATGTAGAGGTACATACGAACGTGCAGACGCTCGAGGTCGAAGGCGACGGCAGCCGCATGACGGCCCTGCGCACGAAAGACCGCTCGACGGGAGCGGAAAAACGGCTGCCGCTCGACGGCGTATTCGTCCAGATCGGCCTCTCGGCCAACAGCAAGCTGTTCGCCGGCATCCTCGACACCAACCGCGCGGGAGAAATCCTCACCGACAAGGAGTGCCGCACGTCGGTACCCGGCGTATATGCAGCGGGCGATGTGACGGACATACGTTACAAACAGATCGTGATCGCAATGGGCGAAGGGGCCAAGGCGGCCCTGTCGGCCTCGGAAGACCGGATCAAGGGAATCATATGATATGCAAACTATTAAAATAAAAACGATTATGAAAACACTGGATTATTTGCACCTGGACGAGCAGAAAGTACAGGGCGTAGTATCGGCGCTGCATTCGCTGCTGGCCGACTTTCAAGTATTTTACACCAATCTGCGGGGTTTCCACTGGGATATCGAAGGGCACGGGTTCTTCGTCCTGCACGGCAAGTTCGAAGACCTGTACGACGATACTGCCGAAAAGGCCGATCAGATCGCGGAACGCATCCTGATGTTGGGCGGCAAGCCCGAAAACAGGTTCAGCGAATACCTCAGGGTCGCCAAGGTCAAGGAGATTTCCGGCGTAACACGCGGCGATGAGGCCATCGGGCATATCCTCACCACTTACAGCTACCTTATCGGCGAGGAGCGCAAGTTGCTCGCACTGGCTTCGGAGGCCGGTGACGAGGCTACCGTGGCGTTGATGAGCGACTACCTGAAGGAGCAGGAGAAGATGGTCTGGATGCTGACCGCCTACAACAAATAGCCCTTCACGGGAAGACCGGGCAGCCGGTATGTAACGGCAATGCCGGCGGAGCACAAACTCCGCCGGCATTCTTTTCATCCGGACAAATCCGAAAACGGCATCGGCAAGACAAGACAATCCCGGCTCATCCTCTGCCAGGCAAACCGAAGCGACGCCCGTCGCCCGGCCTTCCGCCGGATTATTTATGCTCCTCCTGCCAGATCAGGGCCGAAGCGCCGAGAATCGCGGCATTCTTACCCTGGATACCGCTCGGAAGCAGCTTCACCTTGTTCTTGAATGCAAAGAGCATATTCTCCTCCATGTACCACTGCGTAGGCTCGAAGATCAGCTTGCCCGCCTTCGACAGGCCGCCGAAGAGGAAAATCGCCTCGGGCGACGTGACGGTCACCACGTCGGCCAACGCACGACCGAGCATCTCGCCCGTAAAACGGAAGGCTTCGAGTGCGATGGGATCGCCCTGCTCGGCAGCGGCGGAGATCATCGAAGCGTCGAAATCGCCGAAAGCGATGTCGCGCAGCTTGCTGGGAGCCGACATTTTGGCCATCAGTTCGAATGCCGTACGCTTGATACCCGTAGCCGAAACATAGGTCTCCAGGCAGCCCTTCCGCCCGCAACCGCACTCGCGGCCGTCGCGCTCGACGATGACATGGCCGAACTCTCCGGCAAAGCCATCATGGCCGTAAATCATCTCGCCGTTGGCGACGAAACCCGAGCCGAGGCCCGTACCGAGCGTAATCATGATGAAATCGCGCATGCCCTTGGCATTGCCATAGATCATCTCGCCGATCGTCGCGGCATTGGCGTCGTTCGTCACGAGCACCTTCACACCCCCGAAGCAGTTCCGGATGTCGTCCGCCAGCGGGAAAACGCGGCGGCTTTCATCGGGATTGGGGTCTCCCTCGCGGAATTTCCAGAGGTTCGCAGGGTTTTCGACCGTACCTTTATGATAATTGGCATTGGGGGCACCGATACCGATACCCGTCAGTTCGTACTCGAACGAAAGGCTGTCGGCCAGTGCGTGCATCGCCTGGCAGAGGTCTTCGACATAGGCCGGATAATCGTCTACACTGGGGTATTTCTTGGTCGAAATGACCGATTCGGCATACAGGTCGCCGTTTTCGTCGACGAGGCCGAACGCAGTATTGATACCGCCGATGTCCACGCCGATAGCGAGTTTTTTCATATCGTGTTCTGGTTAAAGGTTAGAATTTATCAGGTCAAAGTTAATCCAAAATTCGGCTACTCCAAACTTTTTTCCTACTTTTGGGACAGATTCCGATCCAAAAGTATTGTCAGACTATGCAAACGAACGAGCAACTGCTCTCCGCCATCGAAAATTACTTGGCCCAAACCGAGTTCCCGGCCGAACCCGAGCTACTTTACGCCCCGATCGGCTATTCGCTCGCGGGCGGCGGCAAGCGCCTGCGCCCCATGCTGCTGATGCTCTCCAACGGCATCTTCACCGACAAGATACAACATGCCCTGCCGGCCGCCGCGGCCGTCGAGGTGTTCCATAATTTCACGCTGCTGCACGACGACATCATGGACAATGCAGCCGTGCGGCGCGGCAAACCCTCAGTCTACGCCAAGTGGGGGCAGAACGTGGCGATCCTCTCGGGCGACGCCATGCTGATCTGCGCCTACCGGTTGCTGGGCGAAGTGCCGGCGCAACTGCTGCCGCAGATACTCTCGACGTTCAACACCATGGCGCTCGAAGTGTGCGAAGGGCAGCAGTACGACATGGATTTCGAACGCAAGCCGAAGGTTTCGGTCGTGGAATACATGCACATGATCGAGCTGAAGACCTCGGTTTTGCTAGCCGGGGCCACCACGATCGGCGCCCTGCTGGGCGGCGCTTCCGAAGAGGACTGCCGCAAGCTGCGCCGCTTCGCCATCGAACTGGGACTGGCATTCCAGTTGCAGGACGACCTGCTGGACAGCTACGGCGACGAAAGGCTGGGCAAGGCCATCGGCGGCGACATCCTCGAAGGCAAACAGACCTACCTGATGATCACGGCCATAAGCCGCGCCGACGAACCTACGCGCGAAGTGCTCCGCTCGACGCACCGCTCACAGATGCCCGACGCCGAGAAAATCGCCACGATAAAAGCCGTCTACGACCGTCTCGACATACCACGCCTCACCGAACAGCAGATTTCGCTGCGCTTCGAAAGAGCGCTGGGCATCCTCGACACCCTTTCGGTCGAAAAATCCCGCACGGAACGGATGCGCGAATACGCCCTGAGCCTGATGGGACGCAAAAACTGATTCCGCCAACACCCCTGCGGCAAACGACGCAGGGACATCCCCCGCAAACGACACTATGCAACGCTCCGAGATAGAAATCATGGCCCCCGTAGGGTCTTACGAAGCACTGGCCGCAGCCATACAGGCCGGGGCGGACTCGGTATATTTCGGCGTCGGGAAGCTCAACATGCGCTCGGCGTCGGCTGCGAATTTCACGCTCGACGACCTGGCGAAGATCGTCGCCACGGCACACGCCGCAGGGGTCAAGGCCTACCTCACGGTCAACACCATCGTCTACGAGGACGAGATGCAAACCGTCCACGAGGTAATCGACCGCGCCAAGGCCGAAGGCATCGACGCCATCATCGCCACCGATTTCGCGGCGATACTCTATGCCCGGCGCATCGGGGTCGAAGTGCATATTTCGACCCAGAGCAACATTTCGAATTCCGAAACCGTGAAGTTCTTCTCGCAGTGGGCCGACACGGTGGTGCTGGCACGCGAACTGACGCTCGAACAGGTGGCGCAAATACACCGCCAGATCGTCGAGAACGACATCCGGGGCCCGCGCGGCGAGCTGGTCGAAATCGAAATGTTCGCCCACGGCGCATTATGCATGTCGATTTCGGGTAAATGCTACCTCTCGCTCTACGAAACCAACTGCTCGGCCAACCGCGGCGCCTGCCGCCAGCTGTGCCGCCGCAAATACACCGTCACGGACACCGAGACCGGTGCGGCGCTGGACATCGACGGGCGCTACGTCCTCTCGCCCAAAGACCTCTGCACGGTCGATTTCCTCGACCGGTTCATCGGCTCGGGTGTGCGGGTGCTGAAGATCGAAGGGCGTGCACGCGGCGCGGAATACGTCAAGCGCGTGGTGGAATGCTACGACGAAGCGCTGCGCGCGATCGAAGCCGGCACCTACACCCCCGCCCTGGCCGCCGGGCTGAAGGAGCGGCTCGCCACGGTCTTCAACCGCGGATTCTGGGAAGGCTACTACGCCGGGCGCCCCGTGGCCGAACACAGCCAACATTACGGCTCGGCCGCCACGCGGCGCAAGGTCTATGTAGGCAAGGTAACGAACTTCTACAAAAGAATATCGGTGGCCGAGGTACTGGTCGAAGCCGCACCGCTGTCCGTGGGCGAGGATATTTTCTTCATGGGTGCCACTACCGGCATCGCCGAACAGACGCTCGCCGAGCTGCACGACACCGACGGCACCCCGGCGCAATCCGTGGCACAGGGCACCCTCTGCGCCGTGCACACCGACACCCCGATCCACCGCGGCGACCAGCTCTACAAATTCGTCGACGCGGAATAGACCCGGCTGTCAGGACAATATTCATTACAAGAAACGCCTCCGGGCGTTTTTTTGTTACGGTTTCCCTGCGATCAGACAGATGAAAAGCTGCTTATCATAAAATTTTTATCGAAAAACAATAAATTTTATTTGTTTTTCAAAATTTCTTTCGTAAGTTTGCAGTGTCAAAAACAAAAAGACACCCACTATGGAAATCGAAAAAGTCATCCGCATCCTGGCCATTTTCATCACCGTGGCAGCCTTTGCAATCAAAGTAGCCACGCACCTGATGTTTCCCGGGGCGTCGCACACCGGCGACATCCCGATCCTGATCCTGTTGACCCTCTCGGTCTGCGGCATCTGGCGGGACGCCTTGCGCACGAAAAAGCAGAACGAAAATCCAAACGAATAAACCCCATGAAAAAACTCCTCATGTTCGCCGCCACGGCAGCCATACTGGCCGCCTGTACACCCAAGACAGCCCCCGAGCTGCCTTTGGAAACCTTCTTCCGCAATACGGAAAAAACCGGGTACCAAATATCGCCCGACGGAAAATATTTCTCCTACATGGCGCCTTACGAAAGCCGCCGCAACATCTTCGTACAACCTGTCGACGGCAAGGACGCCGTGCGCATCACCTCGGAGACAGAGCGCGACCTGGCCGGGTATTTCTGGGCCAACAACAACCGCATCCTCTACCTGAAAGACACCGGCGGCGACGAAAATTTCCAACTCTACGGCGTTGACATCGACGGCAGCAACCCGAAGGCCTATACGGCCATCCCGGGCGTGCGGACACAGATCATCGACCCGCTCGAGGAGATCGACTCGCTGATGATCATCGGCACCAACCAGCGCAACCCGATGATCTTCGACCCCTACCGCCTGAACCTCAACACGGGCGAGATGACGATGCTGTGCGAGAATCCCGGCGACATCCAGGGCTGGCAGACCGACCATGACGGCAAGCTGCGCGTGGCCTATGCCATCGTCGACGGCGTGAACACGCAGATCCGCTACCGCGAAACCGAAGCCGAGCCTTTCCGCCCCGTACTGACGACCAACTTCAAGGAAGGCGTTTCGTTCGCCACTTTCACCCCGGACAACAAGCTGGTCTACGCCATCACCAACCTCGGGCGCGACAAATCGGCACTCGTGCTGATGGATCCGGCGACCTGCGAGGAGCTGGAACAACTCTACACCAACGACAAATACGACCTGCGCGGCATCTGGTACAGCGATGCACAGAAAAAATTGCAGGGTGTTTCGTACGAAGGCCACAAAGGCGTGAGGCGCCATTTCTTCGACAAGGCGACGGGCGAGATGTTCGGCCGCATGGAGAAACACCTGCGCGGTTACGAAGTCGGCATCAGCGGCTGGAACAAGGCCGAAGACAAATATATCGTCTATGCGGGCGGCGACCGCACGATGGGCGCCTACTACCTCTACGACGTGAAAGCCGACACGATGACCAAACTGGCCGACCTCGCACCTTGGATCGAGGAGCAGCAGATGGCCGAGATGACACCGGTTACCTATACCTCGCGCGACGGCCTCGAAATCGAGGGCTACCTCACGCTGCCCGTCGGCAAAACGCTTCACAACGCCAAGAACCTGCCCGTAGTGGTCAATCCGCATGGCGGCCCGTGGGCCCGCGACTCGTGGGGATTCAACCCCGAGGTGCAGTTCCTCGCCAACCGCGGTTACGCCGTACTGCAGATGAACTTCCGCGGTTCGACCGGCTTCGGACGCAAATTCACAGAAATCGCCTACGGCAAGTGGGGCCAGACCATGCAGGACGACATTACGGACGGCGTGAACTGGCTGATCGAAAAAGGCATCGCCGATCCCGCGAAGATCGCCATCTACGGCGGCAGCTACGGCGGTTACGCCACGTTGCAGGGTATCGTCAAGGATCCCGACCTCTATGCCTGCGCCGTGGACTACGTGGGCGTATCGAACCTCTTCTCGTTCCTGCAAACCATCCCTCCCTACTGGAAACCGATGCTCGACATGATGTACGAGATGGTCGGCAATCCCGAAAAGGACGCCCAAATGCTGCGCGAAAACTCCCCGGCACTCAACGCCGAACGGATCAAAACCCCGCTGCTGGTGGTACAGGGCGCCAACGACCCCCGTGTGAACATTAACGAGAGCAACCAGATGGTCAACGCCCTGCGCAAACGCGGCGTGCATGTCGACTACATGGTCAAGGACAACGAGGGACACGGCTTCCACAACGAGGAAAACCGCTTCGATTTCTACCGCACGATGGAGAAATTCCTCGGCAAATACCTCAAGGGCATCGAACCCGAGGGCGAAATCGTCCCCGAAGACAGCCGAAGGTAAACCGTATGCGACACCCAATCCCTAAAACGAACACAGCCAATTTTTAAAATAAAAAGTTCAAATTCATAGTTGTGTGACGGAGGCCCGGATAATCCCGGGCTTCCGTTTTTTACAGCACAGGAAAGGGGGGGGGGGCACGGACAGCCTCACCTACGGCAGCAGCCGGAGGCGCGGGCGCCGCCAAAACGCAAAGCGCTGAGAGGGGGGTCCGACGGCAGCATCCGACGACAGACACGCTGCGGGCAGTCAGAAGCATCCCCGAAACCGGCGGCGAGCCCTTTCCCGCAACCCGGCCGATCCAGCTACAACCAGCCTTCGGGCCGCCCCGAATTTGAATTGAGCCGCGATTACATTATCTTTGTCCCTGCAATGAACGCCGCACCCCATATCGCACGACCTGACGACGGGCTTCCGATGCCCCGCCGCCTGTGGGCCATCCTGGCCGTAGCGTTCGGCGTCTCGCTGTCGGTGATCGACAGCGCCATCGCCAACGTCGCCCTGCCCACCATCGGGCTGGAACTGGGGATCTCGTCGGCCGACTCGATCTGGATCGTCAACGCCTACCAGCTGGCCATCATGATCTCGCTGCTGTCGTTTTCGGCATTGGGCGACGTGGTGGGCTACCGCAAAGTCTATATCGGCGGCCTGATGCTCTTCACCGTGGCCTCGGTGGGCTGCGCCCTTTCGACATCACTCCCGACGCTGGTGCTGGCGCGCGTGATGCAGGGGTTCGGCGCCGCGGCCGTCACATCGGTCAACACCACGCTTATCCGCATCATCTACCCCAAGGCGCAACTGGGACGCGGCATGGGCATCAACGCCACGGTCGTCGCCGTGTCGTCGGTCGCCGGGCCTACGCTGGCTGCGGGCATCCTCTCCGTCGCCGAGTGGCCGTGGCTCTTCGCCGTGAACATCCCCATCGGGCTGGTGGCGCTGTGGCTGAGCCGCCGCTTCCTGCCGGACAATCCCGTGCGGGTGAGCGCACGCCGTTTCGACTGGCGCGACGCCGTAATGAACGCCCTGACCTTCGGCTTGCTGATGGCTTCGGTCGAAGGGTTTTCGCACGGGCTTGACCCGCGACTGCTCACCCTGGGCATCGCAGCGCTGCTCATCGTCGGGTTCTTCTTCATCCGCAGCCAGCTGCGCGAGCCCTATCCGATCCTGCCGTTCGACCTGCTGCGCATCCCGATCTTTTCGGTTTCGGTCGTCACGTCGATCTGCTCGTTCCTAGGGCAAATGCTGGCCATGGTAGCGCTGCCGTTCTACCTGCAACACGAATTCGGCTACGACGAAGTGGCGACAGGGCTGCTGATGACCGCATGGCCGGCCGTGATCATGGTCGTGGCTCCCGTGGCCGGAATGCTCATCGAGCGCATCCACGCCGGACTGCTCGGCGGGACGGGGCTGACGGCCATGGCCGCGGGACTGTTCCTGCTGGCATTCCTGCCCGAACACCCCGTACCGGGCGACATCGTATGGCGGCTGGTGCTCTGCGGTGCCGGCTTCGGGCTTTTCCAGTCGCCCAACAACAGCATCCTGATCGCCTCGGCTCCGCCCGAGAGGAGCGGAAGCGCCAGCGGCATGCTCGCCACGGCGCGTCTCATAGGCCAGACCACGGGCGCGGCCCTGATGGCGCTGCTGTTCCACATCGTCCCCGACGACAGCACCCACACGGCACTCCTGCTCGCCGGCGGGTTCGCACTCACAGGAGCCGTCGTCAGCCTTACCCGCATCCGGCTACCGCTGCCCGAAGGGTTGGCCCGGCAGAAGAAATAACCCCCGGCAGGCAGAACGGCGGACGCTCCGGCAGGTATCCGCCACCGCCCGTGCAACCCGGCACGGCACGCACGGCAAACACACAAGACAACCACACAAACAACAGCATACAACAACACTAATCCCGGCATGAAATACCCCTTGCTCCTCGCCGTCCTGTTCTCCTGCATCGGGATGGCGCCCGCACGACAAACCCCGCCTTCACCCTCCGATACGGTACAACGTGCAACGGCCGCTCTGCAAACCGACAATGCATCGATCTGCACCCCGCACGCAACCGGCGCGGAGACACCCCCTACACTGCACCCCGACACCGCACAACCATCCGCCCGGACGCAATTCATCCGCCCGCCCTACCTGCGGCCCGGCGACACGGTGGGCATCGTCACCCCGGCGCGGAAACTGTCGGAGAAGGCCGACACGGCAAAAGTGCGCGAACGCTTCGAATCGTGGGGACTGAAGGTTAAGTTCGGGCCGCATACCGCCGACCGCGAGCAACCCTATTTCGCAGGTACCGATGCCCAGCGCGCCGCCGACCTGCAGGCGATGATCGACGACCCCGGCGTAAAAGCCGTCGTCAGCTTCCAGGGCGGTTACGGCTCGGTACGGCTGCTGCCGCTCATCGACCTCAGCCGCCTGCGCGAGCATCCTAAATGGGTCGTCGGGTTCAGCGATGTGACAATGCTCCACCTGGCACTGGGACGGCTGGGCGTTGAGAGCCTCCATGCCACCATGCCGGGCAAGTTCCGCTTCGGGAGCGAGGAGACCGCCGACGCGATCGTCTCCGACGAAGCGCTGCGCAGTGCTCTGCTGGGACTGCGGCAGCGTATCGACACCGGCCCACACCCGCTCAACTGCCCGGGCACGGCCCGCGGACGCCTCACGGGCGGCAACCTTGCGATCGTCTGCTCGTCGCTCGGCACACCCGAGGAACCCGACTTCGACGCCCCCACGGTGCTCTTCATCGAGGAGGTCGGCGAACACATGTACCGCCTCGACCGCATGATGCAGCAACTCGCCCGGAGCGGAAAGCTCGCCAAATGCAAAGCCATCCTCGTCGGGCATTTTTCCGACATGACCGGACAAAAACATTTCGGCATCACCGACCCCTACGACATCGTTGCGCAATACGTGCGGCCGCTGGGAATCCCGGTCGTCTTCGGCCTGCCCACGGGGCACGAAGACCCCAATGTGGCGCTCTACATGGGGCGCGAAGTCACCGTCACGGTGGGCGAAACGGGTGCCGTCATCGAATTCTGACGAAGGAAGCGGGGCGCAGCGGAACGGCCCGGCTCCGCCCGGACAGCAGGGCGGCGGGGCAACCGCCCCGGGCAAAGCCGCCGGGCTGCGGCGGAGCGGCGAAAGCCTTCCGCCCCCGGCACCGCCGCAAACCAGTCCCGTCCCTCTGCCGCACGGTCGTAAAACCAGCCTTTCTGCCGCTTGCCGGCGGATACACCGCCCGCCCCGAACGACGGCAGACGTCCCGCTACGCAAAAGCCGTACGCTCCGGGCCATCGCCCTCCGCAAAAAATAAACCCGTCGGGGAACGGGCTTGCCATATTTTTACTATTTTTGTAAAAGGTGGGATATGTAACCCTGCAAAAGGCGCGGGAAACCGTTCCCGGAAACGAAATACGGATTATCGGAAATCTAAAACACTACGCATATGTTCTCAGCAAAAACCTACGCCGCGCGCCGCAACATGCTGCGCACCAAAATCGGGTCGGGCATCGTCCTGTTCCCGGGCAACCCCCTGTCACCCAACAACTACCCGAACAACGCCTACTATTTCCGGCAGGATTCGTCGTTCCTTTACTATTTCGGGCTGAACATCCCCTCGCTGGCGGGCCTGATCGACGCCGACACGGGCGAAGAGGCACTCTACGGCGACGATTTCACGGTCGAGGACATCATCTGGACAGGCCCGCAGCCCACGTTGCGCGAGCTGGGCGCAAAGGTCGGCATCGCGGCGACACACCCCCTCTCCGAACTCGAGAAACGGCTCCGCAAAGCCATTTCGCTGGGGCGCAAAATCCATTTCCTGCCTCCCTACCGCGGAGAGACTAAGCTTTGGCTGTCGTCGCTGCTGGGTATCAAACCCACACTGCTGCACGACTACAAGTCGGTAGACCTGATGTTCGCCGTGGCCGAAATGCGCGAGAAAAAGAGCGCCGAGGAGGTCGAGGAGATGGAGCGCGCATTCCAAATCGGCTACAAGATGCACACGCTGGCCATGAAGATGTGCCGCCCGGGCGTCGTCGAGCGCGAAATCGCAGGTGCCATCGAAGGCGTCGCCAAATCCTACGGTTCGGGCGTGTCGTTCCCGTCGATCGTCTCGCAACACGGCGAAACGCTGCATAACCTCAACGCCGACGGCGTATTGGAGGAAGGGCGTCTGCTGCTGTGCGACGCGGGCGGCGAAACGGTCGACAACTACTGCTCCGACCACACCCGCACCTACCCCGTAAGCGGGAAATTCACGCAGAAACAGAAGGATGTCTACAACATCGTGCTGGCGGCACACGACCATGTGGCCGACATCGTCAAACCGCACATGATGTACTCCGAGATACACAACGCCGCCTACACGACGCTGGCCGAAGGGCTTGCCGGAATAGGGCTGATCAAGGGATCGGCAGCCGACGCCGTGGCCGCGGGTGCCATGACGATGTTCATGCCCCACGGGCTGGGGCACGGGCTGGGCATGGACGTGCACGACTGCGAGGCGATGGGCGAGCGGAGCTTCGACTTCTCCTCGATCGCCCAACGCGCCGCCAAGTCCGCGACTTGCATTTACCGTGCGGCGTGGCGCCTCGAACCGGGGACGGTGATGACCGACGAACCGGGGCTCTACTTCATCCCAGCGCTGATCGACAAATGCCGGGCCGAGGGCCTTTACAAGGGGATCGTCGATTACGACGCCCTGGAGGGCTACCGCGACTTCGGCGGCATCCGCATCGAGGACGACATCCTTGTGACGGAAAGCGGGAGCCGTATGCTGGGCGACAAGAAGATACCCGTCACGGTCGAGGAGCTCGAAGCAGTCGTAGGCCGGTAAGGTGAAACGGATTTTCATTTTCCCGACCATCGAGGAGGCCAAGGCGTTCATCCTCACCGAGCCTCGCGACCCGGTATTCGTCGGCGGGGTGGGCATGGCCGAAATCGCGGCGGCGACGCTGCGCGCCGTGAAAGCCAAAAAGCCGCAGTTGGTGGTGCTGGCCGGCATTACCGGTGCCTGTGACCGGACATTGCGGCGCGGCGAGGTGGTCGAAGTGGTCACCGAACGCATAGCGGGCATCCCCGAGCGTTACGCCCGCGAATACGAGACCTCGGGCCCCGACCTGGGGCTGCCCCTTGCAGCCGGGGTCACTGTCAGCCGTTCGGGCGACGGAGCCGCGGCAAAGGACGGGCCGAAAAGCGCGGCGGAAGGCACCGGGCACGCGGCAGGGGACGCCGGATTCGCGGAGCCGCACCCCGGATTTACGGCAGACGACAGGGCGGGACACGCAGCGGAAGGCACCCATCACCAGACGCCGGAAGGAAACCCGGAGGACACACCGGGCGGGTACCTGCCGGAAGTGGAGAACATGGAAGGCGCAGCCTTTTTCGCCGTATGCGACGCGCTGGGCGTCGCGTGCTGCCAGATACGTGCCGTGTCGAACTACGTCGGCGAACCCTTCGGCCAGTGGGCCGTGGAGGAGGCCGTCGGGAACCTGACGGAAAAGTTAAACCAAATATTCGAAAGCAATGAATAAAAATTGGATGCTCTGGGCGGGACTGATCCTGATACTGGTCGTCTTCATCCTGGTCTGGCAATTCGCCCCCGCCATCCAGCGGTGGCTGGCCAACGTATTTATCGACATCATCGTCCTCGTGCTGACTTTTGCCGCCGGATGGCTGCTGGGCCGTTTCGGGGGTAAACGCAACCGCAGCGACAACGAGAAAAACGCCCGCAACATCACCGAGGCGCAGAAACGGTGAGGCTGAAGCTGCATATCTCGCCGTGCCCGAACGACACTTTCATGTTCGACGCGCTCGTTAACGGCCGCATCGACACGGGCAGCCTGCGCTTCGAGGTCGAATACCACGACATCGAGGAGCTGAACCGCGGTGCCGGGCTGGGACGTGCCGACATCAGCAAGATAAGTTGCGCCGTGCTGCCCGCCATCGCGGAACATTACGCGCTGCTCGACAGCGGTGCGGCACTCGGACGCGGCAACGGGCCGTTGCTGGTACGCCGCGCAGGCGATACGCGGCCGATACGCCGCGTGGCCGTCCCGGGGCTGCACACTACGGCCAATGCCCTGATGGGCAAACTCTTCCCCGAAATCGAAGAGCGTACACCGCTGCTCTTCTCCCGAATCGCGGCTGCCGTCGAGCGGGGCGATTTCGACGCCGGAGTACTTATCCATGAGGGCCGCTTCGTCTACCGTGAACGGGAACTGGAACTGGTCGCCGACCTAGGGCAGTTGTGGGAACACCGGACGGCGCTGCCGCTGCCGCTGGGCGGGATCGCAGCCCGGCGCAGCCTGCCGGACGAGGTGCGGCACGAGGCCGAACGCCTGCTGCGCACAAGCATCGAATACGCCTTCACACATCCCGAAGCTTCGCGCACCTATATAAAACAGCACGCACAGGAGCTGGATGACAAGGTGATCGACGCACATATCGCGCTCTTCGTGAACGGATATTCGCTCTCGCTGGGCGACGAAGGCCGCCGTGCCATCGAGGCACTGACGGGGGTGATCCCCTGAGCAACCGCCGGCCACCTCCAACACGTTCCGTCATGAAGTCCGTTTTATTATTGTTTCCGCTCCTGATCGCCGCAATTCGTGCAACGGGCGAGGCGCCCCTGTGGCAGGCCGCCAACGGGAGTCGGGTACGCTTCCTCGGGCTGCGGACATTCGACAATCCCGTCGTCGTAGGGATGGAAAAGAACGGCAACAAAACCACCCTCCGCAGGAAAACAGCCGGCGGGGCGGGCGGTTACGAGCCCGGGAAAATCGCGGCGGACGAGAGCAAAGCCCTCGGCAGGCAGGCATGGCTGGAGTACATGGCCCGGTTGCAAAAGGCCGGCTGCAGGCAGATGGATACGACAGACAAAGGCCTGATGGGTTTCGACGGCTCGCAATGGATCCCGGGAGTAAATCCGAACGGACAATATCTCGTCATCGACCGATGGCGCGGATGCGGTATCCGGGAATTGTGCCTGCCGCTCTTCCGGCTGACCTGAATGGAAATACCCGGCAACGACATATATTAGGAAACGCCCCGGCAACCCGGAACATACAGCCTACGGCGACAACGAACTATTACGAAGCAACCCCAAACCCCGCAATATCCCATGTACCGCACGACAAACCGACCCAACACCCGTATCGAAGTGGCCGACGCACTGCGCGGCATCGCCGTGGCAGGGATCATCCTGTTTCACGCCCGCGAGCATTTCAACCTCTACTGGAGCGCCCTCGACCTGCCCCGCGCCGGATTCGGCAGCTGGGAACAGCCCGTGGCCGATATACTGGGATTCCTGCTTTCGGGCAAGATGTACGCCATCTTCGCATTGCTGTTCGGGCTGAGCTTCTTCATCCAGAGCGACAACCAGGCACAGCGGGGCAACGACTTTTCGCTGCGCTTCGCATGGCGCATGGTGCTGCTGTTCGGCATCGGGCTGGTCAACGCGGCGATCTACAACGGCGACGTACTGACCTACTACGCCCTTTTCGGGCTGCTGATGATTCCCATCGGCAAGCTCCCCAACCGATGGGTGTGGGTCATCGCGGCCCTGCTTTTCATCCAGCCGCTCGAACTCTGGCAGTATTTCAGCGGACATACGCTCTCGATCCGCGGCATCGAAGGCATGGAGACCCTCTATCCCACCCTCGCCACGGGCACCTTCGCCGAGAGCGCCCGCGTGAGCCTGCTCTACGGCCCGCTCAGTTCGTTCGGCTGGGGACTGGAACACGGACGCGGCACGCAGACGCTGCTGATGTTCGTATTGGGCATGCTGGCCGGCCGCTACCGGCTCTTCTACGACGAAGGGCAGCACAGACGCATCTGGGGCGGGCTGCTGGCCGTGGGCATCGCGGGCACGTGGCTCGTACCGTTCGAGGCGATGCGCAACCTGATGACGGCCACGGCGATCGTTTCGACGGTCGTCCTGCTGTGGTACGGCTGGCCGGGGTTCCGCCGGGCGCTGCACGGCATGACCTTCTTCGGGCGCATGAGCCTGACCAACTACCTGCTGCAATCGCTGCTCGGCACGGCGCTCTTCTACAACTGGGGGCTGGGGCTTTACCGCCACGTGGACGTGATCTACGGCACGCTGGCGGGCGTGGGGATCATCCTGGTACAGTATCTCTTCTGCCGCCTCTGGCTACGGCGCCATACGCACGGCCCCGTCGAATGGGTGTGGAAAAAGCTCACATGGATCGACCTCCCGCTTTTCGACCGTAAAATCGCCTCCTGAGGGCGATTTTTTCGTGTCGCCGTTTGGTTATCCCGATTTTTTTGTATATTTATAGTCGGCTAATCGGAAAATGCTCCGCAGCACGACTTTCCGTTCCGGGAACCCGGCTCCGCGAAGTACTCCCGACGATGCCCCGCACCACCGCAAAACCTTAAAACCATACGGGAATATGAAAAACTATTCAGCAAAAGAAATTAAAAACATCGTACTCATCGGCGCGCCCGGCACGGGAAAAACTACCCTTGCCGAAGCGATGGCCTTTGAGGGTAAGGTCATCGACCGCAGGGGTAGTATCGAGGCGAACAACACGCTCTCGGACAATACGGATATCGAGCACGAATACAAACGCTCGATCTATTCCACGATCCTCTTCACCGAATTCATGGATCGCAAGCTGAACATCATCGACTGCCCGGGCTCGGACGACTTCTGCGGAAGCCTCTTCTCGGCATTCAAGGTAGGCGACGTGGGCGTATTCCTGTTCAACGCACAGAACGGCTGGGAAGTCGGCAGCGAGATCCAGGCCCGCTATGCACGCCTGCTGAAAAAGCCCGTCATCGGCGTGGTGAACCAGCTCGATGCCGAGAAAGCCAATTTCGAAGCCACGATCGAGTCGATCAGGGCCGCATCGCGCGTGAAGCCCGTCATCGTACAGTACCCCGTCAACCAGGGGCCTGAGTTCAACGCCTTCATCGACGTACTGCTGATGAAGATGTACCGTTTCAAGGACAACGACGGCCACCGCGAGGAGCTGGAGATTCCCGCCGACGAGATGGACAAGGCGCAGGAACTGAACAAGGAGCTGGTCGAAATGGCCGCCGAACACGACGAGGCGCTCATGGAGCTCTACTTCGACAAAGGTACACTCACGCAGGACGACATTCGTGCGGGTCTGAAAATCGGCGTTTCGAAACGCGAGGTGATGCCGATCTTCTGCACCAGCGGCAAGCGCGACATCGGCACCAAGCGCCTGATGGAATTCATCATCAACGTGGCACCCGGCCCGCTGAAGGCTCCGTGGTTCCTCTCGACCAAGGGCGAGGAGATCGCCGCCGACGAGACGGCACCCGCCGTGGCGTTCGTATTCAAGAGCCAGGTCGAACAGCATATCGGCGAGATCACCTATTTCCGCGTCATTCGCGGCAGGATCGCCGAGGGCACCGAGCTGGTAAATACCCGCACGGGCAACAAGGAGAAGATTTCGCAGTTGTTCGCCGTGGCGGGCAAGAACCGCATCAAGGTCACGGAGCTGTCGGCCGGCGATATCGGCTGCACGGTGAAGCTCAAGGGCACCCGCACCAACGACACGCTCTCGGCTCCTTCGGCACCGGTCAGCATCGAACCCATCGTCTTCCCCGAACCGCGCTACCGCGCCGCCGTGAAGGCCAAGGAGCAGAGCGACGAAGAGAAACTGGGCAAAGTCTTGAACGACGCCAAGTTCGAAGACCCGACGATTCTGGTCGAATACTCCAAAGAACTGAAACAGACCATCATCCAGGGTCAGGGAGAACACCACCTGAATATTCTGCGCACACGCATCGAGAAGGAGAACAAGCTCTCCTACGACTATATCGCACCGAAAATCCCCTACCGCGAGACCATCACCAAGGTTGCGCAGGCTGATTACCGCCACAAGAAACAATCGGGCGGTGCCGGGCAGTTCGGCGAGGTGCATATGATCATCGAACCCTACTACGACGGCATGCCCGAGCCCAAGAACTACAAGGTTCCCGGCAAGGGCGACATGATCGTGAACCCCAAGACCAAGGAAGAATACGACCTGGCATGGGGCGGCAAATTGCAATTCTACTCGGCGATCGTGGGCGGCGCTATCGACGCACGCTTCATGCCCGCCATCCTGAAGGGTATCATGGAGAAGATGGACGAAGGCCCGCTGACGGGTTCCTACGCCCGCGACATCCGCGTGGTGGTATACGACGGAAAGATGCACCCGGTGGATTCGAACGAAATCTCCTTCAAACTGGCGGCGCGCAACGCCTTCAAGGAGGCTTTCCGCAACGCGGGGCCCAAGATCATGGAGCCGATCTACAATGTCGAGATACTCGTCCCGAGCGACTACATGGGCGCCGTGATGTCCGACTTGCAGAACCGCCGTGCGATGATCGCCGGAATGGAGTCCGACAAGGGCTTCGACCGTCTGAACGCCATGGTTCCGCTGGCTGAACTATACCGCTACTCGACGACACTCTCGTCGCTGACGTCGGGCTCGGCCACCTATACCATGAAATTCTCGTCCTACGAGCAGGTGCCGGCCGACGTGCAGGACAAGCTGCTGAAGGCTTACACCGATACCGACGACGAATAATCCCCGGCAGCGGAGAAATACAGCGGGCGGGCAATCCCCCTTCCGGACAGGGGCGGGCACGATTGCCCGCCCTTTTTCGCCGTCCGGGAACCGGCAGTCCCCGCCTCCGCCCACCGGCGCTCCGCACGCCCTGCGGTATGGCGTATGCCCCAATCCGCCCGGCATCCCGGCATATCCAGCGCGGCCGCAACGAACAGAGCCGCCTCATGTTAAGTTAATGTTAACAATCGGTGCCAAAACCGTTTCATCGGAAAAAATGGCGTAAATTTGTTCACAATTTGCACTAAACCCTAACATGAGCGAAATCTACACCGTAATCGTAGTTATTCTGGGAATCCTCGCCATTTCAGGTCTTTTCGTCGGCGTCACGAACGACGCAGTCAATTTCCTCAACTCTGCCATCGGCTCCAAGGCCGCTTCGATGCGGGTCATCCTCACCGTCGCCTCTGTCGGCATTATCGTCGGCGTAGTCACCTCGAGCGGCATGATGGAAGTGGCCCGAAGCGGCATGTTCAATCCCGGACTGTTCACATTCCACGAGGTCATGATGTTATACCTGGGCGTGATGTTCGCCAACATTATCCTGCTGGATCTCTACAACTCGTGGGGACTGCCCACCTCGACCACCGTCTCGCTGATCTTCTGCCTGCTGGGCTCGGCCATCGCCGTGTCGATCTACAAGATCTCGAACGACCCCGCGCTGGGCGTCGGTTCGCTCGGGCATTTCATCAACACCTCGCGCGCCATGGGTATCGTCTCGGCGATTCTGCTGTCGGTAGTCATCGCCTTCACCTGCGGTACGATCGTCATGTATATTTCGCGTACAATCTTCTCGTTTCGCTATACGGTGATCTTTCGCCGCTTCGGGTCGTTGTGGTGCGGCGCATCGCTTACGGCGATCATCTATTTCGCAGTCTTCAAAGGACTCAAATCGCTGCTTGCGGACAATGCCTTCGTCGGAATGGTCGACCGGCACCTGCTGCTGTCGCTCTTCATCTGCTGGGTGGCATGCTCCGTGCTGCTGTTCTTCATCCAACGGTTCAAGATCAACATCCTGCGCATCACGATCCTGTCGGGTACGTTCGCCCTGGCACTGGCTTTCGCGGGCAACGACCTGGTGAATTTCATCGGCGTACCCGTCGCCGGATTCGACGCCTTCTCGATCGCCAAGCATTCGGGTGACCCGCAGATGATGATGGGGGCACTCTCGGAAAACGTCCCGGCCAATTTCCTGATTCTGCTTGCCGCAGGGGCGATGATGATCCTCACGCTCTGGACTTCGAAAAAGGCCATGCACGTCTCCGAAACCGAGTTGTCGCTCTCCGCAGCGCAGGAAGACGAAGGCCCCGAACAGTACGGCTCGTCGGTCATGTCCCGTACGATTGTCCGCGCAGCGCTCAATATCAACGCCGGCATCGAACGGATCATCCCCGCACGCGTACGGGCAGCCGTCTCACACCGTTTCGAATACGAGGACATCGAACATAGCGGCGCCCCCTACGACATGATACGCGCTACGGTCAACCTCACGACCTCGGCCATGCTGATCGCCATAGCCACCTCGCTCAAACTCCCCCTTTCGACCACCTATGTCTGCTTCATGGTAGCCATGGGTTCGTCGCTCGCAGACCGCGCATGGGGCCGCGAAAGCGCCGTGTACCGCATCTCTGGCGTCATGACCGTCATCGCCGGGTGGTTCATCACGGCGCTGGGCGGATTCCTGATCGCCTTCGTCGTCGGACTTACCCTGATCTATGGCGGCACGATGGCCTTCGTTATCGTCACGGTACTCTGCGGCTACATGCTCATCCACAGCAATTTCCTCAAGAAAGGCAAGACATCCGCCGCCCCAGCCGCAGCCGGGGTGAAATCCCAGAGCACGGAAGACATCATCATCAACCTGCGCGACGAAGTATGCCGTACGATGGAGTCGGCGACAAAGATCTATGACCGTACGCTGATCGCCGTATTCAAGGAGAACCGCAAGGTGCTGCGCGACATGGTCAAAGAGTCGAACGACCTCTTCTACCAGTCGCGCGAGCGCAAATACACGCTGCTCCCCACCCTCAAGAAACTCCAGAGCAGCGATGTCAACACGGCCCACTACTACGTACAGGTGGTCGACTACCTCAACGAAATGACCAAGGCGCTGATGCACATCACGCGTCCGGCGTTCGAGCACATCGACAACAACCACGAAGGGCTTTCGAAGGAGCAGGCCAAAGACCTCATGTCGATCAACGACGACGTGGAGTCGATCTACCGCCATATCAACCAGATGCTGCGCGACGGCGATTTCTCCGAAATCGAGATGGTGCTCACGCTGCGCGACCAGTTGTTCGAGTCGATCGCCGAAGCCATTAAATCGGAGCTCTCGCGCATCAACGAAGCCCGCTCGAATACCAAGGCCAGCATGTTGTACCTGACGATCCTCACCGAAACCAAGAACATGGTGCTGCAATCGCGCAACCTGCTCAAATCACAGCAATACTTTCTCAAGCACCGCACGGGGCCGCAGAAGTGGATTAAATAACGACTACGTATAAATCCCTGCATTCCGTTTGCAGCGGGATAAAAGCAGACGCGGCAACGGGCGCCCGGAGCAGGCGGGCGGAAAGCGCAGCCGTTCGGGAAAAACCGCGAACGCTCCCCCCAAAACAGCTTGCAGATGGTTTTAGCTACCTTTTGTCACCCAAAGGTACTCGAGATTGCTTTTTTGCAGAGAAAACACATAAGCGCATCCTGCACGAAAGCACACGACAGGTTACACAAAAAAACGCATACGACATGGATATAGCACAGGCCAAGCGGCGGGAGAACATCGCCGAATACATTCTTTACCTCTGGCAGTTGGAAGACCTGCTGCGGGCGCTGCAATTCAGTCCCGAGGCGATCTTCTCGACACTGATCGCCCCCCGCAAGGACATCGCCGAGGAGCAGAAGCACGTCTACCTGCTGTGGTACATGGACATCGCCAACCTCCTGCACCAGGAAGGCAAGGACGAGAAAGGGCACCTGGAGCATACGCTCCACCTGATCGGCGACCTGCACGACCTGCACCTGCAATTGATGAAGCTGTCCGTCGGCGAACATTACCGCCAGACCTACGCGAAACTGGAGCCCGAGTTGCCTCGTCTGCGCGCCGTCGTGGGCAATCCCGGCATGAACGACACGGAACTCTGTTTCCGGGCACTCTACGCGGCGATGCTTTACCGCATCAAGGGCGAGGGTGACAAGCAGGCCGTCACCGACACGCTCGAATACATCTCGCCCGTCATCGCCAACCTGGCAGACATGTACGGCAAAGTCGAACGCGGAGAAATCGACCTGTTCAAGACCGACACGGCGAAATAGGCCGTTCCGGAGGCAACGCAGCCAGATAGCGCGCCCCGGCATCAGGGGAGCCGGATGCCGGCATCGGGCAACAGCCCCGCCACCGAAGACTCCGGCAGCCCGGGAGGGGCCAAGAGCCGCGCCAAATCACCTGCGACCGGCCTCCAAGCGAAAAAACGGACACCCACAAAGGCATCCGTTTTTATCTTGCGAACCGCAGCAGCGACGCGCCGGCCCTACTTTATATCCAACCCCATGATATAGTCGTTCATATAATATCCGTCACCGATCGGGAAATCGCCTTCGCGCAGTTTGCGCATCCCCATCCGCTCGTAAAAGTGCAGCGCCCGGTTGTTGCGGTTGACGTTCAGCTCCATGCGGCAAGGCGCAGGATGCACCGAACGGATATATTCCACAGCATGGCGGAACAGGAATTCCCCGGCGCCGATTCCCTGGAAGCGGGGAAGGACATAGATTTTCTGCAAATGGAAAAGGTCTTCGGCCTCGTGCTGCACCGAAAGGTAACCGCACGGTTCGCCGTCGGCCGAGGCGATGAACCAGGCGAACTCCCCGCACATCTCGCGCGCAAGCACCTCCGCCCCGTACATCCACTCCATCATATACTCCATCTGCGACGGAGTGATGATCCCACGGTAGGTCGCAGGGAACACCTCGTCGGCAAGGCGGCGTATCAGGGCGCAATCGGCCTCACAGGCCCATCGTATCGTCAGCATCATCTGAACCAATAAAAAAGGCCGGCACGAAAGCCGACCTCTTAGTCATTTTCCCGCAGGAATTAAGCGTACTTGAACGTCGACTCGTCCGATACGGTCAGCTTCTTGCGACCTTTTGCGCGACGTGCAGCCAGCACCTTGCGGCCGTTCGCCGTAGCCATACGGCTGCGGAAACCGTGCTTGTTGATTCTCTTCCGGCGCGAGGGCTGGTAAGTTCTCTTCATTGCCATAGCTATATAATTTTTGTTGTTTCAGACATTTTTACGGATTGCAAAAGTACAACAAAAAAGTTATCCGCAAAAATTTTTCAAGAAAATATTTCAAAAAGCCGGGTAAAAAGCATGAAATCTTTTTATCTTTGTCAACGAGAGAGTGGCCGCCGGCAAAGCAGCATGCCCGCACGGGGCATGTCCGCACGACAAGGGGCGGCTTACGGCGGGAAACGGTTCCTGCCGTTAATTTTCACGGATTATGGCGATTTTCAAAGTCGAAGGAGGCCACCGGCTCCACGGCAGCATCACGCCCCAGGGCGCCAAGAACGAAGCGTTGCAGATACTCTGCGCCACGCTGCTGACCCCCGAACGGGTCACGGTGCACAACATTCCCCAGATCCTCGACGTCATGCAGCTCATCGAACTGCTGCGGCGCATGGGCGTCGAGGTCGAACAACTCGCGGAGGATACATACAGTTTTTGCGCCCGCGAAATAGATTTCGACTACCTCCGCACGGAGGACTACCGGCAACGCTGCACGCGCCTGCGCGGCTCGGTGATGCTCATCGGCCCCATGCTGGCGCGCTTCGGCGTGGGTTACATACCCAAACCCGGCGGCGACAAAATCGGCCGGCGGAGGCTGGATACCCACTTCCTCGGGTTCCAGAAGCTGGGTGCGAAGTTCGATTTCGACATCGCCGACGAATTTTTCATGGTCGAAGGCCGCGAGTTGAAAGGAACCTACATGCTGCTGGACGAAGCATCGGTGACCGGTACGGCCAACATCGTGATGGCCGCCGTGATGGCCAAGGGCTTCACGACGATCTACAACGCCGCCTGCGAGCCCTACCTGCAACAGCTGTGCAAGATGCTCAACCGCATGGGCGCACGCATCTCGGGCATCGCCTCGAACCTGCTGACCATCGAGGGCGTCGAGTCGCTCGGCGGCACGGAGCACACGCTGCTGCCCGACATGATCGAGGTGGGCAGCTTCATCGGCATGGCCGCCATGAACCAGTCGGAACTGACGATCCGCAACGTATCGTTCGAGAACCTGGGCATCATCCCGGCGCAGTTCGCCCGCATGGGCATCCGTTTCGAGCAGCGTGACGACGACATCTATATCCCGCAGCAGGAACATTACAGCATCGACACCTTCCTCGACGGGTCGATCATGACGATCGCCGACGCCCCGTGGCCGGGGCTTACCCCCGACCTGCTGTCGATCTTCCTCGTGGTGGCGACGCAGGCCAAGGGTGCCGTGCTTATCCACCAGAAGATGTTCGAAAGCCGCTTGTTCTTCGTCGACAAGCTGATCGACATGGGGGCGCAGATCATCCTCTGCGACCCGCACCGCGCCACGGTCATCGGCCACGACCACCGCATCCGCCTGCGCGCTACGCGCATGACCTCACCCGACATACGTGCGGGTGTGGCGCTGCTGATCGCTGCCATGTCGGCCGAAGGGGTTTCGACGATCCAGAATATCGACCAGATCGACCGCGGCTACAAAGACATCGACGGGCGTCTGAACGCCCTCGGCGCACGGATTACCCGCATCGACGACTGCGAATAAGAGGGAAGGGCAAACGGCAGCGCCGCAGCGGGGAACAAGACTGAAACAAGATTAAGAAACACGATTGGGAACTTATGTTTTTGGAAAATGCCAGCCGCAAGGGCTGGATCGAAGTGATCTGCGGCTCGATGTTCTCGGGTAAGACCGAGGAGCTGATACGCCGCCTCAAACGCGCCAGGTACGCAAACCAGAAAGTCGAGATATTCAAACCCCGCATCGACGTGCGCTACTCGGAGGAGGAGGTGGTCTCGCACGACGCCAACGCCATCCGCTCCACGCCGGTCGACTCGCCGCGCAACATCCTGCTGATGACCTCGGAGGTCGACGTCGTGGGCATCGACGAAGCGCAATTCTTCGACGACAGCATCGTCGAGGTCTGCCGCGAACTGGCCGACAGCGGCGTGCGGGTCATCGTCGCAGGGCTGGACATGGACTACACCGGCAAACCCTTCGGGCCGATGCCAGCGCTGATGGCCACGGCCGAATATGTCACCAAGGTGCACGCCATCTGCGTCCGCTGCGGCAACCTCGCCCATCACTCGCACCGCCTCACACAGGACGAAAAGCTGGTCGTACTGGGCGAAACGGACTCCTACGAAGCCATCTGCCGACACTGCTTCAAAGAGCTGGTACGCGACAAGAAAGAGAAATAAGCGCAACGGGCTCGCACGGGGAACCGGGCACCTGCCAGCCTACACCAAGAAAAGCACACCGAGGGCTACAAACGCGCCACCGAAGGACATTTCAAACGTCGCATGGCCTATGCGGATCGCAGCCGGCAACAAGCCCGCCCTGCCGAAGCCTGCGAAGAATAGCGGACACACCTGCGGCCTACTGCGCAGCCTGCAGCGCAGCGATAAACCCGGGCCACAATACCCACAGGTTCTCGGTCTGCAACCAAAGTTCGCGCGCCTGCGCCTGCACGGAGGGACGTTCGCCCTCGATATCCCGCAGGTAAGCATCGTCGGCAGGGTGCTCGGCGGCCGTAAATTCCCGGAAGAAAGGCGCAAACCGCGTCTTGAAATGCAGCAACTCCCCTTCGGGAAGCGTCCCTTCACGACGGAATGCCGACCAGAGCAGCAATATCCCGCGGCTGGCACATTTGTCCGAAACGTCGTTTATCACTTCGTCGAACAGTTCCTGCTCGTCCATCGCCAGGTAATCGAACGCCAAGAGTTCGCTCCCCTCGAGGTGGTCTTCGGGATCCAGCTCCAGGAGCATCTCCAGCAGCGCCGCAGACATCTCGAAATCGTTGATCAGAAAGTGGTCGATGGCCGAGGCACGGATCAGTTCGAGCGCAGACTGCGAATTGCGGTGGCTCCATTCGAGGTTGATCTCTTCGTCTTCGGGCAGCAACCCCGCAAGCCGCTGGAATGCCTGGTAACGTTCATTGCAGGCATCTTCGACATTCCCCGCGGCCTCCAGCTCACGGGTGTGTGCCAAAACCCTGGTGAAATTATACGGCCCGTCGCCGACGATTTCGAAAGTCTGGTCGGGCGTGGGGTTAAGATATGCTTTTTGCATCGCGGCGCATTTTAAAAATCATGGTTATCAGTATAGCGAGTGTCAGCGCGCCGCCCAGCAGGTAGGCCGCTGCCCGGTCGCGCATGCCGCACATAAGCGGCGATATAAAGACATAGGACATGCAGACGTAGGTCATGACCAGCGCCGGCAGGAGCCCCACCCAGCGGTTGCGGCCCCGTTTGTTCAGGTAGGCCGTAATCATCCACAGCGTGACCATCGCCAGTGTCTGGTTCATCCATGCGAAATAGCTCCACATGGCCTCGAACGGCAGGCAGAAAATAATGACCAGCCCCGCAGCGAAGAGCGGGATGCTGATATAGATTCGCTTGCGCAGGCTGCGCTGTTCGAGCCCCATGAAATCGGCCACGATCAGCCGTGCCGAACGGAACGCCGTATCGCCCGAGGTGATGGCGCAGGCCACAACCCCGAAGATCACCAGTCCGGCCAGCACTTCGCCCAGCGTAGTGCGGGCGATGACATCGACCATCACGGCCGCCTGCCCGCCATACTCCGCAATCGCGGCATTCAGCCCGGAGGCACCGTTCCAGAAGGCCATGGCGATGGCCGCCCATATCAGCGCGATGATGCTCTCGGAGATCATGGCGCCGTAAAACACGGGGCGGGCCTGCCGTTCGGAACGCAGGCAGCGTGCCATCAGCGGCGACTGGGTCGCATGGAAGCCCGAAATAGCGCCGCAGGCGATGGTCGTAAAGAGCATCGGCAGGATCGGGAACCGCTCCGGGTCGGCAATGCAATTTTCCAGGGAGGTAAACTCGGGGATCGTATATTTGCCGCTGAAAAGCAATACGGCGAGGATTCCCAGCGCCATGAAAAGCAGTGCGCAGCCGAAAACCGGATAGATACGGCCGATGATCTTGTCCACGGGCAGCAACGTCGCCACGATATAATAGATCAGGATAACGCCCAGAATGATGAGCAGCAACCACGAGAAACTGCCGAAGGCAATACCCGACAGCGCCGGGGCCTCGATGCGGTTGGCGATCAGCGAAGCGGGCTGCGACAGGAAGACAGCGCCGACGAGCACCATCAGCCCCACGGAAAAGATGCGCATAAGTTGTTTTATCCCCGGCCCGAGGTAGGTGCCGACGGTCTCGGGCAAACTCGCACCGTTGCTGCGCAGCGAGACGATCCCGGCGATGAAGTCGTGCGCCGCCCCCATGAAGATACCGCCGAAGGTAATCCACAGGAATGCCACGGGGCCGTATGCCGCCCCCAGCACGGCACCGAAAATCGGCCCCAGCCCCGCGATATTGAGCAGCTGTATGAGGAAAGTCCTCCACATCGGCATCGGGATATAATCCACTCCGTCGAACGACGTGGCCGAAGGCACAGGCCGCGCAGCATCCACGCCGCACAGGCGTTCGAGATAGCGTCCGTAGGTGAAATATGCTGCCACGAGGAGCCCCAGGCACCCCAGGAAAGTAATCATAACCCGGTCTGTTTTCGGTTAGTTTTGACGCGAATATAGCAAGAAATGCGAGAATTTTCCGAAAATTGTTGCGAGAAAAATATTTTTTTCAGATATTTGCAATCCCAAAGAGAGCTTAATGTTCTCGGCAAGCCGAAATAGCTCAGTTGGTAGAGCGTTTCACTCGTAATGAAGAGGTCCCGGGTTCAAGTCCCGGTTTCGGCTCGGAAAGGTCGCCATACGGCGACCTTTTTTCGTTATAAGGCCTTGCGAACCCGAATTTTTTATACTTTTGTTGCGCAATGGTTCGCAAAGGGGTTCCGCAACCCCCTGACCGATTAAAAGGGAATGCCGTGAAAATCGGCAACAGTTCCCTCTGCTGTGAGTTCCTGCCACCCGAAATGGCACAACAAGTCCTGACAATCTTTTGCCACTGGCCCCAGTCCGGCCGGGAAGGCGTCTCGACGGGAACGAGTCAGAAGACCTGCCGTTGCAATGATTTTACAATCCAGGGGAATGGATCGTGATCGGCATGAAGAGCCTGCCGGCAAGGCATATTCCCGGATGTAAAATCAGTTTGACAAATACGAAGGCCGCACCGGACGTCCGATGCAGCCGGCCGTAGCCCCGCACCAGGGAAGAGGAGGGGCCGGTCGTTTCTTTAATTTTCGACGCATGAAACGGATTTTACGACATATCCTGCCCGTGATCCTGTGCCTGCCGGCACTGGGCGGCTGCATGAAGTGGGACTACGCAGACATGGAAGAGTTCGCCGCGACGGGGCCGGGGTTGTTCATCACCAACGAGGGAAATTTCCAGTACGGTAACGCCACGCTCTCCTATTACGACCCGGCAACGAAAAAGGTCGAGAACGAGGTTTTCTACCGTGCCAACGCCATGAAGCTGGGCGACGTGGCACAGTCGATGACCATCCACAACGATCTGGGATGGATCGTCGTGAACAATTCTCATGTCGTCTTCGCAATCGACCTCCGTACATTCAAGGAGGTGGGCCGCATCACGAACCTCACCTCGCCGCGGTACATCCACTTCGTCTCCGACGAAAAGGCCTATGTGACCCAGCTTTGGGACAACCGCATTTTCATCGTCAACCCCAGGCGGTACGAGATCACGGGCTACATCGAGTGTCCTGGCATGACGCCCGGATCGGGATCGACCGAGCAGATGGTACAGTACGGTCAATACGTCTACGTGAACTGCTGGTCGTACCAGAACCGGCTGCTGAAGATCGACACCCGAACCGACAGGGTGGTGGACGAACTGGTTGTCGGCGTACAACCCACATCGCTGGTACTGGATGCCAACGACAAGCTGTGGACGATCACCGACGGCGGTTACGAAGGCAGCCCCTACGGATATGATGTTCCGGCACTGTACCGCATCGACGCCGCCTCGTTCCGCCTGGAAAAGCAGTTCCGTTTCAGAGAGGGGGATGCACCCTCAGAAGTGCAGCTCAACGGCACGCGCGACACGCTGTACTGGATCAACAAGGATGTCTGGCGCATGCCCGTGGCTGCCGAGCAGCTCCCGGCGCGCCCGTTCCTCGAATACCGGGAGACGAAATATTACGGGCTGACGGTCGACCCGGACAACGGCGACGTTTACGTGGCCGACGCCATCGACTACCAGCAGCAGGGGATCGTCTACCGCTATACGGCCGACGGCGACGCGGTAGACGAATTTTACGCGGGCGTTACCCCGGGCGCCTTCTGCTGGAAACGATAACCCGACAAACACGCGAAGCAATGAAGAGACTCCTAATCCCGCTGTTCAGCATCGCCCTCTGGTGGAGCGCCGCCGCCCAGGACAAGGCGCAGTCGGACGGAGGGTGGTGGAATGAGAATCCGTCGCTGGTGTTGCCCATCCGCGCAGTCGGGGTGACGGGCGTGAAGCCCATGAAAGAAATAGGCGTTCAGAAAACGCAGCTCGACACGCTCGTCCTGCACGAGAACATTGCCCTGTCGATGGCCGACGTGCTGACATTCAATTCGTCGATCTTCATCAAGCAATACGGACGGGCGACGCTTTCGACGGTCGCATTCCGCGGCACGGGCCCTTCGCATACGCAGGTGGTGTGGAACGGCATGCGCATCAACTCGCCGATGCTGGGCATGACCGATTTCTCGATGATTCCCTCCTACTTCGTCGACGACGCACAACTGCTGCACGGCACCTCGTCGGTCAACGTCACGGGCGGCGGCCTGGGCGGTGCGGTCATGCTGGCGACCAAACCCGCCGGTACGCAGGGCTTCGGGCTGCAATACACCCAGGGCATCGGGTCATTCTGGACGACGGACGAATTCCTGCGTCTCACCTACGGCAACGACCGCTGGCAGACCTCCACGCGCGTGGTATATTCGTCGTCCCCCAACGAATATTCCTACCGGAACCACGACAAGAAGGAAAACATCTACGACGACGAGCACAACATCATCGGTTCGTACTATCCCCGCGAAAAGCACGACGACGGAGCTTTCCGCGACTTCCACCTGTTGCAGGAGGCCTATTACAACACGGGCAACGGAGACCGGTTCGGCCTGAACGCCTGGCTGATCGCCTCGAAGCGCGGGCTGGGGCGCATGACGACCGATTACGGCGATCCGAAGAAATTCATCAACGAACAGCGCGAACGTACGCTGCGCAGCGTGCTGTCGTGGGATCACCTGCGCCGGAACTGGAAAGTCGCGGCCAAGGCCGGATACATTTACAGTTGGTTCGCCTACGACTACGCCAACGACGTGGGCAACGGGAAACTGGAATACATGACCAACTCCCGGAACTGGTACCACACGCTCTTCGTCTCGGGCGAAGGGGAGTACTACATAGGCCACAAATGGCTCTTCACGGCACAGGCCGACCTGCACCAGCATTTCGTCACGAACAACGACCGCAGGATCATCTCGCAGGACATGAACCGAAAGACCATCGGATACAACCACGCGCGCACGGAGCTTTCGACCAGCATCACGGCCAAATGGATGCCCACCGAACGGCTGGGGCTGTCCGTCACGCTGCGCGAAGAGATGTACGGCGCGCAGTGGACGCCGCTCATCCCGGCGTTCTATGCGGACTACCTGATCTCGAAACGCGGGACGATCCGGGCAAAAGCCTCCGTATCGCGCAACTACCGTTATCCCACGCTCAACGACCTCTACTTCCAGCCGGGCGGGAACACCGACCTCGTGCCGGAATCGGGGTTCTCGTACGACGGCGGGATATCGTTTGCCATAGGGAAGGAAGGAGTATATTCGCTGCACGGCGAGGCGACATGGTTCGATTCCTACATTGATGACTGGATTCTCTGGCTGCCGCTGGGCGGCAACACCAACTACTGGACGCCGCTCAACATGAAGGACGTACACGCTTACGGCGTGGAACTGAAAGCCGGGTACGACCGTATGCTCTCCAAGGAGTGGCAGCTGGGGCTGGACGGCAACTTCTCGTGGACGCCCTCGGTCAACCGGGGCGAAGCGTTCAGCAAGGGCGACCGGTCATTGGGCAGGCAACTCCCCTACGTGCCCGTATATTCGGCCGCGGTGACGGGGCGTCTGGCCTACAAAAGCTGGCGCCTGCTATACAAGTGGTGCTATTACAGCGAGCGGTTCACCATGACGAGCAACGCCTTCACCTACACGGGCAACGTCCCCTACTACCTGATGAACGACGTGACACTCGAAAAGCTGTTTTCCGCGCGCTGGGCCGATCTTTCGGTCAAGGCCGCCGTCAAAAACCTCTTCGACGAAGAGTATGTTTCCGTGCTGGGACGCCCCATGCCGGGGATAAATTTCGAAATATTCCTCGACATCCGCCCCAAATGGGGGAAGAAAAAAGCCAGGGATTGATCTGACCCACACAAGGGCGTCGGCAGGCCGGCACTATTCCGATTCCCTGACTCCGAATCACGGCCCGGCAGGAAGAACTTTCCCGGGGAAGGATGTTTCGT
>VOFI01004160.1_pt1 | contig 63043 bp, 117 predicted proteins | sample 5384131 | NCBI WGS metagenome assembly VOFI01 (sample SAMN12384728, study PRJNA508395) | human gut metagenome | isolation source: healthy gut H | host: Homo sapiens
CCTTTGCCTTCTCCTGCATTCCATGTTTCACTTCGGCATACACAATTTTTTCCAGTGCCTTTTCATCCTGGTAAATACTGCATTTCCCAAAGCCATAGTTTAACATGGCAATGGCATCCTTTATCCGTGTCTTAGAATCCGGCTCTGCCATCACAACCGCAATCATATTGACCCCGTCTTTTTCTTGCCGTTGCAGACAAGCAGAACTTCGCACCGCTTGTGGATCCGGTCTTCAGTCCGGTTGCGTATTCATACTGCCGGATCAGTTTGTTGGTATTACTCAGTCCGAATTCACTGTCGCCCTTTGCCGTAGTGTGGGTAATATTTTCCATCCAGATCGTTGAGTAATCCTCGATCTGTGGATACTTCGTGATCAGCTCCCGTGACATCAGTGCAATGTCTCTCGCTGTCGTCAGATGCCCTTCCGTGTCCAGTCCATTGCAGTTGACAAAATGGGTATTCGTCATTCCAAGCCCTGCCGATCTCTGATTCATCTTTTTCCACAAAAAAGCCGGTTCACTCCCGGCAATCTTTTCTGCCATCGCCACGCAGGCATCATTGGCACTTGCCACAGCAATGCACTTGATCATTGTATCCACAGTCTGCTTCTCACCAGCTTCCAGAAATACCTGGGATCCGCCCATCGATGCAGCGTACTCAGAAGTTGTGACTTCGGTATCCGGCGTGATCGTTCCGTCTGCCAGTGCATCAAAGATCAGAAGCAGCGTCATAACCTTTGTCACACTCGCCGGGGGCCTTTTTCTCATCCGCATTTTTTTCTAAGAGAACCTGACCTCCGGAAGCTTCCATAATAACTGCGGACTCAGCAGATAGTTCCAGACCGGTCAGATTGCCCGAATTGTCTCTGTTCGTCTGCTCCGGATCCTCCTGCCGGATCACATCCTGCATAGCTTTCGGTCTTTCTCCCGGCTCGAAAACATCTGCCGCCCGACCGGGATCCCATATACAGTCTGCACGCACAGAACCATGCCAAGCAGACCTGCCAGAAATTTGCGCATCATAAGACTCCTTTTTTTCCATCCATCGATACTATATAAATAAGCCTTCTGACAGGAAAATAGAACCTTTCTTTACACTTCCCGGTTCATTTTTTCGCCTTCCTCATTGAACCAGTCCATTGCCTGACAGATTCCTTCTTCTGCAAATGGGAATTCTCTCTTTGTGATCTTTTCCTGTGGAATCTTATCATAAATAAACGGTCCTTCCCAGATACTTCCGACAAGAATCGTTTCTGAATTTTCCTCATCGGTCTTTTTTTTTTCTTCTTTCGCCAGGCGATAGTTCATTTTTCCCATACTTCCGTTAAATTTTGCTTTTTATAAAAAATTCAGCGGAAAAAGCTGCATTCTTTCTAACATATTTTTTTTCACCTCAAAAACCGGCACAGAAACTTGGGAATTTCTGTGCCGGTACTCTATTTTTATACAATTATATCAATAAGTCGGAGGAATGTCTATACTATGCAGTCTTCTGATCTGCCTCATATATTTTGCAGGCAGCTTCGTTGATTGCATCTCTCATGATCTCGATTGCCTGATCTACGTGTTCTTTGCAAGGATCAGTGGCGGGATCATACGGTTTACGCTGTCGCCGATCGCTGTGATCAGAAGTCTTCTTCTGAAGCATGCCCATTTTACTTCAAGAGCGATCGGAATATCGTATTCGCATCCTACCAGAAGTCCTTTTCCTCTTGCTTCTTTTTACATGTGGAAGCTCTGCAAGTTCCTGTTTCATGTATTCTCACATTTCTTTTTGCATTTTCACTTAAATCTCTGTCGAGGATTTCAGAAATGGAAGCAAGAGATGCGGCACATGCAAGTGGATGTCCACCGTATGTAGAGCCATGTGTTTCCTGATGTAAATACTGCAGCTACTTCTTCGCTTGCGCAGCATGCACCGATCGGCATTCCGCCTCCCATAGCTTTTGCCATCGTTACACAGTCAGGTTTTTACACCATATCCCATGAATGCCATTGAGATCCTGTACGTCCCCATCCGGTCTGTACTTCATCGAGAAGGAGAAGCATACCTCTTTCATCACAGAGTTTACGAAGTCCTTCGATAAATTCCTGTGTTGCCGGATGAACACCGCCTTCGCCCTGTACAGGCTCAATCATGATGGCGATGGTGTTATCTGTTACTTTTGACTTGAAATCTTCAAGGTTGTTATATTCTGCGTAGGAGAATCCCGGAAGCATCGGTTTGAATCCAAGCTGGCATGCGTTATCCGGCTGTCCTGTTGCGGAAAGTGCTCCGTATGTTCTTCCGTGGAAACCATTGATTGCTGTTACGATATGGTAATGTTCCGGGCCATATTTTTCAACGCCGTATTTTCTTGCCATCTTAATCATACATTCGTTGGCTTCTGTTCCTGAGTTCTGGAAGAAAATCTTATCCATTCCGATTGTGTCACAGATCTTCTTTGCGAGAGAAGTGCCTGTGGAATTGTGTATGGGTAATTGAATGTATGCATGATGTCATCAAGCTGGTCTTTTACTCTTTGCGACAACCTTCGGATTTCTGTTACCTGGTGTATTTACGGCAACTCCACCATAAAAGTCGAGGTAAGCTACCCCTTTTTCATCGTAGAGATACATACCTTCTGCACGTTCTGCGATAAAATCATATCTTGCATAGGTTTCTACCATATATTTTTTACAATGTCCTTTAATTCTTCTGCTGTGAGTCCTGTGTCTTTGAGTTTCATAAGAATCTCCTCGCTTTCCTTCTTTTGATCATATACTACTTCATGCTATTCGTTCCGGACTTCGAATAAAAATGTGTAAAAAAGAATGTGCCTTTTGTTTAGCAGGAAATCCCTTCGGAATTTACCGCTAAACAAAAAAGACGCCATGTACTAACTGTACATGACGTCCTTGTCGTTTACAAGACACAGTATAGACCACAGTCTATGGTTTTGTCAACAACAATTATGTCAAAAAATTATCTTTCATTTTGTCTTTTTGCTTGTTCAATCTGCTGTATTTGTTCCTCATCCATGCTTTCCTGAAGATTTTCTTTTTTCTGGCGATAAATTGTCGCGGAAAAATCCATAATGTATCCAATCAGGATCAGATTGCCAATTACACGCCCTGCACGAACCGGTATCATGGCAACAAACGCCGCAACTATGTTCTGCAGGAACATAAAAAGGAACAACGTATAGAATCCCCATGCGATCGAACTCTCCAGACAGATGATCCCCCTGTAGTTAAATGGCTTCTCATGGTAATCCCACCAGATCTCACCGAAAATGCGCTTCATCACAAGTGCCGTCAGAAATTCCAACGTCGTTGCAAGAAACGATCCCAGGAAAAACAGCAGTATACTATTGTCGCTATACGGACGTAATATAAAAAACACCGTAAGAGCACCAAACCCGTAGATCGGGCAAAACGGACCTTTTGCAAATCCCCTGTTCGTAATCTTATGATTACAAAATGACATATAGATGGATTCCACCAGCCATCCCATCATGCTGTAAGTCAGAAACCACATCACAACCTCATATCCATCTATTCCAAATATTATCCTATTCCACCACATAAAATTTTCCTGTAAAAATGGAGGGTTTATGAATCATAAACCCTCCATTATTGTTCTGCACATATTAGTTATACTTACGTTTTCTAGCAGCTTCAGATTTCTTTTTACGTCTTACGCTTGGCTTTTCATAGTGTTCTCTTTTGCGAATCTCCTGCTGAATGCCAGCTTTCGCGCAGTTTCTTTTGAATCTGCGTAAAGCGCTATCTAACGTTTCGTTTTCTTTAACGATTACATTTGACATAGTCTCACACCTAACCTCCCCTCCAGTCTTGTATTGTGCATCATACGACTGTTCGGGTATTTTTATTGCACTACATAAGATTATATCATATTTTTCATCTCAGTCAAGAATTTTTTTTTTTGAAAAATAGGAAAAATATGCATAAATCTGTCATTTTCCGGCATTATTTTATCTGTTCTGCCAGTACCTCTTTGACTTTTTGCAAGGGCATCCGGGATTCCAGCCGGGTTCTTTCCGCCAGCCTGTGCCATGTTCGGACGTCCACCGCCGCCACCACCTACACAGGAAGCGATTGCCTTGATCAGGTTGCCTGCGTGAGCACCCTTCTTCATTGCTTCATCTGTTGCTGTAGCCATCAGGCTTACCTTGCCGTTCGCGCTGGATGCGATCACGACCACGCCTTCTCCGATCTTCTCCTTGAGCTGGTCTCCAAGGTCACGCAGTCCGTTCATGTCCATATCTTCTACGCTGACAGCAATCACTTTTACGCCGGCTACTTCTTCTACCTGATCCATCACATCACCCATGGCATCTTTCGCAAGCTTGCTCTTCAGGCTTTCTACTTCACTGTGAAGTTCTTTGTTCTCAGCCTGAAGGTGTGCGATCTTCTCAGATACAGTATCCGGAGTTGCTTTCAGGAGCTTGGCTGCTTCATGAAGCAACTGTTCCAGTTCTCCATAATAATCCATCAGTCCTTTGGATGTAAGTGCTTCGATACGGCGTACCCCTCTTGGCGCCACACCACTTTCAGACAGGATCTTGAATGCTCCGATCTCGCTTGTATTGGCAACATGTGTACCACCACAGAACTCAATAGAGAAATCACCCATATTTACAACACGGACGATGTCGCCGTATTTCTCACCGAACAGAGCCTGTGCTCCGGTCTTTCTTGCTTCTTCGATCGGCATGTTCTTAATGACAACCGGCAGAGATCTGGAAATGCTTTTCATTTACCATATCTTCTACTTTCTGCAGTTCTTCCGGTGTCATTGCCGAGAAATGAGAAAAGTCGAAACGAAGTCTCTTGTCGTCTACATAAGATCCGGACTGTTCTACATGTGTACCAAGTACGGTACGGAGAGCTTTCTGAAGCAGATGGGTTGCACTGTGGTTTCTTGCACAAAGCACACGTCTCTGCGAATCAACGGTCAAAGTAACCTGATCTCCAACCTTCATCATACCCTTTGCCATATAACCGATATGACCGATCTTGCCACCAAGCATCTTCTTCACATCTTCCACAACAAATTCACCGTCACCGCATTTGATCACACCGTGGTCGGCTTCCTGTCCACCGCTTGTTGCGTAGAACGGAGTCTCATCTACAAAGATGGTTCCTCTCTCACCGTCAGAAAGAGCGTCTACGATCTCATCTTCTGTGGTAAGTACCGTAATCTTCGATTCATATTCCAGATGCTCGTATCCGACAAACTCAGAAGTTACAGACGGATCGATGGATTCGTATACGGTTGCATCTGCTCCCATGTAGTTCGTTGCCTTACGTGCTTTTTCTTGCAGTCTGGCGCTGAACTTCCATTGCGGCTTTAAATCCTTTCTCTTCATCAATATCTATACCTTCTTCTTCCAGGATCTCTTTGGTAAGATCGATCGGGAATCCATAGGTATCATATAATTTGAACGCATCTTCTCCGGACAGAGTCTTTGTTCCTTCTTCTGCCATCTTTTCTTTCATCTCATTCAGAATGACAAGCCCCTGGTCGATGGTCTTCTCAAACTGCTCTTCTTCCTTGCGGATGACATTCATGATAAAGTCTTTCTTTTCTTCCAGCTCCAGATATCCGTCTTTAGAGCCTTCGATCACAGTTGCAGCAAGATCTGTAAGGAATCCCGGTGCAATGTTCAGAAGTCTTCCGTGACGGCATGCACGGCGGAGAAGACGGCGAAGAACATATCCTCTTCCTTCATTAGACGGCATAATACCATCAGAGATCATAAAGATACAGAACGCACATGGTCTGTGATTACACGCATTGAGATACGTCTGTGCTTTCATTATCTCCATAAGATTACTCCTGCGATCTCACATACCTGGTCACGCAGTGCTTTTTAAAGTATCAATATCGAACATAGAGTCTACATCCTGTACGATACATGCAAGTCTCTCAAGTCCCATACCGGTATCAATATTCTTCTGCTTCAGTTCGCTGTAGTTTCCATGTCCATCATTGTCGAACTGTGAAAATACGTTGTTCCAGATCTCCATATAACGGTCACATTCGCATCCTACTGTACATCCCGGTTTACCGCATCCGTATTTTTCTCCACGGTCATAGTAAATCTCTGAACACGGACCGCAAGGACCTGATCCATGCTCCCAGAAGTTGTCTTCTTTTCCAAAACGGAAAATTCTCTCTGGTGCAATACCAATCTCTTCGTTCCAGATCTTCCATGCCTCATCATCGTCTTCATATACGGACGGGTACAGACGATCGGATCCAGTCCTACTACTTCTGTAAGGAATTCCCATGTCCAGTGAATTGCTTCTGTCTTAAAGTAATCACCGAATGAGAAGTTACCAAGCATTTCAAAGAAAGTACCGTGACGTGCAGTCTTTCCTACGTTCTCGATATCTCCTGTACGGATACATTTCTGACAGGTTGTCACACGGCGTCTCGGTGGGATCTCCTGTCCTGTAAAATATGGTTTCAGCGGTGCCATTCCTGAATTGATCAGCAGAAGGCTGTTATCATTGTGCGGCACCAGCGAAAAGCTTTTCATTTTTAAATGACCTTTGCTCTCAAAAAGTCAAGAAACATGCGTCTAAGTTCGTTAACTCCGTAAGCTTTCATCTTTATCCTCCTCGCTTCTATCAGCTAAATTCTAATTATAAAGAGATTTTGATGGCTTGTCAATATAATGGAATTTAAAAAGGAACCGCATTTTCTGCGATTCCTTCTTTTTTTCCATTCTACTTAGTCTCTGAATTCTTTTGCGTCTTTTCTTTCGCGAAGCTTCTTGCCTGCAAAAACCCCTCCGACTGCAAACACTCCGATAAAGAGCATCTTCAATACCGTAGAGATCAGTGTTGAAAAAAAATGCCATCTTGTCATGCCTCCCATGCTATCATTTTCTTTTTTCTCCTTGATTTATGCATATTATAGCATATACAAAAAATTTTCCAAACTTTTTTAGCATTTTTCACATACAATTTCGACCTTTTGTATCTGCCTTGCAGTTCCTACTCCACCATGCCAAAAAATTTCTGCGCATAGTGTACGGACTGCATGGCATCTTTTCCATAGAAATCTGCCCCGATCATATCCGCGTAATCCTGGTTCAGAACAGCCCCGCCTACCATGACTTTGCAGTCCGGTTTTTTCTCTCTTAAGAGTTTGATCGTCTCTTCCATGCTGACTACAGTTGTGGTCATCAGCGCGCTTAAGCCTACCAAAGTGACATTCTCCTCAACTGCTTTTTCTACGATTGCCTCCGGCGGCACATCCCTTTCCGAGATCGATCACATCAAAACCATAATTTTCAAGAAGAACTTTCACTATATTCTTTCCGATATCATGGATATCACCTTTTACGGTAGCGAGGATGATCTTCTCCTTCTTTTCTTCTTCCTGTCCGGATGAAGCAAGCACATCCTTGATAACCGCAAAAGGCAATCTTGCAGCATCCGCACTCATCAGAAGCTGCGGAAGGAAGACGGTTCCCTTTTCAAAACCTTCACCGACTACATTGAGTGCCGGGATCAGTTCCTCCTGGATGATATCCAGCGGTTCCCTTGTACCGATCAGGTCACGGGTGATATGATGCGCCTCTTCTTTCAGTCCTCTCTCGATCGCATATTTAGTGTCATTTCAACGCCTGCGCTTTTGGTGCATTTCCCTGCTGCGCGGTGCCTGCGATGCCTGGACTGTCACCGTCTCTGTGGTTCCCCGCATAAGTACTGATATAATTCGTACAATTTTCATCAAAGCCCATCAGTGCATTATAAGAACGATAAGCTTTCATCATATCTTCTGAGGATGGATTGATAATTCCTGCCGTCAGTCCGTTCTGCATTGCCATCGCATAGAAATAGCTGTTGACGATCGGGCGCCTATGGAAGTCCAAAAGAAATATTCGATACTCCAAGAACGGTTCTGACCCCGAATTCTTCCCGTACTCTCTTCAATGCTTCCAGGGTAACCTTTGCCCGTCTTTTTTCCGAACTGATGGTCATGGTCAGCACATCGATCACGATATCTTTCTTGTCGATTCCGTATTTTTCGCTTCGTTGATGATCTTACCTGCAACACGCACACGGCCTTCTGCATCCTTCGGAATCCCCTCTTCATCAATGGTCAGTCCGACAACCACACCGCCATATTTCCGGATCAGAGGAAAGACTTCGTCCATAGAAACCTGCTTTCCGTTTACAGAGTTGATCATCGGCTTTCCATTGTAGATACGCATTGCACGTTCCATAGCCTTTCCATCTACTGTGTCAATCTGAAGTGGAAGACTGGTCACGCTCTGCAGTTCTTTTACAACTTTTTTCCATCATGGCAACTTCGTCAATATCCGGAAGTCCTACATTGACATCCAGAATGTGCGCGCCCTTATCCTCTTTGCGTGATCGCTTCTTTCAGAATGTAGTCCATATCTTCATTTTTCAGTGCCTTCTTTGAATTTTTTCTTTCCGGTCGGGTTGATTCTTTCTCCGATGATACGCGGCATATCATCCAGGATCACAGCCTGTCCATAAGAAGATACGATCGTATCATGCTTTTTCTCGATCTCGCGCAGCTTGGAAGATCTTTGCATTCTTCTACCAGCTTTTTAATATGCTCCGGTGTCGTTCCGCAAAGCATCCGCCGATCACACAGGCTCCTCACTTTTACAACCTCTGCATGATCCGGCAAACTCATCCGGCTCTACATCGTAATACGTTTCCCCGTTCTTCTGCTTCGAAGTCCGGCATTTGGCTTCACAATGATCGGAAGGGAGGTATATCTTCTTAAATCGTTCAGGATTGGAAGCATCTGTTTCGGCCCAAGTCCACAGTTCAGCCCCAGTGCATCTACGCGGAGTCCTTCCAGCATTGTAACAACAGAAGGGACATCCCCGCCTGTCAGAAGTTTTCCTCTTTCATCAAAGATCATGGTTACAAATACCGGAAGAGAAGAATTTTCTTTTGTCGCAAGAATGGTCGCCTTTACTTCATAGGTGTCACTCATGGTCTCGATATGGATCAGGTCTGCACCGTACTTTTCTCCATAGCGGACGGTTTCTGCAAATGCTTCATAAGCATCATCAAAATCCAGATCTCCCATTGGTTTTAATAACTTTCCGGTTGGTCCCATATCCAGTGCCACATAAGTCTCTTTTCCAATCTGCTCCCCTGCTCTTTTTTTGCATTTGCAATCCCTGCACGGATCACTTCTTCAACCGTATATCTGTCATCATGAAATTTGCAGACATTAGCACCAAAGGTATTTGCAAGAACCACATCACTTCCTGCTTCGTAATATCTGCGGTGAATCGCTTCCACCTTTTCCGGATGTTCGATGTTCCAGGTCTCCGGAAGTTCTCCCGGTGCAAGTCCTTCTGCCTGCAGAAGAGTTCCCATTCCTCCATCTAAAAATAAAAGTTCTTTTTCCCAAACGTTCTCTGATATTCATACCCTACGCTCCTTAATTTCTTCTGTAAATGCAGTCCTTCTTCTCACACGCTTCGCAGCCTTTGATGTGACATTTTTCCTGCGTATCACTGATCCCAATGATTGCAGTCACCGATTTTGTCGGTGTGAGCATATAGCTGTCTGTCATGGTAAGTCCGATCTTCTTTGCCGTATCCAGCATCCGTAGGATATCGTCCTGATGATGGATATCAAAATCACCGTATCCCGGACTGAATCTCGGTCTGAGCCATTTATTCTGTGCTTTTTAACTCTTCTCCGATCGAAAGTCTGCCAGATCGTCACAGTACTCCTCCAGATATGACGCGCATGCCTGCAATACGACAGATTTCGCCATATCTGTCAGTGAATAACGTTTCATCAGTATATCGACACTGGTACCGAGTGTTGCGCCAAATACAACTGCCTCTTTGCACCTCTGAGATTCTTTCCGAGACTTCTGCTTTTAATATTCATTTTTCCGATCGTCACCTGGTCTTCTCCTGTAACTTTACAGTCAAAAATGCGATAGACGATTTTGCCTGCGTAGTCTGATCGAGTTCCCCGAAGGAAACATCGATCAGCGCAAGCGTCTGTTCATCTACCGCATGTCTGCCATATCCCAAGATAACGAATTGCTTCTTTCGTTCTGGCATCTGTCATCTTTCTTATGTTCCTTTATTTTACGATTTCTGAAAGGTTCTGCATGATTGCAGTAACTACTTCCGGTTTATTCATCGAATATACGTGGATATTGCGGACTCCATTTGCGATCAGGTCAATGATCTGGTCGGTCGCATATGCAATTCCGCCTGCTTCATCGCCGCCGGATCATCTCCAAAATAATCTACGATCGCACGGAATCTCTGCGGAACAGCAGTTCCTGAAAGGGCACAGCTTCTTGCGAGTCGCTTTTTTCGTTGTGATCGGCATGATTCCCGGAAGCACCGGTATCATGATTCCCTGTTCACGGATACGATACAGAAAATTATAGAAAATATCATTATTGAAAAACATCTGTGTGGTAATAAAATCCACTCCACAATCTACCTTTTCTTTGAGATAACGGATATCATCTTTCTTGTGTTCCATCTCTACATGTCCTTCCGGATAACATGCAGCTCCGATGCAGAAGTCTCCCATTTTTTGATGTCTTCGATCAGTTCACAGGCATGAGAATACTGTCCCGGAAGCGGAAACTGTCCATCCTGCGGGATATCTCCTCTGAGTGCAAGGATATTCTCAATCCCTTCTTTCTGAAGCTGTCCGATAACCTTATGTACCTCTTCCTTGGTTGAGGACACACAGGTCAGATGTGCAAGTGCCGGAATCTTCAGGTCATTCTTGATATGACTTGCAATCTTAACCGTATTCTTACTGGTTCCACCACCGGCTCCATAGGTAACACTGATAAATGACGGGGTAAGTTCTGCGATCCCATCCGTTGCTTTTAACACGGATTCAAAGCCCGCATCCGTCTTCGGTGGAAACACTTCAAAGGAAATATGTACTCCGTCTGCTTTAATTTTGTCTATAATCCTCATAACGAATGTTTCTCCTCTGTAAATTTTTTTCATTTCATGATACCATATTTTCCGGTAAATTACCAGAATGCATTTTACATATTTTCGTAAAGTTCTTCGTAAAGTTTGGCTGAATTCTTCCATGAGAAGTCTTTATTCCATGGCACGTTCAACAATCTTGTTCCAGTCACGCTTCTTGTCATAGTAAATCTGTTCTGCATATCTTACGGTTGCAAGCATCTCATGCGCATTGTAATTGGTGAAGCTGAATCCGGTTCCGGTCTTCTCGTATTCGTTGTAAGCTTCTACAGTATCTTTGAGTCCGCCTGTTTCTCTTACGATCGGCACCGTACCATATCTCAGACTCATCAGCTGGCTCAGTCCACATGGTTCAAATAATGACGGCATCAGGAATGCATCACAGGACGCATAGATCTTATGAGACATTGCTTCTGAATAATAGATCTGTGCAGATACCTTATCAGGATATTTCCATGCGAAATGGCGGAACATATTCTCGTATCTCTCATCTCCGGTACCGAGTACGACGATCTGAACCGCATCCTGGCAAAGTTCATCCATCACACAGTCGATCAGGTCAAAGCCCTTCTGATCTGTCAGTCTGGATACGATACCGATCATCATACGGTGCGGATCTCTCTCCAGTCCGAGTTCTTCCTGCAGCGCCATTTTATTTTTCACTTTCTCCTTTGCGGAAGTTTTCGACAGAGTAAGTTCTTGCAATGTTGGTATCTGTTGCCGGATTATAATCTTCATAATCAATTCCATTCACAATTCCTGACAGGCAGTTTGCTCTTGCCTGCATCAGTCCTTCTAGCTTCTCCCCGTAAAACGGTGTCTTGATCTCTTCCGCGTAACTGCTCGCTTACCGTTGTCACACGGTCAGCGTAGACAATTCCGCCTTTCAGATAGTTGGCATTGTCATATGCTTCCAGCTTATCCGGTGAGAAATAGTATGCCGGAAGTCCGGTGATATCCATAACCGTCTTCTTATCCCAGATACCCTGGAATTTGAGGTTATGTATAGTGATCACAGTCTTGATTCCACGGAAAAACTCATTGTTATAGCGGAAATTATCCAGATAAATCGGAACAAGCCCGGTCTGCCAGTCATGACAGTGAATGATATCCGGTCTGAAATCCAGAAGTGGCAGTGCACTTAAGGTTGCTTTTGAAAAGAATGCAAACTTCTCAATATCGTATGCAATATCACCATATGGCTTCGAACCATTAAAATAATATTCATTGTCTATGAAATAAAAAGTGATTCCTTCGTATTGAAGTTCAAGAAGCCCTACATACTGCTGTCTCCAGTTCAGATCCATATAGAAATGAAGTCTGTAAGAAAGTTTATCTTTCCATTCGTCTTTCATGCACATATACTTTGGAAGCATAACACGTACATCGTATTTGTTCTTATCAAAATATTTTGGTAGTGATCCCACTACATCGGCAAGTCCTCCTGTTTTGATAAATGGGACTGACTCAGATGCCGCAAATAATATTTTCTTCATTTAACACCCTCCTTACTCTCACGGCTTATTTATAATTATACCGCAATTTCACTCGTTTGAAAAGAATTATCTGCGCTTTGATTTCAGTCTGATCGTGTCTGCGACCAGAGCAATAAATTCAGAATTGGTCGGTTTTCCTTTCCCGTTACTTACTGTGTAACCGAAAAGAGCTTCTAAGGTATCCAGCTTTCCCCTGCTCCATGCAACCTCGATCGCATGGCGGATCGCCCGTTCAACACGGCTCGATGTGGTCTGGTTCTTTTTCGCGACTGTCGGATACAGGATCTTTGTGATCGCATTTAAAACTTCCATATCGTCAACCGCCATCAGAATGGAATCCCTCAAATAATGATACCCTTTTATATGTGCCGGGATTCCGATTTCATGGAGCAGTTCGATTGTTTCATTGCGAAATGGTTTCAGGATGTAGTAAAGGTCGCTCCTTTTTCGAAGGCATCTTCCGTGATCCTCTCCTGTCCAATCGCAGTTACAATAATAAAAATTCGGCTGTTTCTTTACCGTTTTATCTGCGCCTATCATTTCCATCACACTGATTCCATCCATTTTCGGCATGATCAGGTCAAGAAGTACAACATCAGGCTGTTTATCTCTTATAATGTGATAAATATCTTCTCCGTTCCTGGCTTTTCCCACCAGTTTGAGATCTTTATCACTTTCTACAATTTCTCCTAGTAAATTCAACATTCTTTCGTTATCGTCAGCAATCGCTACATTCAGTTTTTCCATAAAGCCTTTCCCTCCTTAAAGTGACAATTTGCACTGGAATGTAACCTATTATAACCTTCTGTATTCTGCGAATACAAGCAAATTGTGTCGCAGAAATCTGACAAGGTTCGCATATTTCAATCTTTTTTCAGATTTTCCAGCATGTTTTCGATAAATATTCCGTATCCTTTTGTCGCATCCTGTACGAAAACATGTGTTACTGCGCCTATAATCTTTCCATTCTGCATGATGGGGCTTCCACTCATTCCCTGCACAATCCCACCGGTCAGTTTAAGTAACCGTTTGTCAGTAACCTGAATTTCAATCCCCTTATTCACCTCCCTGGCATCCAGGTCAACTTTTGTGATTCTGACTGTATAATCTTCTGTCTTTTCCGCTTACCGCACAGCGGATATACGCCTTTCCGACCTGAATTTCTTCCTTTGCCACAGCCGGATAAGCTTCTTTGCTGTCAAATATTCTCTCAATCCTGTCTAATTTCCCATAAATCCCTGTCTCTGTGTTTGTAGTAATCGAACCTAAAATATTGTAATGATTGTAGACAATGATCCCTTCCATCCTCCAGGATTTCCGTTCTCACCTTTTTAATATTCTGAATGCTGGTATCATATAATCTTCCCGTTGACATTTCGATCAGTTTGCCGGTATCTACATCATGTATTCCATGTCCCAACGCACCGTATTCACTATCCGCATTCAGAAAAGTGATTGTGCCGAGTCCCTGCGCGTTATCACGCACCCAGATTCCAAGTTTATATGCCCCGCCTTCATCTTTTGTCGGATGAAGTTGTACATCAATATACACTTTTTTTCGACGAATGTAAGATGACGGACTTATTCGATAGTTTTTTTAACCCGTTCGATAAGCTCAGATTTATTATAAATACTGTCAGAATCAACTCCGACAATATAATCTCCCTCCTTCACCAGATGCTTCGCCGGATTCACACCGATCCCATCTTTCCCCTTAATTTCCCTGCGTCCCCAGCACCATCACGCCATCCGTCTCCATATAGATCCCAACCGGCATCCCTCCCGGAATCAGAAGGTTTCCCGAAAGTTCACTGACCGAAGCCTCCCTCTCCGCTTTCTCAGCCCGCCATTCCCTGTAGCAATAGCCGCCTCCTATAACCACAATTACCGCTAATAACACACTTAACATTTTTCGATAACTTCTAACCGACATTACACACCCCTTTTTCCTCCCTAAAATTCCGCAAAAAAATAAGGCAGGATTTTTCTCCTGCCTCTAGTATGTGCTCAATCTTATTTTTTCAAACCGGATGCCAGAATTTTCATCTCCCGTGCGTTTTCCAGCACCGCATCCGTAATCTTTGCGCCTCCAAGGATCCTTCCCAGCTCCTGCACAGATTCTTCCCCGTCAAGCCGCCGGATCTTGGTCTTTGTCATCTGATCTTCCACCCGTTTTTCAATCAGGTAATGAGTATCTGCCATTGCAAAGAATCTGTGCCAGATGCGTAATGCAGATCACCTGATGTTTCCTGCCGATCAGGCACATCTTCTCGGAAACCTTCTGTGCGGTACGACCGCTGATCCCCACATCGATTTCATCAAAGATCAGTGTCTCGATCTCATCTTTATCCGCCATGACTGCCTTGATTGCAAGCATGATGCGGGAAAGTTCACCGCCGGATGCCACAGTTGCAAGCGGTCTTGTCGGTTCACCCGGATTCATGGAGATCATAAATTCCACCTCATCCGTTCCTTCTACTGTGTACCCGGAGGTTTTGAAAACCGAATTTCAAAGCAGACATCCAGGAAATTCAGATCCTGAAGTCCTTCTGCGATCTTTGCCTGCAAAAGCTTTTGCCTCTTTTTACGGATCTTCGACAGACCCTCGCATTCTTTTTGCAGACGTTCCTCTGATTTTTTTTCAGTTTTCCCTTTAATTCATTTAAATATTCATCATAATTTTTTAAAATCAGGAGGCGCTCCTCGTCATCCGCCTTATCTTTGCAGGATTGCCTCTGCCGAATCTCCGTATTTGACCTTCAGATGATTGATCTGATTCAGCCGGCTCTCCGTCTCATAGAACTGTTCCGGTTCAAAGGAAAGACTGTCCAGATAACAGCGAATCTCGCGCCCGGAATCCCCCGATCAGATTCTCCACTTCGACCAGCTGTTCATACAGTTCTCTCGATTTGTCATCATGTTCTGCCGCCACAGCTGCCGCACGTACTGCCCGTCCGATCGCTTCTGCTCGCACTTATACCGCCTTCTCCTGCTGTATACAGATACGCCTCTTCCAGATTCTCTGCGATTCTTTTTTCCCCTGCATCATCCGCCGGTAATCTTCTTCTACCGACTGGCATTCTCTGTCGCAGTGATTCCTGCATTTTCAATCTCATCAATCTCAAATTCAAGAAAAGAAATCTCTTTGGCTCTCTCAGCCTCGTCTTTATCGGCTTCCTTAAGTTCTTTTTCCAGCCGGCGGTATTCCCTGTATGAATCCGCCACTTTTTTCTTCCATTCTCCGGCTTCTTTTGCAAATGCATCCAGAATTGCCAGATGATTTTTTTTATATAACAGTGACTGATGCTCATGCTGTCCGTGAATATCGATCAGAACCTGGTCGCTTCCTTTAGCCCCCAGTGTCACAGTCTCTCCATTGATCCGGCTCACACTTCGGTTTCCGTTAAACCGTCTGGTGATAATGATCTGCCCTCCGTCCGGCGAAAGATCCATCTCTTCCAGCTTCCGTACCGTTTCCGGATTTTCCACATAAAAGGTCAGTTCTACAAGTCCCTTATCGGCTCCCTTACGAAGCATATCTGCTGAATATCTTCCGCCCAGGGCAAGACTGACACTCCCCAGGATAATTGATTTTCCGGCACCGGTTTCCCCGGTCAGGATATTGAGTCCACCAGAGAAATCCACTTCCGCCTCATCGATTAGCGCCAGATTTTTTACATGCAAATTTTGTAACATTCTTTCTCCTGTCTATTGTTCCAGTAGTTTCTTGATCTTTTCCATCAGTAGAATCGTATCATCCACGGTATCTGCACAGCGCACATGATCGTATCATCCCCGGCAATACAGCCAACAATCTCATTCCAGTTCATCGCATCCAGTGCCGCAGACCACCGCCATCGCCATACCGGATACCGTTTTCAGTACCAGAATGTTCTGAGCCATATCCATAGAGCTGAATCCATCCCGCAAAATGCGCACATATTTTTCAGTCATTCCGTTCTGTGCACTCTGGAGTACCGCATATTTCTGCCTGCCGTTTTCTGCCGGAACCTTGGTGAGCTTTAAGTCGCGGATGTCTCTGGATACCGTTGCCTGCGTCACTTTAAATCCCGCTTCATTCAGATACTCGGCAAGCTCATCCTGTGTCTCAATCTGATATTTGTTGATCAATTCTACAATTTTGGCATGTCGGTTTACTTTCATCTTCTAGTTTCCTTTCATCTTTTCACGTAATGTTTCCAGAAAGCTCACTTTGCTGAGTTTTACGATTTTCGCTGTCTCCACGCCTTTTTTGATCCGGATCCGGTCACCGGTATGAAGCGGGACTTCATCCGCACCATCATATGCAATCACTGCTTCCTCGATCTGATTTTCCCGTTTTGCACCAATCTCGATCACGATCTCATCTTTGTCCGCGAAAACAATACTGCGGGAATTGAGTGCATGCGAGCAGATCGGTGTCACAACGATCAATGACGCTGTCGGCTCCACGATCGGTCCTCCTGCAGACAGATTGTACGCAGTAGAACCCGTTGGTGTGGACACGATCAATCCGTCCGCATCATAGGAGTTCAGAAACTCTCCGTTAACATAGAGATTAAAATGAACAATCTTCATCTTTGCCGGATCTCGTCATGACAATATCATTGAGTGCCACATCCCTTACATTGCGGTATGCAGCGGATCCATACAGCATCATCCTCTCTTCAATCGTATAATTGCCCTCTACGAGCTGTTTTACAGCCTCTTCTACATTCTGCACCTCTACCTCGGTCAGATAGCCAAGGGTGCCCATATTGATTCCAAGCATCGGAAGCTCCCGCCCGAACAGACGTCTGGATGCCTGGATAAAGGTTCCGTCTCCGCCTACCGTCAACACACAATCAATATCCTTTGGAATCTTGATCTTTGAAAAATTTCCTTCTTCCGGTCGCTCTTCCAGATAACATTTCTTCCCGTAGGATTCAATGCATTTTTTGATTTTCACGGTGATCTTCCGATTTGCATCCTTCATATCATTCGTGATAATGTAAAACTTTTCCATGTCTTTTTATTTCTTCTCCTCAGCCGGATCCTTTTTTGCAAGTGTGTCAAAAGCGGCATCGACAGTCCCCCCGAATGTCTACGCTCTCCACAATCCTTGCCTCTTCCTCCGGCCTTTTTTCAGATGTACCAGATACTCGATATTCCCTTCCATTCTTTTGATCGGTGAAAATTCAAGTTTGCTACTTCAAAGCCGATCGATACTGCATAATCGGTTACTTTTTCGATGACCTCGATATGGGTACTCTTTTTCCCTTACCACACCTTTTTTCCCAACCTTCTCACGTCCGGCTTCAAACTGTGGCTTGATCAACGCAACGATCTCTCCGTTCTCTTTCAGGTAATTGCGGATTGGGAGAAGTACCTTCGTCAGCGAAATAAAAGAAACATCAATTGATGAAAAATCAATCGGTTCTCCCAGATCTTCCGGCTGTACATAACGGATATTGGTCTTTTCCATGCAGACCACTCTTTCATCCTGACGTAATTTCCAGTCCAGCTGACCATGTCCCACATCGATGGCAAACACCTTGACTGCTCCATTTTGCAAAGCATGCAGTCTGTAAATCCTCCTGTCGAAGATCCCACATCGGTACATACCTTTCCTTCCATGGATACATCAAAATTCTTCATCGCCTTTTCCAGCTTAAGTCCTCCGCGGCTGACATACGGAAGTGCATGTCCACGGACTTCGATCTTAACCTCTTCCGAAAAGGAAGTTCCCGCTTTATCCTCTCTCTGCCCGTCCACGAATACATTGCCGGACATGATGATCGCTTTTGCCTTTTCTCTGGAGGATGCCAGATTTCTCTTTACAAGTAATACATCCAACCGTTCTTTCATTCTCTATCAATCCCTCCTGCTCTCTTCTGCTATATATGCAGTGATAATCCTGGCCACGCAGGATTCAATATCCAGCATCACCTCACTGCGAAGTAGGTCTACACTTCCGTGTTCGATATAGTCATCCGGCAGTGCCAGATTCAGAACCTCTGCGTCTGTCTCAAGACCTGCCAGATAAGCAGTCACAAATTCTCCGAATCCGCCTCTGCGAATATTCTCTTCCAGTGTCACGATCAGCCGGTGTTCCACCGTCAGTTTCCAGAGCATCTCCTCATCCACCGGTTTTACAAACCGGGCATTGATCAAGGTACAGTTATATCCAATCTCTTTCAAACGCTTCCGAACCTGAACTGCCTGCTCAAACATATGTCCGACACTGATGATCGCAATATCCTCTTCTTCATAGACCGGCTCACTCTTTCCATACTCGATCGGTGCTCTGTATTCACGGAATCCGTCAAATGCGCCGCCTCTTGGATAGCGCACTGCTGCGCTGGTGCTCCAAGTCTCACCGCAAACCGCACCATGTCCGCCAGTTCCCATTTATTTTTCGGAGAAAGGACGGTCATATTCGGAATCATTGACAGATAAGAAAGATCAAAGATCCCCCTGATGGGTCTCCCCCGTCGCTTCCCACAAGTCCTGCCCTGTCCACAGCAAATACGACCGGAAGCTTCTGCAGACAGACATCATGGATCATCTGGTCAAATCCTCTCTGTAAAAACGAAGAATATACAGCAAATACCGGATGCAGTCCTGCTTTCGCGCAGCAAGTCCTGCCGCAAAGGTCACGCCATGTCCCTCTGCGATCCCCACATCAAAAAGCGGTCCGGATAGTATCTGTGAAATGCTGCCAGGCCGGTACCGTCTTCCATTGCCGCCGTGATTGCTACCAGTCTGTCATCTTTTTTGCCAGATCCAGCATAACCTTGGAAAACACATCTGTGCAGGAATCCTTTCCACTTTTGGAAATCGGCTCTCCTGTCTGGATATCAAACGGACCTGTTCCATGGAAACGGAAGGGTTTTCTTCTGCCGGGAGATACCCTTTCCCCTTTTTCGTCAGTACATGGACAAGCACCGGTCCTTTTACCCTTTTGCCTCGGTAAACGCACGGCGCAGCGCCTTCAGGTCATGCCCGTCCACCCGGTCCTAAATACTTGATTCCCATATCTTCAAAGAACATTCCCGGAACCAAAAGCTGCTTGATGCTGCTCTTGGTGCGCTTAATATGCCGCACCATCTTTTCACCGCCAAACGGAATACTGCCAAGTACATTTTCCACGGTATCCTTCAGGTCGGTATAGGCCTGGGCAGTGCGCAGCCCCCGAGATAACTGGACATTCCACCGACATTTTTGGAAATAGACATATGGTTATCGTTGAGTACGATGATGAAATTCGTCTTCATCTCCGCAAAGCATTATTCAGTGCTTCATAAGCCATTCCTCCGGTCAGTGATCCATCACCGATAACAGAGATCACGGAATAATCCTGTCCCAGGATATCCCTCCCTCTGGCATATCCAAGTCCGGCCGAAATCGAAGTGGAGCTATGACCGGTATCAAAGGCATCACAGTCACTTTCTTTCCTCTTCGGGAAACCACTCATACCGCCGTATTTTCTCAAACCATCAAATCCTTCTTTCCTTCCGGTGAGCAGCTTATGGGTATAGGACTGATGTCCCACATCCCAGATCATCTTATCCTCCGGAAGCTGAAAACTGAGATGCATTGCCATGGTAAGCTCTACCACACCCAGATTGGACGCAAGATGCCCTCCTGTCTTGCTGATCTTCTCAACAAGAAAAGTACGGATTTCTTCTGCAAGCCCTGCCAGTTCCCGTTCATTTAATTTTTAATATCATTCGCTTCGTGAATCTGCTCCAGATACACTTCATCCACCCTGCTTATTTTTTCCTGTGTATCAGTTCCCGTATCAGCTGTGTCAGATACGCATTTTCTCTGTCCAGTCCGGAAAGCGGCTCCAGTGCTTCCTGTGAAATAACTTCCACATCTCTGGTTGCTTTTTCCAGACCTTTTAATGTAACATAGGTTGTTTTTTCATTCTTTTCATCGCTGTGCAATGGGTTTGCCAAGCTCTTCTGTAGTACTTGTCACATCCAGAATGTCATCCTGGATCTGGAATGCAATCCCCACATCCGATGCGATCTTCTGCACTTTCTCAAGCTCTGCATCCTCTGCACCTGCAAGAAGTGCCCCCGATCATCATCGAACTTTCGATCAGCGCTCCGGTTTTCAGTTCATAGATAAAGTTCAGCATGCCTTCATCAAGTCCCACACCGCAGGAAGCCACATCCACGACCTGACCACCTATCATCCCGTAAATACCGGCTTTTTCTGCAAGGATTTTTAAAGCTTTTCCAATCAGGAGACTCTTTTCAGGTGCGATTTCAAATGCCTTTACCGCCGTCTCAAACGCATAGTTCAGAAGTGCATCCCCGGCAAGAATTCCCATTGCTTCCCCGTATACAATATGCGTTGTCTTTCTTCCTCTACGGTACTCGTCATTGTCCATTGCCGGCAGATCATCGTGACCAGGGAATAAGTATGGATCATCTCCATTCCGCCATAAACGGCTCGATTTCTTTTCCTTCTCCTCCGAAAAGGCGGTATGTCTCCTGCATCAGCATTGGGCGGAGTCTCTTTCCGCCTGCCATCACACTGTACTCCATCGCCTCCATGATCTGGCTCTGGTAACCTTCTGCTTTCGGCAGATATTTTACAAGAAGCTTTTCAATCACTTCTGTTCTTTCTTTCATTTCTTCTTTAAAAGTCATGTATTTCTCCATTCTCTTCCAGCACCTGCACTTTTTTTTCTCTACTGTATCAATCTTCTCATTACAAAGCTTCAGCATTTCCATGCCCTTCTGATACAGTCCGAAGGACTCTTCCAGCGAAGTATCTCCCGATTCCAGCTCTTTTGCCACCTGATCCAGCTTTGCAAAAAGCTCTTCCAGAGATTCTTCCGGCATTTCTTCTGCAATCTCGTTTTTCTTATCTGCCATTTTCCTACTCCTTCTTGGTATCTGTTACCTGTGCCTCGATCTGCCCGTCTGTCACATAAATCCGAAGCCAGTCTCCTTTTTTACATCCGCTACTTTCTTTACAGTCCCTTCCGATCCCTGTACATAGGAAAAGCCCTGGTTCAGCTTTGGCAAGCGGAGAAAGTCCCTTCATCCGTTCGATCCGGATTGCAAGCGCTGACGGCTTTCCCGCAGATTCTGCTCCATCAGAAGCGGCGGCATCTCCTGCACTTTCCGAGTCCTCTCCTGTTCCCGTTCCAACCGCTGATGCATGGCTTTTGGGATCTGCTCCTCATAGTCTGCAAGCTGCTGGCGCATGGACTTAAGTTTCCCTGACGGACTTAAGTAACGGAATTTTTCTGCATACCGCGCTGTATGAAGTGATGCAACCTCCAGCTTTCTCCTCATACTTCGGTGCATCCTTTCCCGTTCTGTCCGGATCGTTTCCAGAAGTTCCCGGTAATTACAGATTGCAAGCTCTGCCGCAGAGAAGGCGTCGGTGCACGAAGATCCGCTACATAATCTATGATCGTCGTGTCCGTCTCATGTCCTACTGCCGAAATAACCGGTACACTGCATTCAAAAACTGCGCGCGCTACATTTTCCTCGTTAAATGCCCACAGATCTTCAATAGAGCCCCCCCGCCTCTGCCAACGATCATCACATCAACCTTAGCTTCCTCCAGTGCACGGATTCCCCCGTACCACACTTTCAGATGCGCCATCCCCCTGTACCAGTGCCGGATACAGAAGAATCTGCACATATGGATTTCTCCGCCTGGTAATGTTGATAATATCGCGCACTGCCGCTCCGGTTGGTGCCGTTACAACACCAACTGTCCGCACATATTTCGGAATCGGCTTTTTTTATATTCCGGCGCAAACATTCCCATTTCTTCCAGCTCTTTTTTGAGCTTTATAAATTTTTCATAAAGAAGTCCCGCACCATCCAGTACGATCTCCTTTGCATAAACCTGATATCTGCCATCTCTTTCATAGACGCTGACGCTTCCAAGCACGATTACCTGCTGCCCTTCCTGCATACGAAAAAGAAAGCCCGCTGCGCTGCCCGGCAAACATAACACAGGCAATCGTTCCGGACTCATCTTTCAGTGAAAAGTACAGATGTCCTGAAGTATGGTACTTACAGTTTGACACTTCCCCTTTGATATAAATTCGATTCAACATAAAGTCTTGCGTAAACATATTCTTGATGTAGGCATTGACCTGTTTTACAGTATATACATTTCGCATGATTTCTGATTCTTATGCAAGCTTTCCGAGTACACCGTTGACAAATGCCGGTCCCTCATCTCCCGAAAAATTCTTTGCCAGCTCAACTGCTTCATTGATCGCTACTTTGACCGGCACGTCCTCATCCCACTTCATCTCATATACGGCGAGACGAAGAACAGAAAGATCCACTTTATTCATACGTCCGGTTTTCCAACCGGTTGTATGTTCATTGATCATCGCATCGATTTCTTCTTCGTGTGCTGCGATATCTTTGACCTTTTTGCGCATATATCCGCGTTCTTCCTCACTTGCTTCTTCTACCTGTTCCAGATACAGTTCGATCTGTTCGTCTGCATCAGCCGCATCAAATCCGATGCTGAAGAGCATTTTAAATATATGTTCTCTGACTTTACTTCTTCGCATGTTCTCTCTCCAATTATTCTTCTTCCGGCATGTCCACACCTGCAACACGGATGTTTACGTCTGCAACGGTAAGACCTGTCATATTCTCGATTCTTCGCCTTTACTTTTTTCCTGTACCTTTAAAGTAGTATCTTTGATACTGCTACCATATTTGAGGTTCAGGGCAAGGGATACGGTAACGATACCTTCCAGCACGTCTACCTTTACTCCTTTTGAAAGGCTCTTCATTCCAAGCTTTGCGATCAGCTCTCTTGTTGCATTCCCTGCCATAGAAGAAACCCTTCTACTTCCATAGCTGCAAGTCCTGCAATAATTGCTACAACTTCATCGGCAATCTTTACTTCGCCGAGGTTCTCATCTGATTCTATCTTATAGGTATTTTCTCTCTTCTTTACTCATTATAAGTCCTCCTGTCTGCGGTTCTTCCGCTCCTCGCGCTCATCTCGGAACCTTTCGCTTCCTCGATGTTCGTTGCACTCACATAGTCCTGGCTTGAAAATGATTCGTCTGCATGCAGCCTGATCATTTTCACCCAGTCCTGCGCTCTTTTACGCTCCTCGCGCTCATCTCGGAACCTTTCGGTTCCTCGATGTTCGTTGCACTCACATAGGTCTGGGCTGAAAGTGATTCGTCTGCGAGCAGCCGATCACTTTCTTCCCTTCCCTGCGCTCGTCGCTATGCGTTCATTGTAACATAAAAGATCCTTATTGGAAAGTTTTTTAGGAACGTCCGAATTCGGAAGGTTTCAGTCCTTCGTTTCGTTCCAGCACCATACGGATGCTCCAGCTGTTGACAAACAGAAGAAGTGGTCTGTCTTTCAGGTATTCTTGATCTTCTTCATATCGGATGTGCCGACCAGCTTGTCCATATTGATTTCTTCATTCTCGATCCAGCGGATATGTTCGTATGGAAGTGGTTCCAGACGGATCTCCACGTTATATTCATTTTCCAGACGGTATTTTAATACATCAAATTGCAGGACACCGACTACACCGACGATGATCTCTTCCATACCGGTGTTGAATTCCTGGAAAATCTGGATCGCGCCTTCCTGCGCAATCTCGCTGCATGCCCTTCATGAACTGCTTTCTCTTCATCGTATCCACCTGGCGTACTCTCGCAAAATGCTCCGGTGCGAAAGTCGGGATTCCTTCGTATGCAAATTTTTCCGCTGAATTGGTCAGTGTATCTCCAATGGAGAAGATACCAGGATCAAATACACCGATGATGTCTCCACCATAAGCAGTATCGATCATGTGGCGTTCACTCGCCATCATCTGCTGTGGCTGTGACAGACGGACTTTCCTGCCTCCCCTGGATATGGAAGACATCCATGCCTGCTTGAACTCACCGGAACAGATACGCATAAATGCGATTCTGTCGCGGTGGGCCTTATTCATGTTCGCCTGGATCTTAAACACAAATGCGGAGAAATCTTCTTCTTTCATCGGATCGATCAATCCTTTGTCGGACATTCTCGGAAGCGCGAAGTCGTCATTTTAAGGAAATGCTGAAGAAAGGTCTCCACACCGAAGTTGGTCAGAGCTGATCCGAAAAAAATACCGGAGAGAGTTCTCCTTTGCTGACCATCTCCTGGTCAAATTCCGCACTCGCTCCGTCCAGAAGCTCAATCTCTTCTTCCAGCTGTGCGAACTGTGCTTCACTTACGATGCTCTTTTGCTTCCTCACTGTCGATGGAAACCTTCTCAACTTCCCCGATCGAGGTTCCTTTCTTGGTATCTGAGAAAATCTCCAAGCTCTCTGCTGTTCCGGTCAAATACGCCACGGAATTCTTTTCCGGAACCGATCGGCCAGTTGATCGGGCAGGTAGCGATCCCCAGTTCCTTTTTCAATATCATCCAGTAATTCAAAGGTATCCATCGCTTCACGGTCCATTTTATTGATAAATGTAAAAATCGGAATATGACGCATGACGCAGACTTTGAACAGCTTTCTTGTCTGTGCCTCCACACCTTTTGATCCATCGATCACCATAACCGCCGAATCCGCTGCCATAAGAGTACGATAGGTGTCCTCCGAGAAATCCTGATGTCCCGGTGTATCCAGAATATTGATGCAATAACCGTCATACTGGAACTGCAGGACAGAAGATGTTACCGAAATACCTCTTTCTTTTTCAATCTCCATCCAGTCTGAAACCGCATGTTTGGCTGTCGCTTTTCCTTTTACGGAACCTGCCTGATTGATTGCCCCACCATATAACAGAAACTTCTCTGTCAGGGTAGTCTTACCTGCATCCGGATGGGAAATGATCGCAAATGTTCTTCTTTTTCTTTATCTCATTCGTAAAATCTGCCATGTTATTCTACTCCTACTATTTTCTCAATGTCACTCAAACTCTTATTATATGGTATTTTTGCTATAATATCAATCCCCTGATTCACTCGTATTTGTACTTTCATGGATTGGTGTGATCACCACATTTGCAAAGCATTTACCTCTGCTTTGCGTGTGACAATATCCTCGATCTGTGCCCGTTTTGCATCCGACAGATCCGCCACATCAACGACCACATCTGCGGATTCTTCGGTAAGACTTACCACCGCATCCTGAAAGCCTTTGCTGGCAAGCAGCGTCTCAATTGCGACCTCCTGTTCGGCGCGCTGTGTCATCTCCACCATCTGCGCAACTGCATCTGCTTTCTGGTCTTCTGCGATATCTGCATTATCAATGATCGCCTGCAGGGTTTCTTTGTTTTTTGCCCGCACCTGCTCCCGGTTCACTTTTGCCTGTGCTACAAGCGCACTGACCGATCCATTTGTCAGAACCGCCTCTCCCGGATTTCCGTCCACCTGATCGTTATCCGCTGTCTGGAGGGAGCTGTCACCTCCTGTGTCCTGATCCGAAATATCCAGAAGTTCCTTATTTGCCATCTCGCTTCCCGTCTCTGCTGTTTTGTTTTTCGAGCCAAAAATTTTTCCGGAATAGTTCAGATATCCTGCCGCAGCGATCATCACCGCAAGAACCGCAATCACAATCTGATTTTTTCTTAAATACTTTTTTCACTAGCCTTCCTCCTATAAGATTCTTTTTTTAGTTATGCTTCATTACTTTTTATCTTATGCGTGTCTACTCCGAATAATGCCTGCACAGCCTCTGTGATATTTTCAATCACGATGGCATTATCTCCGCCATCTGCAATTACGAGAACACCTTCTATCCGGGGACTTAATTCCTGTTTCACATATGGCGTTTCTTCTCCATTTCCGTTTGCATAAACTGCCGTCTCTGAAGAACTGGTATTTTTTTCTCCGCTCTCCCCCTTCCTGCACCTCACTTGTCATCTCCCGATCCTTTTCCACTACCTTTTCCGAGGAAGAAGCCAGAGTGATCATCACCTTTACATTTCCAACTCCTTCTACTTTTGCAAGTGCATTTTCCAGCCGTGTTTCCAGTGCATCTGTATAAGTATCCTCCGATGCATTTTCCGCCTTCTGCACCTGCTGTTCATCCTGTATCTGGTCTGATTTTATATCGGAAACAGGCATCGCGATCACAACCAGAAGCAGTCCGACAAGCAATATGATCAGCCACTTGTCTTTTTTTATTTTACGGATTTCAAACATCTTCATTCACCGCCCTTTTCGAGCAAATCCGCCGCATACTCCATCTCTTTTATCATCTGCTCATACTCCGCCGTCCGATACAGCTCCGTTACCTGTCCGGCTTCCCCCATAAGGTCCAGAACCGGCTGGGCAAGCAGAACTGTCAGAAGAAGTCCGCAGAAAAAACGGACATATTTCCGGTAGCTATTCTCTGGAAGTGCCTGCAAAAATGCGGTTACAAGAATCATATAAACGGCGAGATTCTGCATCCACCTGTAAACCAGCTGTATCATTTTATCCCTCCTACGAAGCCGCTGATGCCGCAACTGCAAGTGTCACCAGAAACAGGACCGCCGTCGCAAGCACCGTCTTTAGCAAAGCATATGATAACCTTCCCCGGTAAAACTGATGGTCTCCACGATCCGTTTATCAGACACCGGCTGGATAAGTGCCGCCGTTCCTTTGTAAAGAAGCGTCAGAATTCCCATATTGATGACCGGGATCATCACAACTCCCGTTACAAGCAGTGCCCCTGCAATTCCAACTCCATTTTTTAAAAAGGACCGCACTTCCAAGCACGACTTCGCTTGTCCCGCTGACTACATCACCGATTCCCGGAATCATTCTCACGCCCTTTGTCCAGACACTCCTTTTCACCTGATCTGCCGCCGGACTGATTATCCGCTCGATAAACCCGATCCCCGTCACCAGGGCAAGCAGACTTTTCAGGCTCCATCCGATTACAAGTCGCAAAAGTTCCGCTGCCTTTAGAAAGAAATTCCTCCTCCGTCAGATTGTTCAAGATTTCCATCAGAAGTGCGATCTGGATCAACGGAACGATCCATTTCAAAATCACAAGTTCCACAAGAAAAATCAGGAAAAGCGCCAGATTATAAAATGCGATCGCAGAAATACTTCCCACTGCGACTGCCATACAGACAAAGTAGACAGGACAGAGTACTCGCATAAAGAGGATCAGATTTTCGAGTCCATGCTGTACCTCTACGGTTACGCCTGAAAATTCCGTATGCCGACTGTAATCACAGACAGGTATACCAGAAAAAGGCGGTCTGTGAGATCTGGCAGTTCTGAAACACTTCCGAAAAGTTGGAAAAACCGCTGCGATCAGCACCAGAAAAATGATAGATGCAAGCACCGGTTTATTGACCTTCAGCACATAGAAAAACTGATCCGTCACAAAGTTTCTGATCTGTCCGGCAGACAGGTTCTCATCCTGCCGGATCACAGACTCAACAAGATCCTGAAAATGCAGTTTTTCTTCCGGGAACAGTTTCCGGATTGCCGTATCCAGATCCTTTATCTCTGTCAGCTCCCAGATTTTCTGCTCTGTTTCCTCCTGTGTTTTTTCCAGATCCGTTTCTGTCATATTATCTTCTGTCCGGCTGTTTTCCGAAGAGGAATCTTCCCCTGCCGCAAATACCTGTACCGGCAGTATCAGTACGAAGATTACAAGTCCGATCATGCATGCTATGCCATATTTCTGAAAATAATGTTTCATTTTTCTTCCCTTTTACTGTCCAAGTTCGCGGATTGCAAGAAGCAGTGCTTTTAATATCGGCATTCCTATTGCAAGTATACTGAGCCTTGCAAAGACCTCGATCTGCCCGGCGATCGTCTGATAACCGGCATCCTTGCAGATTGCTGCCGCAAATTCCGCCAGATAGGTCACACCCAGGATTTTCAGCATTGCCGTCAGATATACCGCATCGATCTTTACAAAGTCGCCAACCAATTCCAAAGTTTCCCGGATCACCGACAGATTCCGGCTCATTCCGAGAAAAAGGAAAATGCTGACCGCAATCCCCAGATAGATCCCATACTCTTTTCTGGTATTTTGAAATTGTAATGCCAGGAAAGTTCCTGCAATCCCGATGCAGGCTGCCTTTAAGGATACTCATCTTTTTCCCTCCTTTACAGAGCAAAGAGCCGTCTGATATCGTCAAACAGATCTGAAATATAAGGAAGGATCCAGAATAAAACCAGAAGCAGTCCTGCAAGGCTTGTGAGAAATGCCTGTTCTTCTCTTCCGCTGTGTTTCAGCACCTGTCCCAGGACAGAAACCAGAATCCCTGACTGCCGCAATTTTAAATATCAGATTTACACTCATGTTTCGCTCCTATTTACAGAATCAAAATTGTCAGGAAAAGCCCTGCTGTAACACCCAGCAGATTGCAAAGCCTCCGTTTTTCCTGAATTTCTTTTAAAAGACCGCCTCTTTTTTCTTCCAGAAATTCTGCATACTGCAAGAAAATCTGCGTTTCCTGCTTCTTATCCAGGCCGCCAAGCCGCATCCCAAGCTCATGCAGACGTACCCTTTCCTCCCTGCCAAGAAGCAGACATTCAAGATCACTTTCGCAAAGGCACCTCTCCCAGATTATTGCAAGACTTCTTGACGGCATCTCCAATTCTTTTTGCCAGATGTTCCAACCAGATCCTTTAGTTCTGACTGCATCTTCGGGAAACAGAAGCGCATACCTGGGCGAGTGGTGCATAAGTATACTCCATTTCTCCCGCAAAGCTGCCTTATCACTCTTTGCAACTCTCCGGTATCCGTGATCTGCCTTTGATATTCCATTCCCCTGCTGTATCCATAGCCGGATGTCGCCGCCACAATTCCCAGGCATCCGACCATTTTCAGATACACAGTTTTTTCTCCCCGTTCGTTATAAATCCCTTCAATTTCTCCTACATGTTTCCCGGATTTCATCACAACATATCTGGCAAAGCATCTTTCCTTTACCAGATTGCTGACCAGTGGCTTTTCACGGATCTCATCCATACCGGAACCATGCACCGTCGTCAGCATGGTTGCCCCACAGTGCATGGCGTACTCGATCGCCTCTACATCCTTCGCTGTCCCGATCTCATCTGCCGCGATCACCTCCGGCGCCATGAGACCGCACCAGCATCATCATTCCTTCTGCTTTCGGGCAGTTGTCCAGAATATCTGTCCGCATCCCAAGCTGGTTCTGTGGCACGCCACGGTAGCATCCTCCAATCTCTGAACGTTCATCCACCACACCCACATTTCTTCCTTCCACCCAGCGGTTCCCATCCGAAATCTGACGCACCAAATCCCGCAAAAGTGTAGTCTTTCCTCCACCTGGTGGGGAAATGATCATGGTATGGCAAAGTCTTCCTTTTTCAAGGATCACAGGAAACAGCTTATTCGCACAACCTGTAATCTCATGGCAGATTCGGATATTGATCGATGTAATATACTGAAAATTCCGGATCTGTTCCTTTTCCGAAATAATTTTCCCGGAAATTCCGACCCGATGCCCTCCTTCAATCGTCAGAAACCCCTGGCGCAGTTCATTTTCATAGGCATACAGGGAATAATTGGATACATATTCCATCGTTTCACGCAGTTCTTCTTTTGTCACCCGATGGGTAAAAAGTTCTTCCTTTCCCTCTTTTTTCACTGCAAGCGGCTGCTCTTCCCGAAGCCGGATTTCCTGGATCTTCTCAAAATCCAGTCCATGATTCAACAGGATCCCTCGGATTTTCTCCGGAAGCACCGCCAGAATTTGATCTTTCTTTTCTCTTCTCATCTTGTCCACCTCTCTTTAAAGAATGTATATGGAAGGTAGGAGAAAAATAGAACTGATTTTGATTCCTAGGAAGTTCCTTCGGAATTTCCTATGAAATAAAAAAGGACTCTACCGATACTGGTAAAGTCCTTCTGATTTTATAAAACTTTATTCTGCAACATCTTTGATGCTGAAGCTCAAACGTCCCATCTTGTCTTTTCCAAGGCAAACCACTTTGACGTGATCTCCGATAGAAAGAACATCTTCTACATGGTCGATTCTCTGCTTAGCGATTTTGGAAATGTGTACCATTCCTTCTTTGCCCGGTGCAAATTCGATGAATGCGCCGAATTCTTTGATGCTTACAACATCACCTTCAAGAACCATTCCTGCCTCGAAGTCTGTTACGATGGTAGCGATCATCTTTCTTGCCTGTTCCATGCTGTCTGCATCTACGCCACAGATAGATACGCTTCCTTCATCTGTGATATCAATCTTAACGCCTGTCTTTTCGATGATTGCGTTGATGGTCTTTCCTCTCTGACCTACAACTTCACCGATCTTAGCCGGATCAATATTCATCTGAATGATCTTCGGTGCATACTTGCCAACCTGTGCTCTTGGCTCAGCGATTGTCTTAGCCATAACTTCATCCAGAATGTAAACTCTTGCTTTTTCTTGTACGTGCAATTGCTTCTTCTACGATCTGTCTTGTCAGGCCATGGATCTTGATATCCATCTGAATTGCAGTGATACCGTCATGTGTACCTGCAACCTTAAAGTCCATATCGCCAAAGAAGTCTTCCAGACCCTGGATATCTGTGAGTACAATATAATCATCATCTGTAGCACCTGTTACCAGACCACAGGAAATACCTGCAACTGCCGGTTTGATCGGTACACCGGCTGCCATCAGAGACATTGTGGATGCACAGATACTTGCCTGAGAAGTAGAACCATTGGATTCGAATGTCTCAGATACTGTACGGATTGCGTACGGGAATTCCTCTGCTGATGGAAGTACCGGTACGAGAGCTCGCTCAGCCAGTGCTCCATGACCGATCTCACGACGTCCCGGTCCTCTGGAGGGCTTGGTTTCACCTACGGAATAGGACGGGAAGTTATAGTGATGCATATATCTCTTGGATGTCTCAGATTCATCCAGTCCGTCAAGCTTCTGTGCTTCTGAAAGAGGAGCCAGAGTTGTGATGGTACAGATCTGTGTCTGTCCACGTGTGAACATAGCAGAGCCATGTACTCTCGGGATCAGGTCAATTTCTGCGGCAAGTGGCCGGATTTCTTCGATTGCACGCCCGTCCGGACGCTTCTGGTCTTTGAGGATCATCTTGCGGACAACCTTCTTCTGGTACTGATATACAGCTTCACCAAGTTTGGCAAGCCATTCTTCGTTATCAGCAAAAGCTTCTTCCAGCTTTTCTGTGATCTTACGGATATTTTCTTCTCTTGTCTGCTTGTCATCTGTGAATACTGCAACTTCCATCTCTTCCGGTGTTACGATCTTCTGAATCGCTTCAAAGAGTTCTTCCGGTACTGCAAAGCTTACATAATCATGTTTTGGTTTTCCACATTCTGCAACGATCTGGTCGATGAATGCGATGACTTTCTGATTCACTTCATGCCGCGAAGATGGCTTCGAGCATCTTAGCTTCCGGTACTTCGTTTGCTCCGGCTTCAATCATGATAACCTTTTCTCTTGTAGATGCAACAGTCAGTGCAAGGTCGGACTTTTCTTTCTGCTCTGCGGTTGGATTGAATACCAGTTCTCCGTCAACAAGTCCTACCTGGGTAGAAGCTGTCGGACCATCGAACGGGATATCAGAAATAGCAGTTGCAATCGCTGATCCAAGCATAGCGGTAAGCTCCGGTGAGCAGTCCTGTTCAACAGAGAGAACCAGGTTCTCCAAAGTTACATCATTTCTGTAATCCTTAGGGAAAAGCGGTCTCATCGGACGGTCGATCACACGGCAGGTAAGAACAGCATTTTCTGATGCCTTTCCTTCTCTCTTGTTAAATCCTCCCGGGATCTTTCCTACTGCATAAAGCTTCTCATTGTATTCAACGCTGAGCGGGAAGAAGTCAATTCCTTCTCTTGGTTTGTCGGATGCAGTTGCTGTTGAAAGCACAACTGTATCACCATAATGCATAAGTACTGCGCCGTTCGCCTGTTTGGCAACTCTTCCAACATCTACGCGGAGTGTACGGCCTGCAAGTTCCATTTCAAACTTTTTGTACATAAATGTTCTCCTTTTTTATCTGTTTATCTGACGGGTAAAATCTCCGAAACTACTGAAAAATACACTTCTCAAAATATACTTTTCAGTGGTCTCGGACGCAATCTCTACCCACAATCTTTTGTATTATATCATATCCTTACATCTCTTGCAAGATTCTATATAACTAACTTTAAAATGTGGCAAAACACAGTTATTGGTCACTCCCCTGTCAATCACTATGCTGATTGGCATAGATAATGCATGTTGTACCAGTTCGGCTCATTGTTTGCGTAAACAAACAGGGGAGCGAAGACATCCAGCTGATGCCTTTCGCTCCCTGTAAAAATACGTCTTACTTTCTTAAACCTAATCTTTCGATCAGTGCACGATATCTTTCGATGTCTGTCTTCTTCAGGTATGCAAGAAGTCCTCTTCTCTGTCCTACCATCTTAAGAAGTCCTCTTCTTGAGTGATGATCCTTTGGATTTGCTTTGAAGTGTTCTGTAAGGTCGTTGATTCTTGCTGTAAGAAGTGCTACCTGTACTTCCGGAGATCCTGTATCTCCTTCTGTTCTTCCGTATTCTTTGATAATCTGTTCTTTCATTTCTTTTTGTGATCATTTGTCACTACCTCCTAAATATACTGTTAATTGCCTGATATTAAGCAGTGGTTGGAGATTCCATCTGCCGAACATCGGTTTTTCATACTTGCCTAGTGTACCATATGCCCCGAATCCTGTCAAGAAGGATTTTATCTTTTCCCGCATCTGGCAGGTTTTCATATTCCTGTTCACAGGTCCTGCCTGTAAATAACCGCATTTCCAGAGCTTTTTCACCGGCTCTGTTATTTCTTATGATGATAACGGAAAAATTCTTTTGCGTAAGCAATATCCTGATCGATCTGAGCCTTCATCATTTCTACCGATTCAAACTTCTGCTCCGGTCTCTTAAAATGATAAAGCTGGATCTCTACCTCTTTTTCCGTAGGCATCACCACTGTAATCCAGCAGATTGCTCTCGATCAGCATCCGGTTCTCATCGGATACCGTTGGCTTAAACCCGACATTACCGATTCCGTTGTACCAGATTCCATCAATCCTCACACTATCCAGATAAACTCCGTTCGGTGGAAGAAGTTTATCCCTTGACGGATGTACATTAAGTGTCGGAAATCCCAGTTTTCTGCCCAGCCGCCTGCCATGCTCTACTTTTCCCCGTACAGTATATGCATACCCCAGCATATCATTCACAGCTTCCATATTTCCCTTCCGAAGCTCTTCCCTGACATAGCTGCTGCTGATCTCCCGTTTTCCGTACATCTCTTTTTCAATCACAAAAGTTCATATCCATACACATCGGCATATTCTGCAAGCATTTTTGCATCACCACGCTTGTCATGTCCAAAGTGGAAATCCGTTCCGATCACAATATACCGGGCATGAATTTTCTCAATCAGGATCTTCCGGATGAAATCCTCTGCCGACATACTTGTGACATCTTCGGAAAACGGGCATTCCAGCAGTACATCTACTTTCTCGTCCAGAAGACATCTGCGCTCCTCATTGGACATGATCCCTTCTCTTGATTTTCCAAGCTTTTCATAAAGCGGATTCATATCAAATGCAAACACAACAGAACGAACGCCTTTTTTTTCGCCTTCAGCTGACATACTTTTTGATCAGCTTCTGATGTCCTCTGTGAACTCCATCAAATTTGCCGAGTGTGATTGCTGCCTCTCTGAATCCTGATAGGCTTCCAGCCCTCTGATATAGTCCATGTTCTTTCCTCTTTAATTACTTTTTTTTCATTTCCATCAAAAACATTTTTACAATCTTGAAGAGATCGTCTTTTCCTGCAGTAACAGTAAATCGCAATAAACTGATGCGATTCATCGTACACGCGGACTCTCTCATCGTTCTCATACTCCTTTAATGCTGTTTCCTGTGAAATATCTCTTTTTCTGAAACTATTCCCGTTCCGTACTGCCACCAAAAACGGCCAGCGGCAGTACGACCTGTGCATACGTTGGAAACATTTCATCTATCGCGATGATCTTCTCCTCCAGAATCCCTTCTTTCTGAAGCTGTGCAATTTCACCGAGCCGGATACTGTCTTCAAGTCCAAACCGCTCTACACGTGTTCTCAAAGCTCTTTCATGCATCCGCCACAGCCAAGCTTCTGACCGATATCATGACACAGTGTACGGATATACGTTCCCTTTGAACAGGTCACTTCCAGTTTTACCTCCGGAAGATTGATCTCCAGGATCCGGATCTCATGAATCGTGATTCTTCGTGCTTTCCGCTCTACTTCTTTGCCCCTCTCTGGCAAGCTCATAAAGCTTTTTTCCGTTAACTTTGAGTGCCGAATACATCGGCGGAATCTGATCGTATTCTCCCCTCAAAGCTGCGGGATCACATTTTCCACTTTTTCATTGGTCAGATCTTCTGTGCTATGTTTTTCCAGAACCTGACCGGAAGTATCCTGTGTATCCGTCACCTGACCGAGAAGAAGAACCGCCTGATAGGTTTTATCTTTATCTGTCAGCAGGTCACAAAGCTTTGTTGCTTTCCCCAAAGCAGACCGGAAGTACTCCTTCGGCATCCGGATCAAGGGTTCCGGTATGCCCGATCTTTTTCTGCTTTTACGATCCCACGCAGCTTTTGCAACCACATCATGGGACGTATAGCCTTTTCTTTATATACATTCAGTACGCCATGTATCATTCCGCTTCGCTCCCCACTGTTAAACTGAAGTTCCAGTCTTCTTGCCAGATTGTTGATGATATCATGTGGTGTGGCAGTCATGGAGAATCCGGTGCTCTTGCGTGTCCGTCCGCCGCCAAAATAGCTTGCAACTACACTTACATCTATCTTTTCACCGGATCGCAGACTTACCTTTAAAAGTTCCATGTTCAAGCTCATACATAAAAATTGCAACATCGATACCTTTTGTGAGTTTCAGCTGGCTCACAATTCCATCAAGATGTTTCGCTTTTACCTGGTAGAAATCCATCTCTTCTTTTGTAACGTAAGATACAATACATCTTCCGTCCATAAAAAGAAAGCTTTCCAACAATGCACGCCCCAGAATCTGGTTCTGTGCATAGGTCTTTTCATCAAAAGTCTCTGTAATTATTTTTGTAAAAATCGATCCCTTTTTCCATCAGTGCTGCTGCTGCGCGCATGGTCGACGGATGGGTACAGGAATAACGGAACACACCGGTATCATGCACCATTCCTGTGTAAAGGCACTCGGCAGTCTCCACAGACATCTTCCCATAATCCAGCAGATTGTAGATCAGCTCACTTGTCGAGCTTGCATCTGGCATGATATAGTTCTGATCTGCAAAACTCTGGTTGCTCACATGATGATCTACACAGAATCTTACTGCCTTTTTTGAAAAGGACTGCCGAAAATCCAAGTCTTCCCATATCCCCGCAATCCAGTGCGATAAACAGATCATAGGTTTTTTCTTCCGTCACTTCATGCCGGATCTTATCTATTTTTCATGAACTTCAGTGTATTCGGAAGCTCTTCCAGATAAACATCGATCTCTTTTTCAGGAAAATTTCTCTGACATAGTTATACAATCCCATACAGGAACCTGCACAGTCCCCATCCGGGCGGACATGTCCGCCAAGTGCGATCGTCCCGGCTTTAGAAATTGCATCTAATAACATACTAATCATCCTCTTCCCGTAAATCTCTTTGTTACATCATCAATTTTCTTTGACATCCGGACACCATATTCAATGGACTGATCCAGTACGAACTTGATCTCCGGTGTGTTACGCATATTCAGTGTATGGGCCAGTTCACGACGGATATAGCCTTCTGCGCTCTGTAATCCCTTCAGGGTATCAGCCTGGACTTTTTCATCGCCCAGGACACTGATATATGCTTTGCAGGTTTTAAGATCCGGAGCAACCTCCACCGCTACAACCGAAGTCATCGGTGCAACACGCGGATCCTTGATCCCTCCACGCAGAATAGTACTCAGTTCACGCTGTACCTCTGCGTTTACTCTTGTATTCTTAATGCTTGTTTTTTCTCATTTTATCAACTCCTAGCGTGGAATCTCTACCAGAATGCCTCTACGAGGTCTCCTTCTTTGATGTCATTGAAACGTTTGCAAATACGAATCCACATTCGTAACCTGCTTTAACTTCCTTCACATCATCTTTGAAACGCTTTAAGAAGCCAGCTTTCCATCATAGATCACAACGCCGTCACGAACGATTCTTGCCTGGCAGTCACGTTCAAATGTACCGTCAATAACATAGGAACCTGCGATTGTTCCGACTCCGGATGCCTTGAATGTCTGTCTTACTTCTGCGTGTCCCAGTACCTTCTCCTCGAAAACCGGATCCAGCATACCCTTCATAGCTGCTTCCACATCTTCGATTGCATTGTAGATGACACGGTACAGACGAATATCTACACCTTCCCGGTCTGCTGTCTCTTTTGCAGTTGCATCCGGACGGACATTAAATCCAATAATGATCGCATTTGATGCACTAGCCAGACTGACGTCGGATTCGTTAATTGCACCGACGCCGCCGTGAATAATCTTCACTACAACCTCGTCGTTGGACAGTTTCAGAAGGCTCTGTTTCATTGCCTCTACAGATCCCTGTACATCAGCCTTGACTACGAGAGCCAGTTCTTTTAAGTTGCCCTCCTGAATCTGGTTGAACAGATCATCCAGGGACATCTTGGACTTTGTTTCTTCCAGTTTTTGATCTTGTTCTGACTGAAATGAATGTCTCTGCAAAGCTTCTTGCATCTTTATCATTTCCACATCCGACATAACTTCTCCGGCATTCGGCACATCGTTAAGACCAAGGATCTCTACCGGTAGAAGGACCTGCTTCTTTTTTGACTCTGCTTCCCTTGTCATCCATCATGGCTCTTACTTTACCATATGCAGAACCTGCTTTGCGATTGGATCTCCGACACGGAGTGTTCCCTTCTGTACAAGTAGTTGCAACCGGATCCTCTTTCCTTTAGCTCAGCCTTTGCTTCAATTACAAGACCTCTTGCGCGGCGGTTCGGATTTGCTTTCAGTTCCATCACTTCTGCGGTAAGAAGAACCATTTCCAGAAGCTCTTTGATTCCTTCTCCTGTATGAGCAGATACCGGTACACAGATGGTGCTTCCTCCCCAGTCTTCAGGGATCAGTTCATACTCGGTCAGTTCCTGTTTTACTCGATCGACGTTTGCACTTGGCTTGTCAATCTTGTTGATCGCAACTACGATCTCGATCCCTGCTTTGCCTTTGCATGGTTGATCGCTTCGACGGTCTGCGGCATGACACCGTCATCTGCTTTGCAACAATGAGGATTGCAATATCGGTAGAATTTGCACCACGCATACGCATTGCGGTAAACGCCTCATGCCCGGGTGTATCCAGGAAGGTGATTTTCTCACCGTTGATTTCCACAACTGAAGCACCGATATGCTGTGTGATTCCACCTGCTTCTCCTGCGATGACATGAGTATCACGGATCTTGTCAGAAGGGAGGTTTTACCGTGGTCAACGTGACCCATAACGCATACTACAGGCGGACGTTTCTTCATCTTCTTTTCGTCTTCTTCGTCTTCTTTTCAGAAGTTCTTCGATCACATCGACTACTTCTTCTTTTTCACAGAGCACATCGAATTCCAGAGCGATTTCTTCAGCTGTCTCGTAATCAATTTCCTGGTTAACTGTTACAATCTTGCCCTGCATGAAGAGTTTCTTAACGATTACGGATGGCTGGATCTTCATTGCATCTGCAAGTTCCTGGATTGTAAGTACTTCCGGAATTGTGATCTGCTTGATCTGCTCCTCCACAACCTCTTTCTTCGGCTGTGGTTTTACCATTTTCGGCTGAGCGTTATTGTTTTTGCCCTTTTGCCTTTCTGCAGTCTGTCTTCGTTCTCTTCATTTCTGTTATATTCTTTCTTCTTGTGCGCATCTTTTTGGTTTGTTGCGGCTTGGTTTCTGTTCTGCGATTGCAGGTGCCGGAATAGATGGGCTGGATTTTCTTCTGTCATCACGGCGTCCGCCATCACGCATCTCTCTTCCGTCTCTGTTATCACGGTTATCTCGATTATCTCTTCTGTCTCCGCGGTTCTGGAATCCGCCATCTCTTCTTCCATCACCCGGGCGTCCCTGTCTCTGATCCTGACCGTTTCTTTCCTGTTTGGATTTCTGCGCTGTCTGTTATCACGGTTTTCTCCCTGCGGACGATCCTGTCTGTTTCCGTTCTGCGGGCGTCCCTGGCCATTTCCATTACCCTGCGGGCGTTCCTGTCTGTTTCCGTTCTGCGGACGTCCCTGGCCATTTCCCTGAGGGGCGTCCCTGGCTGTTACCATTCTGTGAACGTTCCTGTCTGTTTCCATTGCCCTGTGAGCGTCCCTGACCATTTCCATTGCCTTGCGGGCGCTGTCCGTTTCGACTGCCCTGCGGGCGTCCCCTGACCATTACGACCTCTTCCGCCGCCCCTGTGAGTTCTGCGGTCTGAAAACCTGAACGATATTTTTTTTCTTCTTCGGGGTATCTTCAGAAGTTTTTTCACTTTTTTACTGCATCAATCTGTTCATCTGAAAGTGTACTCATATGACTTGCCACCTCAATTCCTTTATCTTTTTAATATAGAGAGTATTTCTTTGTTTGTCTTATTCATCTGTTCTGCCAGTTCATATACTCTTAATTTTGCCATAAATCTACCTCCTGTATACAGTTCCTATTATCCTTCTTCCATATCCAGATGTTTTCTGATTCCTTTTGCAAACCCTGCATCTGTTACTGCAAGCGAAGCGCGGAACTCTTTTTTCCCATCGCATGGCCCAGGGTATCTTTTATCTTCAAAAAAGTATATTGGCACTTTATAAAAATCACACATGTTCTGAAATTTCTTTTTTGTATTGTCCGATGCGTCGTCTGCCACAATCACCAGATGCGCGCGTCCTTCCTTTTGACTTCTTTTTCTGTCATGAATTCCCCGCTCTTTGTCTTGCCGGCTTTGGTCGCCAGACCTGATCATCGATAATGCTCTATTTATGTTCAACGCTGCTTCCAGCTCCTTTTCCAGATTTTCGTATTCTCTTTTGGTATCGCCTGTTTGAAAGAACGTTCCAGTCCTTTATTCTTTATTGCTTCCTGCAAACATTTTCCGGAAAAGCACAGATATGCCCCGCGCCCGTTCTTACGTCCGGTTGCGTCCAGAATGAATTCGCCTTCTGCTGTTTTTCGGAACACGAATCATTTCTTTTTATTCTTCATTTCCTGACATCCTACGCATTTACGCATCGGGATCTTTTTGGTCGTACTCAAATAATCACCTCTGTCTATTCTTCATACAGATCAAGATCATCTGCTACTTCTTCCTCTGATTCTTCATCAGCAGAATATTCTTCGTCTGAATACTCTTCCTCCTGATAATCATCTTCATAATTCTCAGCCATATTCATATAATCTGCCGGAAGTTCGCCAGACTCGATCGCCTGTGTTTCGTTCTTGATATCGATCTTATATCCGGTCAGTCTTGCCAAGACGTGCATTCTGACCTTCTTTACCGATTGCCAGTGAAAGCTGGTAATCCGGTACAATTACACTTGCTGTTCTCTCATCCGGATCAGCCATTACAGAAATAACCTTCGCAGGGCTGAGTGCATTCTCGATCAGGATTGCCGGATTGTCACTCCAGTTGATGATGTCGATCTTCTCGCCGCGCAGTTCATTTACGATCGCATTGACTCTGGCACCGTTCATACCAACGCATGCACCGACCGGGTCTACATCAGGATCATTAGACCATACAGCGATCTTTGTTCTGCTTCCTGCTTCTCTTGCGATACTCTTGATCTCTACGATACCGTCCTTTACTTCTGTAACTTCTGATTCAAACAGACGTTTTACAAGTTCCGGATGTGTACGGGATACCAGGATCTTAGGTCCCTTTGTCGTATTCTTTACTTCTACGATATATAATTTGATACGTTCTGTCGGTTTGAAGACCTCACCTTTTACCTGCTCATTCTCTGTCAGCATAGCATCTGCTTTACCAAGGTTGATGCTGACATTCTTTCCAACATAACGCTGTACGATACCTGTCACGATATCTTTTTCTTTTTCAAAATACTGATCGTATACAACTTTTTCTTACGCTCTTCTTCACGGATCTTCTGTAAGATCAGGTTCTTTGCATTCTGTGTTGCGATACGTCCGAATGATTTGGACTCAACCGGGATCTGTACGATGTCACCGATCTCATAAGAAGGATCGATCATCTTCGCATCTGCAAGACTGATCTGTTCTACTTTGTCCTCTACTTCTTCTACAACGGTCTTCTCAGCGTATAACTGATAATCACATGTCTCCTTGTTCATGATCAGTTTGATGTTGTCTGTCTTACCGAAATGGTTCTTACAGGCATTCATCAGTGAATTTTCAATGGCATCCATCAGAGTATCTTTGCTGATATCTTTTTCCTCTTCAAGAATTTAAGTGCTTCTAATAATTCGGTATTCTGTTTTCCTTCTTCCTCCTGTCACGTTTAAAAATCGAACGCCAGACGGATCAGTGCGATGTCTGCTTTATCAAATGTCATCGTCTCGCCGTCTTCATATTCAATGGTAACTGTATCTTTATCATAATCTTTTTAAGATTCCAATAAACTCTTTCTGTCTGTCGATTGCCCGGTAAGTACGAACCTCTACTTCTTCTCCCAGGCTTCTTGCAAAGTCTTTTCCTTCTTCAGTGGTCTGCCAAGTCCCGGTGAGCTGACTTCCAGAATATACGAATCTTCGATATAATCTTTCTCGTCCAGAATATCGGAAAGTCTGCGGCTTACAACCTCACAGTCATTCACTCCGATTCCACCCGGTTTATCAATATATGCACGCAAGTACCAGTTACTTCCTTCTCTTTTACATATTCTACATCCCAGAGATCAAATCCATACTCTTCCACGATTGGGATCAGAATCTCTTCTGTTTTCTGTTCATATACTTTTTTTTGACAATCTGCAACTTCCTTTCTTAATCAGGCTCCAAAAATCTGTCCGATTTTGGTTGTATGACTGGCAAAAGAAGAGTGAACTTTCGTCCACTCTTCTGCCAGATTTCTTATGTAACTGCATACAGTATAGCACTACTTTTTCCTGAAATGCAAGGATTTTTAAAATATATGCCTGATTCTCTTTGTAAAGACGCTTTCCGTCGTTCTCCTTCAGCCATTTTACAACCTGGATATCTCTTTGCCCAGTCATCTGCCCAGACTTCATCACCTTCGCCACGCGCCGCCGCTTTTTTCTGCGATGTATCCCGCCGGGTCTTCCGTAAGATCTTTCAGTACTTCATATGCTTTTTTCGTTCTTATCATCCAGATCCTGTATCAAAACAACAGTTTCTGTATCCGGTGTCTTTCCATCGAGTGCCTGCAGCTGTTCATTATATTTTTCCAGATTCTCCAGGCTGTCCTTCGCATCCTCCAGACATTCTGTCAGGATTTCGATCTCCGTTTTTCCAGTACCACCCTTTGCAACCGGGCGGATGGATATTTCTGAATCAGCAGTCGTCTTTTTTCAGCTCTGCCCGAATTCTCTCCTCATCGTGATCCATTCTTCCGATATCATATCCAAAGTAAAAACCGCCAATTCCAATCACAACAAGAAGAACGATTGCAAAAATTCTTTTTCCGGATTTTTTTCCTTTTTCATCTTCCGTCCTCCTTACCCTAATATCGTACCTGCTATAATTCCAAGGATCATTCCGCCGATCCCGGTTCCCGCAAGCGCCGCAAGATATAAGAGTACCTTCACCGCTTTGATTTCTCCTTTTTCACCTTTGGAAGTGCCGGACCAGGCTCCGGTGTTCGCCTCTCCTGCGTCTGTTCCGGTGTCTCCTGCGCGGCATTCTTTCGATTTCTTCTTGTGTCGGATAGGCAAACGGCATCACATCTGCTTCAAGAGCTGAAAATAATTTTCCATCAATCCACTGAAAATACTGCCAGATCGCCGCATCAAACATCCGGTGGGTATCCAGAAAATGATACCAGGATTCCACAAAGGTTTTTGTTCGGAAATATTCTCTATACGCCGGTTCCTCCAAAATATCCTTCCAGTGATACAGCTTATTCCGTTCCTTTTCATTCAAATACAGACTGATGCACTGCTCCATGATTTTCCGGACCTCACGGTCATCCGCGCCTTGTCGCTCAGAAGCATCCGCCATATTCTGGAACTGACGGGCCCAGTCACCGTCCCATGTCTGGAAATCTTCCTCTAACTGTACAGGTGGCTCTCCTGCCTCTTCTTCCCGGAAACTTTCCTCAGAATCTTCGTCAGAATGCACAGGAAGTTCTTCATACTGCGCAGAAGATTCTTCTGACTGTACATCTTCTTTCTGAGGATTTTCCATGTAAGCCTCTTCCGGGTTTCTCTCCGGCTCTGCATAATTCCATGTTTCAGATTCCGCTGCTTTCCTGCTCCGTCGCCCCATCTCCATCCGCCGCGGCTCTTCAGGTATCTGTGGCTCTTCCTCTCTTCCCGCATTGCGCTCCGCCCACGCAAGCGCCTCTTCATAGGCATCGTGGATCCTCTGGAATTCCTCCGGGTGTTCTTCCGGGTGGAACTCCCGGGACTTCGCCGCATACGCCCGCTTTATCGTTTTTTTTCCGTTGTTGGTTCAATCCCAAGTACCGTAAAACAGTTCATCACTCTTCGCCTCCTCCATTCATCATACAGATAAGCTTCTATCTTGACCGGCACCGATCTCTTCGGTGTATTCTCCACAATATCCAGAAGCTCACTTGTCCTTGTATATGCCTTCTCGATCGTCCGCAGATCCTGTGCATTTAATGCAACTGAAAAATCTGCCAGGATCTTGTCCAGATATTTTCGGATTTCTCCGGTGTTTTCTTCGTAAAGACGGTCGCCTCTTTCCAGCAGAAGCCGGTTCTTTTCCTGCTCTCTCGGATGGATCTTAATCTTCTGCGCTCTTTTCTTCTTTCCTCAATCTGCTCTGGTGTCAGATGGATATTTTTGTTGACGATCACCTTACTGAAATGCTCCTTGGTGCTCACCACGGTCACATCCACTTCCAGAATTCCGTTAATGTCATAGGTAAATCGGACATCCACCGCTTCCCTCTGATCCTCTCTTCTTGCCAGCTAAGACCGGCACACGGATCCGCCCGAGCTCCAGATTCTGGTCTGCATAGCGGTGCTCGCCCTGTAAAATCGTGATATCACAGTATTCCTGGAACTGATGTACCGTCCAGTATCGCTCCACCCGGCTGATCGGAAGAACCGAATTTCGCTCAATGATCGGAGACATGATCGCCGGTCCCTTGGTATCTCCGTGAATGATCTCGGTTCCAAGTGTAAACGGACAGATGTCTGTAAGAAGTACATCCCGCACTGCCCTTCGCCGCTCCTTGATTCCGGCATACATTCCGGCGCCGACCGCAACCGCAACATCCGGATCGATCTCACACCGCGGTCTTTTGCCACTCAAAAACTGCAGATAATTCTGCACGATCTTCATCTTACCGGATCCACCGATCATAATGATCTCGTCAATATCCTCCCATCCATAACCACTGTCGTTCATCGCCCGTTTCAGCGGAATCCCGATTCCTTCCAGCAACTTTGCAGACACCTCCAGAAGTCCTTTCGCATCCAGTTTCATCTGATAAATCTGTCCGCCGATCACAACCTCCATCTCGCCCTCCGGCGCATCAGTCAGTGTACGTTTCAGCTTCTCACTCTCCCGGATCAGGCTGGCTCTTTCTTCATTAGTGATCTTTCCTTCATCAATCCGATTGACACTTAGGAATTTTTCCGCAATTGCACGGTTCACATCATCCCCACCGAGATGATTGTCTCCGGCAACTGCCACAATCTCGATCACACTGTCAAATGCATCTACGATCGAGATATCCAGAGTTCCTCCGCCAAAATCAAACACCAGAAAGGTCTGATCCTCCTTAGTCTTTCCAAAGCGATAGGCAAGTCCGCCGCCGACGGCTCATTGACCAGACGCTCCACAGTAAGTCCGGCAAGCTCTCCTGCCATCTTCGTCGCATTTCTCTGAAAATCATTAAAATACGCCGGGACACTGATGACTGCCTCTTCAACCGGCTCACCCAGGTATTTTTCCGCATCTTCTTTCAGCTGCCGCCAGGACCATGGACGACAGATCTGCCGCTGTAAACCGCCTGTTTCCAAGCATAAATGTCTTCTCCGTCCCCATAAAACGCTTGAAACTTGCCACTGTACTTTCCGGATGGGAGATCAGACGCTCTTTCGCCGTTCTCCCTACCAGCATCTCACCGTTCTCATCAATTCCTACTACCGACGGTGTTAAATATTCTCCCAGATTATTTGGAATCAACGTGCATTTATCATCCTGCCACACGCTTACCAGACTGTTTGTTGTCCCAAGATCAATTCCTACCGTTGCCATATGACCGACCTACTTTCTCATTCGTGTTCCTGTTCCATCTCTTTTCGCCCGTTTCAAACGGTTCAGTGTCACTTCTTTTTCATGGAAGATCACCTTGCTCTCCGTTCCTTCTTCAAACAGATATACCTCTTCCACGCTGTCATTTTTCTGTAATTTCATACCGCGCACACCAACTGCACCCTTTTTTTCTTCTCCGAAACTTCTTCCGCCGGGAAACGGAGCACAAATCCATTCTCCGTCATCAGAACTACATCCTGCACATCCCGGATCGGCCTGATACTTACCAGTGCATCTTCATCCTGCAGTTTCGTTCCGCGATTGTCCGCTTAGTTACCTGGAATTCACTTCCTGCCACCTTTTGATCATTCCCTGCTTCGTGACAAACAGGAATCTTGAGAAAAAGAGTTCTCTGTCATCACACAGATATACGATTTCTTCTTTTGTACTGTCAAAATTACTTACATTGTCGATTGGAAATCCTTTGTCCCTGAACTTTCCATAAGGGAGATCCATCACTTTGATCTGATGCATCTTGCCATCCGATGTAAAAAGACACAACTTGCCGGTATTCATGCAAAGCGCAGAATATACTTTATTCTCCTTATCTGCCGCTTCCCGGTTACGTTCATAGACGGATCCATCCACCGTCTTTGCATAACCAAAGCGATTCCATCAGAAGGACAACCTCCTGCTCCTGTACTTTATTTTCCTCAAATACAGCTTCTTCTGCATTCTCGATCTTCGTTTTACGCTTCACGGCATATTTTTTTCAGCGCATCCAGATCATCAATGATCACCTGCGCCATAGAATCATAATTATTCAGAATATCCTCATATTTTTGCAATATTTGCAAGCGTTGTCTCATGCTCCTTCATCAGCGCCTCGATTTCCAGACCGATCAGCTTGTACAGACGCATCTCCAGAATTGCCTGTGCCTGCCGGTCGGTAAACCGGAGCATGGATGCCATCTTCTCAGATCTTTTCGACTTAAACTTGATCTTCTCTGTCGCACCTATTGTCAGACATTCTTTTGCATCCCTGATGGACGGCTTCCACGCAGGATCTCGATGATCAGATCGATCACGTCACAGGCTTTGATCAGACCTTCCTGGATCTCTTTTATCCTGCTCTTTCTTAAGTAGCGTCTTATATTTTCTGGTTGCAAGTTCAAACTGGAAATCTACATGATGTTCGATGATACGTTTGAGTCCCAGTACTTCCGGTCTGCCATCGGCTACCGCAAGCATATTGACACCAAAGGTATCCTCCAGTCTGGTCTTTTTATAAAGCATGTTGATCAGATTGTCCACATCTGCATCACGCTTCACTTCAATTACAATACGGATTCCTTCTTTGGACGACTGATTGGAAATATCCACGATGTCTGTTGTCTTCTTGGTCTCTACCAGATTGCAGACATCGTTCAGAAATTTACCGATTCCGGCTCCGATCATGGTGTACGGGATTTCTGGGAAATGACGATCTTCTTCCGTCCGCCTTTTATCTCTTCCACATCTACTTTTCCACGGATCTTGATCTTTCCGGTTCCTGTCTCATAAATTTCTGCCAGATCATCTTTATTGACGACAATCCCGCCTGTCGGGAAATCCATGTACTTCATCAGCTGTTTTGTCGTGATGTCATTGTTTTTCATGTATGCCTTAACCGCATCCACAATCTCGCCCAGGTTATGTGTCGGGATACTGGTTGCCATACCGACCGCGATACCTTCCGCACCGTTCAGCAGAAGGTTCGAATTCTTACCGGAAGAACTGCCGGCTCTTTTTCTGTCTCATCAAAATTCGGTACAAAATCAATGATATCTTTGTCCAGATCGGCAAGATATGCCTCCTGTGTGATTTTCGCCAGTCTTGCTTCAGTATAACGCATGGGCTGCGCCCCGTCTCCTTCAATGGAGCCGAAGTTTCCATGACCATCTACCAGGATCATTCCTTTTTTTGAATTCCTGTGCCATAACAACCAACGCTTCATAGATCGAGCTGTCTCCATGTGGATGATATTTACCCATGGTATCCCCGACAATACGCGCACATTTACGGTATGGTCTGTCATAACGGATTCCCAGCTCATACATGTCATAGAGTGTTCTTCTCTGTACCGGTTTCAAACCATCCCTGACATCCGGGAGGGCTCTGGAAATGATAACACTCATGGCATAGTCAATATATGATTTTTTCATCAGCTCCGAATATTCCGTCCGGATGATCTGTGACTCTTCCATTTTCTCTTACCTCTTCTAGTTTATGTTTTCTGATACACAGACTTTCCCCTTTTTGAAAATCCATGCCTTTCCGATCTGTTTTTAAATATCCAGTTCTGCCTCTGTCGCATTTTCATAAATAAACGCGCGGCGCGGCGGAACTTCTGATCCCATCAGCATCTCTGTTACACCGGATGCCATACGTGCATCCTCGATCTCGATCCGTTTCATCATTCGGGTTTCCGGATTCAGCGTTGTTTCCCAAAGCTGCTGGGCATCCATCTCTCCGAGACCTTTGTAGCGCTGCAGGGTAAAGTCGGAATGTGTCTTTCTATATCTCTCCAGTGCCTTATCATCGTAAAGGTACTCTTCTTCTCCCTTTTTCGGCATTGCCTTATAAAGCGGCGGCATTGCCACGTAGACATGACCTTCGTAGATCAGTTCCGGCATAAACCGGTAGAATAAGGTCAGCAACAGTGTGGAAATATGCGCTCCATCCACATCCGCATCCGCCATGATGATAATCTTGTCATACCGCAGCTTTTGTGATATCAAAGTCATTACCGTATCCCTCTGAAAATCCACATCCGAATGCATTGATCATGGTCTTGATCTCGGCATTTGCCAGAACCTTATCGATGCTTGCTTTTTCCACGTTCAGGATTTTGCCCCGGATAGGCAGGATGGCCTGATAAGCTCTGTTACGGGCTGTTTTTGCACTGCCACCCGCAGAATCTCCCTCAACGATGAAGATTTCACATTTGGATGCATCCCTGCTCTCACAGTTGGCAAGCTTACCGTTACTGTCAAAAGAATATTTCTGCCTGGTCAGAAGATTCGTCTTTGCCTTTTCCTCGGTCTTACGGATCTTTGCTGCTTTTTCCGCACAGGAAAGAACCTTTTCAGTGTCTCCAGATTCCGGTCAAAGAAACGCGGGATCTCATCACTGGTCACCTTTCCGGTCGCTTTTGCCGCATCCTGATTGTCAAGCTTGGTCTTGGTCTGTCCTTCAAAACGGGGATCCGGATGCTTGATGGACACCACCGCCGTCATGCCGTTGCTGACATCGGCGCCGGTAAAGTTGGCGTCCTTCTCCTTTAACACACCAATTTCACGGGCATACTGGTTCATGATCGTCGTAAATGTCGTCTTGAAACCGGTGAGATGGGTCCCGCCCTCCGCATTGTAAATATTATTGCAGAAACCCAGGACGTTTTCGTGGAATTCATTCACATACTGGAATGCAACTTCCACTTCGATACCTTCTGCTTCTCCTTTATAGTAAACCGGATCGTGGATCACTTCTTTTTTTGGAATTCAGATCCTTGATAAATCCAATGATCCCATCCGGTTCATGATACTCGATCCTCTCTTCCTGTGTCTTTCTTTTTATCTGTAAATATAATCGTCAGTTCCGGATTCAGGTAGGCTGTCTCATGCAGTCGGCTCTTGATCTCTTCCTCTTTAAATCTCGTCTTCTCGAAAATTGTCGGATCCGGAAGAAAATTGACACAGGTTCCGGTCTTTTTGGTCTTTCCGATCACCGGAAGAAGCCCATCCTCCAGTTCTACCACCGGAATTCCTCTCTCATAACGGTCGTGGTGGACACCGCACCGTCACGGCTGATCTTTACATCCATATAAGTAGATAGTGCATTAACAACCGAAGAACCTACTCCGTGCAGACCGCCACTTGTCTTGTATGCCGAATCATCGAACTTACCTCCCGCATGTAGAGAAAGCGGTATATACGATCCTGGCCGCCGATACTCCTTTTGCATGCATACCTACCGGCACACCGCGTCCATTATCTGTTACCGTTGCAGAACCGTCCTTTTCCAGTGTCACCTCTATCTGTGAACAAAAATCCTGCCAGATGCTCATCTACCGCATTATCTACAATTTCGTACACCAGGTGGTTAAGCCCCTTGGTACTGACGCTTCCAATATACATTCCCGGTCTTTTTCCGGACGGCTTCCAGTCCTTCCAGAATGGTAATACTCTCCGCATCATATGTAGTCTTTTTTGCCATTTTCTTCCTCTCCTCTTATGATCTATCCTAAAATATCCAGGTAAAATCCTGCGGCAGCAGCCTCCTTACAATTTCCCGGATTCCCTGATCTGTTTCTTCAATTCAGTAAGAAAAATTCTATCTCAATTTCAATCCTCTTGTCAAGCCAAATTGACCTCCCCTGCCATTATAACATATTTTATATCGTTAAACTTCTGTAGTTTCCATTCTGTCATAAGAATACTCCCTCTATCGTCCGGTCAGCACACTATTTAAAAGGTCTGCCAGCACCTCCATGGCATTTCGCATTTCCTCTACCGTGTTGGTCTGCGCGCCCGCCTCAATAAGAAGCATCCCGCGGCATCAGATCCATATTGTATTTATAGCCGCGAAGATAGTTTCTCCTTGCAAATCCCGGATATTTTGTTTCTGCCGCAATCTTCATCTGCAGGGAAAATGCAAGATTATCCTGCAAATATGGATTGGCCATTCCGACAAGGTCTCCGTTTACCCGCGTCCGGCTCAGCCCGTTAAAAAACATGATCTGTGCCGTCGGTTTCCCATTTATCTCTGTCACCAGATGCGTAGTATCCGCCACGCCGTCTCTATGCAGATCGATCACCACTTCGATACTCGGATTTTCCGCAAGGATCTGTTCCACCTCAGGTTTGGCAAATTCATAGGCCTCGCTCCGGTCCAGTTTCCCATTGATCAGATCATATACACCCTCATGATGCATGGTCGGAATCTTGTATTTGTTATTTAAAATCTCCGTCAGATAACGCCCGATCCCTACAATTGAGGTAGACGGATCATTGTCCGAATCTGCAAATGTCTCCTGGGAATGGGTGTGATAGATCAGGATTTTCGAACCGCCCGTACTCAGATCGATCCTCAAATCCTTTCCAAGCAGCTCCGAAGCGTTCAACTCCGAAGGATTGATATAAGTCACGCTGTCCACCGTATAAAAATTGCTCACAAGATATTCAAAATCATTTAGCCGCTCCATCGAAAGATCCATCGTCGGTACGGACGCCTGCCTTGTCTCTTCACTTTGTCTTTCCCGATAAGCTGTCCATTTTCATCCACCGAATTTTCTTCTTCTGCCTGCTTTTTTGCAAGAATCGCATAGGTAGCCTCATCTTCTGTCAGAAGCTCTGCCGCCTCCCGTTCAGTCACATAATTGCCAAGAGGAATCAAGGCAGATGCCATGTGGACAACAGCCTCCGTCACCCGGATTTCCCCTTGTTTTTTTCCGTATATGTAACTCCCGGCATATAAAGCCGCTCCGCATTCTCCTGAACGCTCTGGATCATCCTGATCTTCCAGGACTTCGGGATCAGTGAACCGCGCTTTTTACTTCCAGTCCCCAGATCCCCAAAATCATAATGGCAAGAAGCACACAAATTCTCTGTTCTTTTTTTTCATCTGCGCGCCTCCCTGCCAGTTTCTGAAGATCGCTGTAGCAAAACCATATCTTTCCAGACTGGATCCTGCCCCGGACCTTTTTGTGTCATATTGACATAATATATGCAGCTCACTGCCTGATTATGTCGCTGAAGCTGCAAAAAGCATATTCAGTGCCTCCGAAATCGTATAACTGATTCGCCTGACGGTCTCATCAATATCTTTTGGTGTTACAAACATTCCATTTAAATGTGGCGCGATCAGTTCTTTGATCAGCTCATATTTTTCTGCCGGACTGTATCCTTTGATCACACTTGCCATGCCTTTTTAAAGATTCAGATACTTCCACTGCACTGAGCAGATTATCCATCGTATCGCCTACAATGGTTGCCGCATCCACTACAGTCGGCACACCGATTGCAATCACCGGGATCCCGACTGTCTTTTCCGTGATTGCATTTCGGTGATTTCCACCCCGGATCCCGGATTGATTCCCGTATCCGCAATCTGGATCGTCCGGTTCAGCCTTTTTTGAATTTCTCGCTGCCAACGCATCGATCACCAGAAGGATATCCGGTTTTGTCTCTGCCACCACCCCCGGATCACCTCCACAGTCTCCATTCCGGTCTGCCCCATAACCCCCGGTACGATCGCGCTGACCGACCAGACCTCTTCTTCCCCTGTTGCATACTTTCCGTACTCCTCAATGATATGCCTTGTGATATGCAGGTTGTCTACCACATAAGGGACCAAGTGCATCCGGTGTCACCTGGCGGTTGCCAAGACCGACCACCAGGATCTTTTCCATCTTTCTTTTAGGAAGCAGTTCTCCAATGAATTTCCGAGCTGCTGTGAAATCTCCTCATGATATCCTTCATCGGGAACTGCCATTTCCGGTGCCTCGATCGTGATATAGCGCCAACCGGTTTCCCCATCACTTTTGCTCCGTTTTCGGTCTCAATCCTCACGGTCGTGATGCGGATCTCATTTTCCTCATCATACTCTTCCGTCAAGATCACACCCTGAACCTCAACATGGTCAGATTCAAACCGTTCCTTCTCTTCCAGCGCCAGATCCGTCCTGATATTATACTTTTCAACCATAGTCCTCTCCCATTTCTGTATTTTCTGTCTTATTCACTTAGTTTTTCGCAAAAAATTGGAATTATGTATTGACAAGCAATCTTTCTTCGCCTAAAATAAATAAAGTGTGTTCGACGGATGTTCCGTGTCACTTTTCGTCGAATTCAATATTATGATTATATAATTTATGAAATGATAATTTGGAGGTGTCGGAAATGGCTAATATTAAATCCGCAAAAAAGAGAATTTTAGTAACTGAGACAAAGACAGCTAGAAATAAAGCAATCAAATCTAAAGTGAAAACTTATGTAAAGAAAGTTGAAACTGCTGTTGAAAAGAAAGACGTTGAAGCCGCAAAGGTTGCATTAAAAGAAGCAATCTCTGTAATCAACAAAGCAGGAAGCAAGGGTGTTTACCACAAAAATACTTGCGCAAGAAAGATCTCTCGTTTAACAAAGCTGTTAACGAAATTGCTTAATTCCGGTTTCGAGATAAATAATGAATGATAAAAAGGCGACCATCCCGTCAGTGGCTGTCTTTTTTTGTTTTCATAAATCTTTCAAAAAAGAGTCTGTACTGAAATGCTTTTGCTTGTATTCGGTACAGACTTTTTTTGTCTTCTGATTTACTCTTATAATTTAGAATAACCGTAGCTGTTCACGATAGCTTCGATCCGCTGTCCTTCTCTGCACTTCGGGCAATCTTCCGGAGAATATGCTCTGTAATGAGGAAGATCACTGCTTGTGAAGATCGTATTGACTTCCATTCCTGCAATCTTGTTGACTGAACTGAAAATTGCGCTGATTCCGCAGACTCTTCCACCGTAGTAGAGAACAGACTCGATTGCCTGTTTGACAGATTTACCGGTTGTGATGGACGCCGCAAGGATCAGAACCTGTTTGTTCTCAACCATTCTCTGTTTGTTGTCACGGAACAGGATCTGTCCGTCCTGATACATCTCCGGGGTAATAATGGAAATGTTGTTTCCTTTGCTGAGTGAGTACTGGTTCTCATCGGCAAGCTGCTCGGCAAGGAAGGTTCCGATCACTTCTGTCTCTTCCATGCAAACGATGGTATCTACCGTTGTGTTAGAAAGGTAGGCTGCTTGCAAGAACTTTTGCAGTTTCACGGGCATTGTTGTGACGGATTTGACCGTTGACATGTCGATGTAGGTGTTGATGTGGGAATGACTTGTTGCAAAGTGTCCTTTTAAAATTTTAATTCGCGCCTTTGGGTTTTTAGCGGAGCGAAGGTCTTCCAGTCTTTCATCCATTTCTAGTTCCTCCTTTAAGTTGTTTTGGTGGTTTTGACTGGTTTTAGTATAGCACAGAGGGATAGGTTGTGCAATATGTATATTTGGTGGTGGTGGGAAGTTGGGTGGTTTGATGGTTTGACAGAACTTTTGTTTAGGGGGGACGCCAAACTGGCGCGGGAGCGCGGTTTGGCTGGATGGGTAGTTTGACGGGACTTCTGTTTTTGGGGGACGCGGAATTGGCGCATAGCGCGATTCCGCTGGGTGTGTTTGTGAGTTTGTGGGTCGAATGATTTACATACAAGCCGGTCAGAGTCTCACAAGCAGAGCTTGTTCGACCGTTGGCGGCGCCAACTAACTAATCAGAAATAGAAGGAGTCCCGGAAAAGCATGCGAGCATGTTTTTCCGGGACTCCTTCTATTTCCGCTTAGCTGACCGGCTTGTTGCCTATCGCTTAGTTATTGATCAGTTTATCTTCGCCATTCCAGCTGTAAAGTTTTCTGATTTCTTCACCAACTTTTTCTGATGGATGTTCTGCAGCTTTTTCTTTCTCATTGCTTTGAAGTGTACCTGACGTCCTGCCGGTGACATGTCGAGAAGGAATTCTTTTGCGAATGTTCCGTCCTGGATGTCTGAGAGGATCTTCTTCATTGCTTTCTTTGTATCTTCTGTAATGATCTTTGGTCCTGTGATATAATCACCGTACTCTGCTGTGTTGGAGATAGAGTATCTCATTCCGGCGAATCCGCTCTGGTAGATCAGGTCTACGATAAGTTTCATTTCATGGATGCATTCGAAGTATGCGTTTCTTGATCGTATCCTGCTTCGCAAAGTGTTTCGAAACCTGTCTGCATAAGGGCACATACACCACCGCAAAGTACAGCCTGTTCTCCGAAGAGGTCTGTTTCTGTCTCTACTCTATATGTTGTTTCAAGAAGTCCTGCTCTTGCTCCACCGATTGCAAGACCGTAAGCAAGTGCTCTGTCCCAGGCTTTTCCTGTGTAATCCTGTTCTACTGCGATCAGACATGGTGTTCCTTTACCTTCCTGGAATTCGCTTCTTACAGTATGACCTGGTGCTTTTGGAGCGATCATTGTTACATCTACATATGCCGGAGGTGTGATGCATCCGAAGTGGATGTTGAATCCGTGTGCGAACATCAGCATATTACCTTCCTCAAGGTTTGGTTCGATGTCTTTCTTATACATATCAGCCTGAAGTTCATCGTTGATAAGGATCATGATGATATCAGCTTTCTTTGCACTTCTCTTTGCTGTATATACTTCAAATCCCTGAGCTTCTGCTTTTGCCCATGATTTGCTTCCTTCGTAGAGACCGATAATGACATTGCATCCTGAATCTTTCAGGTTCAGAGCGTGTGCATGTCCCTGACTTCCGTATCCGATGATTGCGATCTTCTGTCCTTCCAATACAGAAAGATTACAGTCTTCCTGATAAAAAATTCTTCTTTGCCATTTTTAATTTCCTCCTATGACTTATTGAATTCTATAGAGTTAAAGGCTCCACGCCCCTAGCTTTCTTATGTAACTACTCTGCATCCCTGAAGGGTGCCGCTTTTCGAGCTCGTCGCTCTTTTCAAAACGTCTCTCTGCTTTAATCAAACATGATCACATCATCGCTTCCGCGCTTCAGTCCGGTAATTCCCGTTCTTGCCAGCTCCAGGATCTCATATCCGTCCAGAAGCTCCATAAACGCTTTCAGCTTTGATTCGGTTCCCGTCAGTTCAATCATCAGACAGTCTTTTTCAACATCAACGATCTTCGCACGGCAAATATCTGCCAGTGAAATAAGTTCTGCTCTTTCAGATGCATTTGCACGAACCTTGATCATAACCAGTTCTCTGCATACTGAATTGCTGTCATTTAACGGCTTAATCTCGATCACATCTTCCATCTTGCGAACCTGCTTCTCGATCTGTGAAAGAATCTGTTCATCTCCACTTGCTACGATCGTGATCCTTGTAAATCTCGGATCTGCAGTTGTACCTGCGGTAATACTTTCAATATTGTACCCCCGTCTGCTGAACAATCCTGCCATACGGCTTAATAGTCCCGGATTGTTATAAACCAAAATTGAATAAGCTTGTTTTCTCATAACATACTCCTTTACTTTACAAAACAGAGTGCGTTCTGTTTTTTTATTGTAGCAATTGACACCACCTTTGTCAAGTAGCTTTCTAAAATTTTATCACTTTAATTCGATTTTATCAATTACAGGAACCTCTAATTATCGTTTTCACACTGATTTTTCCGGATTTTGTCAAAATATATCCTTTTATCATCTGGACATATAATTCTTCAATTGCCTGCCGGACAAATCGTTTTTTGTCAAATTCGACTGTTGTCAGCTGCGGTCGGCAAATGAGTGCTGTTTCTTCTTTTCCGACTGCCATCACTTCAATTTCCTCCGGCACCTTGATTTCCAGATCATGCAGATAACCGACAGCCTCTGCTCCCTGTACGGCAGATGCAAATACGAGCATATCTGCGGATAAAGCAAGCCCTGCCAGCCGGATTTTATAGAACATTCTCCGCAGATCCCTGTCTTTTGGAATTTCCAGATATTGTTCTTCTTCAAGACAGCAGCCTTTTTTTGAAAATATTTTCTGCATTCCCTGCCATACCACTTTTCCGTACTCTTCCGTTCCATCCAGAAACCAGATTCTCTGTTTCTCTCTTTTTAAACAGAAACCTTGCGACTTCCTCACCGGCTTTTCCGTAAATCCGGTCTGTTCTGTATATCGCGACCACCGGAACTGCACACATCTGCCGGATTCTTGTACACGCCTCTTCATTGAGCCAGATACAGATAACCCCATCCAGTTTCCATACCGCCCCATATCGTACAAATTCTTCTGCTGTTTTTACAAAATGCAAAGCAACATATAGTATTCCCTCTCATCCAGACTCTTCTCGATCTCACGCAGTATTTCTTCTAATTTTTCACTCTCCTGCTCCCATTCCTGCCTTTTTTCCAACAACTACAGCAATCATCCCGGAAGATTTTCCGGAAAGGATACGTGCTCCCATGCTTGGGGCATATTCCTGTTCATCCAGGATCTCCTCGATCCTTTTTCTCGTCTTTCTTGATACTTTTTCCGTTCTTCCATGGATCACATTCGATACAGTTGTTGCACTCACTCCGGCTATTTTTGCAATATCTTTGATCCTGATTTTCCCCTCAGCCATTTCTTTCCCCCATTTATTTCTTTTTGTTTTTTCTGTTTCTACTATCTTACACTTCTTTTCTTCTTTCTTACTAATTCGCATTTTTTCGACATCACCTGTAACTTTTCGATAAAATATTTTACAGATCATTGCCCGGATATCCACCTTGTGCTATCCTTAATCTGTTAAATAATTTTTCAGATACAGGAGATTGAATCATGGATGGTATTATATTTGACGTAGACGGCACACTCTGGGACTCAACCGAAGCAGTTGCCAGATCCTGGAATCAGGCGATAGAGGAGAATACAGATTTTTCCCTCTCACTTACAGCAGATTGGCTTAAGTCACTTTTGGAAAAACAATGGATGAGATCACGCTTGCACTCTTTCCTTCCTGCCCAAAAGAAGAACGTGACCGGATCGGCTATCTTTGCTTTAACTATGAAAATCGGTCGCTTGAAACCGATCACGGTGTTCTTTACCCGGATGTTGCGCGGACACTGGAAAGCCTTTCTCAGAAAACCGACCTTTATATCGTCAGCAACTGCCAGTGTGGATATATCGAAGTTTTTCTAAAAACGATGGGACTCGGAAAATATATCAAAGATTTTTTATGCTTTGGTCAGACACAGGTTCCAAAAATGAATCCATCCGTCTTCTGATGGAGCGCAATCATCTGCAGGATGTGGTTTATGTCGGAGATACTTCAGGTGATTTTGATGCCTGCCAGAAAGCAGACGTTCCTTTTATTTATGCTTCGTATGGATTTGGTGATATTCCGGATCCACCAAGACAGATTGGCGCAATCAGGGAACTTCCTGCTCTTCTTGGACTGTAGATTTTCTCTGTTTATGTTCCTGGTTCAGGATTATATAGCAGTTTTTTCCATCATTCAGCATCAGCAGAGTCTGCCACCGGTAGTTTCCTTCCATACACATGACAATATAAAAAGATCAGAGTCTGATAACCACATTTTTTATCATTCTCTGATCTTTTATATTGAATTCTTTCCAGTGGATTTTTCCTTCTCTTTATTCCACATCCTCTTCATCAAATTCACACACCACATAATACCCCTGCGGTGTCTGCTTTACGTCAATCACCTTTCCCTGTCCTGACTTAAGTCTCTGCCATGAACGATAATTGGCGCTCATTGCCACAGCCGGCTCAATCGTATAATAAAAATACGCAGCTACAACGCCCTCTGTCACATCAACAATCTGTCCGGGTTCAACCAGTCCCGGACGCTCCATTTTAAATTCCATCTGTCTCATTTTCGCCTGATACCTGCCTCTTTTTCTATATTGTATTCGTTTTTTTCTTGTAATTGCAAGTATTTACACAGTCTGTTTTGTGACGAAGCTTTGAAGTAGAACGCCGCTGTCAGGTGGTCTTTTTAGCCACCTGATCTAAAACAACTGAAATCACATTATCCTTCGTTCTATTCGGATTTCTTACACTGTTTTTCATGCAGAACTTCCGGAACGATCATATAATGCTCCTCAATCAATTTTGCTGTCTTTTCAACAGGCAATTCTTTTTTTATTCCTTTTAAAAGGATCTCATGATTGTAGCGAAGTACATCAAAGGGGATGATGGATTCAACACCCATTGTATAATATCCGCACAAATTGCTTTCCCGGAGCATTGCCCATATTTTATATAAGGTTTCGCACTTTGCTGCTCGAACAATGCATGAATGAAACTGTTCATCATAACACATAATGTGGTACACATCTTTTTCTTTTCGCGCTTTTTCCATCTGCTCCAGACACTCATCCATTTCCCGTTCGATTTCTTCCGGAAGTTTTCCGGCAATGATCCTGATTGCCAGAACTTCCAGGGTAGAGCGGACAAGATATTTTTCCTGCATTTCTTCATAGGAAATCGTCTTTACTGTACTGCCTTTATGAGACTCATAAACAACAAATCCTTCCTCCCCAATATGACGCAGGGCTTCTCTGACCCATTCCCCGGCTTACATGAAACTTCTCCGCAATATCTTCTTCTACAATTCGTTCCCCCGGTTTGATCTTCCCCCGAATGATGTCTTCTCTTAATACATCAGCGATTTGCTGCCAAAGAGTTTTTTCTTTGTATTGATGCCTTCCTGGTATAATCCATTCATTCTTCCTTTCAGATTTTTGCAGTTTTTATAAAAAGAACAGGCTGATCCCCACAATTACTGCCAGTGTAATGGCCAGAGCCGGCCAGAGTGCCCAGAATGCCCCCAAAACCATAGCCAGATAATCTCCCTTTTCAAAAACAATGTTCTGGTCACTCATCTGCTTTTTAAATTCCAGGAACTTTTTATCCTGTTCTTCCAACTGTCTTCCTCGTTTGCTGTATCCTCCAAAAAGCTCATGCTAATTCCTTTCTGATTTTATGAATCCTTTTCTACTCCGAGTGTATTATGACAGGCTACAAAATGTCCCGGTCTCATTTCCACAAGTTCCGGTGTAATATGCTTACAGATTTCTGTACAGTATTTACATCTTGTATGGAACTTACATCCTTTCGGCGGATGAACCGGACTTGGGATATCTCCTTCAAGTGGAATCATCTCTCTATTTGAATCTACGTCTGTCGTCGGAATTGCTGATAACAGCGCTTCTGTATATGGATGTGTAGGGTGATCAAACATTTCCTGTGACTCTGCAAGCTCTACGATGTTTCCAAGGTACATAACACCAATTCGGTCACTGATATATTTTACAACACTCAAACCATGTGAAATAAATAAGTATGCAAGATTGTCTTCGCTTCCGAGATCTTTCAGAAGGTTGACGATCTGCGACTGAATGGAAACGTCAAGTGCGGAAACCGCCTCATCGCAGACTACGAATCTTGGTTTCAATGCAAGTGCACGTGCAATACCGATTCTCTGTCTCTGTCCACCGGAGAACTGATGTGGATAACGATGGATCATATATGGTGCAAGTCCACATTTTTCCATGACTTCCATAACATACGCCTGCATTTTTTCATCATTTTTCTTAAAAATGCCATGTGCAAGAAGACCTTCTCCGATGATCTGTCCAACTGTCATACGTGGATTCAGTGATGAGTATGGATCCTGGAAGATCATCTGCATATCTTTACGAAGGAAACGCATTTCTTGTGTTTTCAGTCTCGCAAGATCTACTCCATTATCACGGTATGATTCGTATTTTGTAAAAAGCTTCATCATTTTTTATATTTTCTTTGCGGAGTTCTTCTAACTTCTTCTCCGCTTTTTCAAGTTCCACTTTCTTCTCTGCGATTTCTTTTGTCTTATCGACACCTTCCATCTGGTTTTCTTCATTTAAACCGCTGATCACTCTGGCAACTTTGAATTTTTCAAGCAGTAACTGTTCTGCTTCTTTTTTTGTGTCATCTAAGCTATAGAATCCACCAATGATCTGAACAAGATTCAGGAATTCCATATTACATTTCTTCTGGATATTTTCATATTCGGCCTGTTTCTGGAATTTTTCCGCAGAATCTTCCATTTTTTCATATTCCGCTTTTAATGCTTCTGCCTTCGCTTCTAATTCGGCAATTTTCTTTTTTACCAGAAGAAATATTTTTGATTGTTTCGTCTACATAAAGCGGTGCCATATCGGTAAGAGTTCTGCCGTAATACATTGTCTTACCTTCTGTCTGTTTGTAAATCTGAAGTAAAGTTCTTCCAAATGTTGATTTTCCACATCCGGATTCTCCAACAAGACCAACTGTTTCTCCTTCGTAAATATTCAAAGTAATTCCGTCATTGGCTCTTACATACTCCTGCTCTTTCTGGAATAACTTTGTTTTCTTAAGTGGAAACCACTGTTTCAGATCCGTGACTTTCAAAAGCACTTTCTTTTCATCATTATTTGGCATGGCGTGCCTCCTTATCCGGGTAGAAACAACGAATCAAGTGATTGTCTTCTGCCAACTCTAATTTTGGTTCTTCATTCATACATTTCTCTGTTGCATATTTACAACGCGGAGCAAATTTACATCCCTTCGGAAGATTGAGCGGATGAGGTACTGCTCCCGGAATTGCCTCAAGTCTTGCTCCGACCGGTGTATCCAGACGTGGAATTGAAGTCATAAGTCCTTCCGTATATGGATGTGAACAGGTTGTCTCTTTTGCAAAGATAGTTCTTGCTTTACACATTTCCACAACCTGACCGCAATACATAACTGCCACTTCATCTGCCATCTGGTTGATAACTCCAAGGTCATGTGTAATGAACAGAATAGAGGTCCCTTTTTCCTTTTTCAGTTCATTCATCAGCTTTAAGATCTGTGCCTGAATGGTAACGTCCAAAGCAGTAGTCGGTTCGTCAGCGATCAGAAGACTTGGTTCGCAGGCAAGAGCCATGGCGATCATAACTCTCTGACGCATTCCACCTGACAGCTGATGCGGGAACTGTTTCATAACAGATTCCGGATTCGGGATCTTAACAGCTTTTAACATTTCAAGTGATTTCTCACTTGCTTCTTTTTTTGTGATTTTCTGATGGGTTAAATAAACTTCATTTAACTGTTTTTCGATCGTATATACCGGGTTCAAACTTGTCATCGGTTCCTGGAAAATAACAGAAATCTCATTTCCACGAATCTGGTACATATCATTGATTGTACACTCCGCAAGATTTCTTCCCTTGAAAGTAATTGTACCGCTGTCGATATATCCGTTTCCATCCAAAAGTTTTAAGATACTCATTGCCGATACACTCTTTCCACTTCCGGATTCTCCTACGATACCTAATGTTTTCCCAGGCTCTACTCGATAGGAAACACCGTTGACCGCTTTTACAATTCCTTTTTTTGTCTTAAAAAATGTATGTAGATCATCTACTTCCAATAAATATGCCATCGTTATTCCTACCTTTCATTTGCTTTCGGGTCAACTGCTCTACGAAGTCCGTCACCAAACAAGTTGATACTTACAGTACAAAGTCCTAATACAACTGACGGGAATACCCATCTCCACCAGTACTGTGAGATAACTTCTGAAGAACGACAGTTGTTCAGCATATTTCCCCATGAAGGAATTGGCTCTGCAACACCGAATCCTAAGAATGATAATCCGATTCTGTCAGCATACAGGTTGCAAAATGAGATTGTTGCCTGTACGATAATGATCGTCATTACGTTCGGTACGATATGACGGAAAATAATATTCTTTTTCTCTTACACCCAGTGCTTTTGCGCTGACAACGAATTCTTTGTTACGTTCTGCAAGCACCTGTGCACGAACAAGACCTGCGATACCGGTCATCCGAGGAAACCGAGGATCAACATGATCATGATGATTCTTCCGACATCAGATACTTTATTTCCGATCAAAGCTGAAAGAATCAGTGCCAGCGGGATAAACGGAAGGGATCCGACAACCTCTGCCAGACGCATAAGAAGGATATCCACAGTTCCACCGTAGTATCCGGAAATACCCCCCTACTAAGATACCGATCGCGAACTGAATGATAACAGCGATGAAGCCGACTGTCATAGTCATCTGTCCACCCTTTAAGATACGGTAGAATACGTTTCTTCCAAGATTATCTGTTCCAAGTAAGTAACCTTTCAGTCCCCATGTCACAACAGAGCCGTCTTCTTTGATAATACAGTTCTGATAATAGCCGGAAGCTAATTTTTGCAATATTGGTTGCCTTAGCAGGAACCTTTGCCTGATTGTTTTCATTTCCGCCCCAGGCTACTGCGTTTCCATCTTCTGTCACAACAACAAGATGGTTACGTCCACCTGAAATATCCACTGCTTTGCCCTGCACTTCTTCCGGTACGGAGAAAATATGGTCGTGATTGTTTCCCCAGACTTTTACAGTACCATCTTTTAATACAGTTGCTACGCTTTATCTGTTAAAGCGATTTTTTCTACTTTTCCCTGAATCTCTTCCGGTACATTATCTAAAGCAGTTTCTTTCTTTGCAAGCGAGATGACTTTTCCATCCTTTGTAAGGGCAATGGCTGTCTGAATATTTGCTTTTACTTCTTTGACTTTTTCGTCCTTTACATTAGCTGTAGAAATATCAACTGCACTTGTATTTCCCCATGAAATAACTTTTCCGTCTTCTGTTACAACAACGGATACCTGATATCCTGCTTCAATGTCAGCAATCTTTTTTGCCTTTCAGTTCCGGCGGAATCACATTAAGACCCATTCGGTTGAAGCCCCAAGTGTATAAGTTACCTTTATCGTTGATTGCCAGCACGTGTCCTGACCAACTGCGATATCAACAACTTTTCCCATATCAGCCGGAATTTTTTTCAGGTTTTTCGTTAACTGTCCCCACTCATAAACGTAACCGTCTTTGTCTACTCCTACACCATATGTCGGACCAAATTCAATCACTTCGGCATTGTCTTTTAAATCTGACGGAACCGAAAGGAATGAAAATCCAGGTGCGATATTTTTCTGTGTTGGATCCTGATAGTTTAAATCCTGGTGAAACCAGATCGGAAGGATGAAGCACATTGCAAAAATTGATACAAATACGATCAATCCTCCCATAGCCAGTTTGTTTTCCAGCAGATTTTTTATAATCGTACGAAAAGGACTTTGCATCTGTTCTTCTTCAAGAACGGAACGTCGCTTTTTTTTCTTTCTTCTTTCCAAATAACATTTGTCTTCCTCCTAATCGAGTTTAATTCTTGGATCAACGATACAGTAACATAAGTCTGTGATCAGGTTTGCAAAGAAGTCCTAACAAAATGTAAACATCTGCATGGACAGTGCGACTGTATAGTCATGCTGGTTCAAGGAATCGATCAGAAGTTTTTCCCGACACCTTTCCATGAGAACAGAGTCTCAATGATAACCGCTCCACCAAAGATACCTACGATAGAGCCTACGATCCAGCCTGTGATCGGGATCATCGCGTTACGGAACGCATGTTTGTAAATAACAGTTTTTTCTTTTCAGACCTTTGGCACGGGCTGTTCTTACATAATCCATAGATAATGCATCAAGAAGAGCTCCTCTGACATAACGGATCAGACCACCGATACCTGTCAGACATACAATAA
>VOFI01000618.1_pt1 | contig 62993 bp, 80 predicted proteins | sample 5384131 | NCBI WGS metagenome assembly VOFI01 (sample SAMN12384728, study PRJNA508395) | human gut metagenome | isolation source: healthy gut H | host: Homo sapiens
TTTAACGAAAAGGAGCGCGTGGCTATGGTTAGAATTTTACTGTCCACTCGGCTTGGCGAGCGAAAGTGGACACAAGCAGACCTTTCTAGGATGACGGGGATTCGCCCCAATACGATCAGTGAGCTTTATCATGAGGTCGCAACTCGAGTGAGCATCGACCATATTGATTTGATATGTGAAGCCCTCGGTTGCGACATTGCCGACTTGATTGAGATTGTACCAAACAAGGAGCCACGTGTAAAGACTCGCATCGGCGCTCCCCAGCACCCTTCTGGAAAGTAAATACCTCCGCTTCTTGCCCGGACACCAAATGTCCGGGCTTTTTTTGTTTCTGCTGTCCCGGTGTTCGTGTGCGCGTATAGTTTTACGCGCATTAGGCGGACGATAACCGGCTATTCTTCCCTAATTGATTTATTTCTTTATTCGCCGTGGTACAAATGGTACAACACAAGATAAACTTTTGAAATAGCCGGGTTTACGGCGTACCACACCCAAAAGCGACGAGAGCGACAAAAGGGACATACCATCCCATTTCTTGTTGCTCTCGTCGCTTTTGTATCAGGGGCCGCTAGACTCCGGTATCGAAGCCTTTTGCTGTTTTAGAGGCTTCGCCCAAGTGTTCATAAAAAATTCGATAAAAAGAATAATCAGGCTTGACAAATTCGATTTATCGAGCTATATTGTAATCAGAAATTCGATATATAGAATATGCGGCAACCAGCCAGAAAGGACTATGAAAATGACTAGACTGATGTATCACACGTTCCGCGAGGGCTACGGCACTGACCAAATCCGCAAGACCATGACTGTTGGCGAGTTGAGGGCTTTTCTGGAGGACTACGACGAGGACACCCCGATTTACCTCAGCTTTGACAGCGGCTACACCTACGGCGGTATTACCGAAGACCGCTTCGAAGAGAACTACGGCGAAAATGAGGAGGCTGAATAAAATGCTGGATAAGAACGGTGTTGAAATCAAAACCGGCGATATCGTAGAGATCTCCGGAGCTTATTTCAAAAATGACAACGGCCTCTACTTTGTAACTCATTCTCCTGGCGATCCGACCTGGAGCGGTCGAGACTACAGCCTGAAGCGGATTTCCAAATACGGCAAAATCAGCAAGGCAAAATACAACCTCTGCTTTTGGCCCATCAGTGTGTTTGTTAGCGACCGTTTCAAAGCCGCTCAGGCTACTAGTTGGAACAGGGAACACGCCACAATCGAGGTCAAGCCGCCCTGCAAAGACATGAGCGAGGTCATCGCCTTTTTCCAGGCACAGGCAGCCGAGCTGGCTGAGAGCGTTCGCCGGAGCACTTGGAATTTGGGAGAGTCCCACCCCAGTGTCCAGCGAGAAAAAATTATGCTGGCGCACTATACAGCCCTGGCTCAAGCCCTGATGAACTAGCCGAAACGCCTCTCTTGGGGCGTCCGCCGTGGACCGGCCCCCCCGGCGCTGATGATGGTAGGCCAATTTTACAAACGGAGGATTATTGAAATGCGTATCTGTGACTTTTTGGACTTGTGTATTGAACCCGGATTTTGCACCGTTGTTGTCTACGACGTGGAAAGAGCGGAGGACCTTTGGAAAGGGCCAGCGGATGAAATCCCGGCGGAACTCTCCGAGCTGAAAGTAGAAAGCTGGGACATCCCCTCCGAGGCCGGAGTAATGACCTTTAACGTCGCCGCATAAGTCGAAACGCCCCTCGGGGCGTCCGCCGTGGAATGGCTCCCCGGCGCTGACGATGACAGGCCAGGCTTTGCAAAGGAGGCGGCAAATCATGCCGAGGTTAGAAAATTCGAGAGGCGAGGCCCTCTACTACAACGTGGTCGAAAAGAATGGCAAAATTCAATATGTGCTAAAGGGGATCGGAAGCACGGTTATTTTGGGCCGGGACAAGCAGAGAAGGCGATCTAGAATTTTCACCCAAGAGGCACAGGCTGAGCAGTACCTTCGACGGCACGGTTTTGAAGTCACATACTGATATAGTGCACAAAGCGGCGGCCCACAGTTGGGCCGCCGTCGCCTTTTTACTTGCCCCCTAAAACTACCCCTCCCATCTGGTTACCGCTTCTCTTTTTCCAAAAGAAAAAAACAGGGCCTTTTGCGCCTTGGGTAGTATGTTTATACCCTATCGGAGTAAAAAGGCCGCTACGGGCCGTCTACGGGGCAAACAGAGGGCAAAGCAGTACAGGTGGGTGGAATTTTTATTTTCCCTCTTGCATATACTGCCACTGGCTGGTATAATTACCTTGCCTAAGAAATTGAGTATCTCCAGCATAGCGGAAACCGGGAGGGGTGCCACCCTCCCGGTTTCCTGTGCTTAGTCGCCCTTGTTGTGGTCGTCAAGCCACTTGCAGATGTAAGTGCCAATTACACCCGCTGCGACGGCCAGTAAGAAATTGAGTATCGCCTCCAGCATAGCTATCACCTCCTTCCCGATTACCGGGCCGGAGGCAGGGCGACCGGGGATTATTCTACCAGTTTCCGACAATCTTCGCAAGCCCTATATAAACAAAAAGCGCCCCCACCTCGGCCCTGAGACCGAGATGGGGGCGTTCGCTTTAGATGGCCGGACTGTCTATGGAGCCCTCCGGCTCCTGCGGAGCATTGAAGTTGACGGCCTTGGCTGCCTCGTAGGTAATGCCGCCTTCCTTGTGGTCCGACTTGCACAGGCTCAAGTAGGCCGTGCAGACCACGCCATGGGCGGTCCACGGGAGGCCCACCATGGCACCGATCCACGGCAGAGCCCCGGTGAAACCTTCATGGACGCAGTAAAAGGCCAGCAGCAGACCGCCCACAGTGACAATCCACAGGAGCGGGCGGATGTCGGCGATCATCCACTTCGAGAACTGGGACAAATCTGGCTTCTTCCGGCTCTTGCCTCCGGCCAGGCGCTTCCCGCCGTCCATCACACGAGACCGTGCTGCTGGGCGAAGCGGTAAAAGAGCTGGGCGGCCTGCTCACGGGTGAGGAAGTCCTCCCACATCATGTTCGGCTCCCCGTTGTCCAGGGTGCCATTACCGGCAAACAGGCCCACAGAAACAGCCCATTCCCTGGCCTTCTGGCTCCAATCGCCGCTGTCATTGTCCCGGAGCTTCTTCCGGTACTCCGCCATGGCAGCGACGAACATCTCATCGAACTTGGTCTGGTCCATATCGTCGTCCTCCTCTGCTTTGCTGGCATAGTCAGGGAGGCAGTAGCCCCGGATGTACCGGCCATTGACGGCCAGCGTCCGGCGGGCCACGGCCTCCCCTTTGTTCCCTTCGATGATGGTGATGGTGTTGCCCACCACCTTCTCCACGATACCAACGTGGTCAGCCCCGCCGGTGTTGTCTCCCTTGCCGGTGTCCTGCCAGTCATACATGATGATGTCGCCGGGCTCCGGCCGGTATGCGTCGTTTTCCTCCCAGCGACCGGCAGCCCGGTAGAGTTCTATCATCTTTCCGCAGCCGCACTCTCCCAGGATGATGTCGTGGAGCCCGGCCTGGATACCGGCAGCGGTGACGCAGGTGGCGCACCACTCGTCGTCGTACTGGACAGCATATCCCCTGGGGAGGGGCCGCTGGGTGTTGTAGAGGTCGATGATGGAGCGAAACTTGCCGTTGGCCTCAGACCATCCCAGCCAGCCCCGCATGACATCTACGACTTTATTCCGTAGTTCCAGCTCCGTCATGTTTGTCCCCTCCGTCCACGGCGTCCTGAATCCGCTGGCTCTGGGTGCCGAAATAGAATGCGATGATGACCGCGTAGATGGTCATGAAATCCTGGCTGATCTGGTTGGTGCACGCCATGAAAGCGAACACTCCCGTCAGAGCCAGCGTAACGATGCTCTTGACAGACATGAGGGCGGCCAGGCGCTTGATGATTTTCTCGTTCATACTATGACTCCTTTCAATCGTCCAACAGGGCGTGAATACCCTGGCGGTCAAGAAACTCTTTCTGCTTGTGTTTGATGCTGGTGGCGTACTCCAGTGCCGAGTGCATATCCCCGTTACAGTGGGCATCAGGAATGCGCTGGACGGCCTTCGCGGTGGCTTCTCCGAGGGCGATGCTGGCCCGGGTGCTCTGAACGAGAATGAGGATCAGTTCTTGCTGATCCTCATTCTTCTTGTCCTGGGCCTTCTCTTTGTCCTCGATCCGGCCTTTTAGCCGCCAGACAATGAGCCCCATCACTGCCGACGGGATTCCCATGGCAACGATGAAGGCCATCACCAGTTCTCCAACTTCGATTTGAACCATTGGACTCACCTCCTTTTTGCTCCGACAAGTGCGGCGATGCGCTGCAGGTCAGGAATCGGCGCATTATAGAAAGCATAGTTCCACACCCACCAGTCCTCGTGCTCTGGCCGCTTGTAGGGCTGGCACAGCGGGGATTCCCATACCCGATCCCAGCGGGCCTGATAGTTGGCATCTCTCCGCTCCAGACGGCTCAGGATAGCTCCAACGAGCTGACCCCGGAGTTCCCCGTTGCCGTCGTCGTTCCGACTGAAGTAGTCGTAGGCGTTCTGGCTGCTAATCCGGCATAGCGGTCGGCCCTGCCAATAAAGAGAGCCGTCCTGCTCATCCAGGACGGCTCCCCAAGGGATATTGACTTGTCGGCCTCCGCTATAAAACCTGGCCCGCTTTCTGGCCACATACTGCCCCATTACTCCGTCACCTCCGACCACTGCCACAGGCCAGGCGTACCCGGAGCCCACACGCAGGGGGTCATTGTAAGATTACAGAGGTAGGTCTTTCCCTCGAAGCTGTAATACTTTCCCTGCTCCGTGTCCATGCCGTACACAAATGGAACGGGGTCCTCTTGTGTCCCGGCATGGGCGGCGTCGATGGGCCGGTAAATTGCCAGCATTCCCTCGCTGTGCGGGGGCTGGTGCTCCTGAGGTGTCACTGGCTGCACGACTCTATACAGGACTCCACCGTCGTTGATGATGGTGTCTTTGGTGAGCTGGGTCCCGGCGGCCAACACCTCGGCCCAGGTCTTGAACAGATCCGGCATAGACAAAGCGGAGCTGTCATCGATGTCGGTGGCAGCCTGGACATATCTTCGGGCTGCCACTTCCATCTGCCCAGACAGCCGGGCGGCGGCCGTTACGGTATGGTTCACGAGCTGTAGTTCAGTCCCGGCGTCTGCTTCCTCCACTGTGACCGTCTCTACGTCTCCCATTTCTGGCCGCCCTGCCAGTTGGTAAGGTGTCCCAGAAAAAACAATGCCCGAAGCCTCCGGCTCCGAGCATAGGATGTAGCAGCCATTCTTGGCTTTTTTGATGTAACTGAGGGCCTCGGTCATGCCGAGTTGAGTCCCGCCTTTGAGGATTTTGAACATTCGGTTGCACCTCCAAAAAATATGGCATGGTATAGCCGCCGCAAGCGCAGCAGCCGCCCATGGTCGTCAAAACTGCGATAGTAAGCGCTCTGGCATTCCATATACTGCTCAATGCTTTTGAAGTCCCGCTTTTCTTCCTTGAACTCCCGATAGAACAGTTTCAGTTTGCGTCTGGCCCGTTTGACTCCGTCCCGGCTCCCATTCACCCGGATCTTCCCGCTCTCCGTCAGCGTAAACTTCGCTTTGCAGAAGCGGAATGGTTTGGTAAGCGGGGTGACCTTACACTTTTTCTTGTTTACCCGGATTCCCATAGATTCGAACCGCCGCACAATCTCATGCCCCATCCGCTTGGCTTCTTCGATGGTTGGAAAGACCAGAAGATAGTCGTCCATGAAATGCGCACCGTATTCGGCTTTAGCCTGACAGAGCATCCAGTTGTCGATTGAACTTGGGAGCGCCACCATTTCCTGCTGGCTTGGCTCCACGCCAAGTGGCATCCCCCGGCCAGGTGTAGTGCAGGGGGAAAAGTATATGATCTTGTCCGCAAGCTCTCGCAAATCCGGAGATGGTATCAGTTGTTCATGTCGCTGGTAGATCAAGTTATGGGGCGCATTGGGAAAGTAGCTTTTCAGGTCAATCTGGAGGACAGCGCCCTCCCGTCCGTAGCGGCGATAATGCCAAGTAAGGTGTTGTTTGACCCGGTCGAAGTGCCAGTGCAACCCCTTCCCAATTTGGCTGGCTCCATTGTCGTGTATCATGCTGGGGGTATAGAGCGGTATAAGGACCTCGTTGCAGAGGGTCTTGTGCACTTGCCGGTCTGTGATGTGCGGCGCGTCAATGGGCCGTACCTTCCCGCGTTCGCATAGAGTAAAATGGACACACTTCTTCGGTTTCCAGGTCCCATTCAAAATTTCTCTCCGCCGTCGGGCGGTGCCGGAGAATAGGTGCATCTCAAAGTTTTGGGCTGACTGCTTCCACCGTACTCCGTTGCAGCACTTTCGGCCATAAAAGAACATCTTCCGGTAGCTGAACACTTCTGCCAGCGATCCCAGAGCGGCGCAACGGTCCTCCCGCTTTTTCTGCCGCTTCTCTTTTCGCCGCTGGTAGCGGCCTTCTCTCCGTTCCTGACTGTTCATAATAAAAGTATTCGCCTTTCGTACAGATAAATTGTAGGGTGCCGTCTAATCTGCTTTGCCCTGACACATGAAACGGGAATAGGCACATACGCCCGCCATGCAAGAAGCGTCCGTGCAAGGGCATCAAAAGAAAGGGTATCGGCTATAAAATAGGTTATACCCCATCCCGCTTTCCCGAGCGGGGCAGTTTTAGGGATTTCCACCCAGGGCAGTATTTCTCCTTTTACGATGGTCGTCTTTCACCTGGGCCTCGGCCCTGTTACTCCATTTGACCCCGTAGTTTCGTAAAATCCGGCGAAAAGCCCCCCGCAGTTGTTTGCATTGTAATTGTTGACACCGCCGCCCGCGCCCGCGCCCACCGCGCTGAAGTTATTGTTGTTATTGTAATTAGGGGAGCGCAGCGGAGCCCAAACAGCCGCAGGGCAAATTAACAGAAATACACCCAATGCACAGTCAGGTTTTCAGCCGTTGTCCGGTGCTTTTGATCTGGCCTTTCAGCAGTTCATTTTCCCGATCAATCAGCTCACCCAGGTTTTGAGCCATTTTATCCAGCTTTTCGACGGCGTCCTTCGGCCCGACCGCTTTTCCCTTCGAGGTGGTAAAGCACCCCTCCGGGTTCTGCATCATGACTTGGTAGCAGTCTGTCAGCCGGGAGTCCAGCGCCATCAGCGAGGCCCGTGCTTCCAGAAGATGAGCCGTCCTCAGTTGTACCCTTTGCGCGTCAGATGGGAAGATGCTGTTTGCTTTCTCCGAATGGTCTTTGACCTCTCCGGCCAGCTTGGCCACAGGCTCTGCAATCAGCCGGGAATATCGTGCGGACAGCCGGGTCAAAAAGTTCATCGTTTCAACATAGATTTGATTTGCCACGTTGATGAACTCCGCCTTGCTGACGGTGCGCTTTTGTGCAAGTACCGACATACTCTCACTCCTTTCAACGCCCAGATAAGGGCCAGTATAACACAGCCCCGGCCGGGGGAGAATTCCTCTCTCCCTCGATCTATCAGTTTTCGCTATAAAATATCGCACTTCGGCACAAAATCACTGGAGTGGTGATTTTGAAAATTCGCGTCGGGCGCTTACGCGCCCGATTTTATTTTCTTCCTCTCGGCCTTGTCCTTCTCCCCCTGGGCCGCCCCCTTACGGGGGCGGGATCGGGTCGGGATAGCTCTGCGGAGGATTAGACAGTAAAGCCGGCGAAAAGCCCCCCGCAGGTGTGAGCAACGTAAAAGTCGACACCGCCGCCCGCGCCCGCGCCCACCGCGCTGAAGGCACGGCTGCCACAGTAATGAGGGGAGCGCAGCGGAGCCCAAACAGCCGTGCCCCGGTTGTCATGCCGGTACAACTGCTTATTGTTACCAGCCTTAAAATACTGGTACTGCTCCTGGTAGCCGCCCTCGTAGCTGTTGGCATAGGTACGGCTTCCGCCGTAGATCTCCTTCTCCGCGAAGCGGAACAGATAATCCACCGAGGACGACACATTCCCAGCCACATCACCAGTGCCCCCCGCTACGTTGTCCGTGAACTTAGTCACCGACTTCATCACTTGCCGTAGGTCCTTGGGGAGCGCCGCCATGAGGGTATTCGCCACCGGGCTATTCACGATGTCGTAGCTTTGGGGGTCGTAACCCACCCGGCCAGAGCTTGGGGAACTGCCGTAACCGCTGGGCTGCTTGTTGGTGCTGCCCAGGATGTCATACCGAGCGTCACAGCCCTTCCAGCCGCCATAGTTGTAGTTCCCCCAGTGGTTGGTATTGAACCCCTTCCTGCCGTCCGAATAGCTGTTATTGTAGTTGCTGTCACACAGCGCGACCTGGGTGCCGCTAATCTTGCCGATGGCCCAATGGATGCGGTTGCTGCCCTCCCGGCTGGCATTGTGGTTAAAGCCGACAATGAATGTGTCGACCTGCAGGTTACTGAGCGCCAGGGTCCCCACAGTGCCGTTGAGGTTGATGGGCTTGGTGTCTCCCACGCTCCACACATTGGCCGCTTCGTTGGCGTCACTGGCCGCACGGATCGCCGCCCAGGTGTTGGCGCTCAGAGAATCGTCGAATACATTCACTGTCACGTTACAGGTCTTGGAGGCGGGGGCCGTGTAGTTCGTCCCGGCGGCCACATGGACGGTGATAACGGCAGTGCCATAGGATTTTCCGGTCACGGTGACGGTATTGCCGGACACGCTCACAGAGGCCACGCCGGTAGCATTGGATTCCGCCGTAACCGTTCCGTCACCCGCCCGGACGGCGGTGATGGTCCCGCTCTTAGTGGTGGAGTTCAGCGTCAGGGTCTGAGGGTTGAGGGATAGGCTTCCGGCTGCCTTCCCGATGGTCCACTGTACCGTCTGCGGGCCGGTTCCCCCGCCAGACCACTGATAGTTCTCGGTCGGCGTGAATGTAGCGTCATAGTTGCCTGCGTTCACGCCGCTGCTGTCCCCGCCCAACGTCAGCTTAGCCGGGTCATAGTTGGACCACTGCGGCGTCAACACAGAGCCGGTATAGGTAAGCGTTCCGCTCTGGGTGGGGGCTGCGGATACCGTAGCCCGGCCGATACTCCAGGCGGCGTTCTTTGCCGCCGTGCTACTATCCGGCCACTGGTAATTTGCCGTCGGAGTAAATGTAGCGGTATAGCTTCCGGCGTTGATTCCGCTCGTCGTACCACCGAGCGTCAATTTGGAGCTGTCATAATCCGCCCATGTAGGACTCTTGGAATTGCCGTCGTAAGTCAAGCTCCCGCTTTGCGTGGGAATGGTTGCCACTGTGGCTCGTCCAATGGTCCACTGTACGGTTTTAGCCTCGCTGCCGCCGCCGGTCCAGGTATATCCCTTTTTGGGGGTAAACTGCACTTCATAAGTCCCGGCATCGGTGGCCTTAGTAGTACCGCCTATATCCATCATCTCCGGGTTGTACCCATTCCAACTTGGGGTCTGCTCGGAGCCGGTATAGGTCAAGCTGCCGTTCTGCGTAGGGACTACGCTGATGGTGTGAGTAATGGCATCAATTCGTTCAGCCAGATCGGGGTGGGCCTCCGGGTCCTTATTGTGGGCGGTAACGGCCGCCGTCAGATCCTCCTGGCTTACTGTGTCCAGGGCCGGGTTAATGACGAACTGTAGTACCGAGGCGTCGGCCACAACGATGTGCATGAGCATGGTGAGCTTTCCGGACACGCCGCCGGAGATTGCCACCTTCTCAGTGTCTGGGGTATTGCACACGGCGACCATTACGCCGTCGTCCGAGTAAATAGCCGCTTCGCGGACCACAAAGCCGCCCACATCTTCTCCGATGACGATTTTCACGTCGATCATATTTGCCGTGGTGGTGCTGATAGTCGCGCTGACGATCTCGCCTCGCCATTTCTCGTTCTTCAATTCAGTCTGGGCAGGGGTCGGGGAATACGGCTCCCCGTTGCCATCGCCCACGGCGGCCTCGGTGATGGGGAGCTTGGTGCCGTTCAAGATACACTCGGCAATCAGAGCGGCTCCCGCATTGGTGATGACCGTCCCATAGGTCGTTGCCATAGGGTCATTCCTCCTTCGGATAAATTTCAACACAGGCGTGGTATTCCAGAGGCCCAGCCATAACGATAGCCCCTTGACTTTCCAGCTCGCTGATGATTTGGGGCCAGATTTCCATATAACTGGACTGTTCGGTGTAGGCTCCGTGAGTTATGGTGCCGTAGGTCTGCAAGAAAGCGGTCATAAGGACCAGCATATTGCACGGGCGGACTGCCAGCAGCATATCTAGGATTTCGCCTGCTAGGCTGCTGGCGTTAGGTAGGGCGTTGTAGTCAAGCTGGATATTCACCACATAACCAGACACCGTCAACTCATAGCCAGTAGCCCCGCACAGGCCCGCCAGCCAGTTCCGCAGCCACGGCACAGTATAGGGTAACTCCAGATTCCACATAGCCTTAATTCGGGCCTTGCGGACCTCCATGCTATCCGTGTCCTTTGGGTAGATGCGAAGCTCACGCTCCCACACGGATACCCCGTTTTCATCAGCAGTGTCTAGGAATTGGTTTGCTAGGACCAGGGTCAGCGCATCCCAGGCCACCGCTATCTCCGGCTCGTTAGCCTTGTTGATGGTCTGTATTTCAAGCACCTCCCGTAGCACAGGGGGTAGGTAATTCAAAAGCCGTCTATCCATCGGTTACCTCTCCTCTGGCGGGAATGCTGTCCGGGCTGAGCGCGTGGTTGCTTTCCTTCCCGTTGATTTTCGTCCCCCCGATGTCCGTGACCATATCGGAGCATTCAGAGAGGATGCGGCTTTCAATTTGTGAAATACGGACGGTTAAAAAATCAGAGCCAGCCCAGCTCCGGGCCAGCTCTTGGAAGTAACTGTCGATGACCTTTTCAATATAGCTTTTCGCAGATTCCCAGTCCCAGCCTTGCGCGTAAGTAAGGTGCAGCTCAATGTCGACACCCTCGGCGGCCACCCCTACCACCGAAACCACGTGGCCAATAGGGGCCAGCCCCAGGCCCTCTCCTGCATTTTGGATCGGGTCAATGGCGGTCTGAATCTCTTCCAGCAATGTTGGTGACGGGGCCTTGTAGTCGGAGGCCATAACGACCAACTTCACGACCCCGCCCACAGTCAGCAACTTGTTTTTGCCGCTGTATAAACTGCGGTAAGCCATGTAGCCACGTTCTCTTCCAAGGTGCCGACCGTTTCGTTGTACCAGCTTTCCACGCCCTTGTCTGGAATTAGGCTAGAAGGAGCGAGGCCCTCATTCCATACGGCGTGAATCTTGACATCACCCACGCCAGGCATAGCCAGCACTTGTTCCCGGTAATCCGCTTGGTTCCCCCAAATGCCTGGGACTGAAAACTGTCGAGCACCCGCTGCCGGAAAGTCTCCGTTTCTTCCTCGTCGTCTCCGGGGATCAGCAGCTCCACCAATTCCGCATGGGTAAGGCCCTGCACATACTCTACCGGAACCAGCGCCCCGCTGTAGCTGTTGGCGACTGTTCCTGGTGTCTCACAGGTGACTTGGTGGCTAAGTCCGGTTTCTGTGTCGTAGCTGGTGTCCATACGGGCGGTTACAGCAAAGTTCAAGTCTTCACAGGAAAAACGAGTGCCCACTGGCACTTCGATATTAAACTCCGCCCGGAACACAGCCTGGCTGGCCGGATAGGGTGCCATACTGCGATCCGCAGCTCTCCGAATCAAGTACTCTCGTGGAGCCGTGGCAATATAGGTCGCCTGGAACACAAAATCGGCGGCGATGTAAAGCTGGGCAAGCTCCGCCATGGACGGCGCGACCCCGTTCATCACCATGGACCCCTCCCGCTTATCCCCCACAGAAGTCACCCTGGAGAGGGCTCGTGCAAGTAGGGTTTCATAGGTCATATCTTCAAACATCAGATTGCCACCTCCTTTTCTGCCTCTACGTCACCAAAGATAGTCCGTACAGTAAACTGAGCGCGGAGCTGATTCCTGCCTGTTTCAAAGGTCCAGTTCTCCACGCCAGTAATACGGTCATCCTGGGTCAACGCTTCGGTGATACGGCGCTTGATTTCGCTCATAGCGTAGTCCTGAGGCTTGCCGATTAAGTCAATCAGTTCCGCCCCATAGCGTCGGGAATAAATTGGGTAGGCGTACCGTTCCACGTTAAGAATGAGGTACACCGCCTGGCGGACGGCGTCCTGGCCGTCTGTCATTCCTCGTACCCGCCCCCGGTCAATGTCCAGCTTGTGGGTGTCGCTGGGCTGTGTCTCCATAGTAAAAGCAATCAGGTTCAGGTCATCCCCGGTAGTCGGTAGCGTAGCCATTACGGTGCCTCCCATCTGTCCAGAACGATATATTGCTGGCCGCCGTCGCACCGCAGCAGGGTAACCTTTTCATCCTTTTTGAGCCCAAGATGTACCCGGAAGGACTTCCGCCCCTTGTAGGGGTGGGAGTGTTCCACCGCTGTTGCGGAGCCGCCGCCGGTATAGGTGTCTACGACTGGATGACCGTGGCTGATGCTTTCCGTTGCATGGTCTACCGTCATTTCCACCGTGAAGTCCCGGACGGCGTTGGTAAGAATCAGCTGAGTTTCAGACAGCACCAGCTTTTGGTCTGTTGTAATTTCCAGCGGGGACACAGCGGTCACGGTCCCGTAACATACCCCCATAGGCCCGTCGGCCTTCACGGCCTCTATGGCTGCCTGTTTCACGCTTCGGACCAGCTGATTGATATCAAGCGACAAACGTACCACCTCGCATATTCAAGTCCATTACGTGCTGTTCGTTGCTGAAGGTATGCTTGACCTGCTCCACCATGAGATAACTCGACAGGTTCATATCCCCTAGCCCCAGTATAACTACCAGCATCGTCCCGGCCCGCACCCGGACATCCCCCAGCACGTCTTTGAGCTTAAGTGTCCGGGTCTTGGTGTTGTAGAGACTAAGAAGGGCGTCAGCCATCGCCTTGGCGTTGGCTGTACTGTCGATTTTTTCATAGTACTGTAGGACACCCCACTGATTGATGCTGGAGCCGTCCTGGGCAATGAAGATCTCCCGCTTGCCGGTATCCTTATTCTCATAGGATAGCTTCACCTTATCGTAGGTCTGGGAGGCAATAGAGGTCTTATAATCGAAGTCCCCGGCTGTTTCATTGTCAACAAGCAACCCCAGCTTCATATCGCCGATATTTTTCAGCGTTAACTTGCCCACATCGTCATAGAGCACGTACATCTGTGACGTGGCTTTTAAGGTCTCGTCCAAAGCTGTCTGAATGATGTCAAAGAGAGTCTTGTTGTCCTCTACCCGGCTGGCGATAGTGTAGCCTGTATCCGCTAGGGCCCCCACATTGAGCTGGAAGTCCTCGGCGATCATACGGATGACCGCCGCCGCCGTCTTATTGGAATACACATAGGTGTCCTTGTTTTTGAGGTAGTAGAGCTGATCATAGACCGTGATGGTGATGACCTGATCCATACTCCCTTTCCTCGCCTTTTCAAAGACGAACCCATAGAAAATGGGGGTGCCGTCCACGGAAAAGCGGCAGGGGTCCCCTTCTTGGAAGCTCAGGCCAGGGGTTTTGACAATGTCAGCCGTGAGTTTGCCCGGCTGTCCTTGGCGTTCCCATTCAATGCTCACGCTTTCTACCACCGGGGGCAGCATAACGGCCCCCTGGTGCTGTATTAGTAGTTCATAGGTCATGGCAACGTAAGCACCTGCCCTGGGTAAATCAAATTCGGGTTGCTAATCTTATCCGTGTTCGCGTTGTATATCTTGCTGTACTCGGCACCCTTACCGTAATACTTGGCCGCAATGGCCCACAGAGAGTCCCCGGCCTTGACCGTGTAGGTCTTGGCTGTCGGGGCGGTACTTTCCTCCCGCTCCTTCTCGACGGCCACGGTAGCCGGTTCCCCGGCCGTCTGTGGTTGCTCTACGGTTGCGGTTTTTGTCCCGTAGTCCCGCCACTGCTTAAGGTTGACGTCTACTGTCACGTCCAGTCCACTCTTGGCGTCCTCCGTGATGTTGTAGTCCTCCACGCTTACCTTGATGTTGGTATCGTAGAGCGCCCCACCGGAAGGGGCTCTCCGCACTAGAATGAACTGAGTGGTCTGCTTGCTGGTCTTAAGTAGCTCCAGCGCACTCAAATAGTAATCTGGGGAGTTGGAGCCGGTGAGCATGGGTAGATCAAATGGCACTGTTATCTCGGTAAGCCCTGGAAAGCGTAGGAAGTTGACCTCCCCCTCGTTCAGTAGCACAAGGGTTTTATTCTTTCCCTTAATTTTGACCTGCAGTTTACTAGGCGTAGGCCACTGCACTCCACCCAAATAACAGGAATAGCTCATACGTGCACCCCTTCCGCCGCTGTTAGCAGGGCTTCTGTAAAACCATCGGTTAGTGCGGAGATTACGCCGTCTAGGTCAGCCCCGCCCTCAATCCGGTTCTGCATTCCAGTCATATCAATTTTAACTTCGGCGGTCGTAAAGCGGTTAATGGCGTCCCGTTCCGCAATATCCCGGAGATACTCGAGTTCCTCCGTAGTCGCCGTTAGAGCATCAGCGGTGGCTCCAGTATTGGCCGCCGTCAGGGCCGCATTATTGGAGATGTCGTCCAGCGCAAAGGGGGAGTCGGCCCCATAGTTTTCGGCGGCCCCAAGGTCAAAGTTAAACAGGCCGCCCACCGCGTCTTCGATGCCGCGTCCCAGGCTGTTTCCGGCAGCCCAGGCGTCTCCGTACTCAATCCGCTGAATCTGATAGTCGGAGGCGTTCAGCTTCTCCATGACCTCAACTTGATCGCCAACAATTTCTTCCACCTTTGTGGCCACCGTGTTACGGAAGCCAGCCACCGCACTAGACATATCGGTGCCCAGCACAGTATCAATCAGCGATGCGGCACTTTGGACGATTCCTAAAATGAAGTCAAACATTCCGGCGAATAGGTTGATGATGGCTCCCACGGGGTCATTGAACACATTAGCAAAGAAGTTCGCAAAGGTGGCAATCAGGTTATAGAGCTCCACCCCAATTCCGATGACGAAGTTCACCACACCCAGAATCAGATTGATAATAAATGCCCCCGCCACAGCGAAAGCGCCCATGACGATTCCTGTTGCGGACAGGGACGTTCCAGCAAAGTGGTTGATGGCCGCCACAGCTGCGTAGAAGGCCGCCACAAGAGCGATAATAAGCAGGACTATCCAAGTAATAGGACAAGCCAAGAGCGCTGCATTGAGGCCGTATTGGGCCACCGTGGCCGCGAAAGTCGCCCCGGTACTCATAGCCAGAGCTGCTGCCTTTACGCCCTCTGCAAGCGCCGTGGCCGCATTGAGGCCGTTTGTGATAAGTGCCACGGTATTGTAAGCGACGAAAGCCGTCACCAGCCCCCATACAATGGGCTCCAGCCAGCTCCAGTTATCTACCACTAGAGAGCCGCCGCTTATCAGTAAGTCAAGAACCACACCCGCCACAGCGGCTATGGTGGCCAGCCCGCTCACAATACCGTCGGTCACCGTCTCAAACCGCTCACTGTTCGCAACCTGGTTCAGCTTGGAAAGGACCGGGTCAAAGGCCGCTATGGCCTTATTCTGCATCTGTGTCCATACCTGCCCCCAGGTCATGGGCATTTGCTGGAAACGGGCCTCTACTTCATCAGCGGAGTTGAAAACCGCTGCCTTGATAACGTCTGCGGTCAGAAGGCCCTCCGAGGACCAGTCCTTCATTGCCCCCGTTGCCCCCTGCACATTTCTCATATATTCCTCAATGGCTCCGGCAAGCATGGGCGCATTCTCGATGATGGAGCGGTACTCATCGCCCTGGAGGCGTCCCGAGCCCATAGCCTGAGTTAGCTGGTACATAGCCGCTGCCTGTTCTGTAGCAGACGATCCGCCAATGACGAAGTTCTTATTCAGCAGTTCCGTGAATCGAATCAGTTCGTCGTTGCTATTAAACGCATCTCCGGCCTGAAGACCTAGCTTGCTAATCGTCTGCATCGTGCCCAAGTAGGATGCCCTAGACCTCTGCGCTGAGGCCATGATTTTCTGCTCCAGCGCGTCTACGGAGCCGCCGTCGTCGACAATAAGCGACAGGCGGGCAGAACTACTGGCAAGCTGGTCGGATAGTCCGAGGACTGCTTTCGCTCCCGCTCCGGCAGCCAGCGTCGTCACAATGCCTTTGACCTTGCCCAACAGTCCGTCCGCAGCACTTGCCCCATTTCGAAGCCCCTTGTTAAGAACTTCTTCCTGCTGCGCCGCCCGACGGTAGGCTTCCGCCATGTTGTCGACATCCCGGTTCGCCTCCGCCAGCGCCGCTCTGGCCGCCTGGATTTGGGTCACGTCTACCGCTCGCCCAGAGGCCCGCTGGACCTGCTCAAATGCATTGAGGGTTGTACTCAGTCCGTTTGTGATTCTTTTCAGCACTCCGCTGATACCGTCATTTAGGACCATTTGCGATCTGATCGTTGCCACGAACTCACCTCCCATTTGGGCATAGAAAGAGCCACCCTCCCGCCATGGGAGAGTGGCTCTGCTTAAAGCTCGATTTTAGTGTGCTGGTGCGGTCGCTTTTGAAAGAGCTCGGCCAGCTCTCGGCACTTCGGCGTGTGCGTAGCGAAAAGGAAAGCACCGCCGGAGTCCCGTCTTTTCCGATGTAGTGAATTATCAGATAGGATTCCGTCTGCTGTGTCTGTTTCTCCTTGATCCGGCCGCCCACGACTGCTCCGATAGGCCCCGCAACTGCGGCTCCAAGAAGTGCGCCGCCCGCGCTGCTGACAAACTGGGTCTGCCGGTCCACGTTTGTCTGGATGCTTACGCTCTGAATCTTGTCCATACTAAGGTCGTACTCTACGCCCCCAGCGTCAATCTCGACGTGGTCGTCAAAGTAGTACACTTGCGCGAGTGTCCGCTCTGGGACCGGAAGCCCGGATGCGCTGGGGACGGATACGAACACCCTGACCCCCGGCCGCTCGGCCTTGGCCCTGATTTCTGGATTCAGCTTTGGCTTAAATAACCCCATATCCGTGCACCATCCTTCTTGCTTATAGCCCCATCATAGCCATCAAACGGCGCAGTGTCAAGGCCGCCGCGTTTATCGGCGCTTGCCTCGCTTCATTTTGCTTTTCAGCTCGGCTTCCTTTTTCCTCTCCGCCTCGCAACGGACATTGATGGATGCTATCACGAAGGCCCGCTCACGACTTGGCAGATTCAAAAACTTGGACGGCGGCCACCCGAATCGCTGTAAGCAGAAATGTGCGAAGTTGGCCTCCGGGTCGCCGTCCATTATCAGTTTTTTGCGTCGTTAACCAACTCGTCCTCGGTTTTGAAACCATTGTGCTGGAACACCTCAGTCACATAGTCGTCAAACTCACCGCCGATCAGCAGCTTGCCAATCAGCTCCTCCGGCTTGGCAACCCCCCAGCTGTTCTGCAGCTCGGCGTTGTTGAGGTCCGGGAATACCGTGCAACGGGCGGCCACACGAGCCTGGAAGGTATAGGTGTCGAGTTGCTGGGTGTACTGTCCCTTTTTGCCCGCCACGGGCACCTGGCGAATACAGGCACCCCGGATGCGGGCGTATTCGTCGGCGGAGATACAGCAGATCTCCCATTCCACGGGCTTGCCGTCCTCCCCCTTGATTCGGTGGGAGGCAACGTATTTGTGATTCTTTACTTGCTCCACATTGGGCTGCATAAACGCAGACAGATTGCTCATAGGTCAAATCTCCCTTCTTACATATAGGTCGGATTGGTGTGCTGCTCCGGCCGGGTGAAGCTGTCACAGTAGCCCTCAATGGACTGTTCGACAAAATCGCCCTCGGAATTGAACATAGAAAGCAGCACGTCGCCGTCTAGGATACAGTCGTTGTAAATCTTGGTGCTACGCCCCACCGAGGTGGCGGGGTCATCGTTGGAGGTTTGGACAGTGAAGGTCGGCATTACGCCGGTTTTGAGGAACCGCTCCACCACAGTGTCGAAGATCTCTGTGCACTTGTAGATGGTCATGGAAAAGGCCAGCGCCATCGTCTGTGCCTTGTGGCCTACCACCGGGTTCCCCAGTTTGTAGACCTCTTTGGTGTTGATGGTTGCCTTACCCTCGAACTCCTTCGCCATCAGCATGGAGTAGCGCGTGCCGTCAATGGTGACAAAGCACTCCGCATAGTTGGCGCTGACAGCGTCCTGGGTATTCATACTCTGGTTCATTTAGCGCGCCTCCCTTACTGGATGATAACGCTCATATAGAGCTTTGCCATGGCGTTGACGATGTTAAGTCCGTCAACGGTGCAGAGGACAGCATTCTTCGCGTCGCCCTGTTCGCAGGTCACGATCTCCGGGTCAAAGTCCTGCACGGCCCGAATGGTGTTCAGGTCCTGAATGAGCTTGGTGATGTCGCCCCAAAGAGAGGACCGCCCGGAAGCGTCATTGGGAACAGTACCCAGGTACTTGGTCGCGAACAGGACCGCCGTATCGTTGGCAATCTGGTCACACACGCGCATGGTCTGGTTGGACTGGAAGATTTCCCCCTTAGTATCGGACAGGGTAAGCAGGGTGTTAATGTCATCCAAAATCCGGGGGTCGCCGTTCACGTTGTGAATCAGCAGCTTTCCTGCCTTTAGAGCTGCCTCCAGCTCTGCCTGGGTGTAGTTGGTGTCAATGGTCAGTTCCCCATCATACTTGAAGTTGGTGAGGGACTTATTGACGGCGCACCCCGCCTCAGCCCCGGCCAACCAATAGACCAACAGGTGCTCCGGTACGTCAGCGATGCTGGAGTGGGTCACCTTGTTCCAGACGCCGATAATGCCCTCGTAGTCGGCGGTGGTGGGCTGCCAGGCTACCAGTTGGAACTTGCTGCCCACCTCGTCCCGTAACCGGCTGGTGAACTGCTGATACAGCTTGATCGTGGTAGGGTCGGCTGTAGGGCAGCAGAGGACGTTGTAAGAGTAGGGCTCGATCTTGTCGAGAAACGCCTGGTGACTCTCGCCGTTGATGGACGAGACATTCTCTCCGCCCTCCAGGGGTTTCCCGGCCGTGGCTTCCAGGGTGCCGGACGCCTTGAAGTCCACCCAGTCGTTTCCAACCAAGTCAGCCGCCTTCGATACGGTCTGCATATCCACCACAGCGCCGTCCACAAGGGTGCTGACATCCCAGAGGGAGCCTTCATCCACATTGGCAGCCACTGTGATGGCGATATCGTTGCCACGAGTTCCGCCGTACTTGGCTGTTGCCAGGTCGTTGGTGGCCTTTACCGCGCCCTTGCCCAGCCGGTAACAGTACACAGTGGTCGCGTGAGTGAAAATCTCACGCAGGGGCAGCAGGGCCGGGTCGGTGTAGCCGTAGCCGAAAATGGTCTTGCTATTCTTCTGCATATCCCCAGAGGTCACAGGGAAAACCTGCTCCTCCGGGCCCCAGTTCAGCTCGAAAGGGGCTGCCGCATATCCGCGGTCGGAAAGCGTAGCAGACGCCCTGGGCACACTGGAGAAGTTAACGTAGTAACCAGGCAGGACCTTGTTCTGGGTCTGCCAGGTGCCGCCGCCCAATGCCATCTTACTTCACCTTTCCTTTCATAAAGCCGTCAATGAGGCGGTCCGCCTCGTTCAGTGTGTAGGTTTTGCCATGTTCCAGCAGGGCCATGATAAGGTCCCGCCGCTTGGCGTATCGCTTGGAGGCCGCCAGCTGCTCCTTGGTAAACACAGCCTCGGTAGTCTCCGCCTTAGGCGTTTTTGCCGTTGCCATTGTTATCCCTCCATTTCAAGTTCCAAAGTTTCCATGAAGTCCTCGTCCTTGGGCGTATAGATGTAATGGTCGTAGCTCACCAAGATATGCAGGACCCCATCCTCCACCGACCACTCACAGCTGGTACAGTGGATAACATCCCCCTCCGGGGTGGTGATGTCCTCCAGAGCGCGGACCAGAACGTCCGCCGTCCTGTAGCACTCCGCCATTCCTTCTTTGGGGTAATAGATCACGTCTAGCGTTGGCGTCCGAAGATAACGGCTTCCCACCTGCCGAGTGTGTCCGGCAGAAGGCATAATCACGTTGAGGTCCCCAGGCTTGAGCCCCTGCTGGACATCTCCACCATGCACCTGTGCGGCAGGGATTGCCCTATGGAGCGCCAGGCTCACGCCGTCATAGATGCTCGAAAAATCCAGGTTAGACATTGAACGCCTCCCGCAGTAACCGTTCTAGCTTCTTCTCAAGAATCGCCGGAGCCATACGCTCTAGGTCCCGCTCGGAGAGAGTCAGGAAGTACTGGCCCGCGACCCAGCCTTGGCCGCCCCGTGTCCGATGCCCGAACTCCACATAGCTGGCATAGTGCACCGGGTTGATCACCTCAATGTAGAAGTTCCGTCCCCGCTTGAATACCGGCAGAGAGTTGGCGTAGGCCGTCGGGTTTGCCTTGGGGCCCCCACCCGCCCGAGCCGCTTCTTCCGTTTTAGCCGTCCAGCCTCGGCGCAGGGTTCCGCCCTTTCGCCCACTCTGCTTTGGGTACTTGCCCACCGGCGTCCGAGGGATGACCAGAGCCAGCAGCCGGGCGGCCAACTCACGAGACGCTTCTTCGCAAAATCGGGTCAAATCCATGCTTTGGAGCTTCTGCAAATTTTGCTGTAGCTTCTGAAGCTGCTTGTAATCACATCTTCCCCACTGCATTAGGCCCACCCCTTCCACAACTCCAGCGGAACTTCCTGGTGGCTGGTATAGACCGCCGGAGTCCCGCTCCGGCCATAGTCACGAGTGACTCCATTCTGTGTCACGGTAACTTTTGACCCCTCCGGGATTTCCACAGAGGGGTCAATGTATAGCACTGTGGTCTGGGTCACCTGAGCCGCTTCTTCAGCTGGCTCCGTATTCTTGACCGTTTTGTGGGACAGGCGGCAGGGCTGCTCTGTAGCAAATGCCTGTTCCGTCTGCTCTGTGCGGCCAGTGGTGGGGTTGAGTGCCCCGACCCGCACATATACTGTAGCTTTGCCGGTCCAGAGCCGTTGTATGGCCTTCTTATAGGCCGGGCTATCAATTACCATCGCAGCCTCCTAAACCTCGCCAGGGTACTTTCTGGAGGGTGCATCATGCGATCCAGCAGCGCATCAAATCGGCTTTCTGCGCTGCTGGACCCGTCACTAGCTCCGGCAAAGGTTACAGAGATGTCGCCCTCTGTGATGTTCTTGACCGGGGAATCAAAGTCAAAGCCCTCCAGGTCTCCGGCGGCCTTCTTATTGAACAGGAACTGCCCGGCGGCCATCTCCACGAGCGTATAGAAAAGGCCGTCAGGCAGTTCCCGGTGGTTGATATTTGCCAAAATGTCCAGCTCACATTTTGGAATCAGGTACTCAAGGCTCACTCTGTCGGCTTCCGTGGAGGTGTAGCCCAGCGTGGCCAGCCGGGCCACCACCGCTTCATATACGCTCATCATAGCCGTTAACCCCTAGAGAGGATGCGGGCGATGGGCACGGCCTTGTCGGCCACATAGGACCGCTGGCCCTCGTCACTTTCGCCGGAGTGGACCAGACACCAGTTCTCTCCCTTGGCCAGTTCCTCGTCAGTGGGAGAGAGGGACTGCTGACTCTTCTTCTCATAGGAGATGCCGAAGGGCGCGAACACCTTACGCTGGCGGGTATAAAGGGTATCCTGGCCGCCCTTAGTTTTGGGGTCACGGGCCATCTCGTAGGGTACACGGGCCCCGATGTCCTCGTAGCTGATGCAGCCGTCGCCCAGCACATAGGTCACATACTGCGTCCCGGCCACCACATAGCTGTCAGTATCAGGAGTGCCAGTGCCGAAGTAGGGGGTAACGTCAGACTTATTGATCTGGCCGGTGGTGGCACTGGAATCCTTGACCTGCAATGCACCGGGAGTCTCCGCATCGGCGGGGAAGTAGCCATCGGTGGCAGGCATACCGTCGTCGACCACTACCAGCTTGCCGTTCCAGGTGTAAAGGGCGAGGTCGCGAGTGATGCCGTCCTTATCGGTGAACTTCAGCGCGGTCAGCAGGTTGAGGTTCTCCAAGTTGGTGGACACTGCAGAATGCATGAACACCAGGGAGAACTTCTTCTTGCGGTCACCACAAGCCTGGGCGGTGGCGGAGTTCATAGTGGTGGCCTCTAGGTTTCCGTCCACGGTGTAGGTGTGCTTTGTCACGAACTCTCCGCTCTTGCCCCCAGTCATAGAGAACACGCCCTTGAGGATTGCCAGGATGGTGTCCTGGTCCACATCCTCCCAATAGGCGGCCACCTGCTGGGCCACATTGTCCATCCAGCCCACGCCGCCGGTGATGTCCGTGGAGAAATCCAGCTCAGTCCACGCCTTGGCCCGGCCGATGACGACCACGCCCTGCTCGAAGGTCTTGGTGGAGGTGGCGGTGATGTCGGTCTTGCCGTCGTAGTTCACAGCGTCGCCATCCAGCAGACCACGCATAGCGATCCGAGCATAGGCGGTGCCGTTCTGGGCGGAGAACACGTTGCGGATGTCGGAGTTCCCCGTCAGAGCACGGGACTTGCGGATTTCGTTCAGCCGGGTGCGGGGCACACGGTCTACAGTGTACTTGAACGCCTGAGGGTTAAAGCTCTTCGCGTCAAACTTATCGTTTGCCATAGTTCAATCATCCTTTCTCAGTATCGGTCTCGGTGTCGGTTTTCTTCTTGCGGCCGGATTTGGCCTTTGTGGGCGTGTTTACGCCCGTTTCATCCTCCGGAGTATCCGTGCCCGCCTTGGCCAGTTCAAAGGCGTCAGCGCCCGCCGTAGGCGTGTCGTTGGCAGAGAAATCGCTCATGCGGGCGAGCACCTCGCACGTCACCGCCTCCGCCAATTCATCCAGGGAGGGGATGTGCTCCGCCATGTACTGCACCACGCCCTCTTGAGTGCGGGGCAGTGCAGAAGCTGGCTTGCCGGTCAACTTAGACGCCAGATTTCTCAAAGCATCCTCGAAGGACACGGCACGGGCTGGGATTGTCATGTTTCTCATAGGGTCACCTCTCAGTCCAATTTCGCGTCGGGGTTCTGAGCCAGGTATTCCGCCAGCTCGTCATAAGACATCTCCGAGGGCTTTTTATCGGAGCCGGGCTTGCCCTTGTCTCCGCCCTCTCCGGGCTTCCAGCCGCTGTACTTGCCGTCCTTGGTAGCAAAAGAGGAAGCCCGTAGCATCGTCCTTCTTCATCGCCTCCACCTTGGCAGCCAGCGTGACCATTTCCTCACCCACCTTGGCTGTCACTTTGCCATCCACGATTTTGGCGTCCTTGAGGAAATCCTCCAGAACAGCGCGGGTGGCAACTGTGTTTCGCGCACCGGCAGCAGTCAGTTCCGCATCAACAGCGGCGGCCAGACGTACACTAGCGAGTTCCTTCTCATAGGCCGCCTTGGCGTCCTTGTTCTGCTGGGTAAGGGTATCGATCTGCTTCTTCAGCTCAGCGTTGTCACCGGCGGCTTCCTTCAGCTGCTCCAGCTGCTTGTCCCGGTCCTTGATCGTGGCGTTAAGCTGGCTCACTTGCGTCTCCGCCTCTTTGAGCTTGGCGGTCTTGTCGTTGAAGTCTGCGCGGGCCACAAACCGCTCCCCCAAAGCCGTGCACACCTTGGCGTCTATGTCCTCCGTGTAGACGTCTCCCAGGATGTCCTTAATCCACTGCAATTTCATAACTGGCTCCTTTCCGCTGCCGTCCTTTTGACCGGGCCTGTCCCCGTATGGCAGCCGCCCTGCTGTGTCCGCCGGGCCAGCGGTATTTTTTTGTATGAAAAAAGCACCGGGCTTTTCAGCTCGATGCTTTCATCAACGATTCGGATATAGCTGGTCACGTCGGCACCACCAGAACATCCCCGGTTTCCTTCATGACCGCATACTCGGCCTCTTGGCCTTCCACACTGCACAGGAACACGTACTGTTCCCCGGTCGTGGAAATACACTCTTTGACCTCCAAGTGATAGCTCTCACCAGTCTCTCCATCCTCCTCTTGGTAGCTCTGGAGAATGGTTCTTGCTTCCTTTTCGCTCACGGCTTCTTCACCTCCACAGTGGCCGCTATGATAGCCTGATCCGTCGTCAGCGCCTTATCGTCCATGCGGAAAAATCCAAATCGCCCCTTGGAGCCCCTAGCGAAGTAACCGGAGGCGTCCATGTTTCCGGTCTGGGGGTCCATGTAATGGACTACCCCGCCGGACTTCTCCGCAATAAATACGTGTGCAGCGGGCGGGCGTCCCTTCCACTTGATGTATATCCCATACCGGGCCCCATCTGGAGCGGCGGCCAGTTCCCGCTTAACGGCGGCCTCCGTCTGGTTGAAAGTGTACGATACCGACCGCCCGGCGGCATCTGCGAAACACTCGGAGCCCCAGAAAATTGTGTTGTTCTTCTTCGGCTTCGGCCGGGCAATGACGTCATACCCACGCCGCCGCAACTCGAAGGTCTGCACACACCTCTGGCAATTCACTCGGTAGCCCTGGTCAGAGGAATAGTTGGGATTTGCTCCGGTAATGGCTGGCTTCATGTCCAGAGATGTGCCCTTAGCGGCCCCTACAGCCTTTTCAACTATGTCCATTATAGCAGATTTCCCAGTCCGCACAACCCCCGTCTTCACGTGGCCTTTCTTCCACTCATCGAAGGTAATGCCCGTGGGAATCTTCCCCGTGGTGCCATCCTCATTCCGCACCCACCGTTCTCCGATGCCCACCATATCCGCGAAATACGGCGCGATGCAGCACCGGCACCAAGGATGCAGCGGCGGGGCTGTCAAGCCCGCCTGGTGTTCAGACATTTTGAACACCTTGCCGTCCATGGAGGCGCACAGTTCACAGGTATCATGGTCGAAGGAGGCCACAAACATATATTCCCTGACCCCCAGGCCGTTGAAGCAATCCTTTTGCCCGGCACTGGAGAAATACGCGCTCTCGGTCATCACCAGGCGGCCCGCTTTAGAGCGGGATACATTGAACTGCTTAGAGATTGCGGAGATGGCCCGATCTGGGCCCTCTCCCCGAATAATCATCTGAGTAAGCTGGGTATTGACGCTGGACACCAAGCTCTGCTTATTCATCCAGCAGCGGTCACGGAAGGTCTGTCCGTCAGCCGTCCACGGTCGGGAGAGAACCTTGGAAACGGTACGCTCGTCGAGGGCTTGCATTGTCCAGCCTACGCCGAGGCCCTTTTGGATTTCATAGGCCGTGTGGTAGTAGCCGCCGGTGTAGACCCGCCGGGCAACGGCATCCAGAGTGTCAAGCTGGTTGGAGTACAGCAACTCGGCTTGTTGCTGCAACTGGAGCTTGAGCGCATCCAGCCGGGAAATATGGACTCTGGCGCTGGCGTTTTCCAGCTCCTTCATCCACGCCCCAGTGAGGGCGTTTTCCTCACCGTGCTTGATATACTCCTCCACCGTCCAGCGAAATTCCTCCAACTCACCACTGTTCAAGAGCCGCTTGGCGTCAGCCAGAGTAATCTCGTTATTGTCCGCAAATCGCTGATACCAGGCAGCCACCTGCCGCTCAATTTCCGCCTGGGCTATCCGGAATTGAGCGTCTAGGTTTTCCATGTAGCTGTAGGACTGATTTAGAAGTGCGTCCTCCATGAGCTTTAGCCGCCGAGCCCAATACTCGGAACTACGCTCTGGCAGCTTATTCGTCGCCATCGCCATCACCGCCGGTCACGCCGTCTTGGGGGTCCCCGCCCTTTTTCCGGTTCGCCATGAAGGCGGCTTGGTATGGGTCTTCCGTGGCCTCCTCCTGTTCTTTCTTGATGCGCTCCAGCTCTTGCTCCGGGTCGGAGATCCACGGATGGTTCTTCACGATAGTTTCATTGGACAAAATACCCACGGAGTTCTTGCAGTTGTTGATGGCCTCGGTTTCGTTGATAAGCACGTCTCGGTCAAAGATAACCTTAACTTCTTCTCCCTCGAAATTTCCCTTTCCGGTGTTGGCGAGGTGCTGGTTGACAAACCACAGGAGTTCCTCCATAGCGGCCTGGAACTCGGTCTCTATGCTGTTGGCATCCAGATCGATGTCGGAGTACATAGACCGGATGTTGAGCTGGTTGGGGTTGTTCCCCATCCGGTCATCCTTAGCATCATAGCCCCGGGCGTTTTCGATCAAGGCATCCTTCAGCAGCGAGAGGACCGTCTTGTAATTCTCGGCGTTGACCTCGATTTCCAGAGTACTGGCCCCGCCCTCTGCCCCGTCATAGGACTGCACCTTGATGATGCCGTAGGTCGCCAGGTTATAGCGCAGTCGGCCCAAGTCCTCCCCGTCATAGTTTTTGATGACGATGACGGTGCTGTGGATGTCCTCCTCCATGCGGTCGGCAAAGCTCGACAGGATTTGGTTATATGCATCCTGGATGCACTTCACCCTGGAGAGCAGTGGAAGTTCGTGGTGAGAGGACTTGAAACAGATCAGCGGGACCCGCTGCCAGTTGTACCCCCGTTGCTCTCCGGTCTCCGGGTCCGGAGCAGTGATGTAGTCCCCAGAGCGGGCCATGTTGTCTGGCTCCAAGGTCCCGTCATCGTGTCGAATAAAACAGTCCACTCCGCCGCCATGCAAGACTTCGACCTTCACCACGGTCTTAGCCTTTTCCGAGGCATCGTATTCCTCCACGGCGTACACGTGGACGGCTGCGTCCAGGATCGTATGATCGGCGTCTGTCCAGAACGGGAGGACCTCGTCAGCCGGGAGCCGCTTGAACATCAGTTCCCCGTTGTCGTAGTAGAGATAAAGCCAGCTTTTTCCGCCGATCCAGGCCCCCTCCCCCAGGTTCCGCATCACCCGTCGGAAGCGGGAGCCGAATATCTGGGAAAGTGCCTTTGCATAGGCTTTATCCTCGGTATCAAACGAAAACGGCCGCCCGAACGAATAGTTGGTTTTCTGGTCAACAAGTTTCGCATACTGATTGTCGATGATCCGGTTGTTGGGCAAGTGCTTGACCTCGATCAGCTCCCCGTCGTCATCTATGGCCAACCGCCGCTTTGCGAGGACCTCCTGGCGGTTATCGTAGTACAACTCACCGGCAAGCTGCTGTTTCCGCTCCGGGGAGTTGAGCCAGGCCGTGATTTCCAGCTCCAAGAACCGCTTATCCGTCATACCCTGGCGGAAGTTCATGTCGGTGCGGCTCAGGCAGTCGCCCCGAAGATTCAGTATCACCATTACCGGCTCCCCTCCTTTCCACGTTCCCCCACCACTGAAAAGCCGATGGGCGGATTATTACTCTTTTCCAGCGTGAGCGTCTGGCCCCCGGCCATCTCCACCTCTATCCGTAGGCTGCGGTACGGCAGTCGGTCCGCCCACTGCTCGATTTTATTCAGCGTCTTTTGATACTCAAACATGGGCGTTACACCCCCCTCTCTGATGGCCCGATCTCAAGGACGCTCGGTCCGAACACCTTCCGAGTGAAGTACCGAACATCATCCATGGCGTGGTCGTTTTCCTTGATTGGCCGGTCCATAGCTGCCTTCTCGTCCCAGCGGTAGAGCTGGAACTCTCGGATGCAGTCCGTACAGCAATCGCAGAAAAGCAGGTCGCCAGCTTTCAGCCTAGTGGCCACGTCTCGGATGCCGTTCAGAACTTCGTTCGATGCCTTTTGCACATAAAAGCGACCATGCCGCCGGATACACGCAATGAAAGATGCCGCCGACGGGTCAACGATGACAGCCCGAATCGGCAGCTCTCCCGCCAGACTCTCCAGCTCGGCGTAGTATTCCTCGTCCGTGAGCTGGCGGCCCTCTTTGCGGCTGTTGTAGTAATACTCCCGGACACGATACCATCGCTCCCCGCACCGGCCCCACAGGCCCATGCTGGTGGGGTTGGCGGTGCCGTAGTCCACGGAGATATAATATCTGTCATACGGGCGGGGCGTAGACGGGACCACATGAACGTCCTTGTTGAACATGGTGTAAATAAGCCCCTCGGCCACGACCCAAAGCCCCCGGATGTATCTGTCATAGAACACACCTTCGTACTGGCGCTCATACCGCTCCCGGATGGACGGCGGCAGCGCTGGGTTATCGTCCATGGTGAAGTGGATGTGCAACGCGTTCTTCTCCCTCGGCTTGTCCCCGGCGATCCAGTCCTTGTAAAACCAGTGTTCGGGTCCTTCCGGGTTGCAGTTGAACCAGTACCGGCTCCCCTCGACCGAGCAACGGGCCAGCGCCTGGTCCACAAAGGACTTCGGCTGCAAGGCCACCTCGTCCAGCAGAACGCCTGCCAGCGTGATACCCTGGATCAGTGTATAGCTGGACTCGTCCCGGCCGCCGAACAGGAAATAGGTGTTCTCCCGCCCGCAGCCGTCGGAGATTATCAGCTTGTTCTCGGCCCGGCGCTCAATGATGCTCAATTCCGGCGGAACCCAGTCCCGCAAGTTCAGCACCACATTCCGCCGCAGACTCTCAATGGTCTTTCCGCACAGGGCGAACCGCTCGCCGTTGAACGTGGCCATGCTCCACAGGATAAATCCGACAGTCATACACACCGTCTTGCCTGACCTGATAGAGCCATCACACACCAGAGCGTCCCGGCCACGAAAGCGGGGCTGCTGCCACCAGAGCATAGCTAACTTTTGCCGCTTACTCAATCTCCGGTAAATCATCCGTGTCAATCTCCCCCGTCTGCATGATGGCTTCCAGCAGGTTATTCACGGCACCAGGGGCGGCGGCCCCGGAGGACTGTTCCTGCTTGAATTTCAATTCTTCCTGGCGCATCTTCAATTCGGCCTTTCGAATATCTAAGGCAGGACTTTCCCCGGCGGTATCTCGGATGAACTCCGCCGCCCTGACGTCGCCTTTCATAGCCTCCAGCATAATACCGGCGAGAAGCGCGTCCTGATAGGTTGCGTCGTCCGGTGTATAGCCGAAGGTTTTTAGTAAGGTTTTCACAGTCCCCATGAATGGGCCCCGCTCGTTCATGGGGATCTGCGTATTCAGCAGCATGGCCGCAGCCTGACGCATGGCCCTCTTTCGTCGTCGGGATGCCCCTGAGGCCACACCGGCCTTCCGGCCGTTCTCCACTGCGTCCTTGCCGCTTTTGAATTGCGTGGCTTTTCCCTTCTTCAAGTTTTCCGCATTGGCCATACCACCACCTTCCTCCCAAACGCGGGCCGCACTGTCTATCGTCTATGATAAGTCTCCGGGTCCGCTATGTTGTAGGTGCACCAGGTACAATCCCGGACGCAACCTCTGCACTCTTTTGGTGCCGTGTCCGAATCGAACACCGGAGCTTCCCCGCCCAGGGCGAGCAGCTCCCTTCGCTCTAGCCTTGGCCGGTCCCAGGACGGCTCCCAGGTGGCGCAGCTTTCGTCCTGCTCCACCCATAACCCGCTCCCTTGCTCCATCTCCCGAACGGCGTCCACTAGCAAACGGACTCCGACAGGGAAGATGGCCCGCCACAAATCGTGGTAAGTCCACCCAGGCTTAATCCATACCAGCTCTTGTCGGAGGATGTCGCCTCCGTCGGTCTTATCAGTCAGCCGGTACACGGTCCCGCCGGAGACATAATCCCCCATGTGGACTGCCCAGCGGACTGCATCTTTCCCCCGGTGTCTAGGTAGCAGCGAGGGGTGGAACCCTATCCCACCAAACTGGGCCCGTTTCAGGCACTGGCTGGAGATCAGCCAGTGAGAGTGGGCCGCCACAATCAACTCCGTGCCATCGGGGATAAAGCTGGACACCAGGCTTTTGCAGTCCGTTACCAGCGGCAGCCCTTTAACTGCCGCATAGCCATATAGCTTGTCCTGGTGCTTCTGGGGCGGGGCCGGGGCCACACCCACAATCTCATGCCCGGCATCCAGCAGCGCCCGGCAAACCTCTTTCCCGAAGCTACGCTGACCACAAAGAAAAATCTTCATCCCTCTACCTCCCCGATGTACTTGAAGCCCTGCACCGCCCGGAAGTGTCCGCCATAACCAGACCCTATTCCGACCTTCCCGTGCCTGACTCTGGAGCTTTTGATGGTTGCCGCCGACTTCGCCTTGTTGCCGCCGAATAGGACAGCAGAGCACTGTGTCCACTTTGGGCTACGGCGAAGAGCGGCGCACATCTGGGGATGACTTGTGTGAAAATACAAAGGGGTATTTGTGGCCGCCACGGCCCCCTCCTTGCTTATGGTACTCAGCGACCCAGTTTAGGAATCGCATCCCGACACCCGCCCCCTGCCACTCAGGCATGGTCACCAAGCGGGTCCCGCGATACCCTCGGACCTCAAAGCGAGGAGCCACCGCCATGTGACACGCCAACTCCCCCATCTACAGTCCCGATAAAGTACTCCCCTGCCACCGGCATGGGGAGGTCTAAATAATAATGCGGCTTAAAATACTTCCAGTAACTCTGGTTGACCTTCCATATTTCAAGCTCAATGGTTGGCCGCTGTCGGGGAACCCCACGTTCAAAGGTCCTCGTCTTGGTATCGATGACCCAATCCGGCTGTATCCAGTCCAGAATGTCATAGTGGGGTGTGAGTAACACCACCTTCCCTCCGGGGTTTCCCCGCCGCCACGCCTTCTGAAACGCCTGGGAGCCGATTCGGGCTATCTGGCGATCCACCACCGATGTGAACTCGTCAATAACGATTTCCTGGGGCTTTTCACAGATAATACGGGCCAGCCCCACACGAAACTGCTCGCCGTTGGACAGCACCCTGAAGGGGCGGAGCCAGGACGGCACGGAGCCGAGGCCGACATTTGCCAGCGCCCCGGTCACCTCATTGAAGTCCCCATCCGGGGCGATGCAGTCGATCACCGGCTTATCCGGGGCCCAGCCCGCAGAATAGTCGTATATCTTATCGGTGCCGAAGATAGTCCGCCCGATAGAGGTCTTCCCCGATCCAGACGGGCCCACGACCACCCCGATACTCCAGTCACCGGACAAGTCGGCGTCAATCTCTAGATCGAAGTTACAGCCGTTTTCAGCATTGAACAGGCTTTTCACCCTGGCGGCCCGGTAGCTATTGAAGTCACTGACGTGGTTATGGACTTCTATCCTGGTCATACGGTCACCACCCGGCAATCGTAGCCCATGCCGCACAGCTTGTTATAGCACGCCTCTTGCTCGGCCTCGTCCTTCAAAATAACCGTGACACCGTACTGCTGGGAGTATTCAAACTCGGACTTGGAGAAATCCCCCGGCTTTTCCGAGCTCGCCGGTTCTTCCCCGGTTCCAATCCCCCAGTCAAGGTCCAGGCCGCCAAGGTCCAGCCCCTCCAGCTCTTCCTCCAAAAGGTCAATGTCCCAGGTCGCCAGCTCGTTAGTTTTGTTATCCAGAAGACGGTACTTCCGCTTCTGTTCCTCGGTCAAGCCCTCTTTGACGATGAACTCGGCCTCTTTCCGCTTCAACCGCTTTAAAGCCCGATACCGGGTGTCCCCCGCAAGAATGATACCATTTTCGTCAATGATAATCGGCGCGATATACGTGCACTGCTGAATACTCTCCATCACCGCCGCAACGGCATCAGCGTTCTTTCTGGGGTTTCGCTCATACGGACGAACTTCTGACAGCTTCTTTGTTACCAGCTGCATATCCATTTTTGCTTACTCCTTTTTGTGGTGTGCCCGCCGTTGGTGACGTTGGCGACCGCCGCCAGCTCGGACCTGCCTCCGTGCAAAGGAGAAACACAGAGACCAGATAGACCTCCCTTCAACAAAAGTGGCGGCCCCCGAAAGCGGAGGCCGCCTGGCTTGGTTGGAATTTTACTCAGTAGCATTATAGCACGGGAGTTTAGAAAAAACTTCCCGTCTTTTTCCCATCTTTCTTTTACTCAGTCTCCGTCACACCATACAGCGCCAAAGTGAAATGCCGCAGGGCACTGTCCCGTTTACGGTAGATTGTAGACTGTTCCACATTGAGCCGCTCACACAGCTCCCGTGCGGCCCCCTTGGCCTGGTGGATGTAAAACCGATCCAACACCAGCCGCTCCTCGTCGTCCAGAACTCCAAGTGCTGCATCCACGACACCTACCCATAACTTGGATTCCTGCAATCGACGCTCCAGTTCATCCCGGTGGATGATATTGGACAACATGGCATCCTCCCTAGTGCTCCCGCCCCCCGAAATCGGAGTGCTGTCTGTAGTAGCACTGCGGATGCTGGTATAGCCTATCTCCAATCGCCGGATCTCCTGAGGGATAGTCTCCAGGGCCTTTTGGTGCGCCTCGTAATTTTTCAGCTTGTCAATTGCTTCGCGCTTCCAGTTCATGCTCTCACCTACTTTCTTTCCGTCGCTGCGGCCTTCTTTGCCCATATCACGCCGGGGTCCTTATCCGTAAGTACCCGCCCGCTGGCACACATCACACACTTAATGCGCCACTTTGGCTGTCCAGGGGACGCGCCGTAGACCCGCTCGAAATGCCCATAGCCCGGCTCCACCCAGGCCCCGCAGCAGTAGCACCGGCCCGGATACTTATTTCTAGCCATAGTCAAGCCACCCCTCTCTTATATTTGTTCACTCTGGCCTTGATGGCCTCCATCATAGCCGCTTGCCCATCCGCCTTTGCATCTAAAGACCGCATAGCATCTTCCTCTACGGTTCCTTCAGCCACCAGAACGATGACGCTCGTGGTATGTTTCTGGCCCTGACGATACAATCGGTCGATAGTCTGTTCCCACAACTCCAGGTCGTAGATCGGCCCAAACCACACAACGATATGCCCGCCGTCCTGCAGGTTTAGACCATGCCCGGCTCCCGCCGGGTGAAGCAACAGCAATGGGATTTCTCCCGCGTTCCATGCAGCTATGGTTTCGCTGTCTTTCAGCTGAACCGCCTGAGGAAATCTGGCCATAATACGGTCCCGCTCGTGCTGATACCGATAGGTCAAAAGCACCGGCTCCCCGTTTGCTTCCTCCAGAATGTCCTCCAGGGCATCCAGCTTTTCGGTATGCAGTTCGTGGGGCTGGTGATCCTCGTCATAAATTGCCCCGCCCGCAATCTGCAACAATTTACCATTGACAGCTGCGGCGCTCCCGGCGTCAATCGTTGCCCCGGCAAGGGGGAGAACAGCTTCCCGCTCCATGCTGTTATACATGGCCCTAACCCCTGGGGAGAGAACCACTGACCTGATAGTTTCCACGAGTTCCGGCATTTTCACGTTGCCCTTGGTTTCCAAACTGACACAGATGTCCCCAATCCTCGCATATATCTCGTCCTCGGCTCCATCACACGGCACCCACTCATAAACAACATATCCATTCCGGCGTCCTGGATTGAAATACCGCCGCTTGTACTCCGTGAAGGTCTTGCCCAATCGCTCTCCCCGGTCCAGTAAGTAGACCTGGGCCCATAAGTTCAATAGACTCTTTGGCCGGGGTGTGCCAGTAAGCCCCCACAAGTACTTCACTAGAGGGCGTACCTTCCTAAGCGCCTTAAATCGCCGGGCGCTCGGATTCCGAAAGCTGGAAAGCTCGTCTATAATGACCACATCGAAGGGCCAGTTCATCCCGTATGCCTTCACCAGCCAATCCACGTTCTCCCGATTTATACAATAAATATCCGCGTCCGCCCGGAGAGCTGCCCGTCGCTCTTTTATGCTTCCCAGCACCCGGCTCACCCGCAGATGCTGTAGATGATCCCATTTGGCGCTCTCGCGGCTCCAAGTATCCTCGGCCACCCGTAGGGGCGCGATCACCAGAACCTTGGACGCCTCGAAGGTATCATACAACAGCCGCTCTGCCGCCGTAAGTGCCACCGAAGTCTTGCCCATGCCAGGCTTTAGAAAAAGGCCGGCTGCTGGGCGTTCCAACAAGTAGTCGATACAGAATTTCTGATATTCGTGGGGGTTGTACTGCATACGCCCACCTCACAATCTTCCCGAGTAGTATTCATCCCACAGCTCAGCCCAGTGTTCTTCGACTTCTTCAAAACAGTCGCTACAACAGGTCACATAGTTGCTTTCTTCATCGTGGTACTGGGTACTTTGTCTGCGACGCCTCGGATATTTAAACCACCGGCCGCAGCCAGGGCAGTACCCAAAAAGTCTCCGAACGATATTCATGTGATTTCCTCCAGCATACTGTCGACAGCGTCCTTGCTGTCCGGTACAAAGACTTGAAACCCCAGTGCTCGCAGCCGCTCATGCATCAGCTGCTGTTTCAGCCTGGGTTTTTTACCGAGGTCCTTCGTTTCCGCGAAGTAGACCCGCCCCCAGGTAAAACTATCAGGCGATCCGGCACCCCAGTCCGGCCAGGGCACACCAGTTTTAAAGCTATTCCCCCTGCGGCCTTCACGCGCTGCCGCAAATATGCTTCCACTGCTTTTTCCATAGGTTCCTCCATGAAATCGGCAATTGTCTGCCGATTTCCGTAATAGCTTCAAATCCGAAATCGCTTGCGGATTTGGTAGTGATGTCCCCCGTGTCGCAGAGCTCTCACGCGCATATATAGCACACGCGCATTAGGCGGTCGGCGCGGGAGTTTTCTGTCTAATCTATTTATTTCATAATTCGTTGTGGTACAAGCGGGACAAAATGCGGAAACCTCTTGCCCCGCATAGATTTAGCGCGTATTTTTCTAGTGCTACACGAGAGGGACACCGGGGACAAGCCCCGCCCCCACCTGTGCCTTTTGTCCCTCCCGTGTCGCACCCTGTATCAATCATCAAAGAGACACGACGGAAGCGCGTCTGGCCGTATGGGCCACACCGCTGGCGCTTTGGTTCTTCCTTCCAGCCCCGGGTTGCCGCAGAATGGCGTTGACCTCAGCGCGGTCCTGGCGGGGAAGCGATGCGGATCATTACCAAAGCACTCGGCCCATACCTCCACGGCGCTGATATAGTCCCGCCGCACGGTGCCCGCCTCCCGAATACTGTCATCTTCCTGGAACCATCCCCGGCGCTTCTCGGCGCTCATACCGGCCCAGCTCGTGGGGAGTAGGACTTCCAAGTAGTCCTCCACCAGCCCCCGGCGGGATAGATCGTCCTCGGTGAAGTCTTGCTGCTGTTCCTGGGCGCTTTCTACCAGCTCTGGGGGCAAGGTCAACTTCTCCCCCCGGCCCGATAGCGCGTGACGGCTTCCGCCCACATCTGGTCAATGACCGGCTGGGTCAGGTCTCCCCACACCGTCTTGCTCGGTGCAGCTTCCCCAGACGGACCGGCCAGAATCGCCGGTTGCCCGTGTCATCCCGCAGGAAAGCCGTGCTATTGGTGGTGCCAATGAACACACACCGCCGGGGATGATCCTCCACCCGACGGCCATAGGCGGCCCGGTAGCTGTCCACCGTTTTTGAGATGAAGTTCTTGGTTGTCTCAATTTCAATTTTTCGCATGGCCGCCAGCTCGCCAAGCTCCACCAGCCAAAACCCCTGGATGCCCTCATAGGCTTCCTTGGTCCCGATACCAGCCAAGCTATCGGTGTACCAGCCGTTGGACATCTTCGCCACTAATGTACTTTTCCCTCGGCCCTGTGGGCCCGACAGGGTCAGCACATAGTCGAACTTACAGCCGGGGTCATAGATGCGGGCCACAGCAGCCGTGAAGGTCTTACGGGTCACCGCTCGCACATAGGCTGTATCCTCCGCCCCCAGGTAGTCCACCAATAGAGCATCTAGCCGCTCCACACCATCCCAGGTCAGGCCATCCAGATAGTTTTCTATCGGGTTGATGGTGTTGTCCTTAGCCGCGGTTATCATGCCATCCATGATTTTCTCTTTTCCGGTCAGCTTGTAATACTTCTCCAAGTACCGGCGCAGGGCGGCATCGTCGCTGTCACTCCAGGTGCTTCCGTTTACCGTGTCCATGACCTCCCGCCAAGGGAGGCTCCGAAGGGCGACAGGACGCACCTTGAGGTCATTGTAGGCTATGGCTCCTTTTAGCAGGGGATCATGGCGCATGATGATATACGCGTTGTCGATAGTGGAGAGGACCTTGCCCTTGCGGTCCACCTCTAGCTCGTCGGCCCAATTGTCGTCGTCTGGTTCCGCCGAGCCCTCAAAGTCGGCCTTTGCCCGATCTAATCGTTCCTTGTTCAGCAGTCGCTTCACTGCCGCATCAGCGGCGGCCAGATCGGACATCGCAAGGAACGACGGGCGACGGTTGATAGGGGTATCCTGTGGCACGTCCTCGTCCCGCTCCCCGTACAGGTGGATGCGGACCAAGTCGAAGGCGTTGCACAGGCGGCCGGAAATCGGGTCGGTAGCGTGATTGGAGTACACAAACTCGCCGCCGTCGTAGACCACCAAGCCAGCCGCCGTGGAGCCCTTAGCGTAGGTGTAGCGGCCTGGAAGAGCGCAGGGGGTATAAACACCCGGCAAGAACTTATCAATAGCCGTCTCGACGTCGTAGCACCGGCAGAAGGCCCCTATCAGCCCTGGCTTCTCCAGTGGGTTTCCCTGCTTCTTGGCCTCCCGTTTTCTAGCGTCCTCCGCTCTGGCCGCCACCGGCCAATAGGAGGTGTCCCTCCAGTCCGGGTATTGTGCCAGAACCATATCCGGGTCCAACCAGGGCGCATCCCGGAACTCCGGCTTGAACTCACCATTTGCGGCGGTGCTGGGGTAGTACATAATGCGGGTCGGCTGATAGGTCGTGTCGTCAAACTGTTCCATGCCCAGGTCATAGGCCACCCGTCGGCCCACCGCTTCGTACTCTTCCGCCGACACCTGCCGTCGGAGGGGCATCACGAGCCGGAGCCTGGGCTTCTCCGGGGTATGCTTATGCGTGGGGTATGCGGCGACGGCGCAACCGTACACCAAATCAACGGTATCAATGAGATCTGGCTGAGCAAAGTCGGCGTCAAGAGTCAGCAGGGTTCGGTGCTCCAGGTTTTCGGCCTTCCGGCTTCCCTCCCTCAGCCAGCCGCCCACGTAGGCTCCCACATCCTTTATGCGGTCCTGCTCGTCCTTGCTCATTTTCATATATTCCTGTAAAGTCTCTTTCGTCTTAGTAGTCGTGAGCACAGAGCCCAAGAACTCAGACCACTGGAGAGACTTGTTTTTTCCCCCGCTTGGCCATTCGGGAGGAAAACGTGGCGATATGCACCTCCCCGTCATCTTTAAGGCTGATGCTTGACACCATGCTCCCTCCTTTCTTGGTTCAAAAATTGCCTGATTACTGGCATATCTCGGTCAAACACGGTGCAGTGCTGCGTTGCGTCCATACGGGCGTAAAGGATGAGGGGTGTTTTCCTTCCTGGCCGCCTTGCCCTCAGCACCTCAAACAGGCCCTTTGTCGGCTCGATAATCCAGCCGGTATCCTGTAGCCAGCTTTTGAAAGCTGGAAGGTGTGAAAGGTGCAGTGTGTGTCTATTTGCCAAGGAAATCACCTCAATCTTTCATGTAGAAACTGGCCTCGAACCCAGCCGCCCGGAGGGGGTAGCCCAGGGGCCCACGGTAACGGACGGCCCATGATTTCCTGCATATCCTTTAGGGACCCCTCGCTCTGAGGCATATCCGCTATGACTTCGTCATGCACGTGAAACACGATGCGGTATCCGGCCTTGTCCAGTGCGGCCATGGCATCTCGGAGACAGTCCCTCGCGGTGGCCTGGGTGATGTTCTCCACTAGCTTCCCGCCGTAGGATTTCTGCCGAACCCACTGCTTGTTCTGGCCAGTCCCCAGGTAGGTCAGCCCCAGCTTTTCAAACTGCGGTTCCGGCTTCAGCTCCGGCCGGTAGTAGGCCAGTCGCCGCCCGGAGGGCAGGGTGATGAACAGATACCCAGCCTCGCACTCGAAGTGAATGCCGTGATCCAGGGTGGCCGGGCGGCCCTGTACGGCCCCGATAGCCGCTTCCTCGACCTCATACCAGAAACGCACAATGTTCTGGTTGGCCTTGCGCCACCGGCGCACAATGCCAGGGAGCTCGTCCTCCGGGATGCCGCTTTTCAGGGCCCCCATCTGGATCAGCGCCCCGGTGCTGCCCTGGTAGCCACAGGCCAAAGTGGCGACTTTCCCTTTTGACCGGAGATCCGCACGGGGCCCGCCTTTCTTGATGTCGTCCTTCGGCACGTGGAACATCATAGAGGCCGTGGCCTCGTAAATCAGGCCGTCGCCGTAAAATTCCTGCAACACCCACTTCTCCCCTGCCAGCCATGCCAGCACCCGCGCTTCAATCGCACTGTAGTCGCAGACGATGAAGCGGCACCCCTCGGAGGGAATGAAGGCCGTGCGAATGAGCTGGGACAGGACGAAAGGCGGAGAGCCATAGGCCAGCTCCAGGAGGTCAAATTCTCCGTTCCGCACAAGCCCCCGTGCGGTCTCCAGGTCCGGCAGCTTGTTCTGCGGGAGGTTCTGGACCTGGACGAGCCTCCCGGCCCAGCGGCCGGTGCGCCCGGCTCCGTAAAACTGGAGTAGGTTGTGCACCCGGCCGTCCCGGCACAGCCCCCGCGCCATGGCCTCGTACTTCTTCACGGAGGTCTTTCCCATTTCCTGGCGGAGCATCAGCACCCGCCGGGTAGTGTCATCCTGGGCAGCGGTCAGCAATGCGGGAATGGCCTCTTTGTCCAAGCTGTCAGTCACCAGCCCCCGCCCGGCCAGCCAGCCTTTCAGCTGGGAGTCGCTTTTGGGGTTGGGGAGGCCGGTCAGCTCCTGGGCTTCGTCCTTCAGCCGGGCAGAGTACTCCGCATCCAGCTTGAGGGCCTGGTCCACCAGCGCCACATCCAGGCGCACCCCTCGGTCGTTTATGCGCTGATCCAGCGCCCAGGCATCTAGTTCGGCCTGGGGCCGGGGCCAGCGGGAGAGTCGTTCCCGGATGTCGGTTTCTACATCCACATCCCGGATGTTATACCGGCGGAACAGCTCCCACTTTTCAGGGGCGTCCGCCGGATAGCGGCGGACGCCGTCCTTCGTAGGCTTGCAGAAGTAGCGGATAAGCTCTTTCCCTTCCTCCATCTTCTGCTTCTCCAGGCCCAGAGCCGCCCCCACCTGAGCCAGTGTGCCCGGCAGCCCCAGGGTGGCCGCCTGGACCATTGTGCAGCGCCACTGCTCCGGGGGCATGGGACAGTCAAAATACTGGGCCAGACAGGTTCTTTCAAAAGCGGCATTGTAGGCGGTCTTGGTGACCTCTGGGGCGGTGAGCAGACACAGAAACTCGTCCAGGTCACCGGCCGGAAGGTCCGAGGCCGTCACCGGCAGGAAGGTGATCGTCTCCCCCGCCCCGCCGGTCAGGTCAATAATTCTGGTGGGGCGGTCGTCCACCTTGTAGCCTATCAGCAGGATGGTGAAATCGGGGGCCTCCGTATAAGGCCGGACACCAGCTTTCGCCAGGTCGACGCTGGAATAGGTTTCAATGTCCACTCCCATAATCATTCCAAAGAAACCCCTTTCACGCCGTCAATTACTGCCCCGGCAATCCCCAGCAGGTTGAGGTCTGTAACCGGGATTTCACGCACCCCGCCCCCATGTGCGTGTTCGTACTCAATACGGACGACTTCCACGTGCTGGAGGTCATAGTAGAGATACGCCACCCGCTGGACCTGGCCGCCGGTTGCTGCCTTCATCATAGCTGAGAGATAGAACTCAACAAATCGCTTTTTACTCATCCTCTTTCACCCCATAAAGTGCTTCTCGGACAGCCAAGTATGTGAGTTCTAATTTGCTATGCACCTTTTCCAGCGAAATTTCTTTGCTATACCCGTCTCCCACCGCAGTTGGGGGATCATAGATTACAACGATTTCTTCGCCGGTCTTAGGGTCAAAAATTCGTGCTTCACCGTACTGTAGCCCCCGCTGGCGATCTCTAACAGGTTAGATAGACAATAGTCTACAAAAGCCTTATAGCAAGGCTGGTGTGGGGCTTCCACGCCTAACTTTTCCAGTTCACAGTCCATGCGCCCGTATTTCTCGCAGTACCTCATAATTTCCTCCTTATATGCAAGCCCGCTCCCACCGCACCAATAGAGGGGGGAGCAGAGGGAGCGGGTTAGATAGGTTTACATGATGTCGTCCAGATCTCCGGTATAGTCGTCGTTAAAGTCATCCTCGGCCTTGCTGCCGCCAGCCAGGCGCTCGCCGTCGCTGACCTTCTGCAGATTGTTCAGGCCCACGGCCACACCGTTGTTGCCGTTGGTGGAGAAGGGATAGAACATCAGGGAGAACCGACAATAGCAGCCGCTATAAATTTCTTCTTGATCCAGAATCGGATTGCGGGCCAGATCCACGACCCCCGGCCGCTTGTTGGAATTGGCATTGATGAAGTAGCAGCCCTGGAAAGCCTCATCCTCCGGGCGCTCTTCGTCGCCGTCTCGCATGGGCAGCTTCAGCTTGCTCTCCGGGGGCCGCTTACCCTTCCACTTGGACTTGATACCGTCTTGAATCGCCGCCTCCGTGGCCGCCCGGACTTTCTCCGTCATGGCCTTGTCGGTCTTGGGCCAGATGATACAGGCGCTGTACTTGGCCGGGGAGTTCTCGTTCATGCTGGAGGGCTCCCAGATATGGGCATAGGACAGGCGGCACTTGCCGGTGATAACCTTGCAGGGGTTGTTGACGTTGTTAGACATTTGATTACTTCCTTTCTTGTTATGGCGGGGCATATACCCAGCCGGGCTTTTCATGTTCAAAATTCTATCGATCTGAGCGTCTGCGATTTCTCCCATAGGTTAGCCCTCCGCAAAATCTTCAGCGGCCTCGGCGGCGGGGTCAAGCGGGGGGCGGCTGTCGCTCTCCGGCACCAACGTGGGATCTCCGGCCGGCTTGGTGATGTAGGCTCCCGCCAGTTCCCCAAACCGTTTCTTGCCCACGAGCTTTTCCATAGCCGTCAGCCCGAGCAGTTCTCTGGGCTTGTAGATATCGGCCACCTTATAGCCCGCTTTCCGCAGAGCGGCGGCGATGGCGTCCTCGTCGGTGTACTTCCGGTTGCTCCGGCCCTCGACCACCTTGTAGCCGGGAAAGGTCACTTCCCCGCTCGTGGCGGCTTTCAGGGCATACTCCGACACCTTCTTGGCCCATGCTTGGAGAGCGGGAAGCCTATTCAGTACGTCCGAGATTTCTTCTGGAGACAGCATCGGCGGGTCCGCAAACTCCCGACGGGCAATTTCCATCTGATAGTCCCGGTGGGCCCGGCAGACGGCCGCCGCCTTACACCAGCGGCATTGTGCCTCTCCGGGGCAAAAATCACCTTTCCCCTCCCAGGCCAGAGCGGCCTTTGGCTTTAGCTCGGTCTCAGCCCAGGCCAACAGCTCGTCCGCCGTCATGCTGGCTGAGGATACGTTATCCAGCCGGGGTTGAAAAATTGTCATGCGAATAGTATCGATCTGGTAGGCCCAGGACAAGGCCAGATAGCAGCCCAGACCGTAAATCCGCATCTGAGGGTTGCCCTCGGCGCTGACCGGCACTCCCTTTCCGTACTTCAGGTCGATAACGTCCATGACCCCGTCGGAGAGGATGATTGCGTCCGAGGTGCCGAAGCCTCCTGGCACGTATTCCTCAAAGCGCACGGTCTGCTCAATGAAGATGCGGGGATCTTCGCACCGGGTCCTTGCCTCGGCCATACGTTCTTCAATAAAAGCAGCATAGCTCTCCATGTGCTCACCCATTGAGCCCGAATAGAGGGGGTCTGCCTGGGCGTGTTCCAGCTCGGCAGTAATGTCCACCCCTTCCCAGCGTTGCCGCAAAAGCAGTTCTCCGATTCGGTGAGCAAGGGTGCCTTCTTCGGTGTAGGTACTGCCTTGGTCCGCCAGGCCCTCCCCCAACCGGGCGCTAGGGGGACAGGCCAACCACATACTGGCGCTAGAGGGCCCCAGCAAGGCATGGAAATCAGGCATCTTCCCCACCAGCTTTCTCTCCGGCGTCCAGCTCGTCGAGCTTGGCCAGGAACGCCGCCCGGTCCTTCTCGGCGATGGCGGACATCCCGGAGGCCCCGAACTGCTTGAGGATGGCCACGATTGCTTCTTTCCCGTGCTTGCGGGATGCTTCGATTCCGCGCTCCCTCACCTGCGCCACCGTGGGGGGTGTGGGGGGCGTCCTCAGCCGAGACAGCAGGAGGGGTAGTGGGCGACGGGTCAGAAGGGGGAACAGTCTGGCCACTCGTTGCCGGAGCCGGGCCAGGGGCATCCGTTTTCCCAGAGGTAGGGGTGGCGGCAACCTCAGCTTTCTGGGCGTTTTTCTCTGCCTCCAGAATGTGGTTTGCTGCGGCGTACACATCCGGGTTGCTTACGCAGTGGAGCCCGAAAGCCGTCAAAGACGCCAGAGCCTCCAGCGGAGTGTCGCCGGTAATTTCGATTTTCACCATTGTTTTCCGTCCTTTCTTTCAGATAAGTGCCGTCCCTTCAACAACGGCAAAGCATACTTCCGCCGGGTCATATCCGGCTAGGAGCAGGTCTCGCAGCAGCGAAATCTTGATAGACTTTCGAGGCCGATCCAGCGCCAGTGCAGGACAGTTGTCTGTGCCCATGCAGGTGGAGAACTTACAGTTCAGACACACCTTGGCTTCCTGCTGTTTAGTCATTCCGCGCCCCGCAGTTCCTCCGCCAGCTTCATACCCAGGCGGAAACCGTTGATAAAGCCCTGCTGCTCATAGGCCAAACACGCAGCTGACTGGCAGTCATCCAGTTGACTGAGCTGAGCAGGGTCCTGTAACTGAAGCCCCTTCATGTGCTCCGAGAATAGCTGATCAGCCCGGCAAACAGCTTCAGTGCGCTCATACAGCTCACCCAAGTTCAGTCCATCCTTCAAGGGTAGTTCCATGTCGCTGCAAGCCCAATACAGGCGCTCGATGAAATCGCGACTCATTCTTCAGACCCCCTTCCCTTTCAGCAGTTCCCGCAGCTGGGGAGCCGCTTCATCGTCGGGAAGTTGCGCGATTTCACGCCGCTTTGCTAAGAGCGCCTCTCGCGGTTCCGGCTTCAGGCTTTTCGTAAGATCGAACACCTCGCTATCCAGTTTTTCGACCTCCATGGCTTTTCTGGCGGCCTCTGCACCACGCAGGTGCGGCTCAATGCCGGGGAAATCCCGGTCTCCAATAACCAGCGCATACTCCAGCGCCGCAGACCAGATGATGTCATCGATGGTGTAAATCAGCTCCCCAAGATGCTCAGCCTCGGAGCTCGAAATAGCTTCCTGATTCGCCGTTCCAAAATAGTCGTCCCATACACGCCCCAGCAAATTGTGGGCTCTCCGTACTTTGAAGTACATACCATCAGGGCGCTGTCGATAATCCGCCGTTGCTCCTGGGTAGTGTTTGAAATATACATTTTTTCCTCCTTGTTTTTCTCGGAGGGGGCATGGTATAATCCACTTATCCCCTCTTGTGGGTTTTCTGGCTTCATACTCAAACGCTTTGGTCGGCTGGTTGAGTATGGGGCCTTTTTCTATCCTGGTTTTGTAGGACTGAGACCGTATTCAACGATATCAGTCCCCCCTCGTCAAGTGTGGCGATCTCCACGCCGTCCTTATCAATGAGCCGCTGGACTCCATCAGCATCAGTAACAATTGTCAAAGCGTTTTCCATAATCTCTGGAAAAACCGCTTCCATCGCCTCACGCGCTGCCGCCCGCCCCTTCTCCGTATGAAGCATTCTGTCTAGCAAGTAGGCTTTAAGCGCGTGAGTGAACGGAGCGTCCACTTCATCCTCAAGCCAGCCTTTATCGTGCGGGTTTTTATAGTCTAGGTTATACACGCAGGTAATCTGAGAAAACGGCATCTCAGGAGTATCAAGTTTCGCCAACACTTGGGTCAGGTCACAGTTACAGAGATTGCACAGGTCTTCCATTGTAGCCCCCAAGCTCTCCCAGAGATCCAGTGTCTCGAAAATCTGCTCACCGAGCAGGGCGAGCTCACTCTCCGCCACCTGGAGGTCTTTCTGGAGTTTCTTCTTCCGGTCGTCTACAAGTGGAATTGTGATGCCCGCGCTCTTCAGCTTTTTCTGACCCCGGATCACCGACCGCAAACTCTCACGTGCGTTTGTAATCCTCTGGCTGGTGTATCTAGACTGGAGCCGGTAAAGCACCAACAGCGTTTTCGCTTGCTGCCTTGCCTTTTCTCGACGCCCTAAATGCACCGATACCCCGACTTTTCCGACATACTCGGATGCTTTATAAATGACAACTTCTTCTTTCAACGAGATTCCCCTTTCTACCCTAATTTCTAGCTTCGAGCCGCCGAATCCCATCTACGACACTCGGCCTTGGCTCTACCCGCTGAGTCCCCAGCCGCAGCAGTGCCAGAACGTCGTCCAGGTTAATAAGCGCCTTGCTCCCTGCCCAAACAACCGGCACTGCACCGTCCCGTACAAGCCCTCGAACATAGTGTTCTGTGACTTCCGTGCCCGGGTCTAATGCCTTAAGCTCAGCCACTATTTTTGCTGGGGTCCGCATACGGGGTATAGGCTGGCAAACCGCAGCTTCTGCACCCATTTTTTCTCACCTCCCCTCTTTAATAGTCCGTTCTTTGGGACACCCTACTGATTATCCTGAGGTAGAAGGTCAGTGGGCGGCACTTGTAGCTCTTGCGCCAGCTTCAAAACTGTAGCCAGCGTAGGGCTGGCACCTCGCTTCCACGCAGTAACCAAACAACTGCTCAAGCCACTGCTCGTGACCACATCAGTCATGCTGCGCTTCCTTTCGTCGCAGAGGCCCTGAAGCTTGGTAAAAAATACTGCCTGCCCGTCCAAAATTTTGACACCTCCCCTCTTGACAAATAGCAAAGCTCGGGTTATATTCTATTTATAGAATTTTATCGAATATTACGTCGAACTTTGCGGAACTCGACTTCGCAAGGGTGGTATTTCTATTCGCTTTATCGAGTTTCTGTTTGCAGTATAGCTCTATAAATCGAATTTGTCAAGGGGCATTATATTCTTTTTATCGAATTTTTTTTAGGAGGCCGTATTACCATGTTTTTTGAGCGCCTTAAAGTGGCCTGTGTTCAGAAGGGTACTTCTCCCACAACCCTGCTTAAAAAGCTGGGAATGAGTACCTCCAGCGTCACCGCTTGGAAAAGGGGTGTTTCCCCCTCTATTGGCACCATCTACCGTTTAGCCGAAGCTCTCGCGGTAGACCCGAAGATGCTACTGGATGATGGCCAGCCTATAAACCTAGAAGCAGAAAATGCGCCTGCCCTCACAGAGAAGGACAGGCGCGACGTGGCCAAGGATGTGGCCCGGATTATGAGTAGTCTAGAGGCGATGGTCTGGCCAGAAAGCATGGCACTCGTGATCCTTTTAGGATCGCGCAGGAAATGGGCTTCATCGTCGTTCTTGCGCCATTAGTAGAAATGCGAGGCTTCCAGCAACGCGCAAAAAGGCGTCGGCTGATCTATATTAACTCGGATTTAGACGAGCAACAGCAACGCCTCGTCTGCGCCCACGAACTGGCCCACCATCTTATTCACAAGGGTCTGAACCGGATTTTTATGGACCGCAATACCGAAGTAGTTACACAAAAATTTGAAAACCAAGCAAATCTCTTTGCATCGGAGTTGATATACAGCGACCACGAGCTCCAGCCCTTCTTATCGATGGGCACCCCTGCAGCGGCCGCCTATATGGGGGTTAACTATACCATAGCCGAGCGCCGCATGGGCGAAGTCGAGCCTACATTTCAGGAAGAATAATCCCCCGCTTCAAATCCGCCGACGTTGGCGGATTTGCTGATAAATAAAAAGCCTCCCCGGTGCTGGAACACCGGGGAGGCAAAAACGCAAGGACCAACCAGCTATGAAAGGCCCCTTTGCGCCCTTTAGTATATCATACTGCGGGGTTGGGGCGCAAGTATGAAAGGAGAGAACGCCCCCAAATGGCAACCGTAGAAAAGCGCGGTAAAGGTTACCGCATCACAGTGGCAGCCGGTATTGATCTGAACGGAAAGCAGATCCGCCACCGTATGGTCTGGACTCCAGATGAAAAGTTGACTGCCCGACAAATTGAGAAGGAACTAAATCGCCAGGTAGTAAAATTTGAAGAGCAAGTCAAGGCGGGAACCGGGGCTGTAGACGGCAACATTCGTTTCGTTGACTTTGCTAACCGCTACTTAGCCGAGTACGGCCGCCTCAACTTGAAGCCCACCACCCTATCCAACTATGAACGCAATCTAAAACGCATCAATCTGGCCATAGGACATCTTCGACTAAAAGACATAACACCTTTACATATTCAGGCTTTTTATCGCAATCTTCAAGAAGATGGTATCCGCCAGCGGGTTACTACCAAAGCCAAGCCTGAACTTGCCGCTTTTCTAAAAAAGGCAGAGATTTCGCAAAGCGCCCTTGCAAGTAAAGCTGGTATCACGCACCAAACCATCAGCCGTATGCTGAAAGGTGAATCGGTCAATTTGGCGTCAGCTGAAAAAATTGCTGCAGCTACTGACCAAAAACTCGACGTTCTTTTTAACGTTATCAAAGATACTACGCCTCTTGCTCCGGCCACGATTCATTCCTACCACCGCACCTTATCCTCGATTTTTGAACGCGCCGTCAAATGGCGATGTATCTCCAGCAATCCAGCAGAGCGAGCCGAACTACCCTCTCTGGCCGGGCATAAGGCCCGATACTTAGACGAGCCAGATGCAAAAAGAATGTTGCAGCTTCTCCAGGATGAACCTATCAAGTGGCGGGCCCCTATCGTATTTGATCTACTTTCTGGTTTACGTCGTGCAGAGTTACTAGGGCTCCGCTGGCAGGATATTGACCTAGACACGGGGGTACTCCATATCGTCCAGACTTCCAACTATGTGTCCGGCACCGGCGTCTACGTCAGCACTCCAAAAACGGAGGACTCCACCCGATTTCTCCGAGTATCGCGGACTGCTATTCTTATGCTACTGGAGTATAAAGCCTGGCAAGACGACATGAAAGCGAAGGTTGGGGATGCCTGGGAAGGGACCGATGATCGGGTCTTTACTAACGAAGTAGGCCGCCCCATCTTTCCCACTTCGCTCACTCAGTGGATGGGAAAATTTATCAAACGAACTGGGCTTCCTTCCAGCTCGGTTCACTCGCTCCGCCACACCTATGCTAGTCTGCTGATTGCTGACGGAACGCCGGTTGTGGTCGTTTCCAATAACTTGGGCCATGCTCAGGTTAGCACTACCAGCGACATTTACTCCCACATAATCTCCTCAGCGGAGGCAAAAGCCGTGGAGGTCATGGATCGCTTCTCGGAGGACAATCCTTACCAAGGCTGCGCTCTACCTACTGAGCTACAGCAGCATGAAATGGCGACCCGGAACGGGCTCGAACCGTCGACCTCTAGCGTGACAGGCTAGCGTTCTAACCAACTGAACTACCGGGCCATTTTGTAGGCTCGTCCTATTATAACAAATACATCCTGCCTTCTAAAGATTCCAATGGCAGGAACAGAAGAATTCGAACCCTCGGCATGCGGTTTTGGGATGGCTACAAAGAGCAACGTTCCTCTACTGCCCCAAACACTTACCAATCCATAGCAGTTCGCTCTTCACAATTCTGACGTTTTCTTGATGCTGTCATCCTTTGGGACAACGCATCCGCCGCACAGAACAATAAGGATTATACTTTACGCCGCAGCTTTTGTCAATCCTTTTTTTGATTTTTGAGACATTTTTTTAATGTCTCCATTATCCAGCAGACAGACAGCTGCCTTGAGGCACCTTTGCAGCAGGTGTGTTTTGTCGCTTCACAATTCTACTGATTTTGGAGTCCCAAGGGAAACTGTGTTTTCGCCGTTTCCCTTTTTCTTTTGCCAACAAAAATTTTGCACTAACCAGACCAAATCTCTGAAATTTCCAGCGCCAAGGATGACCGTAGCGCACAGACATGGAAAAAGCCGCCCCTCAAAAACCAAGGCGCATAAAACAATGGAAAGCCCTTTCCTCGGGGAACTTCAAACCTATGAGAAAGAGCCATACTGGCGCCCTCGATGGATGCCTCCTTCCGGAGATGGCCGATAGCCTGCTGATCTGCATGGAAAGTATGGTGAAGCAAGGCCAGCGTCTACAAAGAGGCCACCTAGGTCAAGAAGCTGAAAAACACGCTGAATATCCAGTTCCGCCAGTCCATTGCAGATCGCTTCTTCTGGGCTGGTCTGGAAAATTCTGAAATACCGGGAGAGCTACAGCCATATGAATCACGCTTTGGACAAGAGGGATGCCACCAGCGCGGATATCCTGCTAGATATTATTGTGAAGCTCTGGAGTTGCTGCAGTCCATTTTCTTTTCACCCGCACCTCGGCCGCAAGAGAAAACACCGCCAGGAACGGTGTTTTTTCTGTCACTCTTCAAATTGAAAAAACGCTCTGCCATCATGTCAGAGAACGGCAGGTCCCCCGCTGGACCAGGCTGGGCATCAAAATCTGGTGCACATAACCCTGGGTCCCCTTTTCGATCTTGTCCAGCAGCATATCCACCGCCTGGACGGCCATTTCCTTTTTTGGCTGCTCAATGGTGGTAAGGTCGATGCGCGGCAGCGCAGTGGAGGGGATGTTGTCAAATCCGATGAGGGACAGATCCCCCGGGATGCGGATATGGAGCTCGTCAGCCGCCTTCAGGATGCCCAGTGCGTTGGAGTCCGTAGAGGCAAAGATCGCTGTATAGTCGATGGGCTTTGCAAACAGCTCCTTGACCATCTGATATCCATTCTCGATGGAGGACCGGGCAAAGTCGCTGTGATGGAGCCTGGGTTCCAGCCCGAATTGCCGGCAGGCCCGCAGATAGCCCTCCGCCCGGAGCTGATGGGTAGTGGAGTTCCGGCAACCGAAGTACAGGATCTCCCGGTGTCCCAGTCCGTAGAGATACTCCACCCCCAGATAGGCGCCTCGGCTGTTGTCCACAGATACGTAGCTCTGGGGCTGATCCCGCAGATTCTCGCTGAGAAACACCGCAGGGATCTGCTCCAGCAGCGGGGCGATCTTCTCATAGGTGGCCGGGGACTGGGGGACGATCAAAATCCCGTCCACCCGGCGGCCCAGCAGCAGTTTGACCACCATCTCCTCCTGTTTCAAATCCGGCTCCGAGTTGCACAGCATAATGTTGTAGCCCCTGGCCCGGGCGCTCATCTCCACATAATAGGCCAGCTGGGACATGAACTCATTTTCAATGGCCGGCACCACCAGTCCCAGCAGATACGTCTTTTTCATCACCATGGAGCGGGCCACGTAGTTCCCCGTGTACCCCATCTCGTCGCACAGGCGGACAATCCGCTCCCGCGTGCTCTTTCCGATCTGGTTACTCCCCGACAGAGCCCGGGATACCGTTGCATAAGAGACACCGGCGGCCTTGGCCACATCCTTCAGTGTCACGTTCTTCATGATCTCTGTCCTTTCCATCGGTCCACGCCTGAGCCGGTTCCATTGCGTAAACGTTTTCATTTTGACGCCGTTAAAATCAAACGAATCGTCAATTTCACTTTTCTTATTGAACAGCATATAGAATTATATCAAACTTGTCAATATCTCCGAAAAAATTATCATTATAGTGATTTCTCCAAATCTGCCGAAGATTCTTTGGCGGGCGCCGACTTGACAAATGACAGACGGATATCCTAAAATAAAATCAAGAAAATCGCAAACGTTTACATTCTTCAGCTGTCCGTTTACAGAAGCTCTCCTGCCCACTGTGAATGGCGGCCTGAAACATAGGGGAGGTCTTTTGATGTCTGTATCCAATCACGGCGGTGCCCAGCTGGCAGAGGCCGTCCGGCATGCCTATGCCGCAGGGCAGGACGACTATCATCTGGAGCCCATGGTGCTGACTGAGCGCGGCGTTCCCGTCGGCCGCATCCGGGATCACGACGCGGTGGTGTTCTGCTGCCGCCGGGGTGAGCGGGAGATCGAGCTGACGGAGCTGTTCACGGCGGACGACTTCCGGGCCGTGGAGCGCCGGAAGCTGAAGGATCTGTACTTCGCTATCCTGACACTGTATCACGACAAGTTCAAGCATCTGCCCATCGCCTTTGCGCCGGAACACGTGGTAAAACCTTTGGCCCAGGTCCTCTCCGAGGCCGGAAAAACCCAGTTCCACTGCGCGGAGTCCGAGAAGTTCGCCCATGTGACCTTTTTCTTCAACGGCGGGGAAAACACCTCCTTCCCCGGTGAAGAGGATGTGTGCGTCCCCTCTCCCAAAGGCATCGACTTTGACCAGAAGCCGGAGCTCTCCCTGCCGGAGGTGGCCCGGACTGTGGCGGGCGCCCTGGGGAAATACGACTTCATCGTCACCAACTTCGCCAACGGCGACGTCATCGGCCACACCCAGAACACCGCCGCCAAGCTGGATGCCTGCGGTTACGTCAGCCGGGCCCTGGAGCAGGTGGTGGATGCTGCCCTGGCCCAGGACTACGTGGTGGCCATCACTGCGGACCACGGCAATATCGAAAAGCTGTACACCGTTGCCGGGAAGCCGGACGGCTCACACCACCAATCTGGTGCCCTTTATTCTGATAGACTCCCGTCAGGAGGACCCCATCTCCCTGCGGGACGGTGCCCTCTGCGACGTGGCTCCCACAATATTAGACGTCATGGGCCTTCCTCAGCCCCTGGAGATGACCGGCCGCTCCCTGGCGGAGGGACACGCCTGGAGCCGGGGGCGGAGGATGCTCCTCATCATCTGCGACGGCTGGGGCCTGGGCGCCGGCAATGAAGGGCGACGCCATCCACCTGGCCCACACCCCCTACTGGGACGCCCTTTTGGAAAATCGCTCCTGGTGCCGCCTGCAGGCCTCCCGTGAATTTGTGGGCCTGGGGGCCGGCAAGGCCGGCAACTCCGAGGCCGGACACTCCAATCTGGGGGCCGGCCGGTGCGTCATGCAGGACGACGTGCGGCTGGATGCAGCGGTGCAGGACGGCTCCTTCGCCCGCAATCCGGTCTTTCTGGAGGCCATCGAGCATGCCAGACGGAACCATGCCTCCCTGCATCTGCTGGCCTACCTCACCCATAAGTCCTCCCACGGGTGCATCGACTATCCCCTGGCCATCTGTGAGATGGCCAAGAAGCAGGGCCTGGAGGAGGTCTACTTCCACATCATCTTCGACGGCCGCTCCACCGAACCCGGCTCCGCCCCCGCGCTGCTGGCGGAGCTGGACAGCCGCCTGGACCAGATCGGGCTGGGGCGGATCGTGGACGGCGTTGGCCGGGGCGTGGTCCTGGACCGGGACAAGAATTACGACAAGGTAAAGCGGGCATACGATGCCCTGACAGACGGCCTGGGCGCCTGGTATTCATGAGCGCCGACGCTCGGCCCGCGCGGGATGCGCTCCTCATTCCGCGCGGGCCCTGTATTTGTGATACAGCCGCCAAGGGCGTGCTGCGAGATTGTCTGCACATTGGAAAAGAGGTGCGCTATGAAAACCGTGTTGGGCTATCTGCGCCCCCATGCCGGGCGGGTCGCCGCCGGTGCCGCCATCAAATCCACCGCAGCGGTCCTGGAGCTGATCCTCCCCCTCCTGCTGGCAGAAGTCATCGACGAGCTGGTGCCCGCCGGCGACACTGCCGCCATCTGGCGGACCGGCGGCTGGATGTCGCTGTTGGCTCTTGGGGCGGTGGGCTGCAACATTACCGCCAACCGGATGGCCGCCTGGGTCTCCATGGAGATGACCCGGGTACTGCGCCAGGATCTCTACCGCCGGATCCAGGGACTCTCCTGCACCCAGGCAGACCGATTCTCACCCTCCTCCCTGGTGTCCCGCCTCACCAATGACACCTACAATGTCCACCAGATGTTTAACAAGGTCCAGCGGGGCGGCATCCGGGCCCCCATGCTGGTGTTGGGCGGACTGATGCTGACCTTTCTGCTGGAGCCCTCTCTGGCGCTGGTGCAGCTGGCGGTGAGCCTTCTCACCTTTCTCACCATTACGCTGGTGACCCGGCGGGGGATCCCCCACTACACCAGAGCTCAGGCGGCTGTGGACACGGTGGTACGCATCCTCCGGGAGAACGCCGCCGGGGTGCGGGTGGTAAAGGCCCTCGCCTGTCAGGTCAGGGAGCGGGATCGCTTTGACACAGCCAACCAGGCCCAGCGGCAGGCAGAGGCACAGGCCGGGCAGGTCATGGCGCTGGCAAACCCCATAACCGATCTGCTGCTGAACGCCGGGCTCATCCTGGTAGTCCTGGTGGGGGCCCTGCGGGTCAACGCGGGACTGATGCCCCCCGGGCAGATCGTCGCCTTTATGACCTACTTCACTCTGATCCAAAGCGCCACACTGGGGCTTTCCAAGGTGTTCGTGAAGGTCAGTAAGGGCGCCGCATCCGCCCGCCGGATCCAGGAGGTCCTGCTGGCCCCGGAGCAGCAGCGGCAAACAGCTCCCCTGCCTGCTGGCGGCGGTTTTCTGGGCATGGACCGCGTCACATTCTCCTATCAGGGTGCCAAGCCGGATGTGGAGGCGGCGTCCTTCCTCTTGCGCCAAGGCGGGATGCTGGGAATCCTGGGGCCCACCGGCAGCGGCAAGAGCACACTGACCGCCCTGCTGCTGCGGCTGTATGACGCAGACCGGGGCGTGGTCTGGGTGGGCGGCATGGATGTAAAGGCCCAGGATCGCCGGGCACTCCAGAGCCGCTTCGGCGTGGTCTTTCAAAGCGACGACCTGATCCGCGGCACCGTCTATGAAAACATCTCCTTCCTGCGAAATCTCCCACGGCCAGCGGTGGGAGCCGCCGCCCGGACGGCCCAGGCGTGGCCCTTTATCTCCCAGCTGCCTCAGGGTCTGGACACCCCGCTGGACCTGGGCGGCGCCAACCTCTCCGGCGGCCAGCGCCAGCGGCTGCTGATCGCCCGGGCCCTGGCGGACCGGCCGGAGATCCTGATACTGGACAATGCCGACAGCGCCCTGGATTACTCCACAGCCGCCGCGCTGCGGCAGGCGCTGCGGCGGGATTTCCCCTGCACTACCCTGGTGATAATCTCCGAGCGGGTGTCCGCCGTGCGTGAAGCGGACTGCATTCTGGTCCTGGAAAACGGCCGCATCGATGCCCAGGGCTGCCACGACGCGCTGATGGCCTCCCTGCCGGCGCTATCAGCGCATGGCCAAGCTCCAGATGGGAGGTGATGTCGAATGAAACGACATCTGTTTCGCCGGATGGGCCGGTTCCTGCGGCCCCAGGCGCCGTCCCTAGCAGGGGCTGCGGCGCTGGCCGCTCTGTCCGGTCTGCTGGCGCTGCTGGTGCCTCTCGTGGCGGGCTGGGCGGTGGAGGCCATCGGGACTGGGCCGGGGGCTGCGGACCTGACCGCGGTGCTGCGGTACTGTGCCGCAGGTCTCGGAGCCGCTGTCCTGTCCGCTGTTTGCAGCTACGGCGCCTCCGCCGCCCTGGTGCGGGTGGGGCAGACCGTATCCTACACATTGCGGAAGGCAGCTTTTCAGCAAATCACTCAGCTACCGGTCCGGTATTTTGACACCCACCCGGCGGGGGATCTGATCAGCCGGGTCTGCTATGATGTGGACACGGTCAACGCCGCCCTGTCCACTGATCTGCTCCAGATCGGCACCAGCCTGCTGACGGTCATTGGCTCCTTTGTGATGCTGCTGATGCTCTCCCCCCTGCTCTCCGGCGTGTTTTTCCTGACCGTGCCGCTCTCCGTCCTGCTGACGCGGCTCCAGATGAAGCATATCCACCCCCTGTTCCGCCGCCGCTCCCAGGAGCTGGGGGCCTTGAATAGCTTTGCGGAGGAGCGGGTCAGCTGCCAGCGGGCCATTCGGGTCTACGGCGTCGAGGCGGCAGATCTTCGGCAGTTCGCCGAGAAAAACGACGCCGCCTCCGAGACGTACTACAAGGCCGACTGCGCCAGCACGGCCCTGGGGCCCTCCGTCAACTTCATCAACAACCTCTCCCTGGCGGCGGTCAGTGTCTTTGGTGCCCTGCTGTACTTAGGCGGCGGACTGTCCCTGGGGGCGCTGTCCTCCTTTGTGCTGTACTCCCGCAAATTCTCCGGTCCTATCCGGGAGACGGCGGAACTCCTCAGCGACCTGCAGGCCTCCGTGGCCGCGGCGGAGCGGGTTCTGGATCTGCTGGACCAGCCGGCAGAGGATGGCGACTTGCCGGGCGCCCGGGAGCCATGCAAGCTCTCCGGCGCCATCTCCTTCCGCCATGTGGACTTCGGCTATGACCCCGCCCACCCGGTGCTGCGGGACTTCAGCGCGGACATCCCCGCCGGCAGCATGGTGGCCGTGGTGGGGCCCACCGGGGCCGGCAAGACCACCCTGGTCTCCCTCCTGCTGCGATTCTATACACCCCAGAGCGGCACGATCACCATTGACGGGCTGCCCATCCAGCAGTACACCCGGGACGGCCTCCGGCGTCGCTTGGCCATCGTCTTGCAGGACGGCTGGCTGTGCGGCGGCACCATCGCGGAAAACATCGCCTACGGCGTGCCGGGCGCTACCCGCGCCCAGATCGAGGCCGCCGCCAAGGCAGCCTGTATCCATTCCTTTCTCTCCTCCCTGCCGGATGGATATGATACCGCACTCACTGACAGCGGCGCCGGCCTCTCCAAGGGCCAGCGGCAGCTGCTGGCCCTTGCCCGCTGCTTCCTCTCCAATGCGGACATCGTGATCTTGGACGAGGCCACCTCGGACGTGGACCCGGAGACCGAGGAGCAGATCAGCGCCGCCCTGGAGCGGCTGCGGAGGGGGCGCACCTGTTTCCTCATCGCCCACCGTCTGGCCACAGTGCGCACGGCGGACCGCATCCTGGTACTGCAGGACGGCCGGATCGCCGAGCAGGGCACTCACCAGCAGCTGCTGGATGCCGGCGGCATCTATCGGGTCCTATACGATGCCCAGTTCTCCTGACAGCCCCCCGGATTTCATGACAACACGGAGAGGCGCCCCGGCCATTCAGCCGGGCGCCTCTCCGCAAGAAAGAGAAAAAAGTAAAGTGAGCAAATTAAATGAGTGGTTATGCGCCGGGGGCGGGGGCCAGCTCTGGATTGATCTGGTCCAGCCAAGTCACCAGGTCCATCAGTGTTCCGATAACCTTGTCCGGCTGTGCCGCATCCGCGGCCACGTGCACATCCTTCTGCTCCGACAGGAAGGAGCGGATCTGCACGGCCTTGGCAAAGCCCACCTGCTTGGGGCCGATGATGTCCCTGGAGACCGTGTCGCCCACATAGACGCACATTTCCGGCTTTGCCTGCATTTGCCGCAGGGCGATCCGGAAGATCTCCGGATGGGGTTTGCGATAACCGGTGACGCTGGAGACCGTTACATCCTCCATAAAGCCGCGGATGCCGTAGTCCTCCAGCACGCGGAACACATTGTACAGCGAGGCGTTGTTGGAGATAACGCCCAGGTGGTAGCCCCGGCTCTTCAGGGCCTGCAGCATCTCTGCCGCGCCGTCGCGGAGCTCCCGGTGGTAGAAGGTGACCTCCCACAGGTTGGCCAGCTCCTCGGTGATGGGCAGCAACTTTTCCCGGTCAAAGGCAAAGTCCCGAAGATACCAGTCCGGCCAAATCTCCTCCGGCTTTTTCTCCAGCATATTCCCCTCGCTCCACTGCTTATAGGCCTTTACGCCGTCCGTGATCCGCTTCCAGAACACATCGTCCGGGCAGCCGGGCTCCAGGCCGTTGGCCCGCAGGACCTCCAGCAGCCTGCGGCAGGTCGCCCGCTGGGTGTCCTCGTTGTACCAAATATCCTCCAGAGTTCCGCCCATATCAAATAAAACGGTTGTCAGCATCAGGAATCCTCATCCTTTCCGTGTGTATTCCGCCGGCGGTGGCAGCCGGCATCCTCTCCGTCCTCAAACAACAGCATGGCATCCTCCTGGGGAGACCGCCGGGGCCGCTCTTCAGCAGCCGGGGCAGCAGGATGCGCTTTGGGGGCGGCATCAGCCTTGGTCCCGGCCGCCTCCCGCATCTCCTCCTGCAGAGTCTTCTGCACAGGCAGAGGATGGGTCTTTCTCAGCTTGAGATAGACCGGCCAAGCCACCGCGTTTCCGATCAGGGCCGGTGCCACACCATACAGGGTAATCAGCTGCACCATGGTTGCCCGCTGGTCTGTATCCAGCATCCAGGCTGCGAAGTAGAACATCACCAGAACCACCGCCAGCCCCACAAACCCGAACAGCGCCACCCGCTTGTCCCGCAGAAGGAACAGCAGGCTGCCGATTGCCGTCCCCGCCAATGCGATGATCAGCGTGTGCACGGCGTTGGTGGCTGCAGTGCTGGGCAGCGTAAGCTGCCGGTACAGCGGCTCTGCCAGCAGGGTATACAGAACCCCGTAGATGCAGAGGTCCAGCAGCGTGGCGAAAAAGCCTGCAATGGCAATGGGGCTCTTCCGCCGGTGATTCTTGTCAATGAATAGATTCATGCGCATATCTCCTTATCTGAGAGGGCCGGAATGGAGAGCCGGCGGACGGATTCCCGTCCGCCGGCCGTGTGAAGCAGCCAGGATCGCCGAAGTGCTGTTATCCGAGCATCTGCCAGAAGTCACGGACGGTCATGAACTCCGTGTAGATGGAATTGGGATCGAACGGGGAAACGTTCATCTCCTCATAGGGGACAGAGCCCTCAGCGGGTTCAATGTCGTCCCGGACAGGCCAGCCGCCCAGGGTGTTGAAGGGCTCGTAGCCGCTGGTATCGCCATCAATGCCGCCCATCATGAAGCGGATCAGCAGCTTGGCGGCAGCAGGATGCTCACAGCCTTCCACCACGTACAGGGTGTTGATGGCGGGGATGCCGGTGGTGGGATACAGGTTCACGGGAGCCAGGACCCAGCCGTTATCCTCGTTCTTGCGCAGCTTGGAGGAGGCGCAGAAACCAATGGGGGGATCGGACTGGCCGGGGGTGCCGACAGCCTCGGCAACCTCGTCAGAAGCGGAGGTGAAGATCGGCTCATTCTCACGCAGGCGCTTCAGGAACTCGTAGCCGGCGTTGGCGCAGCCCTCAGAGAGCACCAGCTCCTCGCCATACAGTTCCTCATAGGCGGCAGCCAGCTGATCCGGGGTATCACCCACGCAGAAGCCGGTAATCCAGGAGCCCCAGCCCACATTATTCAGGGGATCCTGCATCAGGATCTTGCCCTTCCATTGGGGCTCGGTCACCTGCCAGATGTTGGTGACAGGGGAACCGTCGGGATAAGCCTCCGCATTGTAGAACAGCTGGGTCAGCTCAATGTACAGAGGGGTTTGCGTCTCTGTCAGGCTGGGATCAATATGGGCGAGGATGTCGGCAGGCTGATATATGTAAAAAATCTTGTTTTGCACATACTCATTGTACAGGGAGCCGTCCTCATCCTTGATATGGACCACATCCGCCACATACTGGCCGGCCTCGTGCTCACGGGTGACCTTGTCCAGCAGGTCGTTGGTAGAGATATCAAAGGGCGTGCAGGTGATTTCGGGGTACTTGTCCATGAAGGCCTCCGCCACCTTGGTGCAGCGGGAGGAGATGGAGTACAGGAGTGACCTCGCCGCCCTCGGCGATGGCCTGCTCATAGAGCTCCTCATCCGTCTCGTCCGTGGCGGTGATGTTGGCGGTTTCCTCCCAGGAGGTGGCGCCGGCATCCTCCGCCTCATCATCCGTGCCGCCGCAGCCGGTCACAGTAAACAGCATGACAGCAGCCAACAGGGCGCTCAATAGTTTCTTGTGCTTCAACATGGTTCTTTTCCTCCTTTAATCATTCTTCCTCAAATCGCTCTCTTTTATCGCAACGGCTGACGCCGCAGGATACTCCGGGATCGCTCGGATGATGGAAACGCGCATTAGCGGGAGTACTTGATCAGGCGTTTGGTAGAGGCGTCGAACACATTGACCTTCTTGGGCGGGTAGGAGAGATAGACCGTCTCATCGCCGGCGTAATGGGTGGAGCCCAGCTCCTTTACAGTAATCAGCTTCTCACCGACCCGGACGGAGACCAGGGTCTCGGAACCGGCGGGCATTCCGGCGTATACACGGGCCTCCACCTGCGCGGCGTCGGTCTTCTCACGGGAAATGGTGATCTGCTCCGGGCGGATGCCCAGAACCAGCTTCAGGTCGCCGGAGGCGGGCGCTTCAGGCGTCATGTCCTCCCGGGAGAACTCCAGGCGGCCCATGACGCCGTCAACCGACAGCCCGGACGCGCCGGCGGTGCCCGAGGCCTCCACGAAGTTGATGCTGGGGTTGCCGATGAAGTCCGCCGTATAGAGATCGCAGGGGTTGTCGTACAGCTCCAGAGGCTTATCCACCTGCACCAGCTCGCCCTCGCGGAACAGGGCGATCTTGGTGGACATGGTCAGCGCCTCCACCTGGTCGTGGGTGACGTAGATGATGGTGCTGCCGGTGTCGTGGTGCAGGCGCTTCAGCTCGGACCGCATATCCACGCGGAGCTTGGCGTCCAGGTTGGACAGGGGCTCGTCAAGCAGGAGCAGCCGAGGCTCTGACACGATGGCGCGGGCGATGGCCACACGCTGCTGCTGGCCGCCGGAGAGCTCGGTGGGATACCGCTTGGCGTACTGGCCGATCTGCATCCGTTCCAGGGCGCTGGCAACCATTTTTTCGATCTCCGCGGAGGGGATCTTTTTGATCTTCAGGCCGAAGGACACGTTCTCAAAGACAGTCATGTGGGGCCACAGCGCGTAGGACTGGAACACCAGGTTCAGGTTCCGCTGGGACGGGGGCGCGTAGTACGCCTCCGCCGCGTTGACGATCTCCTTGCCGTCCATGTAGATGAAGCCGTTCTGGGGCTTTTCCAGGCCGGACACCACCCGCAGCGTTGTGGTCTTGCCGCAGCCGGAGGGGCCCAGCAGCGTCATGAAGTCGCCGTCCTCGATGGTCAGGTTCAGATCTTTCAGAACGTGGTTCTTGCCATAAAATTTATCGATATGTTTTAATTCAATCTTGCTCATGTTCGTCGTCTCCTCTCAGTTCTCTGTCCGCGTCAGCCGGCCATGCTCTTGGCCAGGTCCGCCTTGCCGGAGAGATTCGCTATCGCATACACCAGGAACACAATAGAGAACATCACAATCGCCACGCAGTCAGATGCCTGCGGCGAGTTGCCGTTCTGGTACCGGAACGCCAGGTACGGCAGCGTGGAGGTGGTGGGGGTCATGATCAGGATGATCAGATCCAGCTCCTTCATGATGGAAACGAAGATCAGCATGAAGCCGGAGATGAAGCCGCCTTTGGACAGGGGGAACACAATCTTCACGAACCGGCGGAAGAATCCGGCGCCCTCGATGGTGGCCGCCTCTTCCAGCTCACCGCTGATCTGCAGCATGTTGGAGGTGCCGGCCCGTGCCGCGAAGGGCAGATGCTTCACCACGGACACCAGCGTCAGCAGGGCGAAGGTGCCGTACAGGGCGGGCACCAGGGTCACGCCGAAGATCTGCTGGGGCTGGGAGAACATGGACAGATAGATGCCGCCGAACGCCACGGACGGGATCAGATAGGGGATGAACACCAGCTGTTCCACCAGCTTGCCGTGGAGCCTGCCGCGGCCCTTGGCAGTGATGTAGCCAAGCAGCTGGCCGAAGATGGTGCCGAACACGCCGTTCACGAGAGTCAGGCGCAGGGAGTTGAACAGGGAGTTGATGAACTCGTCATTCTTGAAGATGCCCGGCAGCCCCTCCATAATCTGGGGATTGGATTCGCCAATCCAGTAGTGGAGGGTAAAGTTGTCCAGGGAGTAGATACCTTCCTTGAGCATGAAGCTCTCCATGACCAAGATGACGATTGGCATGATGATGCCCACTGCGAAGAACACGAACAGCGCCGCAGTGATAACCGGCCTGCCTACCTTCCCAAGGCCGATCAGGGTGGATCGGCCGCCCTTGCCGCCGATGGTGGCGTAGGACTTGCGGGAGCCGATCAGCTTCTGGTTGACGAACACGGCGATGGAGGCAATAATAATCATCAGGATCGCCATGGCAAATCCGGTCTGCGTATCCCGGGAGTTGATATTCATGTACAGCTGGCTGGACAGGGTGTAGTACTGCACCGGAGAGCCCAGATAGTTGATGGTTCCGAAGGTGCCGATGGCCTTGGAGAAAGTCAGGATCACGGCCGACAGGATGGCCGGCAGCACCAAAGGCAGAGTGATCTTCCGCAGGATCACTTGAACATGGACAGCCACGCCTGGGATTTGCACCAGGAGGGGATCATGTAGGGGATAATCACCGCCAGGGAGAAAAACTTCTTGAAGGGCAGATCCGACCGGACCATCAGCCAGGCCAGAATGGAACCCAGCAGGATGGCGCACACGGACACGCAGACGCCGATGACCAGGGAGTTGATCAACGGCTTGATCAGCATGGTCCAGGACAGCTCACTGGCCAGCAGCCGCTGCCAGTAGTACAGGGTAAAGTCGCCGGCCTTGCCGCCGCCCACAGCCCGGATGTCCCGCTGGGCCAGCTCAAAGGTGGTGGCGATCATGTCCAGCAGCGGCAGGACGATCAGATAGACCAGCAGAACGACGGCGATCAGTACGATGATGTTGTAGGGATTTGTCACCACTGCCTTGATCTGATTCTTCAGCCGCCGGCTTTTTGAATACGTTTGCTCTTGCGGTTTCATCTTCCTCTTGCACCCTCTCTCCTCAGTTCCTCTTGTTGTTTGTGTTAAATATCGCAAACGTTTTCGTTTCTATGCGATTTCAAATTTAACATTCGTTCATACTTTTGTCAAGAACTATACCGCATATTTAATAAAGTATCCAATAAAATTATTCTAATTTTGGTTATTTCGTTGTCTTGCAAAATTCAAATCCGAACGGCTCACACAAACGTTTTCCGGGATTTGAAAAAAATGATGCGTTCACTTCAGCGGCGGCAGCAACTCCAGCAATTCCGGGAACGTATCGATCACTGCATCCGGCCGCGTCTCCTCCGTGAACTCCACAGGATGCTTCTTCTCCGGAGACCGGAAGATGATGTTGCAGCCGATTCCCGCAGCCTTGGCCCCTGGAATATCTCGCTTGATGTTGTCCGCCACGGAGACGCAGTCTGCCAGATCCACCCCCAGTTCCCGGGCTGCAATGTGGTAAATCTCCGCGCCAGGCTTGCGCAGATGGCACACGGAGGAGAGCACCACACTGTCAAAATACGGGGCCAGCCGATCCTCCTCCAGCCAGTCGGGCACCTCGTGCTCGCCAATCAGGTTGGACACAATGCCCAGCTTGTATCCCCGCTCGTGCAAGGTTCGGATCACTTCTGCCCCGCCGTCCACCACCACACGCCGGCCTTTGGACTGGCGGTACTCAAAGGACAGCTCATGGCAGACCTGGGCAATGCGCTTCTGGTCATAGTCCGGCAGCAGCCACCGGCACCAGAGCTCCCGGTCGCCAGCCTCCTTGTTCTCTCCCAGGGCCCAGCGGCGATAGGACTCGTAGCGGTCTTCTACCAACTGATAGAAGTCCTCCACCTGCAGCGGTGCCCCCGCCAGCTCCGTCATCTTCCTGCGGGCATGGCGCATATAGGGCTCATCCTCCCTCGTCTTATGCACCGAATGCAAACGTTTTCGATTTTCTGTCTTTATTCTATGGTAGATTACTTTTCTCTGTCAAGGGGAGGAACCGCCAAAGACACTCCCCTGTTTTTGCCATTTTGACCAAAAGTCCAGAAATCGCAGTTTTATATTGACTTTTCTGACAAAACTCTATATATTTCAATGCAGAAGTGTACTTCTCTTTCTTGCGGGCGGAGTTGCGTCGCAGAATCGAAAACGTTTGCATTTTCGCGCATTTTTGGTGGAAAAACCGGCTTTTGTCTGCCCTGTTCCAAGGCGCTGCCCCCCTCCCGCAGTTTGAGCGTGACAGTCTGAATCATGGAAAGAAGGCATTTTATGGACGGATACCTGTTTGACCCCCACACTCACACGGCGGAAACCAGCAAGTGCGGCCACCTGCCGGCGGCGGAGGTGGTGGACCGCTATGTGCGCCATGGCTTCTCCGGACTGGTTGTGACGGACCATCTCCACCCGGAGTACCTCTCCCGGATTGACACAGACCACGATTGGAATAAGGTCATAGACCACTATCTCTCCGGCTACCGCGCCTCCAAACAGCGGGGCGACGAGGTGGGCTTCCAAGTGCTGCTCGGCGCGGAACTGCGATTTCCCGAAAATGACAACGACTACCTGGTGTACGGCATTGATGAGGCGTGGCTGCGATCCAACCCCTACGTTTGCTGCATGAGCGCCCGGGAGTTCTTCCAGAAATTCCATAACCAGGTGCTTATTATCCACGCCCACCCCTATCGGGACGGCAACACTACGGTGTTTGAGGACGCGATTCACGGTACGGAGATCATCAACGGCAATCCCCGGCACGACAACTACAATGACCGGGCTCTAGATCTGGCCCGCCGCCATCCAGAATACTACCGCCTGGCGGGATCCGACACCCATCAGAGTGGGGACGAGGCCCGGGCTGGCGTGATCCTGCCAGAGAGGCCCACCGACTCCTTTGCCTACAAGACCTTGATTGGGCAGCACCGTTTCCACCTCTGGAGCCCGGAGTTCCAGTCCTTTGTGGACACGGATGAGGAAATGCGAAAGGAGAAACAGAAATGAGCCAGTTTGACTCTCTGATCATCGGCGAGGTGGCACAGGACACCAATGTGGACTATGACGGCACCACCGTCCATGCCGTGGGCGGCGCCGTGTACTACTCCGGCTTCGCCGCCGCCAACACCGGCCACAAGACCGCGGTGCTCCCCAAGGCGGACACGGCCCAGGTGGACCTGGCCGCCGCCTTCGCCCCAGCCCCAAATGTGACCGTCTATCCCCTGCACAGCAGGACCTCCTTTGTCACAAAAAACGTCTACCACACCCCGGACCGGGAGCGGCGCACCTCCACCGTGGACAGCGTCATCGAACCATACCGCACCGAGGAGGTGCCGGATATCGATGCGGCGATCTGGCATCTGGCGGGCCTGGCAGCGGGCGACATTCCCAACGAGATGATCCCCTTTGCCGCCCGGCACGCCATGGTGGCCATCGACGTGCAAACCATGCTGCGCTGGGTGGAGAACGGCGGCATGGTCTATCACGACTGGGCAGAGAAAAAGGAGCTGCTGCCGTATGTCCGATTTCTCAAGACCGACGCGGCGGAGGCGGAGATTCTGACAGGTCTCACCGACCGGGCTGAGGCCGCCAGACAGCTTTACCAGTGGGGCGCCAAGGAGAGGTGCTGGTCTACATCATGCCCCATAACACGGAGGTGCTGGTCTACGATAGAGCGGAGTGGTACTTCGTAGAAGACGCGTCGCTCATCGCTGACGAGCACGAAGGCTATACCCGAACGGTACTACCGCATCCTGAAGGCGGCTGAGCTGAAGCGGCGGGGGGGCTCCATACTCTGCTTCGCCGCCAAATCTGGTTAACAGCATCAAACAACCGGATGGGACGCTCGGCTCCCCTTTCCCCCGGCAGGTGGCCTCCC